>Ga0073934_10005743_pt1 | contig 18772 bp, 17 predicted proteins | sample LarsenN4metaG_FD_76834 | JGI IMG/M metagenome (GOLD analysis project Ga0073934, IMG submission 76834) | Hot spring sediment bacterial and archeal communities from British Columbia, Canada, to study Microbial Dark Matter (Phase II) - Larsen... ... | reverse complement strand
TGAAGGCGGTGGGACGGGGTTGCGCAACTATCTGCGAGAGTTTCGTGGGGTGCATAAACGCTATCTCAAGTTGTATGTCGCGACCTACGAAGCGATGCATAACGCCAAGCGGATCAACTCAGCACTGATCCGGCGGATGTGCCTGATCAGGTCGCTGCACACTGGCTACACATGAGCCACTTATTTTTGGACAAAGGCGAGCTTAGTGCTTATCCGCCGATCGCTGCCGTTTGCGATACCAGCGGGCAAGGCTACCGAGGCCAACCAGCCCGGAGCCAAGCAGGAAGAGCGAGCCCGGCTCGGTCGCCTGCGCAATACTAAATCCAGATGAAGCGTTGCCGGCCCCCTGGTCAGTATATACGCTGGGCAAGATGATAACGATTGTGAACAGCAATAGCAAATTTCGGGTGAGAGATTTTCTAAGCTTTTCCATTCTGTCTCCTTGCTGAGCTTTTAACGCAGCCTTTCTGAGTTGTGAACCTTAACCAAACGAATAGTTTGATCGATCTCCGCTTCTGCGCAACATACTGAGGACCCCTCTGATTTCCGCCCTCTCCTCAAGGCTGGGGTCCAATCTTAACGCCCGATTGAGCGCCTCCCTGGCCTCGCTCTGGCGGTTAGATTTAGCCAGCGCCAGGCTGAGATGATAGTGATAGAGCGCCTTTTCAGGCTCCCGCTTGATGCATGCCTGGAACTGCTCGATGGCCTGCCGGTAAAGGCCCTTCTTGAAGTAGACCCACCCAAGAGTGTCGGCGAATGTCATATTGTCAGCCGATTGCCTCCTGGCAGTTGTCGCCAGAGCGAGAGCTTCATCAAGCGATCCTTTGCCCATTTCGGCGATTATCCAAGCTAGGTTATTAGCTGCAATCGCCAGATCGGGCTTTACCAGCAGCGCCTTTCTGTAGTTCTCAATCGCGCCGTCGATGTTATTGCGCAGCTCTTCCAATCCCGCCATAAACACATAAACCTGGGCGAAGTTCGGCCTTCGCTGCGCAACTGCTCGGTATTGTTGCATTGCCAGATCGAACTTCTGCTGCTGGGCGTAGACTTCCGCCAGAGCCAGATAAGCGGAGAGGCGAGCGGGGTCCTTCTCAATAGCTTTGAGCAGACTCTGTTCGGCTCGGTTCAATTCGGGCATGACATTGATGTAAAAGCGGCCCAGCATCTCATGATAAGCGGCGGTGTTGGGGCGCGCTTCCAGTTGGCGTTGAAGCCTGGCGAGCGCCCCCTCTTTATTATTCTGCTCGATTAGAATTGCTATGATTCCCTCAAGGGCATTGTCTTGATCGGGATTCAGGCGAAGGGCGGCTTCGTACTGTTCGGTCGCTTTGCCGTAGTTCTTCTCCAGAGCGAAGATGCGACCCAGATGCAGGTAGGGCAGCGAGCTGCGCCCATCAAGCTCTGCCGCCTTCAACAGCTCTGCGCGCGCTTCTGCCAGGCGACGCTTTTCTATGTAGCTTTCGGCGAGCACGACGCGGGCCAGAGCGTTATAGGGCGCTGCTGCCGCCGTCTCCTGCGCGCTCTTGATAGCATCATCTATTCGACCTGAAGATAGATCCATCTCAATGATTGCCAGTTGAGCGGTCAAGAATTGCGGATTGCTCTTGAGCGCTTCGACCAGTTGTTGTTTTGCCTGCGCCAGGTCGTCATTGGCAGTGAGGGCCTGGGCGAGAAAGTAGCGCCCGATTGAGCTGGCCGGATCTACTTTGAGGAAATCATTGAAGCGGGCTATGGCATCGCTGATGGCCCCGCGAGCCAGTTTGACTCGCCCGTCAAGCAGATTGGCTTCGGCGCTTCGTTGGTTCCGCTTGCGCAGCTCGATGATCTGCTCTTCCGCCTTATCGAGTTGATTCTCGAAGATGTAGGCTGAGGCTAACTGGAAGCGAGGTAGAGTATCATTGGGTCTCTCTTTGACTATCTCCTGATAGATTGCAATTGCTTCCTGTCGGCGGCCAGTCGCGTCATAAAAGTCGGCCAGCTTCAACCGAGCAGACAGATCCCCCTGTGTGTCGCTGACCAGTCGTTTGTATATCTCTTCGGCTTGCTCTATCTTTCCCCCGGTGAAGTAGAACGCCGCCAGCATTGACAGGCTCGATTGCCCTTTGCCGGCGGTGACGGCGCGCTCGATATCCGCCGCCCGCTTAATTGTCTCTTCGGCTTCTGAGAAGCGACCGGTCGAGATGTAGAAGTTCGCCAGCGACAGATGCGCCTGGAAAGAATCGGGGGCAATTTCGATGACTCGCTTGAACGCTTTCTCAGCCGCTTCCAGATCGCCGGTGGCAGTCTTGAGCTGCGCCAGCGACACGTAAGCATCTCCTCGCCTGGGATCGAGCCGGATAGCCTCTTCAAGGCTTTTGAGGGAACTGCGAAAATCCTTCATCCCACCGTAAGCATTCGCCAGCAGCACCAGAGCGGCGACGTTGTTTGCTTCTTTATTCAGAACATATCTGGCCCTTTCCTTTGCCTCGTCAAACCGGCCTGAGCCCAGGAGAAGATTGCCCAGGTTCAGGTGCGCGTCCAGATTGTCAGCGTCAAGATCGGCCGCGAGAGTGAAAGATTTATAAGCCTCGCCGAATTCTTGCAGATAGAGATAGCAACTGCCCAGATAGAAATGAGCTTCTGCCCAGCAAGGATCGATTTGAATGGCGTTTCTCAGCTCGATGACCGCTTCACGCAGTCGCCCTTCTTGAAAGTGCTTCTTTCCGCTTTCAAAGTATTCTCGCTTTGCCGCCTGAGGATCTCTCTTGAGTATGAGCGCAGCGGCGAGCGCAAGCAGCGCAGCAAACGCAATGGCGCAGATCAGCAAGAGTCGTGTCCTTATTTGCGGTCTCATCAGATTACAATCTCCCGACAGAGTTTCTCTCTGCTCATTAACACCAGATTAACGCCAGGCGCGGCCAATGCGTTTGTCCGGCCGCAGATTGAGCGATTCAAGTTTTTGCCGGCGCAGTTCGGCGTTGCCGCTGAGCAATCCCATAGTTAATCACCAATCCCAATCCCGACGCGCTTCCGCAAACGGGGGCGAGCGCCTTCTATTTGAAGCTACCCGCGAGCGTTATACAAGATGTTGTGGAACGGGAGAGAAAGAGAACCTCAATAAAATGTAGTTGCATTCGGTTTCAGTTTAGTCCTATAAAGTAGTTGACTGTTGGGTGTTGTAATATGATCTTCAAATAGTTTTCGCATTGCGTCTGCTCCTGGGTTCAGGAAGTATGTCGCTGACATTAATAGCCAATGGCGCCAGTTTTCAAAGGCATGGCTGTTGAGGGTGAAGGACCCGGCTCGTCCACAGGGCCCCATCCCTCCTGTTTTTCGCGGGCGGCGGCGCGGCTTTTGTTTTTCAACGACCTTTTCAATCTGGCGCCGCTGGTTAATAACGAGGCAGGCATGGGTTCCATTCCTTGTGCGCCGGGTAAACACATCGAGCTGAGTGCATTCCCGGCGTAGTGCTCGGACGAGTCGGCGAAGCCATTGGAGCGCACAGCGAAGTCTTTAGGATGTTCCCCCTTCTGTGAAGACCGGTTCCTGATCTTTACAAATTCCAGTTGAACCAAGATTTATAGTTGAACCATTTATGGTCGAGCCGAGTATTCAAGCAGTTGCAGCAGTAGTCTGGTCCCTCCCGGCTACTTGACTTGCGAAAGCAACTGGGAATTCAGATTAATAGAACGAGGAGGTGATTCTAATGGCAGATCATGGCGCCTCAAAAATCTATACTATGCCAAATAGACCGAAATTGCTGGAGAGCGTTTTAGCCAATATGCCTGTTTGCATTGCTGTGCTCGATTCCCATCTGGTGTTGCAATATACCAATCAGGCCTGGAGCAAAGCGGTGCAAAAGACGGCGGGAGAGTTAGAAGGCCAGTATCTATTTGATGTTCTCGTTAATATGGAGAGTCAATTGGAGCCAATTTGCCGCTCAGCAATAGAGGCCGGGCGACCGGCCCGGTTGGAATGCTCTGAAATGGTTCTGCCCGGAACCCAACAGCAAGCGGCCGCTTACTGGGACTGGACCGTTCAGCCGTTGCGCGATGATAAAGGCGGCGTGGTCGGCCTGCTTGTTCTTGCCGTTGATTCGACCGAGCGGGTTAATTGCGAGCAGCAGTTGAGGGATTCGCTTTCAAAGGCCGAAGCAGCGAGCAGAAACTTGTTTGCCTTGATGGACGCGATTCCTGAAGGCATTGTCGTCGTCGATTCGACGGGCCAAATCTCTATCTTTAACAACACGGCCAGGCAGATGTGGGGCCACACTCCCGCCACAGCCGAGCAGTTGGTGGAATATCCCAACCTCTATAAAGTCTTTAAGCCATCAGGGGAGCCCTGCAAATTTGAAGAGATGCCGATCATACGATCTCTGTTGAACGGAGAGACGATCAGACAGGAGGATATCAATCTCAGGCTCCCTGATGGCAACGAGCGGAAACTGCTCGTCAATGCTGCGCCGCTTAGAGACGCTCAGGGACAGATCAACGGCGCCGTCGCAGTCTTTCAGGATATAACCGCGCGCAAGAGATTAGAAGAAGAGCTGGCGCAGGCCAATCGGCTTAAGGATGATTTTCTGGCGACACTCTCGCATGAGCTTCGCACTCCGCTCACGCCGATACTGGGCTGGGTCGGGATTATCCGAGATAAGTACGCCGATGACGGCTTCCTCGTTAACGCAATTAGCACCATGGAGCGCAATGCTCTGCTCCAGGCCAGGCTCATAGAAGACCTGCTGGATATGTCCCGAATAGTCAGCGGAAAACTCTCTCTTAATAGAGAGAGCGTCTATCTCAATGAGGTTGTGCAAGCATCGCTATCTACGGTGCAGACTGCCGCCGGCCAGAGGGGTATACCGATAAGGTTGCAGTTGAGCGGCGAAGAGATCCTCGTCTTAGGAGATGGCACCCGCTTGCAGCAGGTAGTGACTAATCTGCTCAATAACGCAATCAAATTCTCTCAAAGCGGGCAGGAGATTACGGTCACAACGAGGAGGGAAGATGATTTCGCCGAGATTGTGGTTGAGGATAGAGGCATGGGGATCGAACCGGAATTTCTCCCTTATGTATTCGAGAGATTTCGCCAGTCAGAGATAGCAGCGGACAAGAAGCACGGGGGCCTGGGCCTGGGATTGGCAATAGTTAAATCTATTGTCGAGATGCACGGCGGCGCGGTAGAGGCCAGAAGCGGGGGGCCGGGGAGCGGGGCCACCTTTGTTGTGAGATTGCCGTTGCCGTGAAATTGTTGTTGCGCTCCGCCCCGTAGGGCAGTAATGCTCTGGGACTCCGAGCCTTATGATTCTGGCGGAGAAGGGAATTGTTCTCAGCCGGGAATAGGGCGTATAGCCGGATTTATGTAGATTACCGTCCGGTCAAAGTCGGTATGATAGACTTCCGGCGCTCCGCCTTCGACTATGTTCCAACCCGGCGCCGCGCCGTTTGCTCGATCTTGCTCGCCGATCTTTTTCAAGTAGCGCACACGGTAAGTCCCCCTGCCCCCAGTGTAACTCCCGATATAGCTTTCGCCGCGATCAAAGCGATGGTTCCGGTTTGAATCGTTGTAAAAGATGATCTGATAATCTTCTCTGTCCTTGTTTTTGATAGGATCTTCGGGTAACTCAAGCTCAAGCGGAGCTGTCGTTATCGGATCGCCTTTTTCGCCGGTTAACTGCCGGAGCAGTACGGCAGCATCTTTCGAGACCAGCTCCTGAGCCTCGCCGGTCGGGTCGAGCACAACTCCGACGCGATTGTAGTTCAGGAGATACTTGAGCTCTTTTGCTTCGAGGCGAAACGCTACTTTGACTTTAGGGCGACAGGTTTGAAACGAGCTGATCAAGCCCAGAGCCAGTATTAGAGTCGCGGTTAGCTTTAACATTGACCACCTCGCCGGTTTAGATTCAGCCAGGAGACTTCTGCTCATTGCAACTGAAGATCAACTTTTGGATGCGACAAGCGGCAGCTCCCGGAGAAATTCTCGCACTGCCTGATTGAAGGCCGCTGGCTGTTCCCAATTTGACAGATGACCGGCGTCGGGAATTACCACCAGCCGGCTCATCGGCATCTGTTCTTTCATTGAGCGCATCTCGGCCACGGTGCTGATGCTGTCCTGCTCTCCCACCAGTAGAAGAGTTGGGCAGGAGATCCGGCTCAACAGATCGGTAGAGTCTTGCCTTTCGGCCATCCCTAATAGAGCTGCTGCCAGCCCTTTGGGGGAATTGCTCTCTATGAGATTTCGCGCCTGTTCGACCAGCCGGTGGTTTGATTGTCGCGTCTTCTCTGATAGGAGCCGCGAGATCATCTGCTCCGATATAGCAGCGGCGCCTTTATCCAGTAGTAGCTGAGCCATCTTGTATCTATTCTCTCTGACTTCGGCTTCATCTCTCCGGGCGCGAGTATCGGCCAGTATCAGCGCGCTCACGCGGCTGCCGCGCTTTCGGTAAAAGGCGAGTGCCACGTATCCGCCCATTGACAGACCGCCCAGAATGACGCGATCGATTCCCAGGCAGTCAATTAACGCATTGACATCTTCCGCCATCTGCTCCATCGAGTATGGCCCGTCGGGGACATCTGAGTTGCCGAAGCCGCGCATATCGAGCGTGATAACGCGACACTGGTTGGAGAGGGCCGAGATCTGGGGCGCCCACATAGATTGGCCGAGGGGAAAAGCATGCAGCAAGAGCAAAGGGGCCCCACTGCCGCACTGGCTGTAGCTGATCTTGATCCCATTGATATGAGCTTCCATCATCGTCCTCTTCTCGTTTGACCGGTCTGTTGCCTGCCGGCGCAATCAAAGACCCTATGGTTTAAGCTTATATTGAGCGTAGACCGAGGTCAATCCACTTTAATTGCGCGCGGCAAGGTGGAGGAGTATGAGCAAGCTGTTGGTTGAAGAGTTTTGTTTAGCGGGGGGCCATCGGGAAAATCTTGAGCTTGAGGAACCGCTCTGCCGTTGCAAAGAGGCGGATAGAACCTATCCGCCTCTTTGCTTAAAGCTTAGCTATTCCACCAGCCTTTGTCTTCCCTTCGACTGGAAAACCCTCGTGATGGACGGCTGCCGCCGCTGCGATTGAATCCGCCTCGGCTGCCGCCGCGACTGCTTCCTGAATTATAACCACCTCTCTGATTTCTGCTGGTCTTTTCCCGAGCCTCGTTGACATTGATCTGCCTGCCGTTGAGTTCTCGCCCGTTGAACTGAGAGATAGCATTCTGCGCCTCAACTTCAGAGGACATCTCCACAAATCCAAATCCCCTTGACATTTGCGTGTCGCGGTCTCTGATTATGGTGCTGGAGATTACTGTCCCCGCTTGATTAAATAGATCCGCTAGTTCCTCTTCCGTCGTTTTAAAGGAGAGGTTACCTACGTAGAGTTTCGCTGACATCATTAAACTTTCCCTTTCTCTTAAATGGTTTCAATCTTCTAGGACTGGCCCGGGGAGGGAGGTTACATTCACTGAGTGTGGATGCGGCCTCAACTCACCATATCGAACAGATCCTAAATCTAAATCTAAACGAACCGACGACCGCATCAATAACAACAGACCTGGCAAGTCGCAGAACGAATAAACACAAAGAAACTATACCATATAACCGAATGGCGGCAAGAAAAAAATCTCTCTCACTTATCTAAATCGAATCAACATAGATAGGGACAGATAAGATCCACCGCCGCAGGCACAGAGAGGAGCAAACTCAATGATGTTTCTCTGTGCTCTGCGGCGTCTGCGGCAGCGGTGAAATTCTTCGTCCCATCCTTGCGTGCTCCAATTTAGAAGATTGTATATTTGGCTCAGCCTGCTCTGAACTCTTCCTCTTCTTCATCAGGCCCAGTTTGTTCAGGGCGGGAGCAGAAGGCAAACCGGTGACGGTAAACCCATTATCCTGCTGGAATCGGCGCATAGCGTCCTTTGTTCCTTCATCATAATTGCCTGTAGCAGGGCCTGCCAGGTACCCTTCTCTAATCAGAGCATTCTGGATTTCGATCACTCGCTCGTGTGGGATCTCAGTGTCTGAGCGGGAAGCCCTTGCATCTCGTGCGCTCCCTCTCCTTGACCTTGAGGCAGTTGCTCGCCGTGCTTTACTTACTCTGCTAGTTGCCAATCTTTTGCTACGACTTCTGCTCGGACTGCGACTGAGAGCTTTTCCTCTGCCATTGCGGCTCCGACTGGCGGTTGCTCTTTTCTGAGTGCGTGATTGGGAAACGGCGGTGCGGCGGCTGCGCTGGGCGCTGTTTGCTTCAACATTTAGCTCGAATAATGATAGAAAGAATGCAAAGGTGAAGATGGCTAGTGCCAGGCAGCTTGCTGCTTTTTTCATCGCCAGAGATCTCCTTCTCTTGGGATAGACCGCTCATTTTATCTGCTGCATTATAGACCATTTTTCTTGAAAGCTATACTATCCTCTGAACATATTCTTGAGCACAAACCAGAGATTGGCGGGTCTCTCGGCCAGACGTCGCATAAAGTAGGGATACCAGTGCTTTCCGTAAGGGACATAGACTCGCATATTGTATCCGTCTGCCACAAGCTTTTCTTGCAGGTCCCTTCTGATTCCGTAGAGCATCTGAAACTCGAACTGATCTTTGCCAATCTTTTCGCCGGAAGCGAACCGGATCGTCTCGGCGATGATCTTCTCGTCATGAGTTGCTATGCCGTGATAGATGCCGCTTTTGAGGAGCAGTTTCATCAGCTTGATGTAGTTTCTATCCGTATCTTCCTTCCTTGGAAAGGCCACCGTTGCAGGCTCATCGTAGGCCCCTTTGCACAGCCGTATCCGCGCGCCCATCTGCAACAGATCATTTACATCTTCTTCAGAGCGGTAGAGGTAAGACTGTATAACTATGCCTACATTCTCATACTGTCGGCGGAGAGTCTTGAACAGATCAATAGTAGGCTGAGTATGGCTGCTATCTTCCATATCAATGCGCACGAAGTTGCCGCGTCTGGTCGCTTCATCAAGTATTGCGCGCATGTTCTGAAGGCAAAGCTCAGTACTGATGTCCAGGCCAAGCTGAGTGAGTTTCACTGAGACATTGGACTTTAATTCATGCTCGTCTATCCTGGCGAGAATGCGTATGTATTCGCGCACCTCGCTGGCGGTCTCTTGGGCGTCTTTGATGCTTTCGCCTAGATGGTCAAAAGAAGCAGTGATGCCTTTTCTATTTAGCTCTCTGATAGCGGCCAGGGCATCATCCAGATTCTCGCCGGCGACGAAGCGGCGGGTGATCTTCTGAAACGCTCTGGAGTTACTGACAATCTCTCTGAGGCTCTCTTGCCGGGACAGGTATAGAAGCGCAGTCTTTGTTATCATCGTAATGTTCCAAACTAAAGGGAGAAGAGAACCATAACCATAGATAAATTACCACAGAATGCTTCTCGGTAGAAGAATTGTTATTTGTTTATGCCCCCTGGGTATTTGTCAAGACGAAGAGCCGGGAACAAACAGCGATCTTCACGATATTCTTCAGATCATCTTGCCCTCTTCGGGTCGATAAGGATTTAAGAGGAGTCTGTATAAGTATGGCTGCCAGGTTCGCGCAAAGCGGGCAGCAGGATTATTCATCAAAGAATAATGAAATGAGAGTGGTATAATAAATGGCTGATACGGCTTTCGGCGCGGTTAATGGTTGGGCGAAACAGGAGTTCACAGATTAAACCGGCTGCCGCGCGGACGCTCGCCGGCGCCGGGCAGGTGAGGTAAATAGCTATGTCAGTGAATCGCAATGATTGGTCTCTTCAACGAAAAGGCTTGATGGATCAGGCGCGCCACAAAGAGCGTGTGCGCGAGGCGATCAAGAAGAATCTGGGCTCGATCATATCTAATGAATCGATCATACTCTCGGACGGCAAGAAGACGGTCAAGGTGCCTATCCGATCTCTCGACGAGTATAAATTCCGTTACGATTATCGCAAGAAGAAACACGTGGGCCAGGGCGATGGCAAGACGAAGGTTGGAGATGTCATAGGCCGCGAAGGTCAAGGCCAGGGGCCCGGCCCAGCAGGCGATCAGCCGGGGCAGGATTACTACGAGGCTGATGTCGAGCTGGACGAGATTGCCGCGCTCATCTTCGAGGACCTTCAATTGCCTTACCTGGAAGAGAAGGCCAAACAGGCTGTCCAATCCCGAACGACCAGGTTCACTGAGGTGCGGCGCTCAGGGATACTCTCCAACCTGGATAAGCGCCGAACTATCCTGGAGAACCTCAAGCGCAGGGCGCGCGAGACCGGCGTAGCTAAGCTGGGGAGATTTAAGAAAGAGGATCTTCGCTTCAAGACCTGGGAAGAGACGGTCAAGTATGAATCGAATGCTGTTGTCCTGGCAATGATGGATATCAGCGGGTCAATGGGCGAGTTCAAAAAGTACATTGCCCGCAGCTTCTATTTCTGGATGGTGCGCTTCCTCAAGACCAAATACGATAACGTTCGTATAGTCTTCATCAGCCATCATACTGAGGCCAAAGAGGTAACCGAAGAACAGTTCTTCACTCAGGGCGAATCAGGGGGCACGGTGGTAAGCTCGGCCTATAAGCTGGCCCTGGATATTATCCGCGAGCGGTACAATCCCAGGGACTGGAATATATATCCGTTCCACTTCTCCGATGGCGATAACTACTATTCCGATAATGACGAAGCGGTGCGATTGGCGGATGAATTGATTCAAACCTGCAATCTCTTCGGCTATGGCGAGATTGGAGAAGAGGGGGCATCAAGTTATCGCCGCTCCAGTGGGGCCCTGCTCTCGATCTTCAAAGACAGGCTCAAAAGGCAGGATCGCTTCGTAGGGGTGCGCATAGACAGCAAGGAAGATGTCTACCCGGCGCTTAAAGAGTTCTTCGGCAAACGAGGCCACGAAGCTTGAGAGGGATTCTATGATGGATAAAGAGATTCAAGAGCTGGAAAAGAGCATTGAGCAGATCTGGGATATTGCGGTAAACAAATTCGGGCTGGATCCGTTCCCGGTTAAATTCGAGATAGTGCCTGCGACTATTATGTACGAGATAGGCTCCTATGCGCTGCCCGGACGCTACTCCCACTGGACATTCGGCAAAGCCTATCACAAGATGAAGATGATGTACGACTTCGGCCTGTCGAAGATTTACGAAGTCGTCATCAACACCAATCCATCTTACGGGTTCCTGTTGGAGACCAATTCGCTCCTGCAAAACAAGATGGTTATCGCTCACGTGCTGGGACACGTCGATTTCTTCAAGAATAATGTCTATTTCTCAAAGACCAACCGGCGCATGATCGATGGCGCGTCAACTCACGCCAATCGAATCTACGAATATGAATTCAACTACGGCCGCAAAGTGGTTGAAGAGTTCCTGGATGCCGTTTTGTCAATCGAAGAACATATAGACCCGGATTTCTTTATCAAGAAAGAGCAACTGGAGCAGAAGAAACAGGAGCAGGACAGAAAGCGGCGGCGCGTCGAGGGGCCCTATGATGATCTGCTGACGGGCGAAGAGAAGCAGATCGGCAAAGAGCCGGAGAAGAAGGAAGAGAAGAGGCAGGATGTTATCTTGCCTGAGAAGGATCTGCTCTATTTTATTATGAAATACTCCCCTGTGCTTGAGCCCTGGCAGCGCGACATTATGGCTATGCTCCATGAAGAGATGGAGTACTTCATCCCCCAGATGCAGACTAAGGTAATGAATGAAGGATGGGCCTCGTTCTGGCACTCTCGTATCATGCGAGAGCTTGATCTGACGGATAGCGAATATATAGAGTTTGCCGAGCTTCATTCAGGAGTAGTATCGCCGCATAAAGGCAGCCTCAATCCTTACTATCTGGGCTATAAGATATTCGAAGATATTGAAAAGCGATGGGACAATCCCAGCCAGGAGGAACGGGAGAGATTCGGTCGCAAAGGAGGCGAAGGCAGAGAGAAGATATTCGAAGTCCGCGAGCTGGATAATGATATATCCTTCCTGAGAAACTACCTCACCAAAGAGCTATGCGAGGAGCTTGACCTGTTTGTCTATGAGCTTGTCGATGATGAAGAGTGGACGATCACCGAGAAGAAGTGGGAGCGCGTGCGGGATACGCTGGTCGCTAATATGACCAACTTCGGCTTTCCCTACATCGAGGTTCTCGACGGCGATTACGACCGCAATCGCGAGCTGTATCTGCGCCATCGTTACGAAGGGATAGAGCTGGACATCAAATACGCTCGCAAGACGCTTGAGTATGTCTACAAGCTCTGGGGCCGCCCGGTCCACCTCGAAACGGTGGTAGATAATGAGACTCTTGTCATGCATTTCGATGGGCAGGAGCATGATGAAGATTGAGAGATGTGATGACAGGTTTGATTGCAATCTGGCAACTATTGCTTCAGAGTCAGGCCGGCCAGATCGGTGATGGCCTGATCGAGTGGCTCAGGCAAATCTACTATTACCTCAATCAACCATTCATTGATCAGAAAGAGTTCAAAGTATCACTGGTGAGCCTGCTGGCGATGGCGCTGGTGATTCTGATTGCTTTTATCATCTCCCGTTACCTGCGGAAGATGCTGGGCGGCCGGGTGATGCCTCGCTTCAATGTCGATTCCGGTGTGCAGTACACGATAACGCGGCTGCTCCACTTCTTCATCGTAACGATTGGAGTGCTCTACGCGCTCAAAGTTGGCCTGAGCGTGGATCTGACGAGTCTGGCGGTAATCGCGGGATTCCTCTCCGTCGGCATCGGCTTCGGATTGCAATATCTGGCTGCTGACATTGCTTCCGGTTTTATCCTGCTGTTTGAACGGCCGATCAGGGTCAATGATCGAGTCAGCGTCGGGGACATTGAAGGCAATGTTGATCATATCGGTTTGCGCGCCACTACGATAATCACCAACGATAATGTGGCAGTGATTGTGCCCAACTCAAAGCTCACCAGCCAGCAATTCATCAATTGGTCTTACGGCGATCAACTGGCGCGACTGCACGTGCCGGTGGGAGTCGCTTATGGAAGCGATGTTGAAAAGGTGAGTAGCTGTCTGCTGAAGGCTGCTGAGGGCGTTAAGAATGTTGTCGCCAGGCCTGAGCCCGGCGTGCGCCTGGTCGGGTTTGGCGATTCATCGCTCAACTTCGAGCTTCTTGTCTGGACGGCCAGACCTCATAACAGCCCACAGATCAAGAGCGACATCAATTTCCGCATTGAGCGAATATTCCGAGAGAACAGCATAATAATTCCATTCCCGCAACGAGACCTTCACCTGCGCTCCGGCTCGCTGAAGATCGACGAAAACGGCAGTAGTGCCCTTGCCGCCGAAACGGCAGAGAGCAGTGGGCAGCAAGCGTAGAGATAGAGTGGGGAAAAGAAGGGTGGGAGACGCAGGTGTGCCTTCGACGACGCGGAGAGTGGCGACGTTCGATGTCCGATGTCCGCAACCTAGGGGGTACCCCGACCTTCAACCTTCTGAGAACGTGGAACGTAGAACGTTTCATCGCTCATTGACTGGCTTTGGGAAAGAGAGATTCTTTGTACCTATAACAGTCGATTTGCATTCCACTGATCGAGTAACTGGCTGGCGTGCAAAGATAGCGTCCGGGTGGCAGAGCCTCGTAAGCAGCGTTTGTAAGCAATATTTCCATTCTCTCAGCCAGGTCTTCGCCTAGTTTGGATGCCAGATTCATCTCCGCGCCGAACAGGTCCTCATCGCCTATGACCAGAGTATCTCCGTAGCCGATGCCGATGCTGCCATAGATGTCGCGCTCATCAGGCACAACGCTGTTGACAGCCTCGAATGCGCGAAGAATATCAAGGCCCCCTTCGAGCGCGCTGCCAGGATCGCTGAAAATGGCGAACAGGTTATCTGCTTCTTGCTTGATCACCTGGCCGCCGTTAGCCATAATCGCTGGACGCGCCACCTCTTCCATCTGATGGATCATTGCTAGGTAGTGGATGATCCCGTACTCAGCCGAGAGCCGGGAAAATCCGCACATATCCAGCGCCAGGATCGCTACTTTGCGCTCAAACGCTTTGCGCAACTGCTCGTCAATCTGAGCAATTTGATCAGGGTACTGATTGCGTTCAGACAGTAGGCGCTTTAAAAGAGCGCGACCTGCGTGCTCTGGTTCGTTGTCTGTTGTCTGCATTGAATTTGCCTCCCGATCGGGTCATGTGAATAAAGAGCGTACCATTATAGGAGATGTACCTGATTCGGCAAAAGACCCAGCCGTTCGATAGCAAACTTCTTTTCTCCTACTGCAAGAAAGTAATCAAACAGTTCCAGAGCAATTATCTTATCAAAGGTAGGCTGGCGAAACTTGGTCACGAGAACCGGATGAGACTTTAGCTGTCTTAATCACCTGTCCAGTTTTTAGGGGGTAATTATACCCAACCGAGGCTCCCAGAACTGCCCTAGATCATACTTGAATGAGAAATGACCCACCAGCAGCGACCGTGCATTGGCGTCACTCGTATTCAAGGCGAAGAATCGCTGGTCTATGGCTATAGCCCTCCCTGATCTCTCTTCGCGCAGTTGATCAAGGCGTGAGTCAGGACAACGAGCATAGAGACAATCCCAGACCAATCTATTGATCTTGCTCTTGACCCTGTGGCTATGAAGCTTTAATCTTCCAATGGATTTGACTGGACGATGTTTGTAAGAGCATATCTGTTAGAGACAAAGGAACACCGGCCAGCAATCGTAAAGGTGAATTTTATGGACGACATACAGTACATTCGAGAGCGCATCGATAGATTGTACGCGGAGCTTGCCGAGATCAAGCGCTATGTGATTCTGCATGCGTCCCCGGAAACGGAGAAGAACTATAGCGTCTGGAAAGATCTTCCTCAGTTATCCCAACAGATATCTGCCCTGTGGACCGGGCCCGACGCGGTTGAGGAGATCAGACAACAGAGAGAGAAGTAACTCCCCTATGCTCATCACTCTTGATAGCTCGGTCATCGTAGCAGCGTTCCGCGTGCAGGAGCCCTTTCACGCTGAGTGTTTGCGCATCTTTGAGGATCTAATAAATCTCCAACATAGCGCGATTGAACCCTACACTACTCTGGTCGAAGTTGCTGCTGCAGTTCGCAGAAGAACCGGGTCAGAATCGCTGGCAACAGAGATGCGCAATCATTTGACAAGCACGGCGAATATCCAGTTCGTCGAGCTTGACGCTGCCAGGAGCAATCATGCCAGCGATATTGCAATAGCTACTAGTCTGAGAGGAATGGATGCAGTTGTAGTTCAGATAGCCACTGAATTCCAAACCATATTGATCACACTGGATGACGACATCATCACCAGGGTCTCGCAGAGTAATATCGCTACTGTCGCTCACCCGGCGAATTTCTGATGCTTCTCTCTATTGTTGCCAAAGAGATGTCTCTGATATGCGCTTCCTAGATTCCTGGCGCAGGACTTTTATAACTAAGCAGTCTACAGAGGCTGATAAGGGCAGGGTGCCGGAAGAATCTGAAATTGACCGGTAAAGTTCTGATCGGGAACTCTGGAAGCCAATCAATAAACTCAAACTCACTGGCCCACAGCAACGCAATGAATTCATCCTGATTCAACTTAACTTTTACCTCAAACTCACGTTATATTCATCTGACGCCCGACGAAAGAAAGTATGTCTGCGGCTGTCTTTGCACTCTTTCTGAGCTTTACTTAGTCGAGGAATAGGAGGCGACATTAAAGATGATGAAGATCATTTCAATGCTCTTTCTTGTTCTTGCTTTTCACTCTCTGATCGCGCAAGCGGGAGAGCATTGGCCGCAGTTCAGGGGGCCCGAAGGGAATGGCCACTCCGATGCCCGCGATCTTCCACTCGATTGGAGCGAGACGAAGAACATCGTCTGGAAAACAGCAATTCACGACCGTGGCTGGTCCTCACCGGTAATCTATGGCAATCAGATATGGCTGACGACTGCTACTCAGGATGGCCGCCATCTGTATGCCCTTTGTATTGATCGCGAAACAGGTCGCATCATACGGGACATGAAACTCTTCGATGTGGACAGGCCCCAGTATTGCCATCCATTCAATTCCTATGCATCTCCTACTCCAGTGATTGAAAAGGGGCGCGTTTATATCACTTTCGGCTCTGCCGGCACAGCCTGTATCGACACCGGCAACTCCAAGGTTGTGTGGGAGCGGCGCGATATTGAATGCAATCATTTTCGCGGGGCCGGCTCGTCGCCTATCCTCTTTCAAAATCTGCTCATCATGAATTTCGACGGCAGTGATCATCAGTTTGTCATTGCGCTGGACAAACGCAACGGCAAGACAGTCTGGCAGACGAAACGATCTATCGACTTTCAGGACCTGGATGCTAACGGAAAGCCGGCGGCTGATGGAGACTTTCGCAAAGCCTTTTCCACGCCCCACGTCGCAATGATCAATGGCAGGTGGGAGCTGATTAGCCTGGGGTCGAAGGCCGCTTACTCGTACAATCCATTCACCGGCCAGGAACTCTGGCGGGTGGAAGAGCGGGCGCAACACTCGGCCAGCACCCGGCCTGTGATCGGACACGGGATGATATTTTATCCTACAGGATTTTCTACTGGGCAGCTACTTGCCATTCGCATAGGTGGCAAGGGGTTGATTACTGACACCCACATCGCCTGGAAAGTCAGACGAGGCGTGTCGAACAAACCTTCAATCCTCCTGGTTGATGATCTGATTTATATGATCAATGACGCCGGAATCGCCAGTTGTGTTGAGGCGAAGACAGGGGAAATAGTCTGGCAAAATCGGATCGGGGGCGAATACTCAGCCTCACCCGTTTACGCCGATGGCCGCATCTGGTTTTTCAGCGAAGATGGCAAAACCACTGTGATCCGGCCAGGGAGGACTTTCGAGCTGCTTGCCGAGAACTATCTCGACGATGGCTTTATGGCCTCTCCGGCAATTGCAGGCAAGGCATTCTATCTCAGAACTAAGTCGCATCTTTACAGAGTCGAAAAGAGAGACTATAGCTCTTCGGGAAAAATACTTTTCCGTTCGGGCGCCAAGCGTCCTCAAAACGATTCAAAAATAAACTTGTTTTGAGGGCGCGCCGCTCGATCGGGCGAGGCCGCAATCTTTTTCTTAAGCTCTATAGCACCCTCTTTTGTCTTCTGGCGAATTGACATAATCTACCAAATTGTTGTAGAGACTTGGAGCTATGAGCATACAAAATAGAATCACCCGTCGCACATTCATCGCTGGATCCACTGGACTACTTCTGAGCTACACGGGAAGAAGAGTTCTGGGCGCTAATAACCGCTTGCGCATCGGCGCCATCGGCTGCGGCTCAATGGGCACCAGCCATCTCCGGGCGCTCGTGAATATGCAACAATCGGACAATATCGAAATAGCGGCTGTCTGCGATGTTTATCAGAAGCGCCTGGATGCTGCCGCCGAGCTGACCGGCGCCAACCCATTTGCTGACTATCGCGCCATCCTCGATCAAAAAGATATTGACTACGTTCTGATCGCCACTCCTGAACACTGGCACGCGCAGATGGTTTTGGATGCCGCCGATGCTGGCAAACATATCTACTGCGAGAAGCCGATGACATACTCAATTGAAGAGGCTAAAAAGGTAGTCCGCAAAATCCATCAAGTTGGAGTCAAGATGCAAGTGGGCGTTCAGGGCATGTCAGATGATTCTTACGAAACGGCGCAGCCGTTTATCAAAGAAGGGGCCCTGGGCAAAGTGGTGGTGGCTCAGATCGATTACTCTCGAAACTACAAGGGCGATTTCTGGACGCATGAAACGGACGCAGACGCCAAGCCGGGTGTCAACCTCGACTGGAAGGCATGGCTCGGTCCAGCGCCCAAGCGTCCCTGGGACCCTCGCAGGTTCTTTGAATGGCGGCGCTACTGGGACTACTCCGGAGGAATTGCTACCGATCTCTTTGTGCATCGCATTACGCGAATCATAAAGGCGCTGGATCTGAAATTCCCTGACCGGGTGGTGGGCAGCGGGGGCACCTGGGGGTTCACCGAGAGCGCGGCAGAAATTCCCGATACATTCAATATGATGTGCGACTATCCTGGGGGCCCTACAGTAATAGCAATCTCTTCAATGGCCAATGATACACCTGTCCCACATGTGATTCGCGGCCATCAAGCTACACTCGAATTCACCCGAACCGGCTTCACTATTCGCCCACAGAGATTGTTTGCTGACGGCAAACAGGAGATCACTCACCAGAAGACTGGAGGAGAAGACATCACACTGCATCACCGAAATCTGCAAGGCGCTATCCGCAGCAATGAGCCGCTGCGTTGCGATGTTATGCTCGGCTATTATGGCGTAGTGGCCTGCCGGATGGCAGTCGAATCGTTCCGCAAGAAGAAGTACATGATCTGGGACCCCAGGCGAGAGAAAGCCATAGAATCATAGGTCTGGCAAGAAGAGATAAGATGAACAAGAGCGATAAATCCAGACTCAAAATTTGTGTGAAGGCTGCTCTACAGATCGGATTGATTGGTCTGTTATTGAGTATAAATGCAGCTTTGGCGCAACAATCAGGAATCCCTCCTCCAACGGAGAAACAGAACGAGGCCGCAGTCAAAGCCAGCAGATTCCGGCAAACGGATTGAACTCAATCTCCTCGGCAAGACCGATTCGGCGGCAGGCGCTCAGGTTAATCTTATTTCGCGCTTGCGAACCTTCTGGTATTCCATTCCATTTTTCTCTTGACAGGCAAATAAGGCAAAAGTAATATTCCGGCCATCGCAAAAGTTTTTTCTCTTCCAGAATCTATCGTATCCGCTGCGGTAGATTCCGGAGTAGTTCTTAACTATTCCTGGTCAAAAATCGGTTTGGAGTAATCTGATGAGTTTTGCTGTGGTAAATCTCTTCACC
>Ga0073934_10005742_pt1 | contig 18777 bp, 20 predicted proteins | sample LarsenN4metaG_FD_76834 | JGI IMG/M metagenome (GOLD analysis project Ga0073934, IMG submission 76834) | Hot spring sediment bacterial and archeal communities from British Columbia, Canada, to study Microbial Dark Matter (Phase II) - Larsen... ... | reverse complement strand
TTGGCTGGCAAATTCTTTTGCTTTATCTGAAATTGCCTTCGTTTTCAGATCATCTTTACATTTAATCAAAGCTGCTTTGATCTTCATTCTCCGAACGAGGTCTTGTACGGCTTCGGATCTTGCGGACAGGCTAAAGCGAGCACGAAGTTCGGCGCGTTCCACTTCAAGGACTTTCCTTTGATTTTCGTCACCTGCATCTTCTAAGTCCCTTGCCTGATCGAGTAGTGTCTTGACAATCTCTTTCAAGCTTTCCAAAGGGTCACAATCCAATGGGGATGGATTGTCCCAATCATGGGTATTATTAAGAGAAGCTCGTAGCCATGTTCTACGTGTCTCAACCTGCTTCTCAAAATCCTGGACACACTGAAGCACGGTGGGATCCAGTTGTTTGAGTTCTTCGATGAGCGCTTCCTCCAAACCGAAGGCAAGAGAGGCCTTGGCAAGTTTCTGGTCAGCTATCGCTCGCTGCTGGCGCTTGACCATAGCTAATTTTGCAGTCTCTTGTTTCAGGAACTCATCAAACCGTTGCATACGATTCGCCGCGTCTTGATTTAGTGGCTGTTGGCACAACAGGCACTTAGCTCCTGAACACACATGTGGAAACGCTTCACTCGGATAGGCAGACCCCACGGAGAAACTACGCGCTGCATCGAAAAGAGTCTTCCACGCCAGATCGCCTGTCCCTGGAAGTAATGGTTCACCGGCTCTAAGATTCTCCGCATCTAGAGATTCGGCCTTTATCGTAGCTTCTGTCTCGGTGTCGCATAACTTAAGCTCCTGGGTGGCCGCTTCATTGACGTAGGGAAGGGCCGCCTCGATCCGAGAAATGAGGCCATCAACACGCTGTGCTGAGAGCCGCAATCCTTTAGCCTTGGTTTTTGGATCGTTTTCCGCCAAGGCATTTTCTAGCTCGTTTAGCCGGTTGTTTCGGATGTTGTGAGGGTTGCCAACTTATTAACTAGATCGGTGTTTGTAGTTTCGCTAAGGGAGGCGATTAACTTCCCAACCGATGTGTCGCCTATTAGATCAGCAAAAGGAGCAGCATCCGTATTTGTCAACTCGATTTCGCTGTTTAACCGGCGCAATAACTGAGGCAAGACCTTTTGGCCAAGACTTTCTACTATATCGAGACCATAAGGAAGGTAGGCAACATCCTGCTCATCAAGGTATTCACGGGCACATCGTCCATCAAACACAGCTATCGTTGAAAGCTCCTCAGGGGCTGGGCTATCACGTTTCCAGTTAAGCGATTTCTGGACTGTGCCGACAGTAATATCGAAAACTGCCTCCGGGACTTTTCCACTGGACTGTGGATCGTTAGCATCAGCATGGACAGTTTCTGATACATCACGAGCTCAACAAGCACGCTTTAGCACACGAGAATAGCCAGACTTCCCTGAACCGTTACCACCGTATATTACTGTGATCCCCTTAGGAGCAAACGTGAGTTTCTCACCGTCAGCAATTCTATTAACGTTCTTTAATTCCCGAAGTGCATTAAGAACTACAACGCCGACACCGGCAGACTGTACAGGAAGATGCTCTGCAGCAAGGGGAATTGGCTGACGATTCTGAGGATCAGGCAATCCTCGGGCAGACTTGAGCATTGCATATAATTCATCGATGTCCTGCGAATTGCATTCTTGATGTTGAAATAGTCGACGAAGGGCATCGCGCTGCCAAGGCAAGAGGTTTGCACTAGACCAGCCAAGAATATCAGCCAGTAGGGACATAATTGCGCTCTATCCCTCATTACCAACTCGGTCGTTGGCATCGGACTGATGAGAGTCAGGTGGATTAAGAGCACGTAATTCCAGCCCTTCTATCTCCTGTATCGTCTTCCCGGCGATTCCCTGTAAGTCCCCATACATCCCCGCCGTTGCATGCATCACTCGTTCAATCTGCTCTTCCCGTTTGGCCCATTGTTTGATGATCGCCTTCTTCTCTTTGTCGAGATCTTCCTGCATGGTGGAGAAGGCTTCGACGATCGCCTCGACTCGATGACGGAAGCGTGGTCCGGTCAGGTATTGGTAGATCATTTCCGTTTTGGTCTGCTGCCCCTCGGATGCTTGGCGGGCGCATCCCACTTCAATCAGCGTGTGACGCAGGGTATGAGCTAACGGGGATACCGTTTTGGGATGAGTCACCCAGACGCCTTCGACAACATCAAAGGTTTCTACGTCTTTAGGAAGGGAGTGGCTGACGATGACGGCAATCTCTGCTTTGGCAGCCCGCTGGTCTTCGCGAAGCTTGGCGAGCCAGCCATCACTCCAATTCTTGGTTCGCTTCGATTCCCAGATGATGGTCCCACAGAGCTGTCCGTTCGGTCCGATGACACGCTGAAGTGCATCCCCACCGTGCTCCCCTTTGGGAACCGGCTCGATCGTGTCGCGAGGAAACTTTGTCCGTAGGAGCGCTTCTAGTTCGAGTTCCTGGACTTCTCCTTGCAATTGTTGAGAGCCTTGTTCGGCCTTCCGTTTCAGCTCCTCGATCTGCTTCTGCATCGAGGCGATGGTTTGCTCTTTCTCGAGAACTTTGAGCTTCAGCCCCTCTTCGGCTTCTTTCTTGGCCTGCTCCCGTGTTGCAGCCAATCCCTCTTGAACGCGCTTTTCAACCGTGAGATCAAACTCGCGCTTGGCATCGTCCAGTTCTCGTTGTTTGCGAAGCAGATCAGCCTGAGCCTTCTGCGCCTCAGCAAGCTTGGCTTCACGTTCCTTCATCAGCTCGGTGAGATCCTCAAGTTCCTTGACCTTCTGATCTAGGTCGCTTTGGACGGCCAGCTTCGCTTTCTTGGCCTCCTCGGCTGCAATCCTGTTCCGTTCCGAGCGAACCTTCTCCGCTACCTGCTCGTCGAGTTGCTCTTTGGCTTTCGTAACGGCTTCTTCGCGTAAGCGAATCTCCGCTTCCCGCTTCGCCGTATCTGCATCCTTTTGGGCCAGGCGCTTTTCGTAGTCACGGCGGGTGGATTCGAGCAGCGGCGCCGCAAGCGATTCCGTGAGCTTGATCTCGGCCTTGCACGAAGGACAAATGATCGTTGGTTCGCTCATCACAGGTCTTTCCTTCACCGCAGCTGCTAGCCCATTGAAAATAGCGATTCGGAACTGACCGCTCCCAAAACCAGACGGTACACAGTCAGCAGAGACGCTTACCGCTTTTTGTCGGAGAAAGCAATCATTCCAAAGGCAGGTTTTGCCAAATCAGTCAGACTTTGGATGTCAGCCATCAGCTAAGGCGAGGTCGGAATTCGAAACAGCAGGTACGTTATCGACTAGACCCGACATTCAGCGGCAAGGCCGGCCTGCGGTGTATCGGACATCGGAGGTGCAGGCACAGGGAATAAAGGAAATCTGGTGGGAAAATCTTCGGAGAGGACCAGCTGCTTTCCTCGTTTGGTTTTGTGGCTGATGATCAGCGGGCCACGGAGATTGGCCGTGATGCGACCTGGGTCCTCCGACGGAATCGTCAAGATCACAACCAACGCTAGATCTGCTCTTTTTTCGTCCCTTATTTCAGTCAATGCATCGGCTGGAACATCGACTCGATAGTCTGGATGAAACACCGCCGGATCGAGGATCACAAAAGCCAGGTCCGGTTCTTCAACCGACTGAAGCCACTTGAATGGAGCTTCGGTATCATGATCGAGAATGACATACCGCTGCTGTTCTGGGAAGCCCAACAACCCGGAAGGAAACGTCACGATGCTTTCGTCGCGGACTTCGAATGATCCAAACCTGGTCGAATGACACTTCACGAGCCTGTCCTCACGAGATTGTTCCGCGCTTGGCGGGAATCAAGCGGCGAAAGGCGTCAAGGGGCACCACTTGGGTTTTAGCAGCCAATCGGTTCTCTTCTTGAATCCTCGCGTAGACTTCTTCGCGATGAACCTTGACCGACGGGGGCGCTTCGATTCCGAGACGGACTTGTCCGTTTTTCAAGCCAAGCACGATCACCCGAACGTCGGGGCCGATCGTGACACTTTCTCCGCGTCGACGAGTGAGGACCAGCATACCAGCCTTCCTTGGCCGAACGGCGCTGTACAACACTATCGGTTAGTCGCGCGGCAAACTTGAAAGGCATCGTTACCGCAGATGATTGAGGAGGGTGTTGTCGAAGATCCGACCCAGCGTTTCGCCTGCCGCTCGAATGGCATACTCCTGCAGGGTCAAGTCGGAGATGGTTCGTGCCAAATCGATGTCTTCGAAGGACGACAGCTGATTGGTGGACAGCGCTTTGGCCTCTTCCAACGCCAACGACGTGGATTCCAAACGATTCGCGACGGCACCGACTTCACCCTGTGCCGCTGACACCTGGCTCAGGGCTCGGTCGAGATCGCCAAGGCTCTCAACAATTCCCGCTTTGAAGTTTCCTCGTAAGGCCGCGAGCAGCCGCTGCACCGCGTCGAAGAGATTCACGGTGGAGCCGCTAAAGATTTGCTCGCCCGGGACGTTTGTGGAAATGACCTCCCCGTCAGCGACTTCTATCTCATGGTTTCCTGAATCACCGGCATATCGAGTATGGCTGACCACATGAAACAGATCTCCTGCAGCGGGAGCCGATGTGCCATCGGTGATTCGCAGCTGAATTCCGTCAAAGACAATCGGAGCGCCTGAGGTGTATGGCTGATTGGCCAGTACCGTTCTGGGCGAAAGTGCGACGGCGAATCGATCGCCGGTGGCCGGTCCTCCCTGTTGCCCGTTTGAAAGCACCACACGGAGGCCATCGAATTCGACGGCCCCGCCCGACACGTAGGCGTTCCCAGTCGAAAGGGTCGTTCCCGTGGTTGTGTTCACGACGGAATACTGGGATGTTGACGTAAACTGTATTTCATACGTATCAAGAGTCATTCGCTGCGGATCAACGATGCCGGCATCGGCTTTGCCCACACGGCCGGTATTGGCGGAATTGGCAGTGACCGTCACGGGCGCTGAAATATTGACGATGTCGAATGATCCAGGCCCTGTAAATCGTACGGCATAATTGTCAAAAGAGGCCGCACTCGTGTTCACGATCTCCCCTTGCGAGACCAATGCACCTCCACTGTTCGCGGCTGCCGCGTCCGTCGTCACCGTCGTCACAAACGTCGTGGTACCGACACCGGCACTACCCCCGTTGAAGCCCAGCAGGGTGCGAGCTGAACCACCCACCACTTCGACTTTGGACGTCGACCCTTCGGAATTGGAAGAGATGACAAGGCGACCCTCTGTATAGGTCACAGAAACACTTTTCCCCGCTGCAACTAAGGTGGCATCGGCATTGATACGGCTCTGCACGCGTGCGGCTAATTCGGAACCGCCAAGCGTCTCGGTGCCTCCGGTCAGATCGATCGTGCCAGACGACACACCATCAACCGTAACGGTCAAGGTATCCGCAGCGCCGTTCGTGAGTGTCAAGGGCGTAGACAGTGCCAGCCCCGCAGCAAACCCATGCCGGCTCGTACCTCCGAACACCGGTTGGTTCTCATCAAACTCGGTGTTTCCCAGTTGCAGCAGATGGTGGAGCAACTCTTTGACTTCATGCCCACCGATGGCTCGCTCCGCCGCCCCATTGGTATCGGACGCATATTGAACCGCCAGCTGTCTGATACGAGAGATCGCCGTCGTCGTACCTTGGAGCGCGGTGTCGGCCAGGTCCACACGCGTGGTGGCAGTTGAGACATTCCGAAGACGCTGTTCAAGTTTTGCCAACGTCGTTTTCTCTCCGACGATCCGATGGAAACGACCGGGATCGTCGGAAGGCTGCAAGACTTGTTTCCCGGTCGCAAGATGTTCCTGCAATCGCAACGCTCTGAATCGAGCCCGTTGATAGCTGTTGACGAGAACCCCAAAAACCTGTTGTTCGGTCACGCGCATAGCACGCTCCTTCGCCTATCGCTTGAGCGAAATCAACGTCGACATCATTTCATCAGCGGCGACGATCATGCGCGACGCGGCTTCAAATGCCCGTTGATATTTGAGCAGATTGACCAATTCCTCATCGAGTGAGACCCCGGATACTTGGGCGCGGAACTTTTGCAACTGTTCGTGACGGATTTCTGCCGCATCAAGGCGCCGACTCGCCCCTTGAGAAACCACTCCAAGGTCCGTTGCGGTTTTGCGATAGGCGTCATGGAGTGTGGTATTACCCAAGCTGGTAATAGCTTTTGACTGAACGGCAACCAACGCCAATCCGTTTTGGTTGTTCCCAGGGACACCCGCCCTAGTCGATGAAAGTGCGATTCGTGCCGGATCGGAGACAGCAACGACGAGGTCTCTCGCGGCATTCTCACGAGCGTTGAAGTTCAGAACATCGTTGGCAGCCGATGCCCCAGAAACCGTCACGGCGATTCCGTCCACATGAAACGTTTGGGGACCGCTGTAGAGACCGGACGCCGCAGTGCTGGTCCCGGCAGACAATCCGAGCCCTGCTCGTGCCGTTCCTCCGGTCACGTTCACGGAACTCGTGCCGCCGACGGAATTGGACCGCAGCACCAATCGGTTCGTCGTGCTGTCGAAATTGACGGCGACCTGGCGGCCGGCCGCAGCAAGAGTCGCGTCGGCGTTAATCGTACTCTGCAGTTCAGCTGCCAGCGCAGCACCGGACGTATAGGGCTGCCCCGGAGATCCGGTGCCGGTGAGCGTAATCGTTCCTGATGTTGTTCCGTCCACCGACACAACCAAGGTATCGTTCACCCCGGTGACGATGTTCAACGGTGCATCTACGTTCGGCGGAACGATAGCCGTTCCTGTGTAATTTCCTTTAATACCGGTCCCCGTTGTTGCATCGACAATCGAGTAGCTGTTACCCCCATTGAATCTGATCTCATAATCATGGAACGTCAGGAGGCTTGGTGCAATCACCGCTCCGTTGCCGATTGAGCCGGACCCCACGTTCGTGGTGGGCGCTTGAGTTGTCACTGATAGCCCGGAAAAGAAGTCCTGACCGGTGGAACCGTCGAGGCCGTATCCTAAGCGGTGAATTTGGTTAACTTCATTGACAAGAGATCCGGCCAGCGCATCGATTCCCTGTTGCACGGAAGGAATCGTTTGATCTCGGACATCCAAAAGACCACGAAGCTTCCCGTTCGTGATCAAGTCGTTAATGATACTTGGTTGGGCCCCTCCGGTATCGTACCCAATATCCAGCAGACTTTGGTTGTCTTGCGATTCAACCCCGACCAAGTTGCGTGTCGTTTCCTGCTCGACCAATACGAGTCCGCGGCCCGTAAAGACCGACACCGTGCCGTCTGGACGCTCTAGGGTCAGTACCTCGATCCTTGCGGCGAGCTCATTGATGGCGAGGTCTCGCTGGTCACGGAGATCGTTGGCATTCTGACCGGTGACTTCTGCGGATTTGATCTGAGTATTAAACTCCGAAATCTTTTTCGTGAGGCTGTTGATTTCGGTGATCGTGACACCGATTTGCACATCGACGGCTCGACGAGTATCCGCTAAATCCGCAGTGATTTGATGGAACGTGTTTGCCAGGGTCGCCACTTTCCCCAAGACGACGGAGCGTGAGGTGATCTGCGAAGGCGTCGTGGTCGCATCCTGCAGCGCCTTAAAAAACTCGTTGAGTTGTGTCGCTAATCCCTGTCCTCGAGCATCTCCGAACAGATTTTCCAACCGGTGCAGCTCATCCCGCGCGACGGTGAACTGGCCAAGATCCTCCTGGGACTCCGTCAGCTCGCGGTTCAGAAAGACGTCCACTGCCCGTCGGATTTGCTCAATCTTGACGCCGGTACCGACTTGACCGGGGCTGCCGTTAACGGGTCGTTCTTCCGTGAGGATGACGTCCTGCCGAGAAAAACCCTGCGTGTTGACGTTACTGATATTGTGGCCCGTAACGGTCAACGCCTGTTGAGCTGTGAAGAGAGCGGTCTTTGCAATGTCCAGCAGTCCGTTCAGACTCATCGATCATCACCCCTGCCGTCTGATTAACGCAGCCGGCATGCTGCTATTGTTCCGATTACCCGACACGGAATAGAGGTCGTCCCCGAGCGGCGGCTGGCGGTGCGCTTCCATCGCCCGCACGAGAAACGATTGCACATTCTTAATCAACAACTGATTGACCGCGATATCTTGCTTCACGACCCGAGCCTTTTCCGCAAGCTGCTCATACTGGTGCAGAATGATTCCAGCCTGTGGGCTTTGAGCCCGGTGCAGAATTTCGGTGAGCGTTCGACTGACTTTGGGCACGTGATACGTATTGGCAAGGTCGTCCACCAACGCATCCAGTTCTTCCTTCAAATTACGAAGGCACTCGAGGATCGAGATCCTGGATTGATTGATCGACACGAACTCGTGGAGCGCCATGCGCTTGATGGCTTCGCGTTCTTGAATGATGTTTTGTGCGAGGAGATCGCACTGAGCTGATTCACGGGCGAGGATATGGGTTATCTGATCGAGAGGGATTGAGGCATTCACGATCGGCAACCTGCCCATCCATGGGCCAGATCGGAGGCCCGTTCATTGCTATCGTACCTACGCGGGTCGTAGACGCTCAGAGTATGTGGTCGGTCAGGACCTGCTTAATGATGGCATCTCCAACCGCACGACCGCTGACATCGTACGTGCCGCTGTCAAGAGCACGCCTGATGCGCTCCACATGTTCAGTCCGCTCAGGATCAGGCTGATTGGCCAGATCCCGAATTCGTTGAAGCTCCTTCGCTCGGGCGGAAATCTGAACTTCATCCTTACTCACCTGAGTGCGGACAGCCGCTTTACGCTCCCCTGAACTCTCAGGCTCCTGCACCCCGAGCAACAGCTTTGCGAGATGATCTACCTTTCCATGACCTGAAATCTGCATATCGCCGCTCCTTCCCCGGCTCTTTTCTCTCAGCAATTTCTGAGAGAACTATAGACTTTACCCCGGTCGAGCTTCTTATCGGTTCCTATCCAGTAGAACTTGAGCGCTCCGTGGGAGGTGACGAAAAAAATTGTTGCGCATAGTCCTGGACCATCTTGGCGATACCTATTCCCCCCGATTCTGCAGCCCGCTTCCCGATTTCTTCATCATAAAATGAGTAAAAATAAGCCCCGTGTTTATTGGCAATGGTTCCCTCGGGAACCGTTTCTCTCATTACTTTAAGTAAATAGGAGATAAAATAGGCCTCAAACTGCCGCCCAGCTTGGACCATCTGTTGACGTGCTTCAGCAACGTCCTGCGATTTTGTGGAATTCACGTGAGAGCCGGGGTAACCAGAGCGTAGAGCCAATCCAGGATCCACATACAATGATGGTGTAGATAGGACAGAATGGCTTCCGTATTTCTCTATATTGACCATATCTATCAAAGACCTATTTAAATTATTTCAAGGTTAGCCTGAAGTGCTCCCGCCGACCTGAGAGCCGAGAGTATTGCGACAAGGTCACGCGGCGTCACTCCCACTGCATTGAGGGCCCGCACGACCTCACCCAGTGTCACTGTTTCATCCACCACCATGAGTCTTGATTCCTGTTCCTTTATCTCTGTCTGCACGTCCGGCGTGACGGTCGTCTGTCCTGCAGAAGACCCGATGAGCGGCGCCGGCGGTTGCGATACGTTCAACGTGTTTTTTACTGAGATCGTGAGATTCCCGTGAGAGATGGCGCATGTTGAAATTCGTACATGTTCTCCCAACACCACTGTTCCGGTCCGTTCATTGACGACAACTTTCGCGACAGAATCGACGGTCACATCGAGTCCTTCGATCGATGCGATATATTCGACGACGCGGCCCTGGAATGCTTGAGGAATCGTGGCTTTAACAGATCCGGCATTCACGGCTAATGCACTGCCTTTGCCGAAGGCACTCTCGATGGCTTCGGCAGTCCTGATGGCAGTCGTAAAATCAGGTTGCCGTAGGAGTACGGAAACCGTTTCCCATGAGTCGATGTTGACAGGCAGCTCCTTCTCGATGATGGCTCCCCCGGGAACCACACCGGCCGCCTGATGATTCTTGGCCACCGTCGCCCCTCCGGCTCCTCCCGTCCCGCCAAGAAAACCGCCGATTGAGACCGGCCCCTGCGCGACCGCAAACACTTGTTGGTTGGCTGCTTTCAACGGCGTAAGCAAGAGCGTACCGCCTTGCAGACTTTTGGCGTTCGCCATCGACGACACGACTGCATCCAACGTCATCCCCGGCTTCGAGAAGGGAGGAAGCTTGGCCGTCACCATCACCGAGGCGATATTTCTCGTCAGTAACTGGATGGGGTCGATCACCAGATTCACGCCCATCTTGTTCAACATGGACATCATCGCCTGAATCGTGAACTGTCCACCGATCACACGGTCACCGGTACTGTCGAGACCAACCACCAAACCGTACCCGATCAGCTGGTTTTCGCGCACCCCTTCAATCACACCGATATCCTTGATCCTGACCGCATCGGCGCTGGAAGGCGCCAAAAGACCGCCGGTCAATATCAGTGCACTGAAGATCTGGGCAAGTCGTGTAAACATATGTGGTTCGTATCCTCGCTACGAACGTTTGGAAATGGACAACTGTGACCTTCGACCAAGCACGAGGCGTGTCAGCCATCCCTGTTCAGTGACCATTTCTTTTACCGAGTCATGATCAATATCATCGAGCACATGGAATCGCGTCCTGCTCCCGAAAGAGGGAGGGTCAAAATCAGCCCTCCGTACGACTCCACTCTGCACCATCATCTGCAGAGTGCGAAGATTCAGTGGACGTCGCTTGGGAATGCATCTCGTAGCTGTCTTGCGTCTCAACGGAGCCGCCATAACACACTCCCTCCTCAGAACGGATAGACCCAATCGAGAATGCGGATGAACCACCCGGGTCGCTGCACGTCGTCGAGAACACCGAGGCCTGAATATTCGATTCTGGCGTCGGCGATGGCGGATGACAGCACCGTATTCTTGGTATCGACATCGACACGACGCACGATCCCACCAATGCTCATCAGCTGCTTTTCACTGTTCACCGTCACTTCGCGACGACCCTCGATACGGAGGTCCCCGTTCGGGAGCACTTCGGTCACGATGGCTGAGATGGTCCCGGTCAGTGTCCCCTCACGACTCGTGGCGCCTTTCCCACCGAATTTATTGGTGGCGCTCGCGTCAATCCCCATCCCCCGTCTCGTTTCATCGCTGAATCGTACTCCTGGTATTCCGATATACCCCATCGCACTACCGACAAGACTGTTCTTGATCGTCGATTCACGTTGAGCCGCTGTATCGGCAGACTTCGACCCTTTGTGGTTTTCGATAATCTTCACCGTAAGGATATCGCCTATGCGCATCGCACGAAGGTCCTCATAGAGATAGGCCCGCCCGTTTTCTTCCTGCCACAGTGATCCGACGGTCTTCGGTGGGGGTAATGGAGACACAGCGACCTTGCTCGAGACATCAGGTGGACTCGAACAGGCTTGGAGCAACAGCATGACACAGACCAGCTGCGCAGGATGCTCAAAAACTCCGCCCAGCAAGGCCGCAGCGAAAGAAGAGGCGAGGCGTACGCTTCGGTACGTTGAGCCTCTGAGGTGCGCAAGACGACGAAGAAGTCGTCTCATGCTTGCGCACGGGCGCGAGTCGGTGAGCGCCCAGTCTCTTGCGAGAACGCCGCTGGCGGAATTTTTCAGCATCCTGTTAGAACTCCACCTCAACGAGACTCGGCGCCACCACCTTGGCTCTCAGTTCCCTGCCGGAATCCAGATTGGAAACCATGACGGTCTGCCCGACCTGTCCGCTCGACTTCGTCACACCATAAGCCCGAATCGAGAGCCCCCCACGCCGTGCTTCAATGAGGACTCGATCACCCTTTTTGATCATTAGCGGAAGCTTCACGAATGCGGGACGCAGCGGAGTATCGGGTGGAAGTGGCCGTGATGCACTTTTCCCGACGACTTCACTTTGATCTATAACGAATGGATGGTTGATCTGATGAACTCGCATCCCTACGGTCTTGAGATCACCGGCATCGATTACTTCTTCTGCCTTCAGAAAGCGGGTAACAACGACCGCGTCGACCATCGCCACGATATCGGCCATAACCTGGATGGTCTTCCGAGGTTTCCCGTTGACCATCGCTTCCACATGAAACACGCGTCGTCCTGGTCCTTCTTCCATTGCGTTGGGAATGACCTGCAACTCTACTGTCCCGCCGGGAATCATCACAGGCTCGACTGGTTCCAAGACCGTTACATGCACCGTCTTGATCTTGCGCCCCCACTCGTCCATCAAGTATTTCTGAATGGCCTTTCTAATTAGATCGGAATTGACCTCACTGACGACCACTCGATCCATAGCGCGGTCGGAGGTACGATGAATCGGACCTCGGGACACCGACGAGGCTGAACGGGACTCGCCATTAGGCCCTGCAATGGCCGCCGGAACATCGAGGACTCCGGATGAAAGGAGCAGGATCAGGATTGGTAAATACCCAGACATGAGATACTCCTTATCGTCTGAGATTGTTCGCAATGGCCATCATTTCGTCGGAAGCCTGAATCGTCTTGGAGTTAATCTCGTAACTTCGTTGAGCAATGATCATGTTGACCATTTCTTCAGCGAGATTGACATTCGAGCTCTCCAAAAATCCCTGCTGGATCGTGCCGAATCCGGTGGTGAAGCCACCTGTCCCCTGTGTCGGAGGCCCTGACGCAAAGCTGTCGATAAAGAGATTGTTCCCCATGGCGACCAACCCGGAGGGATTGTCGAACCGTGTGAGCTGAATTTGCCCCACTTGCGAAGCTTGAGTGACGCCTGGGAGCAAGACGGAGACCGTGCCGTCCTGACCGATATCCACCTTCAGTGCGCCGGAAGGAATCGTAATCACGGGGTTCAGGAGATCGCCGTCGCCGGTGACGACATTGCCCACATTGTCGCGCTTGAACGACCCGTTTCTCGTATACATGATCGTCCCATCGGGGCGGGATACCTGAAAAAACCCAGGTCCATCGATCGCCAGATCCAAATCGTTGTTGGTTTGCCGCATATTCCCCTGAAGCCACTCTTTGGCCACCGTCGTCGGTCGCACTCCGGCACCCACCTGGATGCCGACGGGAAAGACTCCGACGTTGGACGCGTTCGTGCCGGGAAGTCGCTGAATTTGATACAGCAGATCCGCGAACTCAGCGCGGCTGCGTTTAAAGGAGTTGGTGTTGACGTTGGCGAGGTTATGGGCGACGGTGTCGACGTTGATCTGCTGAGCCGTCATTCCGGTCGCCGCTGTCCACATAGCTCGAATCATGGAATGTCTCCTCTGTCCTCGTTCGGTTCGCGAAAGCCTACGCCCCTACGCCACCCGCCCGATATCCTGGATTGCAACTTCCGCCATTCGATCGAGCGTCTGAATCAACTTTTGTGTCGATTCATAGTTACGCATTCCCTGAATCATCTTCACCATTTCGCCGATAGCATTGACGTTGGACTCTTCGATATGTCCGACCTGGACTTGCGGGTGCTTAGCGAGTTGGCCTTTGTCGGAGAAGAAGAGCCCATCGGCCGATTTCTGCGGCATCGCGTCTTCCGGAAACTCCATAATCTTGAGTGTCACGACCGTCTTGTCGTCCACCTTGATGTCGCCCTGCGCCGTGACTTCCAGCTTGCCAGCGGGGATCTTAATCTCGCCCTTGGTACCCATCACAGGATAGCCCAGCCCATTTACCAACCGACGCTGACGATCGAGGGACAACATCCCGTTACGCGTGTAGCGAGGTCCCTGTGGGGTATCGACCTCAAAAAACCCTGGTCCTTGGATCGCAATATCCAGAGGATTGCCGGTGAGTCGGATGCGACCAGCTTCAAACGTGGTCTTCATCATGTGCGGCGCCACAAAGGCCCGTTCTGTCGCCCCCAGCGGTCTGGCCATGATTTGTTGGACCAATCCCGCAGCGTGACTGATGACCGGAATCGCCGCCTGAGTCCTGGGAAGGATGGCTTTGAAGGCCTGCTCATCCTGCTTGAATCCGGCCGTATTCACATTGGCCATGTTGTTCGCAAACACTTGCATCCGCCGTTCATGGGCCAGTGCGCCCGACAAAATGGGGTAGATACCTCGGTTCATATTGCCGACTCCTTGTGCGCTCGAAAGAGACTCAGCAACCCTTGTGCCAGGTCCGTTCCAAACAAAGATGGCTTCGTGGAGGATTCGAAACTCAGCCAAATGCAGGGATGAACTGACATCCGAGGTGAGGCCACATGTCGATGCTCGATAGACCCGTCATGGGACGAGGTGGATTCTTACCCACCGAGGTGAAAATTATTCCTAGCGGTGACCAGTGAGGGAGGCCTCATGTCGATCGGCAATTGGGGAGAGGAGATTGGCCTCGTGTCGTCTCGACCATGGCTGTGCAGCGACCATGATCAACGTACTTCCATTTTCGATTGGCCGACCGTTTTCTAAGGCTTGCGTAGCAGCGTCGAGGAGTGACTCGGCTTTGGTCCCCGGTTGCGGCCCCACGATTCCACCGATTCGACAGGAAATCAGCAATTCCTGGCCTTCGATCAAGAGTGGGAGTGCTATGGCATGCTGAATCTTATCGGCGATCACGCGAGCCTCGTCCGGTGACTGGAGATTGTCGGCTATCACGGCGAATGTGTATTCGCTCAAGCGCGCCACCACGTCGTGAGGTTGCAGAGCGCTCTTGATGCGGGCGGCTTGAATCCGCACGACCAGAGTCATATTTGGTGGCCCTGACGATGGAGACAACGGGCGGAACTGTTCCAAGGTACACACCAAGACAGCAACGTTTCGATTGGTTACCCCAGCTCTGCTCAGCGCCTGTTTGAGAAGCGTAAGGAACAGTCGTCTGGTTGGAAGGCCGGTCACATCATCATATGGTGATGGCGCACCATTCTGTCTGCGCCGTGCCAGGTCAGGACGGGACGGCCAGCACAAGAACCCCGCCACACCAAATCCGGCAGCGATACAAAGGCCCAGGTATCCGACAACAAGCTGCACGGAGAGGACTTCCGTCAAACTCGCGGATCCGGCTGGCGTCCCCTCCAGCCACACCAGGCTTACACAGCACACCGTTGCTGAGGCACACCACCATGCAATGGATCGATGTCGCGATCGCGGGAACCCATGGCGTGATATCTTCAAGTGCATGGTCGTGATTGCTGATTGGAAGCGTGACGTGAATTCGGAGTAAACCGGAGACCCAAATCAACGTTCCGGCCTGACGCGATGGATTCCACTCGCTATGCCAGGCTCTTGTCGAGATCTCGTCCAGAAAGATATCGGTCTCTCCGGTGCAGAACTGAAGACGGACAATCGCAGAATATCGGGAATTGCATCACAACGACGATCAATGAGCAGCCGACTCAGTCGGCCGGCCGATTCGATCAATTTGGTCTTTGCAAGTGGGCCTTCAATCGGATGATTGCCTTCGTATGGATTTGGCAAACCCGTGACTCGGTGACCTTCAGCAACTCTCCGATTTCCTTCATCGTGAGTTCCTCGTAGTAATACAACGTGAGGACAAGGCGTTCTTTTTCCGGCAACATGTGAATGGCCTGGGCGATCAATTCCCGCTCACGCTCGTTGACCAACGAGGAAAGGGGATCAGGCGTGTGCGTATCGGCCAACATCTTGACCACTTTGTGCCCATCCGGCTCATGCAGACTTAAATCGTCTACACTGATCATAACCGCGCCTCTCGCCCGCGTAATAAAATCATCCAGCTCTTCCATGGACATCTTCAGTTCGGCCGCCACCTCTTCATCATGTGGGGGTCGACCCAGTCGGCTCATGAGCGCCGTATGGGTCTTTTGGAGCAGGCCGATTCGTTCATGAACCGATCGTGGGATCCAATCCATCGAACGAATCTCATCGAGCATGGCTCCACGGATCCTGAACTCCGCATACGTCTTGAACTTCGCTTCTCGTGTCGGATCATACTTGTCCATCGCATCCATGAGCCCGATGGTGCCGACCGAAATCAGATCCTCTGCGTCTAAGTACGCCGGGAGGCGGAACGCCAGCCGATGGGCCATCGCCCGAATGACATGGGCAAACTCCTTGATCAGTTGTTCGCGTCGGATTCCCTGGGCTGAAAAGGATTTACGCTGGTGTGGTGAGGCTGTCTTGCTCATAATTTTCCCGTGTACGATCGTGTATCAGTTGCCGGCCGGCGTCGCCGCTCGTGGCCAGACGAGCTGCACGGAACTTTTGGGGAGACCAGGCCTCGGCCACTGAATCACTTGATGTGCCAACCGCTGGAATGCTTGAGCGGCCGGTGCATGCGGGAACAACTCGGAGAGAGCCTTCTGCCGCATGACCGCCAAATGCACATAATCGTCATAGGGAATAGCCCCGACCAATTCGACCGCCACATGAAGGAAATGATCGACCGCCACATCCAGCTTACCGAACACCTCGGCAGCCTCGCGGGGGCTTTTGGCCTGATTCACCAGCACTTTAAAACGGCGCTCCCGATACTGGCGAGTCAAGACTTTGATCAGCGCATAGGCATCCGTGAGTGATGTCGGCTCCGGCGAGACCACGATCATCGTCTCATCCGCTGCGGAGGCAAAGAAGGTGACGTTCGGCGAGATACCCGCACCGGTGTCGATCAAGAGTATGTCCATCTCAGCGGCCAGCTGTGCCAGCTGCTCCTGGATCATCAACTGTTGGGCGTCCGTCAGTGCCGTAAGACGTGGGACACCGGTACTGGCCGGCAGCACTTGAATGCCCGCCGGGCCTTTGAGCACGATCTCGTCGAGCGTATGTGTGCCCACCAACACGTCTTCGATCGTATGCCGCGGAACCAACCCCAGTAAGACGTCAAGATTCCCTAAACCGAGATCGGCATCCAAAATCAGCACCCGCTTTCCTACCCTCGTGAGTGCCACGGCAAGATTCGCGACTATATTGGACTTCCCTACTCCTCCCTTGCCGCTGGAGACCGCAATGACCTGAGTGGCTGGGCCACCTCTTCGACTGAGATCCTCCGACAGAAGGACAGACCTATGTGTTCTAAACGGCATATCACGGCCTCCAACCAGATTATCCATGGTGAGTTCCCACTCCCGTTAATACGGGAGTGGCTTCTGATGATTGAATCGACGGCTTGACAAGCACGTGGGAACGGGCGGAGCGGTCCGCAGCCAGAAACGCCGCCAAACGTTCCGATGAGGCCACCTCGATATCTCCGGGGACTCGCCGTCCAATACTCCAATAGGAAAGCGGCACCCCGGTTTGATGCGCCACTTCAAAGATGGTGCCGAACGATTCCGTCTCATCGAGCTTGGTAAACAGAAGACGCAGCTGCGGCAGATCATTGAGGCACCTCGTGATCCGACAGAGCTCCTGTTCCCTGGTGGAAGCCTGTAGGACCAAATGCGTCATGACCGCATCCTCCGGGAGAAGCCGCCGCAGTTCTTTGGCCAATGCCAGGTCGCCCGGTCCGATCCCGGGCATGTCGATAAGCACGAGGTCTACCTGCGTATGGCGACGGAGTCCTTCATGGACCTGTCGAGCCGACACGGCGCACGCGAACGGTACCCCGACGACCTTGGCATACCGACGCAGCTGTTCGACTGCGTTTTCCCGATGTGTATCAAAGGTGATGAGGGCGACGGATCTCCGCTGTTCCCGCCGGTAATGTGAAGCCAACTTGGCCATAGCCGTGGTCTTCCCAGCTCCACTGGGCCCGATCAGGAGACTGATAAAGGGATATCCATTCCTTTTCAGGAGCGGCCCGCTCGTTCGCACGCGCTTCGCAATTTCACGCTGGAGTGCGAGCCGCATCGACTCATCGTCGCATGGATCGGTAGCTTGTTCAGTCATATACGCTTCGGTCAGGAGTAGGTCAGCGGTAGAAGAATTCATTCCCTGCTCGATGAGCGAGCGGCGCAGCGACGCCACGATAGGCGATATAGGCGATGGTTGGCTTCCGATCGACCGGTCATCGACTCGCGACAGATCTTCCAATAGGAGGCCCAATTCCTTCACCACGTTATGCAGATGCCGACGACGATTCTGCTTCACCTGCACCGCAGATGGCTTCAACGAGGCAGAGCGCTTACCAACGGTCGGGGTCGTCGTCTCATGATTTGGACCCGGCTTCAGCATCTCGCGCAGTGTCTTTTGAAAGGTCTGCACGGACGGTGTGGAATCCAACCCGACCTTGGACGGTCTCACAGACTGAGCACATTGTTGCAGTTTGTCTCCGCCCTCAGAGGATCGTGATGCGTCTTGATCGGATGCAGCCATCACTTCTAGGATCGGTCGATTGAATGCCCTTAGGACCCTCCCTCCCTCACGCACCTCTTTCGCTGACACGATGATGGCGTCCGGCCCCAGTTCTTCCTTGATGGCACGCATGGCATCCTGCATGGTGAGCGCGTGAAATGTCTTGACCTTCATGGTTTTACTTTATGATGGCTGTGCCAACTCCAAGTCGATCCGTACGGTATCCAACGACTGGAGACGGACGAACGAATCCACTTCATTGAGTCCCAGCACGGGAACAGCGTGCAAAATACGATCGCTATGTCGGCGGAGGTGACGGCGAACACCTTGTGAACAGAGTACGATCGGCTGCTGCCCACGAGCGGCAACCCGTTCGGCGGCTTGCTTGAGTCCGGTTAACAGCTTGTGCGAAAGCGTAGGATCCAGGTTCAACGTAGCCCCAGGAGGCAATGCCGCCGCTTGCTCGGCCAACGACCGATCCAATCGGGGGTCCAAGGTGATAACTTGTAAACTGCCGTCAGGCGCTTGGTACTGTTTGGTGATGGTCCGGGCCAACGCCTGTCGGGCATATTCGGTGAGGACGTCCGCGTCCTTGATCGTTGCGGCTTGATCGGAAATGGCCTCGAGGATCGACCGGAGGTCGCGAATCGGAA
>Ga0073934_10005741_pt1 | contig 18777 bp, 15 predicted proteins | sample LarsenN4metaG_FD_76834 | JGI IMG/M metagenome (GOLD analysis project Ga0073934, IMG submission 76834) | Hot spring sediment bacterial and archeal communities from British Columbia, Canada, to study Microbial Dark Matter (Phase II) - Larsen... ... | reverse complement strand
TGTGGGTGGCACGGCGCGAGAACGCCGTGAAATGGGTGGTCATCACCCCCATCCTACTCACAAGCCGGAGACATGGTCAGAACTTATTTTGGACAAGAGTGGGTCGGGAGTCTTTTAGTGACACGCAGGTCGATCAGCTGATTCAGGCCATGGCGTCGTTCAGTCAGCAGACCGGCTTGACGTGGGATCAAGCGATCGATCAGCAACCGCAGCAGGTGCAAAATATCCTCGCGGCCAGCTGGCAGTAGTGTACAAGAGATTCCTTACGGAAGCGGGGAGTCTTCGCGATGAAGACTTCCCCGTGAGGTTCATCAACCCCGTCCACCTTTGTCCCGATTCCATAAAAGCTAGCTTTTGAAGCTCCATCGCTGGAAAATGCTTACGGCAGATCGTTGAGAAACCTCCATTCATCCACCACAAAGGAGTCTGAGCTTATGAGCGAACCCAAAGACACGACCGTTGCCGTGAACGTCCGGTTGAAGCCCTCTGAATCTTCAGCTCATCCACGTGCGGCAAACTACACCAACGTTGGCATCGCACAGGGCATTGCGTATCTGGATTTCGGCTTTCTCGAACCTGCATTTTTAGCTGCGATCGCGAAAACCGCGAAGGATGGGCAGGCCGCACCGAAGGGGTTGGACGGGCACCTCGTCACTCGCGTCGCGATGGATGTGAGTGCCTTAGTGCGTTTGCAACAGCAGATTCAACAAGTATTAGTCGGCCTGAGCACAGCGCAGAAACAGAAGCAGAGGACATAAGGACAAGAAGAGGTGCGGATAGGATATGAGGCTCGCAAGTTGGGTGCGATATTCTGGGTTGCCGCTGAAGGTGCAAACGGTTTTTGCGCTTGTATGGATGGACTTTCGCTACTTTGTACCACTCAACCGCCTTCCTGCATAATGCACTCGCTATCCTAGGTAGTTAACGTCAGCCGGCAATAGGCGATGTAAGAAGTGCGGGCTAATGAGTAAGGTCGAGATAGAACCCTGTCTCAACAGCGAAAATGTTTGGTCATCCATGCCCTGTACCCTAAGATGGCGTCATGCCAGGTGCGACAGGGGCGGCTTCTTCCCATCAAGCCAATCCCATACCATCTACGCTTGCGTCGGATACGCCCGATACAGGCCTGACCTGCCTTCTCATCCTCGCCCGCTTCCATGATCTTCCCGCCGATGGCTCGCAACTGCGACATCAGTTTGCGCAATCCGGGCAAGTCCTCTCGGATACCGATCTCCTCCGTGCTGCCAAGCATCTCGGACTGAAAGCCGGTCTGGTCAAAACCAAGTGGAGCAAACTTCACGAGACGCCGCTGCCGGCTATGGCGAAGCGAACGGATGGGCGCTATCTTGTCCTCGCGAAGGTCGAAGCAGAAAAGGTGCTGGTCCAGGATCCTGTCGAAGCTCGACCGCTCGTGCTCTCCCGTGAACAGTTCGAAGCGATGTGGAACGGAGAGCTGCTGCTCTTCACCAAGCGGGCCAATGTCCGTCTGCAAGACCTCAAGTTCGACTTCACCTGGTTCATTCCTGCGATCGTCAAGTACCGTAAGTTTTTCGGTGAGGTGCTGATCGCATCGTTCTTTCTCCAGCTGTTTGCTCTCTTGACACCGTTATTTACGCAAGTCGTTATCGACAAAGTTCTGGTGCATAAGGGTTTCACGACGCTCTATGTACTAGCCATTGGCATGATTATGCTGGCCGTTTTTGAGGCCACGCTAGGCGGGCTCCGCACCTATCTTTTTTCCCATACGACCAACCGTATCGACGTGAGCCTCGGTGCCCAACTCTTTCGACACATTTTGACGCTTCCTCTGTCCTATTTTGAAGCCAGACGAGTCGGTGATACGGTCGCTCGTGTGCGTGAGCTGGAGCAGATCCGTCAGTTTTTGACCAGCCATTCGGTGACGGTCGTGCTGGACCTCATCTTTACCGTCGTCTTCCTGACCGTGATGTGGTTCTACAGTCCAATGCTCACGCTCGTGGTCATGGCTTCGCTTCCAATCTATGCACTGTTGTCCGTGGGCATTACTCCGTCGATTCGAGCGCGTTTGCATGAAAAGTTCAATCGAGGCGCTGAGAACCAGGCGTTCTTAGTCGAAGCCGTCAGCGGTATCCAAACCGTGAAAGCGATGGCGGTCGAGCCCCCGCTCTTGCGCAAATGGGAAGAACAGCTCGCCGGTTACGTGCAAGCGAGTTTCCGCGCCACAAGCCTGATGACGATCGCGGGACAGGCGGCCACCTGTGTGCAAAAGATTACGACCGTAGCGGTGCTTTGGGTGGGTGCCTATCGTGTCATAGAAGGGAATCTCAGCATCGGACAGCTGATCGCGTTCAATATGCTGTCGGCGCAGGTGACTGGTCCGCTCCTGCGGCTCGTAAACCTCTGGCAGGAGTTTCAGCAAGTGGGCATCTCAGTCCAGCGGCTTGGTGATGTGCTCAACACTCAACCGGAGCCTTCGTACAATCCAAATCGGACCACGTTGCCGCAAGTCAGGGGCCAGGTCCGATTTGAAGACGTCACGTTTCGGTATTGGTCAGATGGGCCTGAGGTCGTCCGCAAAATGTCATTGTCTGTGGAGCCGGGTCAGGTGATCGGCATCGTCGGACGTTCGGGGTCGGGGAAAAGCACGATCGCCAAATTGCTGCAACGGCTCTACCTGCCGGAACGCGGGCGTATTTTGGTGGATGGTGTGGATTTAGCGCAGGTCGATCCGGCCTGGCTTCGCAGGCACGTGGGGGTCGTACTTCAAGATAATTTCCTGTTCAATGGCTCGGTGCGGAGCAATATCGCGCTGACCGACCCCGGGTTGGCGATGGAACAGGTGATCCATGCGGCGAAGCTGGCCGGCGCCCATGAGTTCATTCTGGAATTGGGCGATGGGTACGACACGCTGATTGGTGAGCATGGATGCACCCTGTCTGGGGGACAGCGCCAGCGCATTGCCATTGCCCGTGCTCTAGTCGCGAACCCTCGTATTCTGGTTTTTGATGAGGCCACGAGTGCGTTGGACTATGAATCCGAGGCGGTGATTCAGCAGAACATGGCGCAGATCTGTCAAGGGCGCACGGTGTTGATCATCGCGCATCGATTGAGTACGGTGCGTCCCGCCCATCGTATCTACGTCGTCGAACGAGGGGAGATTCTGGAGCAGGGATCGCATGACGAATTGCTTCGGATCAATGGGGGATGTTACGCGCGGTTACATGCACATCAATCTGGTCATGCATAGAGGAACGTAGATGGCCTTCGGTGCATTCTCACGGCATTGGACAGTCTGGAAAGCAGCCTGGCAGGCCGAATCGAGTCAGCCGGACGGCACCGCTGCTTCGAGGGGACGTGCCATGGATTTTCTTCCGGCCGTGTTGGAAATCCAACAGGTGCCGCCTTCGCCCATTGGTCGTGCAGTCCTCTGGACAATCCTCGCAGCCTTTACCGCGGGAGTGTTGTGGACCACGTTCGGTTGGATCGACATCGTGGCCACAGCTCAGGGCAAGATCATTCCCAGCGGCTATTCCAAGCTCATTCAGCCGTATGAGACAGGGGTCATCGCTTCGATTCACGTCCAGGATGGCCAAGTGGTCAAGCAAGGCGATGTGTTGATCGAATTGGATGCGACCATCAATCGTGCCGATCGTGATCGGGCGTTCAATGAGTATCGGGCGGCGAAAGTGGAAGCGGCCAGATTGCGAGCACTGGTCAAGGGCCACACCTCATTCGAAGCGCCATCCGATGCGGATCGAGCCTATGTTCTATTGCAACAACAGTTGTTGCGCGACCAACTGGCTGAGTATCAGGCCAAGGTGTCGGCTGCGCAGCATCTGGTCGATCAACGCCAAGCTGCGCTCGAACAAACCAAGGAGAACGTTCTCCGCCTGGAGGCCACGGTGCCGATGGAGGTCGAACGTGCCGAAGCCTACAAGAAGCTGCTTGAACATGAGGCGGTGACCAAGATGGACTTCCTGCAAGCGGAGGGGCAGCGAATCGACAAGGCACAGGAATTGGCAGGACAGAGGAAGAAACTCCAACAGGATCAGGCGGCACTCGCCGAGGCTGAGAAGCACTACCGGGCCATGGTGTCGGAATTCCTGCAGAGCAAACAAGCGGAACTATCGGCTCTCGAAACGAAGGCTGCGTCACTGGCGCAAGAGGTCACGAAGGCCGGTCAAAAGGCAGGTTTGCAGCGCCTTCTCGCTCCGATCGACGGAGTCGTACAGCAATTAGCCGTGCATACCGTCGGTGGCGTCGTCACGCCGGCGCAACAGCTGCTCATCGTCGTGCCGCTAGATCATCCGGTCGAAGTCGAGGCGCAGGTCGAAAATAAGGATGTGGGGTTTGTGAAAGAAAAACAGCCGGTCGAGATTAAGGTCGAAACGTTCCAGTTCACGCTGTATGGCACGATCCCCGGTCATGTCGTGACGGTTTCCGATGACGCGGTGGCGATTGAAAAAGTCGGGCTTGTATACCCGACCCGAGTCAGCATGGATCGGTCGACGATCGAGATTGACGGTAAACAGGTGAATCTCTCACCGGGCATGGCGGTCACTGTTGAAATCAAGACCGGTCAACGCCGTATCATCGAATATCTCCTAAGTCCCTTGCTCAAGTCCGTGAAAGAAAGTCTGAGGGAGCGGTAAGCGGATGATGAAATCGTGCGCTCCTCTGGGACTCTGTCTGCTTGCCGTCGGAGTACTTACTGCAGGCTTCGTGCTGGCTGATGCTCCAGCCGGTGAATCCGGTAGCGGCCTGCCTCAACCCCTTCCGCAACAGCCTCTTCAGCTGACCTTGAAAGGGGCCCTGGCAGCGGCGGTCAACAACAACCCCTATGTGTTGTTGTACAAAGAACGAATTCAGGAGGCCCAAAGTCAGGTGCGGACACAATTAGGGGCGATGCTCCCCAATCTGTCTGCCAATGTGCGACAGACCAGGCAGACGCAATTTCTCGGCACCATCGGGCTCTCTCCGGTGCGTACGGATCCCTTCAGCATTTTTGATGCGCGGATCAGCGCCACGCAACACCTGTTCAGCCTCAGCCTGATTCAGCGGTGGCGGGCTTCGCGGGAATCTCTGCACGTGACCGAGCAGGAATCAGAGGCGAGAACGTTCGACACGATGGCCACGGTGGCCCTGGTCTATATGGAAGGGCTCAAGGCTGTGGCCACGATCAAGATGCATGAGGCGAATCAGCAGGTGATCAGCGACTTACTCGGGACTGTCAGGCAGCGGCAACGTGGCGGATTGGCGACCGGGCTGGATATTGCACGGCTGGAAGCCCAACTGGCTGCGGAGCAGCAACAAGGATCATCGGCGCGCTATGATCTCGAACATGCCAAGTTCAGTCTGGTCAATCTGCTTGCGCTGCCAGCTGGGATTCCTCTTGCCTTGACCGATGACTGGTCCACAGATGTGCCGGAGGTGCCGGCAGCAGCGGTGGCGGTGGAAACAGCGTTGAGCCAGAGACCGGAGGTTCAGGCGCAATATACGCGTGTGAGAGCGTCAGAGTTAACCTACTCATCCATCACAGGAGAGCGGCTGCCGTCATTAGTGGCTCAGGGGGAGTATGGGCTTGTCGGCAATCGCTGGAACAACACCCTCGATACCTACAATATGGCCTTGATCCTCCAGATCCCAATCTTCGATGGCGGCCAGCGTGAGGGCCGCATCGCCCAGGCACGAAGTCAATTACAACAAGAGGCGCTGCGGATGAAATCAGTGACGAACCAGGTCAAAATGGAAGTGCACGATGCGCTCGCGTCACTCACAGCGGCGCAAGAGCAGGTGCGGATCGCACAAGCCGGTTTACAGATGGCGATGAAGGAACTGGATCTTGCGCGAGAACGCTACGCCGTCCTTACCTCCACCAGCCACTTTGAACTGACTAATGGACTCTCAGCCGTGGCCCGTGCCAGAGAGAACCTCGTCCACGCACTGTTCCGGCTCAATGCGGCCAGAATCAATCTGGCTCGTTCAACGGGGAGCTTGCATGCGTTAAGCTAAGGTTGCTAATCGTGCAGTCTTCAAGTGTTCTGGGGCAGCTCTTCTGGCAGTTTCCCTGCTGAATTCAGCTAAAAAACGAGGAATGCATTATCTTGACTTGATCTAACCCTTCACGCAGACTCGCCCTATGTATGACCAATCTGAAAGCGACCTTTTGCGCATGCTGGCCGATCGGGCGGGGATTGTCGCCGACTATTACGATATCGCTGGAACGCACCATGTGACGACGGACGAGACGCGCCGGGCCATTCTGGCCGCCATGAATCTGCGGGTTGCCAATCGAGAGGAACTCGTTGCGGAACTCGAGGCGTGGGACGATCGTTGGTGGTTGCGAGGAAGTGAACCGGTCCATGTGCTTCGGATGGGACGAGCAGCCGGGACCTGGTCGTGGTATGGGCCGTGTGAGAGTTCGGACGATTCGACTTTTCAGGTTCGGTGGTCGCTCCAGGCGGAGAGCGGAGAAACGCGATGTGAGCGAACGGAGGGGCCTGGTCTCCGAATCGAAGAGATTCGCATGATTCAGGGACGCCGGTTTATTCGTGTCGCATTGGCGTTTCCACCAGACCTCTCGCTTGGCTATTACTCGGTCAAGGCCCATGCAAAGGGAGGCGGCACGAATACGGAATCCACGTTCTGTCTCATTGTCGCACCGGAGCGTTGTTACATCCCTGATCAACTTCAGCAGGGTGTTCGATGGTGGGGCGTGGCCTTGCAGCTCTATTCATTGCGGAGCCATCATAATTGGGGAGTCGGCGATTTCCGAGACCTGGGTGACGTCATCGACTGGGCCGGAAAACGTTTAGGCGCTGCGGTGATCGGACTCAATCCGCTCCATGCTCTCAAAAATTCCAAGCCCTATCACGTTAGTCCCTATTCACCTTCCAGCCGCCTGTTTTTGAACGACCTGTACATCGATGTCACGCAGGTTCCGGAGTGCTGGACGGACCTGGATGTGCAAAGCCGGCTGGCCGACTCCTCATTTCGCTCCCGCATCGATGCGGTTCGGCGATGCGAGTTGGTGGATTACGACGCGGTGCGGTCGACGAAGCGCGAAGTGCTCGAGCTCTGCTATCGGGCATTTTTGCAGGACAACTTCGAAGGTGCTGAACCTGACTTGAAACCAAGAACCGATCGGGGGAGAAGCTTCCATCACTTCGCGGAACGAGAAGGAGAATCCCTGACGCAGTATGCGTTGTTTCAAGCGCTGGAGGAATGGCGGCAGTCTGCATCCTCGACTTCGACGATCTGGGAGGACTGGCCGGAGCCATACCGAACTCGGAGGTCGGACGCCCTGGAAGAGTTCCGGCGTCGGCAGATGCCGCGGGTGCGCTTCTTCCAGTATCTGCAATGGCTGGCCGCCGAACAGCTGTGTGAGGCGGTGAAGAAGACGCACGAGGCCGGTATGCCGATCGGCTTGTACCATGACTTTGCTCTGGGGAGCGATCGCTATGGCGCCGATGGATGGCTGAACCAAGATGTCCTGGCGTTCAAGGCCGACTGCGGAGCGCCTCCCGATGCGTTTGCTCCTGAGGGACAGAATTGGGGAATTTCTCCGCTCGATCCACTACGTCTGCGCGCAAGCGGGTACCGCTACTTTATCGAATTGCTCCGCAATAATCTTCGTTATGGGGGAGCGATACGGATTGATCATGTCATGGCGCTCTTTCGACTGTTTTGGATCCCCCGCGGTCTCCCGCCCGCGATGGGGACATACGTGCATTACCGGGATGATGAAGTGCTGGCGATCTTGGCGTTGGAAAGTGTGCGGGCGAAGGCGCTCGTGATCGGTGAGGACCTCGGGACCGTTCCCGATTGGGTGCGCGATCGACTCGGAACAGCCGGAGTGTTATCGTACCGAGTGTTCTATTTTGAGCGAGAACACTGGGGAGGATGGAAGCCTCCGGCTCATTATCCCGCGCAATCCCTTGCCGTGGTCACCACTCACGATCTTCCGACACTGGTCGGATATTGGGAAGGGGTGGATATCGAAACTCGATCCGCGCTGGGGCTCTTCCCTTCGGACGATGCTCGGAAGGCGATGTGGGCGGAACGGCATCGAGAAAAGGCAGGGATTCTCGCTGCCTTGAAGGCGGAAGGACTCCTGCCCTCAGGGGCGTCCGATGATCCGGTCCAAACGGCGACTATGACGACCGAGTTGATGGAGAGCATTCATCAGTATCTGGCCCGTACCCCCTCCTGGATTGTCTTGGCCAATATTGAAGATATCATCGGCAGTCGGGTTCAGACCAATCTGCCGGGGACGGTGGACCAGCATCCCAATTGGTGCCGAAAGTTGGATCTGACGGTGGAGGATATGACTCAAGACGCTCGATTTGAACGGCTTGCAGCTCTGTTGCGTTTGACCCGCCCTCTTGTGTAAGTACTTCCGTGAAGGAATCCTTACGTTATCGATGTTCTCGGATTCAGAGGTCGTGATCCTCAGCCAGGCGGAGCGAGTCGATGACTGTCATGACGCATCGTGACCGCCTCGTGCTTGCCATCGCGGCTGCCTGCTTTCTCATCATCCTGGTTATTGAGGAATTCGCCCCGGCGAACGTCGTCGGTGCCTATGGGTATGTGTTGCCCATCTTGTTGGTGACCACCCTGCGGAATCGAACCATCATGTTGGTGACAGTGCTGGCCTGTGTCGTTGCGACCTATTCGGGCCTGCTTCAACCGACCAAGCCTGGCCGATTTCAGGCAGCGGTCATCAATCGGAGCGTCGTCGTGGGAGTGTTGCTGTTGGTGGCTTATCTGGGTGTGAGCTGGGAAGAGCGGAAGGCGCGGGAAGAGGCGGCAAGAGCAGCGCTGGCTCGAGAAACCGAGAATTTACTCAAAGCCAACACACAATTGGTTCAGGCAAAAGATCAACTCAATCGGTCGGAACGGCTGGCGGCGGTGGGACAGCTCGTGGCGTCGGTGGCGCATGAGGTGGGGACGCCGCTTCACTCGATCGCGTGGCATGTCCAGGCGTTGGCCGAGGAGCCCGGTGTGACGCCGGAGATGAAGAAGCGGGTGGCCATCATCGATGATCAGCTCACGCGAGTGGTTCGCATCATTCAGGATTTATTGTCTTCTACCCGGCCGCGCCTTCCTGAGCCACAGTGGCTTCCTGTTGAAGAAGTCGTCGGCCCCTCTGCGGCCCTCATGGAACCGGCCTTTCATGAGAAAGGGATCGGGCTGACGGTCGATATTCCAAAGGACCTTCCGCTGGTGTGGGCGGACAAGGAAAAGATCCATCAAGTCCTGGTGAATATCCTCGCCAATGCGCTTGCTGCAACCCCCGCCCAGGGGAACGTCACCATCACGGCGGGAAGTCGCGAGGCGTCGTCAGTGGAACTGGATCGCGGTCGGCTGGTTGCAGACGGCATGTCACCGTTGGTGATCACGATTGAGGTGCGAGATACCGGATGTGGTATGCCGGAGGAAGACGCACAGAAAGCCTTTGAACCGTTTTTTACGACGAAGGCGGTTGGCAAGGGGACCGGCTTGGGGCTATTCTTGAGCCGCGAATCGGTCGTGGCTCATGGCGGCAGCTTGGCGCTGACGAGTGAGATGGGCCGGGGTACGACCGTGACGATGACATTACCGGCGATGCGAAGTGACCCCATTCACACACGAGAGGAGGCGTAATGCAACCGGCGACGATTCTGGTGGCCGACGACGATGTGGTTGCGCGTGAGCTGTTGGCGGAGGCGCTGAGGAAAGAAGGCTATCATGTCGAGGCCTTCGCTGGCGGAGAAGAGGTGATTGCGCGCGGGCGCCAGGGGCGGGTCGATTTGGTGCTGACGGACATCCGTATGGGCGCGGTGGATGGGTTGACGGTCTTGCGGGAGTTCAAACGAGTGAGTCCGAATACGGCCGTGGTGGTGCTCACCGCATTCGGCTCTCTGGAAGGCGCGATCGAAGCGATTAAGCAGGGCGCCTACGATTACTTGGCGAAGCCCTTCAAGAAAGAGGACATCAAGTTGGTGGTCAAACGGGCCCTGGACCACTGCCGATTACTCCAAGAAAATGCGCGGTTCCGAGAAGAGTTGAAGAGTAAGGGCGAATGGTCGCCCTTGGTCGGAAGTAGCACGGCGATGTTGGAAGTGTATAAGTTAGTCGCGCGCGTGGCAGAGAGCAAAAGTACGGTATTGCTGCAGGGGGAAAGCGGAACCGGCAAAGAGCTCATTGCGCGGGCCATTCATACGAACGGTCCGCGCCGGGACAAGCCGTTCATTCCGGTCAATTGCGGAGCGTTGCCCGACACGCTACTTGAATCGGAAATGTTCGGATATGAAAAAGGGGCCTTCACCGGTGCCGTAGGGGCCAAGGTGGGGCTCTTTGAGTCCGCCAACGGAGGGACGCTGTTCTTGGATGAGATCGGTGAGCTCGGACAGTTGTTACAAGTAAAGTTGCTGCGGGTCATGCAGGATCAAGAAGTCCGCCGGGTCGGAGGCACGACATCCACCAGAGTCGATGTCCGGATCATCGCCGCCACCAATCGAGATCTTGAACAGCTGGTGAAGGAAGGCAAGTTTCGGGATGACCTCTTCTATCGCCTGAAAGTTGTTCCGATCACGTTACCGTCATTGGTCGAGCGGCGAGAAGACATTCCGATGTTGGTGCATCACTTCTTGCAAAAGTGTGCGGCAGGCACCGACCATGCGGTACGGGGAGTCTTGCCGGAAACGATGGCGCTGTTAACCCAATATCGATGGCCGGGCAACGTTCGAGAGCTTGAAAATGCCATTGAACGCGCCGTGTCGTTAAGCCACGGGCCTCTCCTGACGCCGGAGGATTTACCGGAAGTGATTCGCCAGAGTGCGACTGCGGAAGCTGATGCACGACTTTCGCAAGTCGATCAGCTCGATGATGTGTATCTCACCCTAGAGGAAGTGGAAAAACGTCACTTGACTCGCGTACTCAAGGAAACGAAGGGGAATAAGGTAAAGGCGGCCAAAATTCTCGGCATCGACAGACGAACGCTCTACCGCATGGCAGAGCGTTTCGGTCTTGATCTTGGAGAAGAAGTAGAAGGAACGGAAAAAGAGCCTGTCTAGGGCTTCAATCCGTAAGATCCGTAGAAGGTCTCCGTTGTGTACGTGGACTGCACGATTTTCAGTTCGTTCTTAATCAACCGCAGTTTATTTTCCGCACTTTGAGGAACTTGAGGTGCGGTGGGGCCCCATCCTTGGAACATCGTTTGCTTGCCGTCCGACGATACTTGCAGGCGCAGATGGGAACTTTGGTCAGTTTCCGGCGTCACGGATACTTCAGCACGGCTCCTGACCACACCGAACCGTCCTTTCAACATCCAATCCCAAATGCTGGGCTGTTCATCCCTGTAGCCTGTCTGCAACTGAGATCCGTCTTTCCAGTCCACCTCGTAGTCATCCTCTGCCAGAACTTTCGTCACAGCCGCTTTCACCCGGTCCGCCGGGGCTGGCAATGTCACGTCGACGACATCAGGCTCGACAGGACGCTGAACGCTGGAACATCCAAAGGCAAAAACGGAGAGGATGACGATGGCGAGACAGTCCTTTCGGATCATTTTGTTCTGGCCTCCTTCAGACGGTATACGAGGTGAGTATCGGTCTGCGTCACTCCTTCTATATGATGTATGCGACTCAATACCAGTTGGGTCAACGCATCTTGGTCAGGTATTTCAGCTATGGCGATGATGTCCGGCTTGCCCCAACAGGGATCGATCGTTTTGATCTCTTTAATTTCGCCCAACGCTTTGACTACAGCAGCCGTCTGGCCAGGTAGAACATTGATCAGCACATATGCCCGGTCAGACATACCGTGATCTCCCGGAGCGGGACCATGAATCGTATAAGGAATTGCCCCGGAAGTGGGCTGCTTTATAGCAAAGTCATGTTGCCCTGTCAACTCAGGCTTGGTCTTCGACGGCGACGTGATAGAAGGGATCCTCTTCAAATTTGGTTTTGCCATGGTCTCACTTTGGCGCAACAAGCACTTCGACCCGGCAGTGCTCGCCGACGCTGGTTAAGGTTGTTTCCAGCCGCTTCGGGCTTCCGATGCGGCCTTCCGGATCGTACATGAAGCAAAACAAGGTCGAGCATCGGCCTTTATCTCGATAATAAGCGGAGTCCGCAGCGACCTGGTCGGCAAGTTCTTTCGTGGTCAATCCAGGTCTGGTCTTCTTCGCCACCACGGCGATCTGATCCCGATTCACAAGGAGCGTCGTTCTTGACGCGCCTCCGGTGTAGGGTGGTGTCCATTCATCAGTCGCGACCTCGTCGAACTCCACCTTCAACAACGCGCACAAGAGGTCCTGCAGGTCGTAGTCGTCATCGACTTCTAGTGTCGGACGATAGTCTCTTCGAAGTCGGAGTTGGCGGGCTACGGAGTGGAAGCGAAGGCAGACTTTTCTGATGAGAGCGAGTGGGTCCTGGTCGAGCGTGGACTCCACCACCCGAGCGATACTCAGGCCGATGGCCTGCTTGTCGGATGGTGTGTCTTGCGGACCGTGGACAATAGTCGGGGACAACTCTGAGGAGGTCGACTGGTTATTCACCACAGGGATCGAGGAGCTGACGTGAGGTTGCACCGGTATTGAGGAAGGGATCGGAGCCGCTACGGATAATGGCGTGACTTCCACGGGTCTCTCACTCGCTGATGGGGTTGGCTGAGCTGCGGCTACAGGAGGAGGCGAAGGAATGAAGGTAGGAGCGGAGGGAGGAGGTGGCTGGGGGGCTACAGGTATAGGAGTCGGTGTCGAAGATGGCGTAGGAGTCGGAGTCGGTGCTGAAATCAGGGGCGGTGCAGGCGCAACGATCGGAGGCTCCGGTATAGGCGGTTGTAGTTGAGCCGTGGGAACGAGAGGAGACATCGACGGTCCCACATTGGTCGTCATGGCCACGGCGACTGTCATCGGCGAGTTAGCCTGTCCTGGCGGGGTGGGTGGGGTTGCAGACGAGACCAGCACCATGCGTGCTGTATTGTTGAGACTCACCTCCGGTGATGGCTCGGTTTTTGGTGGAGGCTTGAGTCCCTGAAGCTCCAGCTTCCGGTCCTCCAGAATATGGATGAGGCCTTTAATGACCGTAACGCTCTTGGCCACCTCGGCCTTGTCTGCCGTACGAATTTTGAAGTTTCGATAAGTCTGGAATTCCTGGGATCGCTCGCCGAACGCATGACGCAGGCATTCGCGAAACTGCAGCTCGGCTTTGCTTTGCGCGGCATCCCGATACGGGAAACCTTCTTGGCTCAGGTCATTGATCGCCGCCAACACTTCCTGAAGCTTCGCGATTCCGAGTGTGGCTTCTTCGATCAGAACCGTTTTCGATCGAGGACGCTGATGTTCCGCTGAACGTGCTCGTGGCATGGCTGTGTGAAAAAAGTCTAACTGAGGGGGTATGGCATGACAAGAAAACACCAAATTTTGACGGGCCGTGGGCCGGAAGACCTAGTCGAACCACTGCACGTCTTTTGGCGGGGCCGCAGCAAAATGGTCACTGTAGAGGGGCGGGCCTGTGAGGGAGGCTGCCACATGCGTCAGAAGCTGTTCGACAGAAAACGGCTTGCCAAGGAACCGATCCGGTTTGATCGTGATGCCTTCTGCCGCCAGACTGCTGAGCGTGTGGCTCGACATAAAGAGGACGCGGAGCTCTTTCTAGAGCGACAGAATCTGCTGAACCAGTTCATGACCGTTGACGCGGGGGTACCGATTTTGTGAAGAGCTTAATTGAAAGTCGGGTGGCGGCAGAAACAGATCGGTCACCAAGAGATCAATGGCGGTCGTCGGTTTGGCATAGAGTGCCATCGCCTCGGAACTGCCTTCGGCCTCCAATGCTTGATACCCGGCGTTCTTGAGGCTTGTCGTGCAGATTAATCGGATAGAGGGATCGTCGTCGACAATCAGTATCCGCTGTCCGGAATGGGAGTTTGGTAGGGAGTTGGCAGCCATGGCCTCAAATTTCTATATCAAGCCCGTCGTCGGCTAATCCCGCCTGATTCTCTATCGGCGTGATAGCGTGAGCGCTTGAGTAGGAATCGGCATGCGGCGCAGGGATGACGGAAGGTGCTGCCATCTCTTGCCGGAGCATTGACCAGCATTGGAGGGAGAATGGAATGATCCACACTGGTGGATAAGAAGCTGAAACGTCAAAAAATAGGAGGGTCTTGGGTAAGATACCAGAGACAACCAGCCTAAACGTCCCGGCCGCCACTCGTGGCGGCCGGGTATGCACCTCTTTCCTCAATTCATCCAGTGACTCATGGGGAGCTACGCAGCTCCTTTCGATGCCATGCGCTCACAGGATCCTGAGCAGCGGCGGCACAAGTCGGCGCACTGCTTCACCATTTGATCGTCGCCCACTACCTGTTCGCAGCTTTCGACACAGCGCCGACAGATTTCGGAACAGAGACCGCACGTGCGATCGTGAAACGAGGATCCCCGAGACATATAATCGGCGGTTGTCGTGCATATCTGCGCACAGTCCATCAATAACCGGATATGGTCAGGAGCTGCATGGCGCCCTCCGAGCTTGAGGCAATGCCCGATCATTTGGATGCAGATCGCGTGGCAGTCTTGGCAGAGCTGGATACAACGCTGCATCTCCTCACTCAGGTGCCGTCCGTTCATCGACAGGGCTGCTGCTGACGTGTGAAGTGGTGAAGATTGCGGGCGTACATTGGGCTCTTGTATTGGATCGGCGATCGCGTCGTCCGTCGTGGCATCAGCCTCCGGTAACGCCATGAACGAAGCCCCAGTCGCGAGCAGCGAAACGCCGGTGGTCACAAATGTTCTTCGGCTTATGTCCGGCATATGTCCCCCTTTCCTGGCTCATAGTCTGCTCCAATGGATAACGTGGAACGTTATGGAAACTTGCCGCTCTAGAGGAGAGAGCAACAGGAGAAGGATCAAATCCTCAGGACCGTTGTGTGGATCGAATGATGGATGGGAGTATCGGTGTTTCGTGGTGGTTCGGTGACTCGACCAAGCGTAAGAAACGTCTCGGGAAGCAGAGGAACGGGCAACGCGCATTCAAGGTGCAACGTGTGAACAACAGGGTGAGCAGAAAACGGTGATTGCGGCCCTAATTCGAGAAACGCATCGCAGGTTCCGCGTACAGGCTCTTCCATCCCTGAGGTGCAGTCCATCTCGCTTGTCTGTTGCAACGGCAGGATGCAGGCATAGGCATTGAAGGTAAGCACGACAAGCAGGACTGACACAAAGGCAGCGAGCCGTGCCATGCGTTGAATGCTACGCCTTGGTTTGAACAGTGTCAATTCAGGCTTCGGATGTGCGCGGCACACCGCTCGTTGGAAGAGCCGGGGGTACGCACAAAGTGCGGTATCAAATGACGACATATTGAAAGTATTTATCCGGCGGCCCAATGAAGAGCGGCTTCGCCGGATGAGCCGCCGGTACGAGCAAGCTTGGTATTCAGAGGAACAACACTTGTGGTGTTTATCCGCGCGCCTAATCACGAAAAGACGGTGAATAGCGCGCGGGTCAACCGAAGAAAACACTGAAAGCTGGAGGTGTTCATCCGCCGGAAGCAATTACTCAAAAACTCAGAAGACCCGACGGTACACACAAAGTGCGGTTTGGTGCCCCCGATACGAATTGAACGTACGACCCGCGGTTTAGGAAACCGCTGCTCTATCCAACTGAGCTACGGGGGCATGACCAATTTCAATGACTTGCAGTTCTACAAGCTCTCGGCCTTGGGGTCAAGTGTGCCGGCGTGCTCGCCGGAGATACTTTTGAACCTTCAGTGCTGCCTGGACCAAGTCGCATCGCTCAATAGTATTGTAACGCATCCAACTCTTCTCTGACTGGTGGCCGAGCTTTTCCATAGAATCGTGCTCGTCAATCTTCCTTGACCTAGGGGTTCCCCTAGCTGAAGTATTGGCCCAAGTGAGTACAGTGCTCCCCCCGACTCACCGATGAGGACTTCCAAACCTATTCTCTACCAATTACCCTTGCTGATCGCGGCGATCGCAGTGGTGATCGTGGTCACTTGGTTGACGGCTTGGCAGTATGTTCAACAGTCGCTGATCAGGACAGCGGGGGAAGCACTGAGCTTGGGAGCGGCTGAAATCGCCTCCAAATTCGATCGGATGATCTTAGAACGTGATGATGATCTACGCGTCATGGCGGTCGCCTTTTCGAACCGCATGCATGACGACCCGGCATTCGTGCAGCGTTACCTCGAGACGGTTCGAGACGCTTACGAGACGTATCATTGGGTCGCGGTGGCGGACAGGGAGGGACGCTTACTGGGCTCGACTTCCGCTGAATCGCCGCCAGGAACGGATGTCAGCCGGACTCCCTGGTTTCAGGAAATCCGCGCACGGGCAATGAGTGGGCAGGATGCCACGCTGTTGGGAGGAGTAGATGCTTTTCTGACCGAGGAAGGCGCGCCTGATGCGATCGCCATCTCGCGAGCCATCTACGATTCGCGCGGAGACTTTGCCGGTGTGGTCACGAGCCGCATCACTCTTTCGGTCTTGGAAGCTCATGCCGTGGAAACGCTCTCTAGTGTGCCTAACGAGAATTCCATGTTGGCTGACGTCGAGTACCAGATCATCGCCGAGGACGGGGTGGCCTATGTCGACAGTGACTTGGCTCATAAGGGCAGGTCCAACTTTTCCACTTTCGGCCTGCGTTCGCTGGAACTGGCCCGTCAAGGGCCGGCTGGTTATATCGAGGAAATGAATCCGCGGCGGCACATCCCGGTCATCACCGGGTACAGCTTGACTAGAGGGTGGGGCCAGCCCAATGGATTTCGGTGGACTGTGCTGGTGCGCATCCCTACGGCCTCTCTGGTGCAGCCGGTTCAAAATTTTCATCTCAAGGTTGGCACGGTGGGGGTCGCCATTGTCGTGCCGATCTTCTATCTCCTCATCTGGATGCAAGCACGATTGCGGAAGGAATGGCAGCTCGCCCAGGCGGAACGTCTGCGCGCCACGGCAGCCGAGGCGCAGTATCATCTTTTGTTGCAAACCACGGATCAGGGCATCTTCGGAGTGGACCAGCAAGGCCGCTGCACCTTCATCAACCGGGCAGCGGCGAGGATGCTGGGTTATACGTCCGACGACCTGCTGGGGCATCCGTTTCACGATCGTGTGCATCCTGCAGGGGATACATCCTGTGGTGACCGGTGCGTGTTGCTGCGGGCCCTCTCCCATGGTGACTCCACGCGGCTCGCCGAACAGGTGTTCCGGCGCCAGGATGGGACCATGCTGGAGGTCGAATGTTCGGCCTTTCCCCTCACGGAAAGCACCGACACCACCGACTTCGTGTTCACGTTTATGGACATTAGCGAGCGCAAGCAGCGGACCAAGGAGCTGCTGCAGTATCAAGGGCGTCTCCAGTCGCTTGCGACTCAGTTACGCCAGGCGGATGAGCTGGTCCGCCAACGCCTGGCGACTGAGCTGCACGACAACCTCGCGCAGACGCTCGCCCTCTGCCGGATGAAGCTGGTGGCCCTGTCGCGCACCACGACGCCTCCGCTTGCAGCCGGTATCGCCCCCGTCACGGAGCTGCTCAAGGAAGCGTTAACGGTCACTCGACAATTAATGAGCGATTTGCGCCCGCCGATGCTCGGCGATGACCGGGATCTGGCCGCAGCGGTTCAGTGGGTGACGGCCAAGCTACAGCGCCACGGACTCACCGTCCGTGTGGTGGACGACGGCAAGCGAAAGCTGTTGGATCCCGACGTCTTGCGCATCGCGCATCAGTCGCTCCATGAGCTGCTTTTCAATGTGCTCAAGCATGCGCAAGTCACCGAAGCGACGGTGCGGCTGCGCCGGATCGGCGGCTATCTCGCCATTCAAGTCAAGGACCGTGGTACCGGTTTTAAAATGGAGGGCACGCAGGCCCCCACCCGGGAGGGTGGGTTCGGTTTGTTCAACCTGCGCGAGCAACTGCGCGCAATCGGCGGACACATCGGCGTTTCATCCGTCCCTGGCCGTGGGGCCCGGGTGACGATACTGTTGCCATTGCGGGCCCGTTCGGCGGTCACGGCGCAGACAGGGCGTCAGGAAGACCAAACCGCCGTCGCTGCCGTGCCTGGCGGTGCGGAAGACCGTCCCATGCAGATCCGAATTCTCTTAGTGGACGATCATCAGATCATGCGGCAAGGTTTGCGCAGCATGCTTGAAAGCGAACCGGGATTCGAGGTCGCCGCCGAAGCAATGGACGGCGAAATGGCGGTGGAGTGCGCCGCGTCCGTCCGTCCGGACGTGATCCTAATGGACATCAACATGCCGAAGCTCAACGGTGTGGAGGCCACCCGTCGCATCAAACAGCGGTTCCCGGACATCGCCGTGATCGGGCTATCGATGCATGAGGATCCGAAGCTGGAGCAGTTAATGTACGAGGCTGGAGCCTCCGCCTATCTGTCGAAGGGCACGGCATTCAATATTGTCTGCGATACGATCCGTCAAGTGCGAGAGCGGAGATTTCACGGAGAAGAAGTAGCCGGTGAACTGACTCCGCTTTCGCCGGACTTGGGCGGCAGATGATGACAGGAGACCCGAACGGCATGGGCTGCTGTCATGTAATGTAATGTGTGAGCGAATGATCTCGTATGCAGCCAACTTCTGGACCTTCAGACAATCGCTCTGTGCTCTTCCTTCCGGGGCTCCGTAGCTCACTTCAGTTCGAGTTTCAGTCATGGTAGGACTTTGCCTAGGTTCCCCGGCTTGAGAGCGGAAGTGACGCTCCCCATTCCACGGCGGAGACCAGTATGGAGGCATCCTTACCGATGTCCTCCTCGCGGGCGAGGCCAACGTGAATCAGGAATGGGTGAAAGAGGGCCG
>Ga0073934_10005740_pt1 | contig 18778 bp, 15 predicted proteins | sample LarsenN4metaG_FD_76834 | JGI IMG/M metagenome (GOLD analysis project Ga0073934, IMG submission 76834) | Hot spring sediment bacterial and archeal communities from British Columbia, Canada, to study Microbial Dark Matter (Phase II) - Larsen... ... | reverse complement strand
CGTAGGTGCGGCCTTCCGCCGTGGCTTCCACTCTCAGGCTGCCGACACCGCTAAGCGGAACGTCGAGCGCCAGCGGTTCGAGGCAACCGCCGACGGGCACGCCGGAAAGATTCGCACTGAGTGCAAGTTTGGCATTCCCGCCCGTGACATCGAGACCGATGCGCCCCGAGGCCTGGCCACCGCACAATTCCAACTCACCCACTTCGCTTGCGAGCAATCCGCCCTTGGCGCTGATCGTGAAGCCTCCACGTCCAAGCTTGAGCGGGTTTGCCACGACCTCTGCTGCCGAAATGCGCAAGTCGGCATCGAGATATTTCAGGATGGCTTGATCGGAGAGCGCAAGTTGTGCGCCGGGCGACTCGGGAGGCAAGTCTTCGAAGTAAAGATCGAGCACGAGCCGGTCGAAATCGAGCGTGCCGTCGATTCGCGGTCGTGCTCCAGGCGTTATCGCCAGCACACCGACTGCCGTATCGCCATCGAGCGCAAAAGTTCCGTTGTCGAAGGTCAGTGTCGTGCCGTTCCAATGCGCACTTCCGGACGCCGACAGCTCCTTGAGGCTCTGTCCCTCCGGTAGAGGGACGCCCGTCCAGACCAGGAGACGGCGGAGGCTCGGCGCGTCGACGGTCATGCGGCCATCGATTTGCAGTTCGTTGTCGAGCGAAGCTGTCCCGGTAACCTTCGCCCGTAGCGGAGGCGAGGTGAGCGTCAAGCGGATCGGGATCTGGGAACGCTCGCCAGTTTCAGACGGCGGGCCGCAATCGAGCGCGAATCTCACAGTTTCGTTCCTGAGAACGAAGCTGCCGAAACTTGAGACCGCCCCATCGCCGGAGCTTGCGTCCAGGCGCAAGTCGATCTTGTTGACCGGCTCCTTGCCCGAAGCCGTCGGCATAAAGAGAGTTCCGTCGCGCAAGCGGATCACCCCGGCGGGCACGGCGCCAAGCAGATTGGCAACGCGCGCCTGGAGCGTTTGATCAGGGCCCATGACAAGCGAAGGGACTTCAATGAGCTCTATTTCCGGTCTGAACAGCCGCATGGTGTCGATCCGCACGCGGCCCAATAGAAGCGCGGGGAGGTCAAGTGAGATCTTCACCTCTTCTGCGATGATGGATTTCACCGCGGGGAGGCGCGTGGCATTGTTGAGCTGAAATCCGCTTTTAATGGCAACATCGGGGAAATAGGAGACGTGCACCGGGCCGGTCAGTTTGACTTCGCCCCCCGTCCAGGCTGCCAGCAAATCGGTGACGGCGCTTGCGAGCCGGGAGGAATCGCCGAATTGCCGCGGGAGCAGGGTAAGGACGGCAAGGGCAGCGGCAGCCAGGCCAAGAAGAAGCCATTTCCAACGGATTTGGCGCGGCTTCATACCTGTCCCGATCCACCCGTTTTCGGCCTAGGCCCCTATCCCCCGGCCTGGCCTCTTTCCCGTTTTCCTTTCAGACCCGTCCTTTTAGCCCGATTGAACCGAGATAGCGAGACCAAGTCCCGCGATTTCTTGTCCATCAAGAAATCCGGAGAGCCCATTCAGGGCTTTCGGGCGCGCCGCTGCGCATCGAAGCCCCTGGCCGGCTTCCCACGATGATTCCGTGCAGCAGCAGCACGGGTGCCAAGCTGACAAGAACGATAGTGAGCGCCGAGAGCCCCGCTTCCTCGTAGCGATAGAGCGAGACGAGGGTGAAAACCTGGGTGGCGAGCGTATCGAAGTTGAATGGCCTGAGCAGCAATGTCGCGGGCAACTCCTTCATCGAGTCCACGAAGACGAGCAGCGCCGCGGCGCCGAGCGCAGACTTCAGCAAAGGCAGATGGATCTTGAACAGGCTCTCGCTGACCGTGGCGCCAAGCGTCCGGGCGGCCGCGTCGATATTGCGTGAGATTTTGCTCAAACCGGCCTCCACCGCGCCGAGCGAAGCGGCAAGGAAGCGGATGGTGTAGGCGAGCACGATGGCAAACGCCGTGCCGGAGAGAACGAGTCCGGTCGATATTCCAAACCAGGTTCGCGTCAGCGAATCGATAAGATCATCGATGCCTGCCAGCGGAATGAGAAGTCCGATAGCGAGCACTGTGCCGGGAACGGCGTAGGAGATGGCGGGAAGAGTGCTCGCCGCATGGATGAGCAAAGAACGGGTCTGCCGCCTGGCAAAGGCGAGCACCACGGCAAAACCGACCGCGAGCATTGCCGCCGCCGCGGCGAGGAGCAGGCTGTGCAACGCCGCTTGCCAAAACGCCGGCGCAAGACCTGCCGCCACATGCGCGAGAGCATCGTGCAGAAGAATGCCGGCCGGCAGCACGAAGCCGAACAGCACCGGTAGCGCGCAGGCAAATGCCGCCAGTGCGCCGCGCCCGCCGCCGAGCGCCTCCTCGGGCAGATTCCGGTATTTCCCGGTCGTATGATGAAAGCGACGCCCCGTCCGCAGCGCGCGCTCGATCAAGAGCAGTGCAAAAACGAAAACCAGCATCACGCAAGCAATCTGCGCCGCGCCGGCGAGATCGTTGCGGTCGAGCCAGGTATCGTAAACCGCGACCGTCAAGGTTCGCACCCCGAGGAACTCAACGGCACCGATATCGTTCAAGGTCTCCATCAGCGCGAGCGCGACTCCGGCGGCGAGGGCGGGACGGGCGAGCGGCAACGCGATCTGCCAGAAGGTTTGCGAGGCCGTGCGGCCGAGCGTGCGGCTCACTTCCAGCACGCAGATCGACTGAGCGACGAAGCTCGCCCGCGCCGTAATGTAGACGTAAGGGTAGAGCACCGCGCTCATCACGAAGATCGTGCCGCCAAGGCTGCGGATATCGGGGAACCAATAAGCCCGCGCGTCACGCCAGCCGAAGACCGCGCGCAACGTGCTTTGCACCGCGCCCGAATAATCGAGCAGCTCGAGATAGGTGTAGGCGATGATGTAGGTCGGAAGGGCGAGCGGCAGGAGCAGCAGCCACTGAAAATAGCGCCGCCCCGGAAAGCGATACATCGTGACGAGCCAGGCGGTGCCGGTGCCGATCAATAGCGTCAGCGCGCCTACGCCGGCCATCAGCCCAAGCGTGCGGCGGAACGCGCCGGGCAGCACATTGGCAATGAGATGCGGCCAGGTGTCGCCGCTTGGCCTCAGCGCGATGAGCGCAAGAGCGAGGATCGGCAGGAGCGCGATCAGCGAAACAAAAAAGGCTGCCGCCGACCAACCGAGATTGCCGCTTTCCTTGAGGCGCGCCAGCCGCCGGCGGAAAGTGACGCTCTTATGCCTAGCGGCGGTCGAGGAGGCCGTCGCCGCCTCCCTTGCGCTTGGCCGTCATCAGTGCCGCCACCGCTTCCGGGGAGAGGCGCTGGTCGGCGTCCTGCAGTGCGTCGGCGAAAGCATTGGCCGCGTCAATCACGGGGTCCACCAGATCGGAGCCCGTAAGCGCAAGCGCACAAGCCCGCATCGCCGGGCAGCGGTGATGCTGTGAGGCTGCAATCAGCGAGATCGCCATACATTCGTCGGCGCAGAATCCCAGACAGCCGACTGGGCAATACTCAATCTTGCGCGCCGCTGTGGCGCGCACCGCCCTGACCCAGCAAGCAAGTTCCGTTACGGCCCGCTTCGCCCGCTGCGGCCCGAGCACGCGGTTATATTCATTCCATCCGTTCTCCCAGCAGGCGATGTCGCCCGTGTCATAGCCCGCCAGCCAGCAGCGGAAGCCGACGCCGACGAGCCATTCCGCGCCGCTCTGCGGCGCCGCATGAAGCCTCTGCCCAGCCTGCTTATCGATTCTCTTATCGAAGCTCATCCCCATCCTCTCACGAGCTTGGACCGTCGTCGAAGCCGACCCTGTCGACAAGCTCGCTGGCTTTCTTGCGCAACGCGCCAACCTCCTCGAGCGAGATCGGGTCAGGCTTGAACTCGCCCCAGGACTTGACCAGCGGAGACCAAGGCACGCCCTGCTTCACCGGATATTCGTAGTTCACCTCGGCATACATCTCCTGCCCCTTGTCCGACGCGAGGAATTCGAGAAGCTTGATCGCGTTCTCCTTATGCGGCGCGTATTTCGCAACGACCGCGCCCGAGATATTGATATGCGTGCCCCGGTCGTTGGTGTTGGGGAACAGGATGTTGACCGATTCCGCCCAAGCCTTTTGCTCCGGCTCCTTCTCGTCGGTGAGCATTTTGCCCATGTAATAGGTGTTGCCGAGGGCGAGATCGCATTCGCCGGCATAGACGCCCTTCACTTGAAGCCGGTCATTGCCCGCGGGCTTGCGCGCGAGATTGGCCTTCACCCCCTTGAGCCACTCCTCGGTCCATTCTTCGCCGTGATGGGCGATCATGGAAGCGATCAGCGCGACATTGTAGGAATGCTGTCCCGACCGCGTGCAGATCTTGCCGCGCCATTTCGGATCGGCGAGCTCCTCATAGGTGATCGCGTCCTGCTTCACGCGCTCCTTCGAGGCGTAGACGACGCGGGCGCGGCTCGTCAGCCCGATCCACTGGTTGTCCTCGGCGCGATAGGCTGGCGGGATTGCCGCTTCGAGCACAGGCGAAGAGATCGGTTGCGCGATGCCGGCGGCGGTGGCCTGAGTGAGATTTCCGACATCCACGGTCAGCAGCACATCGGCAGGGCTGTTGCGGCCCTCGGCTTGGATGCGCTCGATCAGACCCTTCTCGGCGAAGATCACATTGACCTTGATGCCGGTCTCTTTGGTGAATTCCTTGAGCAGCGGCTCGATCAGGTAAGGCTGACGGTAGGAATAGACGTTCACCTCGCCGGCGCTTTGAGCCTGGACGATTGCTGCAGCAAGGGGGGAGAAAAGCGCAAGCGCGGCGGCGCGCGCGAACCGAAATCGCATCGACTCCTCCAATGGCCGGGGTTCAAGGTCCCGGTATCGGACTAATAGCCCCAGGCCGTGCGCCGAGGGCCGGTGTTGTTCGCTATAAGGGGTGGGTTCGCGCTCTGTCAACAAGATTATCGTAATGAAACCAACTTTAGAAGCCTTCTAAGGCTTAGAGATCAAATATTGTTTTGCAACGTCGAAGACGAAGGTTGGCGAGTAATGTGTATTCGTCAAAGAATTCCTACAAGTCTGCTATGCGCGCCGAAAGCTCTCGCAAGCACAGGAAGAAAATCCGCGCGGCCCTTTGCCGCGCCCGCGGCTTACCCCGAGCGCCCAGTGAATAGCCGCTCCGCCGGGAAGATCACGTCGGCCGAGGTGCCCACCCCGGGCTCGCTGGTCAGCACCAGTCGCGCGCGATTGGCGTCGACCAGCGCCTTGGTGACGGGAAGGCCGAGCCCGGTTCCGGTCTGCTTGCGCGGCGCGGTGTCGAGCTGGTGGAACGGCTGCATGGCGTATGCGATCTCGTCCTTGGTCATGCCGACGCCATTGTCGCGCACGCGCAATCTGAGTTCGCCATCGACCATCGCGCCAGACACGATCACCTGGCCGCCCTCTCCTGTGAACTTGATGGCGTTGGTCAGGAGATTGAGCAGGATCTGCTTGAGCCGGCGCGGATCGGCGACGACGGAAGGAAGATCGTCGGCCAGCGACGTCCTGAGCACGATGCGCGCGCGCTTGGCCAGCGGTTGGAGGCTGCCCACGCAATCCTCGACAAGTTCGGAGACGTCGGCCGCGGTGAAATTCAGCTCGAACTTGCCGGCTTCGATCTTGGAGATATCCAGCAGGTCGTTGAGCAACGACAGTGCATAGAGTCCGCTCTGATGGATGTCCTCGACATAACCGCGATAGCGCGCATTCCCGATCGGGCCGAATCGTTCTTGCAGCATCAGTTCGGCGAAGCCGATGATTGAGTTGAGCGGCGTACGGACCTCGTGGCTCACCTTGGCGAGAAAATCCAGGCGCTTTGCGGCGCCCTCGGCATCGGCGGCGCTGTCCTCGGGCGGCCTCTCGTCTTCCGACATTGCGACCGGCGCAGCCGCTGCTTCCTCCTCGTCGAGACAAGTCTGATCGATCAAGCGCAATAGCTTGATGTCTTGCTCGCCGTCGAGCGAGGTCAGCGTGAAAGCGACTTTCAATCTGCGTCGGGAGCGCGTGAAGGCTTCGAGCGGCGCGCTTCGCTCGGCGCCGTTCTCACGCTGAATGAGTTGCGCTCCGCCAGCAAGAATGGCGTCGAGCCCGCCCGCCTGCATCAGCTCTGCAGGAGAGCGGTAACCGAACGCATAAGCGAAGGCGGAATTGACATGGACGAGCGCGCCATTGGCAAGAATGCCGATTGCCGCCGGCATCGATTCGAGCAAGGCAACGAGCGCTCGCGGCGCGAGCGCAAGAGCTTCGTCCAGAGGCGTGGGCTCCGCCGAGGTCCGAGGATCCGCAAGCGCGACGCGCCCTTCGAGCGCCCGCGCGATATGCTCAAGGGCCTCGCGATCCCCTTCCAGGGCTTCGATGCGTTGCGGTCTGAGGTCGGCCATTGCGGCCCCCCAATTAGGCCACGCGATAAACAGTATTCGGTCGTCCTGGCGGGCGAGCCCCACGCGAAAGCCACGCGCCCGCTTTTGCGCCCGATCTTGGGGCGTTTTCTCGACTCATCCACTAAATTTAGGCGAATTCGGCGCTTTGCCTAGGCAGAAACCGGAAACTTCATCCATAGGGCTAAAAAAGTGCTGACAGGTTTCTGATACCCCTTGCCATATCGCATCGCAGCATTTATATTGCAGTGCAACATAAGCTGCAATGGCAGCGCTCATAACAGGCTGCGGCGACCCTTTCCCCCGAAGGGGCCAGGCCGAATTACCCCCATGAAACAAGTCCAAGCAGAGGTGCTGCAATGAGCGAAACTTATTCCCCGCAAGCCGCCGCCGAACAGGCGCGCGAAACTTTCCGCAAAGCCGCTAAGGAATTCGAGTCCTTCAAGCTCGACACCACCGTTCCTGAGAGCGTGCGCAAACTCGCCGAAAAGACCGTCAATCAGAGCCGCGAGGCTTATGAGCGCGGCAAGGACGCTCTCGAAGAGGCGATCGACGCTCTTGAGCGCTCGTTCGATGCCGCCGGTCAAGGCGCCACCGCTTTCAACCGCAAGCTGATCGACCTTGCCCAGCGTAATCTGAATTCCGCTTTCGACCTCGCCAAGAGCCTCGCCGGCGCCAAGACCCTCGGCGAGATTGTCGAGCTTCAGTCGGCCTTCATCCGCCACCAGTTCGACGTGTTCGCCAATCAGGCGAACGAGATCAGGGCGCTGACCAGCAAGATCGCCGCCGATACGGCCGAGCCGATCAAGAATCAGGTGTCGCGGTCTTTCGAGTCCTTCCGTAAGGCTTCGTAACCCTCGTTAGCGTATTGAGTTCGAGGGCAGTAGCGTAGCGCGCAAGAAGGCCCGGGGTTCCGCCCCGGGCCCTTTTTATGTGGCAATTCGCCACCCATTTGCGCTTTTCTGACCCCGGTCCTGCCAAGCTGGAGACCCGGGGGCACCCCGCTTGCAACCTCTGCCTCCTCCGCTTAGGTTCGCCCCGAAGAGCTTCGCCAATAGGCCGCTGTAGCTCAGTTGGTTAGAGCGCTTGACTGTGGATCAAGAGGTCGGTGGTTCGAGTCCACCCAGCGGTACCAGCGCGATGTTAGACACGCGCAAGCCTATAGGCCGGATGAGCCCTATCAAGGCGATAGATTGGGCGTGAGAATCGCCTAGCGATAGGCCCAGGCCGGGGCAGGCTGACTCACGCCAGGTCCCGGAATACTGATCATATTCCCGTATTCGGGGATCAAGCTCGAACTGCTGTCGCCCTTCCCGATATAGGGCAGAGCAAGAGAGTTCCCCTTCGTGTAGTCATATTCCCCGGTGAGATATTGATCGATCGGGGAGGTGAAAGGCTTGGCTCCGGCGGGCGCGCCGTCCTGCAGGTTCGCATTCTGGCCTTGAATGTCGAAGGCGCCGGCTGGCGCTGCGGCGAAGCTCGCCCATCCGCAGAAAATCGCGACGAGACCGAGACGTTTCATGACAATTCCCCCAAGCCGCTCTTCATTGGTTGAAGCCGAAGATACAATGTTCCGGCCCAAAGAGAAAGGGCGCAAAACTGCGGCAGGAATGAGGGGGGCGGCACAGATTCCCCTGTCTGTTCCGCAATGGCCCGCGCTGCTACAAGGCGTGCCCAATGGCCCGCCGCATCCTCTACCTCGTCACCGAAGACTGGTACTTCCTCTCGCATCGCTTGCCCATGGCGCGCGCCGCGATGAGGGCGGGTTACGAGGTGCATGTCGCGACCAGGCTTGTGGGCGGCAAGGCGGCCATCGAAGCTGAAGGCTTCGTGCCGCACGCGCTCTCCTGGAGCCGCGGCAGCCTCTCGCCCTTGGACAGCCTGTCGGCCGTGGTCGAGCTTCGCCGCCTCCTCGCCCGGGTTGAACCTGACATCCTGCACAACATCGCCTTGAAGCCTGTCTTGCTGGGCACCGCCGCAAGCCTCGGCCGCACCAAGACCGCCGTGGTCAACAGCCTGACCGGGCTTGGCACCCTGTTTATTGGCGAAGCGCGCGTGAGCGGCTTGGCGCGCAAGGCCGTGCATTTCGCCCTCAAGCGGCTCCTGCGCCGCAAGCGGAGCCGCATCGTGGTACAGAACCCTGACGACCGCGCTTTCGTGCTTGGCCTCGGCGTGGCGCCCGAGACGGTGGTGCTCATTCCGGGCTCCGGTGTCGAAATCGAGAAACTCACGCCGCTGCCTGAGCCCCCACCGCCGGTGACCGCTGCCTATGTGGGGCGCATGCTCGCCGATAAGGGCGTGCTCACGCTGATCGAGGCCTTCTCGCGTCTTGGCAAGCAAGGTGTTTCCCTCCAGCTTCTGCTCGCCGGCGATTGCGACCGGGAGAATCCTGGCTCGCTCGCGCCGGAGCAGCTCCGCGAATTTGCCGTCCTCTACGGCATCCATTGGCTCGGCCATGTTGCGGATGTGCGAGAGGTTTGGGAGCGCGCGCATTTCGCTGTGCTCGCCTCCCGCCGCGAAGGCCTGCCCAAGAGCCTGCTCGAAGCGGCTTCCTGCGGCCGGGCGATGGTTGCGACCGATGCGCCCGGATGCCGCGAGATCGCCATTGCAGGCGAGACGGCGCTGACCGTGCCGGTCGATGATCCTGAGGCTCTGGCCGGGGCCATGGCCAGGCTCGCAAACGACGCAGCGATGCGCGCGCGTCTCGGCGCCAATGCGCGGGCGCTCGTCGAGCGCAAATTCTCCGCCGAAGCGATCGGCCGCCAGACCGTCGCCCTCTACAATTCGCTGATTGGCTCCTAGGCCGCAGACCCATTCTCGGCGCGCATCATTCTGACGATACCGGCGCGGGTCTCGATCCTGGGCTCCCAGCCAATCCCCATCAGCTTCGAAGCATCAACCACGAAGTTCCCGGCAATCCGCTCCCAGTCAGCCTCTCTGCCGAAGGTCTTCAAGAGCCGTCGCACGCCGCCCGCCGGCATGTTGACCAGGTGAGGGGAGCGGCCAAGCCCCTCGCGCATGGCGGCTACGAGATCCGCAACGCTGATTGGCTCCTTGTCGGCGACGAGGAAGGTCTCGTTTTGCGCGGCGTCCGCTTCGAGCACGAGCGAGACTGCGGAGCAGAGATTGTCGAGGGCGAGCAAAGAGCGGCGGTTGGTGAGGCCGCCGAAGGGAAGCGGCATTGGCGCGCGCGCAAGCGTTGCCAGCGCCGCGATATTGCCTTTGACGCCCCTGCCGTAGACCACGGCAGGACGAAGCAGAGTAAAAGAAACGCCGCTCGCCGCAATGCGCCGCTCGGCTTCGAGCTTAGTCTTGCCGTAGGCGTCGGTCGGCGCGGGGGTATCTCTTTCAGTGATCGGACGCTCGGCCGACAAGCCGGCCTGCGCGCGCACCGACGACATGAACACGAAGCGCGCGACCTTGCCGCGCGCTTCCTCCGCAAGCTCGCCTGCTGCCTCCGCATTGATGCGGGCATAGACCTGATCGGGGAACATGCCGGGCGCATGTGCGATGCCGGCGAGATGGACAATATGCGTGATGCCGTCCAGCAGCCCGGTCCAATCGGCTTGACCGGCGAGATCGGGGAGGGGAACCCGCTCGATCCCGCTTGCCGCCGCTACGGCCGAAAGATCGCGCGCCGCAGCCCTGACCTGCCAGCCCCTTCTGGCGAGAACCGCAACAAGCCGCCTGCCGATGAATCCGGAGGCGCCGGTAACAAGCACGCGTCCCTTCATCTCATCGTCCCTTGGCGAGCGCGGAGAGTGTGAGACCCGTTGCCAAGACGCCGAGCCCAACCAGCACAAGATCAGCCGCGAGCGATTTTGCAACGACGGCAGCAATGGCCATCCCGGCCAGCACAAGGCCAAGCAGGAAAATGCGGGTCGTGACTTGCGGCACGCTCAAGCCCGCGGCCACCGCGCGCTGATAGAAATGCGAGCGATGCGCCGATAACACCCGCTCGCCCGCCGCCAATCTGCGCAACAGCGTCAAGCTCGCATCGCCAAGCGTGTAGAGCGAAAGCAGAACCGCCGCAGAAAGGCTGGACTTGGCCACGAAGATCAGCATGAAGGCGAGACAAAGCCCGATCGGCAGGCTGCCGGCATCGCCCAGGAAGATGCTCGCCGGATGCTTGTTGAAAATGGCGAAACCGAGCACCGCGCCGAGCAGCACGAGCGCAAGCAGCGCCACGGTTGCGGGGACCGCACCGAGCACGTGCAACGCCGCGACGCCAAGCGTGATTGGCACCACTTGAACGACCGTCATCCAGTCGAGCCCGTCGAGGAAATTGACGGCGTTAACGAACCAGATAATGCCAAGCACGAGCAGGATGCGTTCGATCGCCGGCGGCGCGAGACCGGGAAAGAGCTGAAATCCGTCGGGCAAGGTCCAGACCATGAGAATGGCGGCCAGCGCCTGGCCGGTGAGGCGTGACAGCACGGAGAGCGTGTAGGCGTCGTCCAGGGCGCCGAGCAGGGTGAGCCCAACCGCCGCCGCGAGCACGCCATAAAGCTTGGGCTCGGCGCCTTGCCCCCATAGGAAAATGCCAAGCGCGCTTCCGGCCAACACCGAAGCCATGACGGCAAGTCCGGCGCCTTGCGGCGTCGGCACGGTGTGCGAGGAGCGCGCATTCGGCTGGGCGAGAAGGTGCCGCAAGAAGAGCGGCCGCAAGAAGAGGATCAAAAGGGCCGAGAGGCCGACGCATCCCGCGGCAAGGAGGATGGCCCATAGCCCGGGCTGAGTGGACGGCATTCCCTAATGCAAGGTGCGCAAAGCGGGCTGCCACTCGCTCTTGCCCGCGATTGGAGTGACACCGCTGGCCGGGGCATAGCCCTCCACGGTCGTGCGCAGCACGTCCTGCATTCCCGCCTCGTCGAGCCGGTGAATGGCTTCTTCGAGGCGCTCCAGCACGGCGGCCAGCTCGTCGAACGGCACGACTGGCTCATTGTTCTTGAAGATGCGCGGATGACTGGTGCCTGTCGTATTCTCGCCGATCAGAAGTTCCTCATAGAGCTTCTCGCCCGGCCGAAGCCCGATATATTCGATGGCGATATCGCCGTCCGGATGGGCGTCATCCTTTACCTCGCGCCCCGACAGGCGAATCATGGTGCGCGCGAGATCGTCGATCTTCACCGGAGTTCCCATTTCCAGCACGAAGACCTCGCCGCCGGTTGCCATGGTGCCGGCCTGTATGACCAGCTGGGCCGCCTCGGGGATCGACATGAAATAGCGGAGCACCTCCGGATGGGTGACCGTGACCGGGCCGCCGCGCTTGATCTGGTTGCGGAACAGCCGCACCACCGAACCCGAAGAGTCGAGCACATTGCCGAACCGCACCATGGTGAAGATGGTGGCGGTGCCGCGCTCATTGGCCAGCGCTTGCAGAATCTGTTCGGCAAGGCGCTTGCTCGCGCCCATGACATTAGTCGGACGCACCGCCTTGTCACTCGATACCAGCACGAACCGCTCCACGCCGAATTCCTTGGCGGCCTCTGCGACGACGAGCGTGCCGAAAGTATTGTTCTGCAATCCGGCGAACGGGTTTGCCTCGACGATAGGAACATGCTTATAGGCGGCGGCGTGGTAGATCACTTCGACGCCGAGTTCCTGAATGGTGCGGCCAACGAGTTTCCGGTCGAGTACGGATCCAAGCACGGCGACAACCGAGGTCGGACCGGTGACGGCGCTTCCCGGCTCTTCCTGTAGGCGCCGCTTGAGATCCTCGATCTCCATCGAAATGTCGTAGAGCGCCACCTCCGACAATTCGAACAGAATGAGCGCCTTGGGTCCGAGCCTGAGCAGCTGGCGGGCAAGCTCCGAGCCGATAGAGCCTCCGGCGCCGGTGATCATCACCACCTTGCCTCGCACATTTGCGGTCAGGAGTTCCATATTGGGAATGACAGGATCGCGCCCCAGCAAATCTTCGACGTCGATCGGCCGCAGGTCGCTGACCTGGACGTCGCCCGAGGCGATGTCTTCGAGCGCAGGTAGCGTCTTCACCACCACGGGGAAGGCTTCCAGTGTCTTCAGCGCCAGCCTGCGTTCGCCGCGCGACGCTGCGGGTGCGGCCAGCAGCACTTCCTGAACATTTTCGTCGGCGATCACCTTGCCGATCTTCTCCGGCCTGATCACCTTGACGCCATGCACCATCTGGCCCGCAAGCGACGGATTGGAATCGATGAAGGCGACGGTCTTGTAGCCGCCGTGTTCGTTCAGCGCGCGCAACAGCTGTATGCCAACAGTTCCAGCGCCGTAGATGATCACCGGCTTGCGCTTGTCGAAACTGACGGGTTTGTGTTGCGGCGCGGCGCGCAGCAGAGCCGCGCCTGCCCATTGCCGGCTGAGCCGCACCAGGACGGCGGCGATCAGGACATAGATCACGACGACCGAGCGCGGATGATCGTCGGGACCGACCATCAGCACGACCACCGCCCACAAGATGGCGCTCATGATCACCGCGGTATAGATGCGCGTCGTGCCTTCCGGCCCGATGAAGCGGGTGACGAGCTTGTAGAGACCGCGCATGTAGAAGACGGCGACGCCGATGACGGGAGCCACGGCAAGCAGCAGCCACTTGTCCCAAGTCGGCGGGACATAAGGCCGGCTGAGGCGCAAGGTGTAGGCGCCCCAGATCGCGAAGCTCAGGAGAAGAAGGTCGTTGGCAATCAAAAAGGTCCGCTTGAACCAGCGCGGACGCTCGATCAGCCATACGGCAAGGCGCATTGAGGCCTACCCCCGAACCGGTGTGCTCTGCCGGCTTTTTTTCCCAGATTCCCGCCCGTGGTGGGTGACGCGTTGCACCATATCCGAAGCGCCCGCCAAACGGAAGCGGCTGGCACCCTGAAGAGCCGGGAGATTTGGGCCCCTTCAGCCGAGGATCAGCACGTGAAGCCGCCTGGGACCGTGCGCGCCCCGGACGATAGTTTGTTCGATATCCGCCGTCCGCGACGGCCCGCTGATCAGGTTGAGCGTGCGCGGCAGCCGCCCCTCGCCATAGATCGCCCGCAACCGGTCGAAAGCCTCTTCATACGAACCGACGATGTCTGAAGCGGCGACGAGCACGCTGTGCGCCTCGGGCAGGAAGTTCAAGGTGGTCGGATTGTCCGGTCCGGAAACGAGGAACAGGGTTCCGGTCTCGGCCGCAGCGGTGACGGCGCGCGACAGCGTGGCGCGGTCGTTCGCTTCCGCCGCACCGAAATTGCGTTCGATGTCCCACGCCTCGCGCCAGGGAAGCGCCGCAAGCAGGGGGTCTTTCCCCATGCGCAAGCGCGGCGGCAGGTTGCAGGTCCCGAGATAGGATGCGATCGCCGCAACCGCTTCCTTCCCGCTCGCCACGCGCAGGACATCGGCGCCCTGCTTCCTGAGCATGTCGGTAAAGAGCGCGATTGGCTCCTCGCGGCTTGCTTTGGCGCGCGCCGGGATGGTGCCGCGCGGGTGGCGTGCAAGCCGCCGCTCGACCGCGGCCTTTCGCACGCGATCGAGGCTCGCTACGCCAAGCGCAGCGCGGATGCGGTCGAAGATCTTCTTGCGCGCGTCGTCGGCCGTAGCAGCCATCAGCGTTTCCTCGATTGCGCCCGCGCATAGAGGCTTTGGAAGGTCCGCCCTTGCGGGGCAGGGAGGTCGCGGGTCCCGGTCCAGGCCGTGACGAAGGGCAACGTACGCAAGCTCCCGCGCGCGCCGCCGCGCCGCGCCAGATTGCGCACGGCGATGGCGGCGAGCAGGCGATAGAGCCGGGGGCGCTTGGCGGCATAAGCCCAAAGCTTCAAGGCCAAACGCTCGGAGAGGGGCGGGTTGCCGCGGGCAAAATCGCGCTCCCGCCAGGCGCGCATCATGTTGGGCAGCGGAATATCCATCGGGCAGACCGACTCGCAGCGACCGCAAAAACTCGAGGCGTTGGGCAGGTCGCGCGCCCGGTCGATCCCTTGCAGCTGCGGGGTCAATACCGCGCCCATCGGGCCTGGATAGACCGAGCCATAGGCGTGCCCGCCAATGCCGCCATAGACCGGGCAATGATTGAGGCAGGCGCCGCAGCGAATGCAGCGCAGCATGTCGGCGAACTCGTTGCCGAGCATCTCGCTCCGTCCATTATCCAGCAGCACCACGTGATAAGCGTCAGGCCCGTCGGGATCGCGCTCGCGGCGCGGACCGGTGACGAAGGTCGTATAGGTGGTGATCTCCTGTCCCGTCGCCGAGCGGGCGAGCAGCCGCAAGATGGTCGCCGCGTCCTCCAAGGTCGGCACGAGCTTCTCGATCGAAGCAACGACAATATGCGTGCGCGGCAATGCAGCGGTCAGGTCGCCGTTTCCCTCATTGGTAACGATGACCGCCGAGCCGGTCTCCGCGATCAGGAGATTGGCCCCGGTGATGCCGATATCGGCGGCGAGAAATTTCTCGCGCAGCATTTGGCGCGCCTCGGCGACAAGATATTGCGCCTGATCAAGCCTCCGCCCATGCGGCAGGCGCTGATGCGCGCGGCGGAAATCGGCCTCGATCGTTTCCTTGTTGAGATGAATGACCGGCGCAATGATATGGCTCGGCATTTCGCCCCGGAGCTGCACGATATATTCGCCGAGGTCGGTCTCCACGACCTCGATCCCGGCGGCTTTGAGATGGGCGTTGAGGCCGATCTCCTCCGAGACCATGGATTTGCCCTTGGTGACGAGCTTGGCGCCCGCCTCCTGGCAGAGCTGCAAGACGATGGCGCGCGCCTCCGCCGCGTCTGGCGCGTAATGCACCTGGCCTCCGCTTTCGATCACCTTGCGCTCGAAAGCTTCGAGGTAAAGATCCAGATGCGAGAGCGTATGGTCCTTGAGCTCGCGCGCTTCCGCGCGCAGGCGATCGAATTCGGGGAGTTTTGCTTTCGCCGCGCGGCGTTTATCGATGAAGCCGCGTTTGACGTTAAGCAACGCCTTTTGCAACCCCGCATCGGCGAGCGCGGCGACGGCTGCTTTTCTGAAGCCTTGCTGCTTGGCGCTGGCCATTGCCTTCTCGCTTCTGCCGGGGCGCGGCGATGGCGGGGTCCTCTGTCATGCCGGCCAGCACCTCGGCGACGTGGCGCACTTCGATCCCAGCATTTTCGCGCGCGATCCGGCCTGCAATCTGCATCAAGCAGCCGAGATCGCCGGAAAGCACGGCCTTGGCGCCGGTTCCTTCGATATCGTGCAGCTTGGCGTCGAGGATGGCGGTCGAGATCTCCGGATATTTGACCGCAAAGGCCCCGCCGAAGCCGCAACACACCTCGCTTTCGGCAAGCTCGACCAGCGACAGCCCGGCGACACTCAGCAGCAGTTTTCGCGGCGCCTCCTTGACGCCAAGCTCGCGCAAGGAAGAGCAGGAATCGTGATAGGTCACGGTCCCCACATAGGTGGCATCGACCTCCTTGAGCCCGAGGACGCCGACCAGAAAGGAGGTGAGTTCATAGCTCTTCGCGGCGATTGCCTCCGCGCGCTCGGCGTAATCTGGATCATCGGCAAGAAGGCGCGGATAATGCAGCCGCAGCATTCCCGCACAGGAACCCGACGGCGCCACGACATAGTCGAAGCGCTCGAAGGTCTCAATCACCTGCTTGGCGATGGCAACGGCGTTCTTGCGGTCGCCGGAATTGTAGGCCGGCTGCCCGCAGCAAGTCTGCGCGCGCGGCACCTCGACCTGCGCGCCGCCGGCTTCGAGCAGCTTGATCGCGGCAAAACCAACGCTCGGCCGGAACAAATCGACGAGGCAGGTGACGAACAGCCCCACATGCGGGCCTGGCTTGCCTTGGACGGGCGTGGAGTTCATGGCGCAGGGCCGAGCTTTGCATAGTGTGGCGGAAGATGGGAGCCAGGATGTACATTGCCGGCGCGACTCATAGGACGGCGAAACGCCGCAATTGAGAGGCTTGAAGACGGCCATGAGGCAGCAGGCACGCGCCTTGGGGATTTTCTTACTTGTCGCCTTGCCGGCAGCGTCGGCGGGCGCGGAGCCCACGCGCCTTGTCGTGCCGACCGCCTATGGCACGCATTTGCCCGGCCTCGGCACTTCCGCCGTCGCACTCGCCAAGCTGATCAAGGAGCGCTCGGGCGGCGACCTCGTGCTCGAGCTGAAGCAGCCGGGCGACGGCACCAAGCCCCAGGAGATTCTCGACAAGGTCTCTGACGGCTCGGTCGATGCGGGCTTTACCACATCGAGCTTTTGGGCCGGGAAGCTTCCCGCGGCTTCGCTGTTCTCCGGCTATCCCTTCGGTCCTGGCGGCGAGGACTATCTTGCTTGGTTCGAGCACGGGAACGGCCGCAAGCTTTACCAGGAAATGTACGACCACGCGGGAATCAAAGTTCACGTTTTGCCTTGCGCGTTTGGCGGGGCGGAGGCCGGCGGCTGGTTCTTGAAGGAGCTGAGCACGCCGGAAGACATCAAGTCCCTGCGCATGCGCATTTTCGGACTTGGCGGCCGGGTGATGTCGCGGCTCGGCGCCACGACCGTGGTGATTCCCGGTGGCAATCTCCTCACCGCCTTCGGAAAAGGTGAGCTCGATGCGGCCGAGCTTTATCCGCCTGCGGTCGACGTGCTGCAGGGCCTCAAAGACAAGGTCAAGCTGATCTATGTGCCTGGCTGGCATCAGCCGGAAACCGTGCTCGAACTGATCGTCAACAAGGATCGCTGGAACGCGTTGTCCGATCGCGAGCGCGGCCTGATCGAAGGGGCATGCCTCGCAACAATGCAAGCGACGCTAAGCGAGAGCGCCAAGCTGCAATCTGACGCGCTGGCAAAGCTCGCCAATGAAGGGGTGAGGCTGGTCCCCTGGCCGGAAGACGTTCTTTCCGCCTTGCGTACCGCCTGGGAGGAAGTCGCCAAGGAAGAAGGCGACCAGGATTATTTCTTCAGGACCGTGCTCGACGACATCGAGACGTTCCGCGTCAAGTCGGGCGCGGCGAAGGCCGAGTCAAACCTCTCGGCCGAGCCAAAGGTCTCGGCCGAGACGAATGCCACACCGTGACAGGCCCCTACTGCCCGGTCTGCGTTTTCAAATAGGCGATGATATCGGCACGCTGGCCCGCATCTGGAACGCCCTGAAACGCGAGCGCCATAGGAGACTCGGGGAGCATCGCCTTCGGGTCGGCGATCCATTTGTCGAGATTCGCCTCGGTCCAGGTGAAGCCTTCCTCACCGAGCTTCTTCATGCCCGGGGAATAGGCAAAACCCGAGATGCTCGCCGCTTTGCGTCCCACGACGCCGTTAAGCTCCGGCCCGACCAGATTCTGGGCGCCGGGCCCGACTTGGTGGCAAATGGCGCATGCGGCATAGGCTTCCTTGCCCTTGTTGGCGTCGCCTTCGGCAAGCGCGGGCGCGCCCGACACGAATATAACTTGAAGCTTTCTCATCTCGGTTCCTCCATTGCTCCGTCCGGCAAGCGGCGGCTTGCCGAGTGGCTGCCCGGCGTTCTCCCCTTCGCGGTCTTGTTATTGCGCCACTTTAGCAGAAGGCTCAAAGCCCTGGAAAAGGCGCGTCTGTGGGATGCTTACCTTGACGGCAAGGAAGACGCCGCAGCCGCGCGGCCAAACCCGGCTCGGGCGTATTGCCCGCCAGCCCTTAAGCATGCGAAAGACTAGAGTTCGCGGGTTGTGGCCAGGCCCGCAAATCTTCCTCGGAGCTTAGCGATGTCGCATCTAACCCTGCCAAGCCCGGATGTTGGGGTGCTTCAGCGCCGGAACGACATCGTCAAACAGCTCAAGAAGGTCGCCCCGAACGCCATCCTGGTCACCGATCCCGAAGGACGCCGCACCTTCGAGACTGACGCGCTCACCGCCTATCGCTGCCTGCCGCTCGCTGTGGTGCTGCCCAATTCGACCGAGGAAGTGAGCGCCATCCTCCGCTTCTGCCGCGACCATGATGTCAAAGTCGTGCCGCGCGGAGCGGGCACGTCGCTTGCGGGCGGCGCACTGCCGCTCGAAGACGCCATCGTGCTTTGTCTCACGCGCATGAATAAAGTGCTGTCGGTGGACCTTCAGAACCGCGTGGCGCGGGTCGAGGCCGGCATCACCAATGCCGCCATCACCGAAGCGGTCGCCGATAAAAGCTTCTTCTACGCGCCGGACCCGTCGAGCCAGATCGCCTGCACCGTCGGCGGCAATGTCGCCACCAATTCCGGCGGCGCGCACTGTCTGAAATACGGCGTTACCACCAATAATGTGCTCGGCGTGCGCATGGTGCTGATGAACGGGGACATCGTCGATATCGGTGGCCCCGCCCTGGATGCTCCCGGCTACGATCTTCTGGCGCTGATCGTAGGCTCCGAAGGCCAGCTCGGCATCGTCACCGAAGTGACCGTGCGCTTGTTGCGCGCGGCGGAGGGCGCACGTCCCATGCTGCTCGGCTTCGACTCGAATGAGCAGGCGGCAGCCTGCGTCGCCGCCATCATCGCTGCCGGCAT
>Ga0073934_10005739_pt1 | contig 18782 bp, 15 predicted proteins | sample LarsenN4metaG_FD_76834 | JGI IMG/M metagenome (GOLD analysis project Ga0073934, IMG submission 76834) | Hot spring sediment bacterial and archeal communities from British Columbia, Canada, to study Microbial Dark Matter (Phase II) - Larsen... ... | reverse complement strand
TGCCATAAGTGCGGAACAGTCATGCACCGTGACCATAACGCAGCTAAACAAATACTGGCGAAAGGAATTAAAAATACGGTAGGGCATACCCAAATCAACGATCGCTCGACAGAACAACCTCTATCTAGGTGGGGAAACTCCTCTAGACAAGTTGACTGGTTGAAAGAAGAATCCCACACCTTGAAGGTCTGGGAGTGTCAAAAGACGGATATCAGAATAATACAAGTGCGATCGCAACTTATTTTCAGTAAAAATACTCATGTTTATATCTCTCTATTTTCCTATCTCCCTACCCAGTAGTTAGGGCAACAAATTGGCCTCTTAACGTGATATTTGTATAACAGCGACTCTATCTATATCTGTCAGTTAACCTAGTTTATGGGTTGTGCAAACCTATTTATCACAAAGATACCAGCAGATTACACCCCTCTTAGAGGATGGATGTCATCTGTTTGCAACCAATATAGTTGAGTTCGTTGTTAGTGGTTGGTAGAACAAACGACAAACAACAAACAACAAACAACAAACATTGACAACTGGCAGTTAACAAAAAAAGATTGAGTATCGTGATATTTAGCTGTGTTGAGTGTCAAAATCTTTAAGGGGAAAGATGTTAAAAAGACTAATTGGCATTTTTGTAGTTACTGTGTTGCTGACTTTTCAGTTTGTTGTCGGTAGTGCAACAGCAGTGGAGTTAGATGAAGCTTCACGCACAGTAGCGTTAAATGAAAAGGGTGACACAGTTGTAGTCAGCCTGAAACAGCTTACAGAAGGCAAACGCTTGTTTAATGAAACTTGTTCTCAGTGTCATCCTGGTGGTATCACCAAAACCAACCAAAACGTAGGACTTGATCCTGAGGCTTTGGCGTTGGCAACACCACCCCGTAACAACATTGAAGGACTAGTGGACTACATGAAAAACCCCACTACCTACGATGGAGAAGAGGAAATTTCTGAGTTACATCCCAGCATCAAGAGTGCTGATATTTTCACAGAAATGAGAAATCTCACTGATGATGACTTGAAGGCGATCGCTGCTTATATCCTAGTACAACCAAAAGTAATTGGAATTAAGTGGGGCGGTGGTAAAATTTATTACTAAACCTCCTCCGATCAACATAGTCATCATTTTTTAGTCATCAGTCTTTTGTTAAGTAGTCCAAGATGAATAGGACTACTTACAAAAGGCCAATAACTATAATTTTGCTCACTTTTCTCACAAAAAACTTACATCTACGACATATTGTCATATTTGGCGTTAATTTTATCTAAAATGAATAGAGGAAAATAAAACTTGTTGATTGGAGAAGGCTATGAAATTAATTGCGGCCGGCTTGCGTCGCTTTGGTTTAGCATTGTTAACAATTCTTTTAGTTGTTGGCAGCTTTGCTGTTTTTACTCCTAGTGCTGCGGCTGACACATATACAGTCAAACTTGGCAGTGATAAGGGAATGCTGGCATTTGAACCTGCAAAATTGACTGTCAAGCCAGGTGACACTATTAAATGGGTAAATAACAAAGTTCCTCCCCACAATGTTGTATTCGATCCTGCTCAATCTAAAAGTGCTGATTTAGCTAAATCTTTTACTCATAAGCAGTTACTGATGAGTCCCGGCCAAGAATATGAGACCACAATCCCCGCAGATGCTCCCAAAGGTGAATATACATTCTATTGTGAGCCTCACCGTGGTGCTGGCATGGTTGGTAAACTCACTGTTGAATAGCACTCCAATCTAGTTCCAAGAGATATTTCTGTGGAAAGTTAATTGACAGTGCCAATTTTGGATTTCGCGAAAAGCTTTGAGCGCCGCAAGTCAGCGCTCAAAGCTTTTTTTTGGATGCAAATCTAAAATTCAAAATTGGTTTACTTCACCTTGAAAGCTTTTAGCAGCCATAGAATATTACTAAAAGGATTTTTTCAGGGGCTAAAAGCTTATCCCAAGGAGAATATTTTGAGAATTCTATTATTAATTTTGCTATTTGCGATCGCGCTGTCATTTTTTATATTTACCAGTCCAGTACAAGCAGCCGAAATATCTGATGCTGCCAAAATATTTAATTCTAACTGTGCTTCTTGTCATATTGGTGGTGGTAATGTTCTCATCGCTGAGAAGACTTTGAAAAAGGAAGCCTTACAACAGTATCTGAAAAATTACGATACTGACTCTATTGCAGCGATTATTCACCAAATACAAAATGGGAAAAACGCCATGCCTGCTTTTAAAAGCAAGTTAAGCGAAGATGAAATTATCCAAGTAGCTGCTTACGTTTTTCAAAAAGCAGAACAGGGTTGGTAATATCAAATTCAGTGAATAGTTATCAGTTAACAAATAACTGATAACTATATCATTGTTTACTGTGAATTTGATTTTTGTCTTTCCTGTTTAACTTGGCGTAATTGTTGTAATAGTTTGTGGTTGGGATTTTGAGTGTTATTAACTTGCAACTGAGATGCTTGTGGGGTTGGTTGAGCCTGATTTGTCCCCACTTGCACTGGTGATGTTGTAGGTTTTACAGTCGCTTGTGTGGGTTGTTGCTGTTGAGGTAATTGTTGATTTTGCGGAAGCGATCGCAAACGCTGCTGTAAATTTTGCTGACCGCTTGGATATGACTGTGTTTTACTTGTTTCCAAAATCGGCAATTTTTGAGGAACTAATGCAGGCAATTTAGGTGGAGTAGCCGTTGTAGGAGTGATGTTACTATCTGGTAAGAAAGAGAGTCTAAATGGATAGTACTGAGGCTTACCATTGACCTGCACTGGATTTTTTTGGAAATAATCTCTAAAGTATTCCCGTGCTGCAACTTTGAGGCTGGATGGAACTGAATTGTCAAGAAACTCTATCGACTCAACCTTACCATCTGTATAGACTAAACCACCTTCTATTTTTCCTTCCTGCCCTCTTTGACCACTAACGGTTTCGGAGATCAGTTTTTTGGTTTCAATGTTGGGGTATTGATCCCTTACTTTGCGTAATTGATCATTTAAAGAAGTGATTTTCGCGATTTGTTGTGCTGTCACCTGGGATGTTGTTAGTGCTGGTGGTGACAACTCGGGCTTCACAGGTGTAGGCTGTTGTGGTTGCCATTGTGGTAAGTTTGTACCCCCCATCGCTAAGTTGCCTCCTGGTTGCGGAGTGCCACCAGGAGCCACAAATTCCTGATTGGGAAGCCCTGGGGAAGTGTTAGAGTTATTTGAAGAGATAGAAGCCGGGGTGTTAGGCAGATTGCTGGGTATGTTAGTAGGCTGTAACTCAGACAAATTTTTGGGGATGTTAGCAGCCTGTAAATCTGGCAAATTTGTGGGGTATTGGGAGTTAGACGTGTTGACAGAAGATGGTAGCGGTTGCGGTTTTCCTAAGCCAATTTCATCTTGTAAACGAGTAATTTTCCTGTCATTAACACGCGGAATAGTTGTTGTGTCATTCTGGCTGACATCAAACTTCGGCTGAAGTTGGAAGTTTCGTGTTTGAGCTACCTGCAACTGGTTCTTCTGGGGTAAAGGCAGGATGCTAACTCGATTGGGAGATAAGGGAACAGGGGTTAGTGGTGGTTCAACAAGAGATGTTGGTGGTTGTGCTGGTAAGGGTGTGGATTTGAGCGCAAAGTTGGGGAAAGGAGGAACTTGCGCTTGTAGAGGAACTTGCCCAACTTGGGGCAACTGTGCTTGTAAAGGAATTCCTGGTTGCTTGGGAAGTCCAGATGTAGTTGTTTGCGGCAGACGATTTTGATCAGCCTGGTTTAATTCAACAAGTCCGACGCCAGTTTTTGGTGATTTTGTCTCTTTTGGTTTGGTTTCCAGCTGCATCCACGGGAGAAATAAGGCGATAACACCGTGGATACCAACAGAGGCTAGTACTGCTATCCCTGTTGGCTGACTAATTATTTCTGGTATGGTTTTTAATATGGAGACGTATGACATAGCTGTTCTCGTTCACTCGGCTTGATTGAAATAAGCTGAAAAACTTAGTTTTTGACTACAGTAATAACTTTAGTAAGGGCATTCCTCTACAAATAATAACTTCCTACACCATCAGGCAAAACAGGAAAGCTGCAACGTCTTAAAAAGTGATTTTATTAAAATTGATATAACATTGTACTAGAAATTCTGTTCTGTCAATGCTTATCTTTAAGAATAGTTATTTTATACAATCATTAGGCTTGTCAGAGCTACAAGAGGCATTCAGGCTGACTATTGGCTAAGTTAAGGTCTAAATTGGCAGAGACAGAAAGAATAAAGTTTTACTTTGTAATTGCAAATACAAACATACAAAGGCTCCTAGATAAATCACAGTTGTTGGAGGTACTTAAGTATAACTTAATATTTTCAGACTGGCTAAAAATATATTCAACAAGCAGTTAATATTCAGTTTCAAACTTTATGCCTGTAAAGTAAAACCTCTCGTCACCTAAGGTTGCTTCTCTCGTAGTAGACAACCGCATACACAAAAATTGTTTAATCACTCCACATCTAGTCTCGTTACGCCACTTTACTTAATGCACTATCCAGTGAATTTCGGCGCATTAGGAGTACTTCCATAAGGTACTCTACCAAATTCTACAAAGTTTGACATTTAGCCACCAACTAGATGAGGATAACAAGGAATAGAAGGGGAAGATTTGTATCAATAATTTTGTGAAATGGTATGAGGTAGTAAAATCGGGGATACGTAAAAATTCTATCCGGGGAATTTCGCTCCCTATTTTTAAAATTTTGATTTTAAATTGTAAATTACGCCTGATGTGAATTGAATATGGAGACGCAATATTCCTTGCGCCTGGGAAAAAACGTTTTTTAGAAATCGACCACCGATACACACCGATAAACACAGATAACACAGATGGATCTTTCATGGGTGGTTGGGTGGTCATTGATTGGTTTGTTGAGTATTTCCCATGATCTATTAGCGCCTTTTTTAATTCACATTAGACGTAATTTAGAAGATGGCTCAGGTCAGGATTTGACAAAGATACAGTCAGAATACTGGCGTAAATAAAATTTTGTGGTTACATTAAAAACATTCTTGGTAACTAAGTCAATTATCAAGGTTGGGTGACGTGAAAACCTCATTTGTTAAAAGTGATGGATAAAACGGCACGTTATCCGGTAATGGGTAATAGGTAAGAACTGGTTCTCATTTTTCCAATTATCAATTACCAGAACAAGCCCACTGTTAAATATTGGGCGAATTATCCTTATTTCATTTTTAATTCTCAATTCCCTTGTTGTGCAATGAATCACTTTTCTTCTGCTTCCAAGACATCAAGTTTTCATGCAGACATTCTCAAGGAAACTCAGATTGGTCAACTTTGTGGTTGTTCAAAATTATTTCGCGATCGCTACGAAATTTTACGCATTTTGGGTCGGGGTGGTTTTGGTGTTACATTTTTAGCCAAAGATGCAGTATTACCTGGGAATCCTTTATGTGTGATTAAACTGCTTTGTCCGAAGGTGACAAGTCGCCAAAGTCGAGAACGCGCTTGTATGCATTTCAAGAAAGAAGCAAAAACTTTAGCTCAACTTGGTAGCCATTCCCAAATTCCCATGCTTTTAGACTATTTTGAAGTCAATGGAGAATTTTATCTAGTTCAAGAATATATACAGGGTGTGAATTTAGCATGGGAGGTCAAACGCAAAGGCCCTAAAAGTGAAGCTGAGGTGAAGCAGTTTTTGCGAGAACTACTACCAGTACTGCATTATATTCATAAACATCATGTTATTCATCGAGATATTAAGCCTCATAATTTACTGCGCTGTCAGGATGATCAAAGATTGGTGCTGATTGATTTTGGTGCAGTCAAAGAAGAATTACTAGACGTCACAGGTGCAATCACTGAAAGCAATCATACACATTTTGTAGGAACGATGGGATTTGCACCACCAGAACAATTTTCCTTACGTCCTGTTTACGCCAGTGATATTTACGCTGTAGGCGTCACCTGTCTTTATCTTTTAACAGGAAAATCACCTTTAGAATTTGACCAGGATCCAGTTTCCGGCGAAATTAGTTGGCACAAACAAGTTAAAGTTAGCGAACATTTTGCTCTGGTCTTAAATCAAATGCTCAAGTTTTCTTTGGATGAGCGTTTTCAGTCAGCAGATGAAGTGATGTGGACTTTAGGTATGGAATCCTACGTGCCAAATTTAACTAGCTGCTTAACTAACCAAAGGCTGGCAAGTAAAACTAAAATTACCAACAAAGTTACTGATGCATACTTGCCACCTGTAGCAAGGACTGCAAGTGCTATTCGGGAATGGCAAGCAAAACTCAAGACCCGCAAATCTATTGAGCAAAGAAATATTTATATATCAAATTAATTTTTCAATAATATAAATTAATCAACAAATAAATGCATACTATCGAGCAAGTTTGAAGTTGCTTGATTAACACTAATAAATTAATCAATCAAGATAATTTATTGTGCTTAATTAATGAATACTATCAATTTAAATTGTAAATCTGGTCAATAAAGTTCTGATATATCTAATACCTCAAGTTTTGAGGTTGGAAAATCCTAGTAGGATATAGCTTGATATTTACTGATATATTAATCTACTAGCTTGTAGTCAGAAAATATACAAAATTTTTAATAGAATTTAGTATAATACAAAGGATTATTATTAATATACAAAAATTTTCAGGGCATCCTTAACTTCATTTACCACGCAGTTGTAACTCTTGTAATAAATGATCTGCTGCTTAAATCCTGATTGCCCACATCCCCTCAATCCTGATGGAAAGGAGTTCTGCCAAACTTGTAACAGTCCACTCGTGCAGCTGTTACGGAAGCGCTTTCGTGTCATCCGGGTGCTTTCAGATGAGGGTGGATTTGGTAGAACCTATTTGGCAGAAGATATAGATAAACTCAATGAACGCTGCGTTATCAAACAATTAGCACCAAAATTTCAAGAAAGCTGGGCCCTTTCCAAAGCGATGGATCTATTTCAGCGAGAGGCACAGCGGCTGCAACAACTCGGAGAACATCCGCAAATACCAACTTTATTGGCTTACTTTGAAGAAAACACATACCTGTATTTGGTGCAGCAGTTCATAGATGGACAGAACTTATTAAAAGAGTTGCAACAGAAAAGAGGGTATAGTGCTAAAGAAATTCGAGAAATTTTGTTAGATTTACTACCTGTTCTTAGATTTATTCATGAACGAGGAGTGATCCATAGAGACATCAAGCCACAGAATATTATCCGGCGTAAAATTGATGGGCGTCTATGCTTGATAGATTTTGGTTCTTCTAAGCAATTAACGGCGAAAGTACACATACAAATGGGTACTTCTATAGGTTCACATGGCTATTCAGCAATTGAACAAATTAGAGACGGTAAAGCCTACCCAGCCAGCGATTTATTTAGTTTAGGGGCTACTTGTTTTCATCTGGTTACAGGAATTTCCCCTTTTAAACTTTGGACAGAACATGGCTACGCCTGGGTGCAAGATTGGCAACAATATTTGAAGAGTCCGATCGCTACTGAATTGGTTGAAGTCATTGACAAGCTATTAGCAAAAGATGTGCAGCAGCGCTATCAATCAGCTGAACAAGTGCTAAAAGACTTGATGCGCAAGCAGCTATCAGACCGAAAAACGGAAACCCCTAACTCATCGGCGATATTACCACCAACCCAACCACCATTTATACCAAGAAAATATGCACTGCTGAGAAATTCATTCTTGGTGGGTTCTTTAGTCATGGTAATAGTGTTGGGTGAGTTCTTTTATCGGCAGTCTCACAACTTTAACTTTTCCATTTCTTCTCGTTTTGGTCAAGGGGACGACACATCAACAAATACTGAAGCTATTCTTCCTCAATCTTCTCAACTACCATTAGGGAATTTTTATTTAGCGCATACATTCAAATCACCTTCCAAATCGGTTTTGTCTGTTGCGATTAGCCCAGATGATAAGACAATTGTCAGCAACAGCGGTGACAGTATTAAACTCTGGAGTCTAGCCACTGGACAGGAGATTATTACTCTTAAAGGGCATAGCGATCGCGTTAATGTTGTTAGCATCACCCCAGACGGGCAAACCTTGGTCAGTGGTAGTGAGGACGGAACCATCAAACTCTGGAATCTAGCCAGAGGACAGGAAATCCGAACTTTTGCAGGACATAGGAATTCAGTTCATACCCTTGCTATTAGTCCGGATGGCAGTATTTTAGCTAACGGTAGCGATGACAATACGATTAAACTGTGGGATTTAACGACGACCCAGGAAATCCACACTCTCAATGGTCATACTTCTTGGGTACGAGCGATCGCCTTCAGCCCTGATCAAAAAACTTTAGTTAGTGGTAGTCGTGATCAAACTATCAAAGTTTGGGATGTGACAACTGGACGAGAAATCCGTACTCTTACCGGACATACTCAAACTGTCACATCGATCGCCATAACACCGGATGGGAAAACCCTGATCAGTGGTAGTGATGATAAGACCATCAAAATTTGGGATTTGACAACCGGAAAACAAATCCGTACCCTCACAGGTCATTCTGGAGGAGTTCGGTCTGTTGTTCTCAGTCCAGATGGTCAAACTCTAGCTAGTGGTAGTGGTGACAAGACTATTAAATTGTGGAATCTAAAAACAGGCGAAGCAATTCGCACCCTAGCAGGACACGGCGACGGAGTTCAGTCTTTGGCTTTTAGTCAAAATGGCAACATCCTTGTTAGTGGTGGTTTTGACAACACCATCAAGATTTGGCGAGTCTCAAGTTAACCATTTTTTTACATATAAAAAGTAATGTTAAAGATTTGCCAATAAAGCTGAAAAGTCATTCATCCAATGGGTAAATAAATTTATCCCCACAAAAATATATACAATCTCTGGTTTGTGAATTTCACAGCATGAGACGTAAGCAACTGCTGAATTTGCAATGTCTGTACAAATGAGTTACTCAAAAATCAAAGTTTTAACGGGTGCGGCGATCGTGCTTTTAGGAGCTGGAGGAACTTGGCTGTGGCAGTCTGCCCCAGGCGCAACCAGCTTATCTGTTCAAAGCGCTAATCAGCAAGATAAATCGGCGTGGGTGAATGTTGGGATTGGCGACCCTCTCACCCTAAAAGGACATGCCAACTCGGTTTGGTCTGTCGCAATTAGCCCTGATGGTCAAAAAGTCGCTTCGGCAAGCACAGACAAAACTATCAAAATTTGGGATCTGGCAACAGGAACAGAATTACACACCTTGAAGGGGCATTCTCAATGGATCAATGCTGTTGCTATCAGTCCTGATGGCAAAATGCTTGCTTCCGCCAGTGCAGATAATACCATCATTCTTTGGGATTTGCCAACAGGAAAATTAATTCGTACCTTAAAGGGACATTTAGCTTCGGTTCAGTCTATCGCCTTCAGTTCAGATAACAAAGCTTTAGTCAGTGGCAGTTGGGATCAGAGCATTAAACTGTGGGATGTCACCACAGGCAAACAAATTCGCAGCCTGAAAGGAGATTGTGATGTCGTAGATGCGATCGCCATTAGTCCCGATGGTAACACGGTTGCTAGTACTAGCTATTTTGACAACGCTATTAAAGTGTGGAATGTAAACACAGGAAAACTAATTCGTGTGTTGAGAGGTCACGAGCAAGCAGCTCATTCTCTTGCTTTTAGTCCTAATAGCAACACTCTAGCAAGTGGTGGTTGGGACAACACGATCAAGTTGTGGGATTTGAAAACTGGTAAAGAAACTTACACATTCACGGGACATACCAACAAAGTTTGGTCTGTCAGCTTTAGTCCAGATGGTAATACCTTGGCTAGTGGTAGTTGGGACAAGACCATCAGACTTTGGAATGTGAACACCGGACAAGAAATTCGTACCCTTGCTGGACATGACGACAAAGTTTGGTCTATCGCCTTTAGTAATGATGGTACTTCTGTTGCAAGTAGTAGTCTTGACAAAACGATCAAAATCTGGCGGGTAGCGCAATGAAAATGGTTGGTAGTTGCTTGTTGATAGTTGGTTGAAAAACAATAACAACCAACAAAAAACAATCAGCTAAATCAAAAAACAGTTAATCGATATGTACCTGTTCGTTGAGGAACAGAAGAAATCACTACAACATAGTAAGTACCATCTTCAGGTAACTTGGCTCGATCAATCAGCGCTGTGTATCTACCATCTTTGTCGTTATCTGCGGCAATTACTTGACCTTTAGAATTGAGCAGGACAATGTAGGGAGAAAATTCTTCTAGGACGCTATCTACACGTATGCTTACAAGTTGGTCTCTTTTGCCTTCAAAGCTAGAAACATTGTAAGGGCTGCCATTCTTTCTCAGATTTGAGCCATTTGCTGTTAATTGCTCTGATTCATCAAGAGTGTAACTGGCTCTGTCGTTGCTTAAAGCCAAACTATAGCGTCCTATTTCTCCAGGATTACGGCTAGTAACTGCGATTGTATAAACACCTCGCTGAGGTAGTCTGACAAACAAAAATGCATCTTTAGCTTCCCCACTACTTCTTTTAGCCAGAACGTTATTGTTGGGGTCAAGCAAAATCATGAACGGATTGAGGTTCAGATTACTAGAGCGGCGTTGATCAGCACTACCCACAAGTCTGATTTGAACTAATTGATTTTCTCGACCCCCAAACTGATAAAAGTGAAAATACCTGCCTTGGGATTTAAAGTCACCCGGCGCTAAGACACCTAATTGAATGTCTACAAAGTTAATTGATCTGGCGTTAGGTATTTTGCTTCCAGAAACAGGTGAGCCACCAGAATTCCTGTTATTGTTTGTACCCTGATTGTTGGTTGGCTTGGGAGTCCTAGAACGTGTAGAATTCGCAGGACGATAATTCGGCTGTGGTGCTGGTTGAGTACTTCCAGGAGAAGGACGGTAAGTAGGCTGTGGTGTGGGAGTTGATGCTGGAGTTGGAGTCGGGGAACCAGTACCAGAAGGCTGTGGCGTGGGTGTAGATGCTGGAGTTGGAGTCGGTGTTGGGGAACCAGTACCAGAAGGTTGTGGCGTGGGAGTTGATGCTGGAGTTGGAGATGATGTGGGTGTGGGGGGAATGGGAGACTCTACTGGTGGATTAGTTTGAGCAGGTGGAGACGGTTGCGTAACAGGAATTTGCTCAATTGCTTGTTTTACTGCTTCTGGCTCTCTCTCATCTGGTGTTTTGGCAATTTTGAATTCTCGCGATTGTTTTGGAATTTCTAAGGCATTGATAGGCAGAGGATAATTTGTAATTAACAAACTGCTACTAAGAGAAATAACTACAGCAAAATCAAATTTATGCCAAAAATTTTTGTTGCTTTTTCTTTTGAACATATCACTCCTCAAAATTTCGATTCATAATATAGTTAAAAAACTTAATTTTTTATTTTGAAGTCGCTAAATTTTTACTAAAGTTTATTTATGTTTTGAGATTAATTTTAGAAATAATTTGAGTCACATTTGAGTTTTACATTACTTACTAATAAGTTATGACTTTAAATAAATACCTCCTGTTTTTACTACTTTAGATAGTTGTTTTTATAAAATTTGAAATATGTAAACTCTACATCAGAGCTTGTATTGTTTTTGCATAGTCTTTATCATACCAAAGTGGTATTTAGGAAATTTTTAACTGAACATTGGTACAAGTCTGTTAAAAATTTCGTTTACGTGCTTCTTTCGCAGTATACAATTTGGGTACACAAGCGCATTTATAGCAGTGGCTGTTCTGCTAGTAACCACGATGATAGAAAAATGTCTATACTTTAATTTTAGATTGCTTATTTACCAGTAGATTTCTTTGTGAGTCAGAAAGTTTATTTTGGCAACTTAATAGCAAAATGATACGACATGAATTAATATATACTCAAGCTGCAAATTTATTTTTAGTATGATTTGCTGCCTGAATCCCGAGTGCCAACATCCTTTAAATCCTGATGGTAGCCAATATTGTCAGAATTGTAAAACACCACTAGTACCTCTGCTAAGAGGTCACTATCGTGTTATCGAAAGATTGTCTGTAGAAGGTGGATTTAGTATCACCTATCTAGCGGAGGATATCGACAAACTAAATGAAAAATGTGTTGTTAAGCAATTAGCGCCAAAAGTCAAAGATACGGGGGCGTTAAAAAAAGCGGTTCAGCTTTTTGAACAAGAAGCCAAACGATTGCAAGAGTTAGGAGAACACCCACAAATTCCTCATCTGCTAGCTTACTTTGAGCAAGATAACTACTTATATTTAGTGCAGCAATATATTGATGGACAAAATTTACTCAAAGAGTTGCAGCAGCGAGGAAGATTTAGCGAAAGAGAAATTCGAGAACTTTTATTAGATTTACTACCAGTTCTTAAATTTATCCACGATCGCGGAGTAGTTCACCGAGATATCAAGCCTCAAAACATTATTCGCCGTAAATCTTTGCATCCTTCTTTAGAAAGAGATTCAAAGGGGGAGTTAGTATTAATTGATTTTGGAGCCTCGAAGCTGCTGACAACAACAGTGCAGCCAAAAATGGGAACAACTATCGGTTCACACGGCTATACTCCCATTGAACAAATGCAGGATGGAGAGGCTTATCCAGCGAGTGATTTATTTAGTTTGGGGGCTACTTGTTTTTACCTGCTAACTGGAACTTCTCCATCCAAATTGTGGATGCAACAAGGTTATGGTTGGGTATCATCTTGGTGGCAATATTTCAGTACTCCTAGTAGAGGTGGACTTGCCCTTTCCATGGAGTTGGGTAGGGTCTTGGACAAGCTACTAAAGATAGAGATTCAAGAACGCTATCAATCAGCCGATGATGTGATTAAAGATTTATCACGTCAACCACCGCCATTACCAGAACTTGATGAAACCATACTGTCAGGTTCGCCAGCAAATAGAGGCGGATTTTTGGCAAAATTAACTAAAAAACTGAAAAATAGCCTGTTAGTTAATGCTGTGATTGTCATATTGGCATTAGCAGGGGTTTGGTATTTTCAGTCTCGCCAACAGATAACTCAGTCTTCTGATTTTGTTCCACCTCAAGATATTATTGTCCAAAACTCTGACGAACCCAGCACTTTAAAAGGACATGCCAGTGATGTTAATTCTGTGGCTTTTGACTCGGATGGACAAAAGCTGGCTAGTGGTAGTGATGACAAAACTATTAAAATATGGGATTTAGTAACTCAAAAAGAAATTCAAACCTTGAAAGGACATTCCGGATGGATTTGGGGTGTGGTATTTAGTCGGGATGGGCAAACTCTTGCGAGTGCGAGTGCAGATCAAACAGTCAAATTATGGGATCTGGCAACGGGCAGGGAAATTCGCACTTTTAAGGGACATAAAGCTGGGGTAACATCTGTAGCCTTTAGTCCTGATGGACAAACTCTTGCTACTGCTGGCTTAGACAAGACAGTCAAACTGTGGAATGTGGAAACTGGAAAAGAAATTTGCACTCTTGTTGGACATTCTGGGGCGATCGCTTCTGTAGCTTTTAGTCCCGATGGGCAAACTGTTGCCAGTGGTAGCTGGGACAAGACAATTAAACTATGGAATGTCAATACTACTAAGAATATCCGTACTTTCACAGGACACTCTGATTTGATTATTTCTGTAGCTTTTAGTCCCGATGGTACTAGCCTAGCTAGTGGTAGTAAAGACAAAACTATTAAATTGTGGGACTTAGTAACAGGAAAAGCAACTCTGACTTTAAAAGAGCATACCGATAAAGTCAATTCCATCGCCTTTGTACCTAACACTGCTAAAAATAAGTCTTTAGATACAGTCAGACTTGTAAGTGGTAGTAGTGACAATACGATTAAACTGTGGGATCTCAAAACAGGAAAAGAAATTCGTACTCTCAAAAGAGATTCTGGTTATATCTATTCTGTTGCCATTAGTCCAGATGGGCAGACTGTTGTTAGTGGCGGTAGTGCAGACAATATTATTAAGATTTGGCGAGTGCAGAATTGAGTTTGGGGATTGGGGATTGGAAAGGGACAAGGAGGACAAAGAAGACAAGGAAGAAAACAAACAATTAATACCAATTTGAAAAAAGAATACAACACATGGATTACATAAGACCCCACCCCAACCCTCCCCTGAGATCGGGTAGGGTGGGGTTATCTGTCGCAAACATTATTTGAATTGGTATAACCACTAACCACTAACGAACAACCAACAACTAACAACTAATTCCAGTCTTAAATTTTGTCTGGATCAATTCCTAATTCACGCAACTTTTGTGCTAACTGTTCTGCACGTTGTCGTTCTTGTTGTGCTAATTCCTCTGGTGTGGGTAATTTTCTTCCCTCTTGGTCATACCAGTATAACCACTCTCGTGTGCGTCCTTGATAGGTTCCCTGTTCTCGCCCAATTGCCAAACCAATTTCTGGCATCCAAACACGCGCACCTGGTTGTAACACATAATTTCCCTCAACTAAGCGATAAATTTCTAGAGGTTCTCGCTTGCGTCGATAGCGGCGAGTTGGTACGTAAATCGCGTAATATAAAATTCCTAATTGGGCATAATCAAGCTTTTTTTGTTCGTACTCGCCACCGTAGGTTTTGGAAACAACCTCTAATGCAAAAACGGGGACAATACCATCCTCTTCCCACAAAACATAACTTAAACGCCCATCTTCGTCAACAAACCGTTCTACCCCTAAGCTGAGAAACCCATCTGGTACTAAGGGTGATTGACTGGGGGCATAGTAGATAGCCATATCCACACCGAAAAACCAATCAGTACGCTGACTCCATGCTAAAGCCAAAATTGCTGCTAGTAAGTTTGGAATCAGATTTTGTAGTTCGTTATCCACTGGGGTGTCATCAGAATCGGGAAGTTCTGCCGAGGATGGCAGACAGTCTAAGGGATTGTACTGGAGCATGACAGCCCTCGTCTAGCTTGCTAGGTCTATTTTAGGTTAGTCGAATGAGTGTTGAGGGCGATCGCTCAAATCTTACACCAGCTTTATTTCCCGCCAGATAATAAATTCTCTGGCTAATAGCCCAAGTCTACTTTTAGTAGACTGAATAAATAAGCCCTTAAACCCATTTGGAGTGGGTTTTGGCTATCAGCCCTAAATTTATTTGAAGGCGGGATGTTGGGCTAATAAAATCTATCACACTCATGTTAATTGAGTAAAACTTGTACTTCTTCTCCTGAAGAAATAAATGTTTGTCCCACAGACATCGCAGCTAGAGCGTTAGTTTGGGCAAGATTAATTAGGTTACCAGAACTTTGACTGCCACCAGCAAGCTGAAATTCATAAATTCCGTTTTGTAAATATAATTTGCCCCAAAAATAAGTTTCCCGTTTACCGTCAGATCGTAATTCCTGACGAGTGAATGCTTTGATAAACTTTGGTTGCCAACTGTCTACCAACCCAGAAACTTTTTTAATAGTTGGTTGTACAAATCGCCAGAATGTTACTAATGCCGATGCTGGATTTCCGGGTAAACCAAAGTAAATCACTTGATTTCTAAATGTCGCAACCGTGAGGGGTTTACCAGGCTTCATTGCCACTGCTTGAATGTGAATTTTCCCCTTTAAAGACTCGATAATCTGCTCAACATAGTCATAATCTCCCACGGAAACACCACCAGAAGAAATCACTATGTCGGCGTTAGATACCGCATAGGCGATCGCTTTTTCTAAGGCAGTCGGTTCATCTGGGACTATGCCTAACATTAATGGTTCTGCCCCACTCTGCCTCACCAAAGCTGCTAAAGCATACTGATTAGAATCGACAATTTGCCCTGGTTGCAGGGGTTTTTCTGGGGGGACAAGTTCATTACCGGTAGAAAAAATTGCTACTCGTGGACGGCGATAAACACTGACTTGGGTACACTGGGCAGTTGCTAACACAGCAATTTCTGCCCCATTTAACATAATTCCTGGTGGTAATAATTGCGTCCCGGCTTGATAATAAGCTGCACGTTGTCTGACAAATTCTTGTGGTTTTTGAGGCGCTGTCAAGATCAATACACGGTTTTCCTGTTGCTGTGTATTTTCCTGCATTACTACAGTATCCGCACCTGCTGGCATGACTGCACCAGTAAAAATCCGTGCTGCTTGCCCTGGTTCAATAGTAGACTGGGGTTGATACCCAGCCGGAATTTCTTCAACAATTTCTAAAATCGCTGGCTGTTGTTGAGTCGCCTGCTGTACATCAGCGTAACGCACAGCGTAACCATCCATTGCTGAGTTATCCCAATAGGGAAAGTGCATTTGACTTGTAACCGCAGAAGCAAGAATGCGACTATCTGCTGCTAACAAATCGACAATTTCTGTATCCTGCTGGTTGTCCAGAGGTGATACTAAATTGAAAATAGTTGCTTCTGCTTCGCTAACCGACAGCATTAGAGATAACTCCGACTAAATCCAAACGAATAATTTATCCGTGTGTATCTGTGTGCATCTGTATACCCTACGGGAAGCCGCTACGCGTCTACGATTTCTCACACATAAATTTTGCCGTGATTTTGATAGAAGTACGATTACTCAGGCTGTAAAGAGATAAAGTTCAGCCATTCACATCTACTTCTGGCCAAAGTCTTTCCAACTGGCGTCGCCAAGCAGCTAAAGTTTCTTCTCTTGCTTGTGAAGTTTGGTTTTCATCTCCCATTAATCCTTCAGCGTAGAAACGTTCCAGGTTTTGCATCGTCGATTCTAGGGACTGACCTTGGAGTTTCGCAGCTATAATCACCTGGCGAATGCGACTTTCTACTAGCCGATTAAAGACATCATCTAAACCAGCTGCATGTAAACTAATGAGTCTGGCGATCGCATCTCGAAAATCTTCTACAACCAAGCTGTTACAGCTATGTTGAAATACTCCCCAGACTACACCTTGCTGTAAGGCGTAGCGTACTTGCTGAGTATCATCAAAATTTGCTTCTAAAAACTGTTCTAAAAAAGGTTGGGCTTGTTGTGCTGGTACAATCGGTATCAAAAGTCGCAACCAACTTTCATCGTCTGAAAGTAGTACCAGTAGACGAAAGGTAGAAGTTTCTACTTGCCAAGAACCGGGTGCGATCGCCTTGACATCTGCTTCACCAAATAATTCTGCTAGTGTAGCTGCAATTTCTGAAGGTGTCATAGTGTTTTTTTGATCCACTATCTAGCCTAGCGCAGCTTTGGTATTAGTTAATGGTTGGTTGTTGGTTGTTGGTTGTTCAAAAGATGCACACAGATAAACACCGATGGTTGATGAGATTGCTGCTAAATTAATCCCCGATCCCTGTTAAGAGTTCCCTATTTTCAAGATAGATTTCAGTTAATTGAAAATTTATTGTTTTAATTGTGTTTATGAATAAACCTGTGATCTGGGTACACGGAGACTGCTTAAGTCCACATAACCCCGCATTGCAAGAATATCCAGATGCACCTGCTATCTGGGTTTGGGATGATGCATTACTAGAAGAATGGCAACTTAGCCTCAAACGCATCGCTTTTATCTACGAATGTTTGCTAGAGTTACCTGTAATGATTCGGCGTGGTGATGTAGCAGAAGAAATTTTAGCTTTTGCCAAGGAAAATAATGCTACCAAAGTAGCAACAGTAGAAAGTCCTAGTCCCCGATTTGAAAGTATTTGTCAGCAAATAGAACGTTCTATAGATTTGGAAATTTTTGAATTAGAACCATTTTTTGATTATGACGGTTATATAGACCTGAAGCGCTTTTCTCGTTACTGGAAAGTGGCAGAAAAATATGTTTTTGATTAAGCTAACTGCAAAGGTAATCCATCTTGAAATGCTAGTAATTCTCCTGGTTTAATGATTGTCCAGACTTCGTTGTCGGTGAGGGGCGTGGTAGCAATCACGGCGACGCGATCGCTTGGTTTTGTCAATTCGCGAAAATCTACTGTTAAGTCTTGATCAATTAAGTGAGCAGCGGCAAACGGTGCTTGCCTGATAATGTAGCAAAGTTTGGTGGAACAGTGACTAAAAAAGTATTCTCCGTCCGATAATAAGTAATTAAAAACACCTATCTCAGAAATTTTATCAGTAATTTTTCTCAGGACAGGATATAGTTTTTCCAGAGAAGGTCTACCTTCAGGAAAACTTTGACGTATCGTTTCTAAAATCAAGCAGAAAGCTTTCTCACTGTCAGTATTTCCTACAGGTTGATAATATTGCATATCAGTAGGATTAAATTCTGGTAAATCACCGTTGTGGGCAAATACCCAATACCTCCCCCACAATTCCCGACGAAAGGGATGGCAGTTTTCTAGAGCAATTTCACCTTGGGTAGCTTTGCGGATATGGGCTATCACATGAGTGGAATGAATTGGATAACATCGCACTAACTCTGCAATGGGAGAACTAATCGAGGGTATGGCATCGATAAACATTCGACATCCCTTTCCCTCAAAAAAAGCAATACCCCAACCATCACGGTGATCATCAGTTTTTCCGCCACGTGCCGCAAAGCCTTCAAAAGAAAAGCAAATATCTGTGGGGGTATTGCAATTCATTCCTAGCAGTTGACACATGGCGTATTTCTGGGCTAAATACTAATGGTTGTGGGTTTAACCTTTTTTATATCATTGACTGTCCGCCCAGAGAGTACTCAAAATTGCGATCGCAATAAAGTTATTAGTTATTGTCTAACTTGAAGTGAGCTAAAAATATCTTTCCCCTCCCAGCGTGCCTACCGTGTATACACAATTTGAATTTACCCCCCTCAATCCCCCTAAGATTCGCGGAGAAAACGGAAATTCAGTTCCCTCCCCTTTGCAAGGCTACCATGTATCCCTCTTTTGTTACTTTAGGAAAAGAAAAATTGACAAGAGACTCAACTAGCAACAGAGAAACTGACTGGAGAAGCGCGAAAATCATTCATAAAGTC
>Ga0073934_10005737_pt1 | contig 18783 bp, 21 predicted proteins | sample LarsenN4metaG_FD_76834 | JGI IMG/M metagenome (GOLD analysis project Ga0073934, IMG submission 76834) | Hot spring sediment bacterial and archeal communities from British Columbia, Canada, to study Microbial Dark Matter (Phase II) - Larsen... ... | reverse complement strand
CGCACCGAGTTGATGCCCATGTCGGCGCGCGTGATCAGCTGCACCGTCTCGGGGTACAGCGCGCCGAGCGCGCGCAGGTTCTTCAGCGGCGCGTCCTTGAACTGGTTGGCGCCGTTGTAGGCGGCGTCGAGGATGTCGGCGGCGACGAAGGCCGATTCGATCTCGCGCTTGCCGAGCAGCTGCGCGTTGCCCACCGAGGCGCCGGCGGCTTCGGCGGTGGCGCTGATCTTGCGCCCGTCGACCACCGCCTTGTTGCTGATCAGCTGCGCCAGCATGCCGCCCAGCGGGTAGTAGGTGCCGCCCGTGCCGCCGGTGGCGATGCCGAAGAACAGGCGCTGCTGGGCCAGCGCCGCGCCGGCCAGCGCGGCGGCGGCGATCAGGGCGGCGGCGAACTTCCAGGGCATTCTCATCGGGGGCTCCTCGCGTTGGATCTGAGCCCGTGAAGATAGCGCCGCGCGGCGTGCCGGCGCACCCTTGTTTGCCCGCGGACACACAATCGAACGCCATGCACGATGTCGTCGTCGTCGGCGCCGGGGTGATCGGCGCGGCCACCGCCTTCCACCTGGCCGCCCTGGGCGCGCGCCGCGTGCTGCTGCTCGAGCAGCGGCGCGTCGGCGAGGGCACCGGGGCGATGTCCAGCGGCATCCTGCGCACGCACTACTCGGTGCCCTCGAACGTGGAGCTGGCGCGGCGCTCGTTCGCCGTCTACGAGGACTTCGCCGCCGCGCTCGGCGACCCCGACGCCGACTGCGGCCTGGTGCGCTGCGGCTACCTGATCGCCGCGCCCGAGGGGCCACGCCGCGCCGCGCTCGAGGCCTCGCTCGCGGCGCAGCAGGCAATGGGCATCCGGGTCGAACGGCTCACGCCGCGCGAGGCTGCCGAGCGGCTGCCGATCGCGCGTTTCGACGACGCGGCGCTGATCGGCCTGGAGCCCGACGCCGGCTTCGCCGACCCGCACCTGGTGGCCACCGCCTACGCCCGCGCCGCGCGCCGGCGGGGCGCCGAAGTGCGCGAAGGCGTGGCGGTGCGCGGCCTCGTGCGCCAGCCAGAGCCTGATGGCGGCCGCGTCGTCGGCGTGCTCACCGACGCCGGCCCGCTCGCCGCCGGCGTGGTGGTGAGCTGCCAGAACATCTGGGCCACGGCGCTCGCCGGCTGGGCCGGCATCACGGTGCCGCTGCACGCCGAACGCCACGTCGTGCTGGCCCTGCAGGGGCGCTTGCCCTACACCCAGGCCATGCCGGTGTTCAAGGACCTGGCGCTCGACGCGATGCCCTACTACCGCAGCTACGGCGGCCGGCAGATGCTGGCCAGCGAAGGCGGCGGCGGCGAGGTGCTGGCCGAGCCCGACGACCGCCCGGGCGACGTCGGCCTGGAGGCGATGGCGCGCATCGCCGAACTGGCCGCATGGCGTTTCCCGGCCTGGGCCGAGGCCGGCGTGGCCGCGGCGTGGACCGGCGTCTACGACGTCACGCCCGACTGGAACCCGGTGCTCGGCCCGGTGCCGCAGGTGCCCGGTCTGATCGTGGCCTTCGGCTTCTCGGGTCATGGCTTCAAGCTGGCGCCGGCGGTGGGCCGCCTGCTCGCGCAGAGCGCGCTCGGCCTGCCCAGCGATCTGCCGCTGGCGCCCTACGCCATCGAGCGCTTCGCCGGCGGCGCGCTGCTGCAGGGCCGTTACGGCGGCGGCGCGGTGTCCTGAGGCCGCCCGGCACGGAGTCCTGAAGCCGCCCGGCACGGCGTCCTGAAGCCGCCCGGCACGGAGTCCTGGAGCCGCCCGGCACGGGCGGGGCCGCCGCACGCGTTGACCTTCATCAAGGTCCGCCGCGCGCCGGCCCACCACCATGCGTGCCAACCGAGGAGACGACGATGAACCGCACTCTGCGCGCCGCTCTGCTGGCCGCCTTCACGCTCGGCCTGGCGGGTGCCGCCGCGGCGCACCCGGGGCACGCCGTTGTCCCCGGCCTGCTCGGCGACCTCGCGCACTACGTCGGACACCTGCTCGCCGACATGGGGCCGCTGGCCCTGGCGGTGCCGTTGGCGCTGATCGGGCTGGCGCTGAACGCGCACAGCCAGCGCGACTAGGCCGCGGCGCGCGAGCGGCGCCAGGGGCACGGCATGTGCATCGGCCTGCCCATGCGCACCGTCGAGGCCGGCGCCCACCAGGCGCTGGTGGCCGGGCGCGGGCGCGTCGAGCGCATCGACACGCGGCTCGTCGGCCCGGTGGTCGCCGGTGAATGGCTGCTCGTCTTCCAGGGCGCAGCGCGCGAGCGGCTGAGCGCCGAGCGCGCCGCCGAAGTCGACGCTGCCCTCGACCTGCTCGAAGCAGGCCTCGCCGGCGACGCCGACCGCGCTGGCGCCGACCCGGGTTTCGAGCTGCCCTCGGCCCTCGGCGTCGAACAACTTCGTGCGCTCACCGGAGGCGGCCGATGACGACGCTGCATCCGCTGGTGCGGCGCCTGGCCGAGGCCGAAGGCGCCACGGCCATCACGCTGGCCACGCTCGACGACTGGCTGGCCCGCGGCGGCCACCAGGTACTCTTCTTCAGCGGCGACCCGGTGCGCTTCCCCGAGGGCGTGGACGTGGCCGTCGTGCTGCCCGAGCTGCGCGCCGCGCTCGGCGATCGCTTCACCATCGGCGTGGTCCTGCGCGAGGACGAGGACGCCGTGGCGCGCCGCTTCGGCGCGCAGCACTGGCCTTCGCTCGTCTTCCTGCGCGACGGGCAGTACCAGGCCACCATCGCCGGCATGAAGGACTGGGACGTCTACCTGCGCCTGGCCACCGAGGCGCTGGACGCGCCGGTGCGGCGCGCGCCGACGGTGGGCATTCCCGTCGTGGGGGGTGTCGTGGGCAGCACCGCCGGCGGCAGCGGCTGAACATGCACGCCGACCGCGCCGATCTCGCGAATCTCGCTGCGCGCGTGCAGAGCCTCGAGGCGCTCTTCGACCGCATCGCCACGACGCGCATGGCCGGCGTGCCGATCCTGCATCCGCGCCTGGCGGTGCGGGCGGTCGGTTTCGAGGCGGTGGACGAGGGCCGCGCGGCGATCGGCGTGCTGGTCACGCCCTGGTTCATGAACCTCGTGTGGCTGCCGCTCGTCGAGGGCGGTTGCGCCACGCCGGTGGGCACGTCGCGCACGCGCACGGTGGGCCACGAGCGGCTGGACTTCCTGGGCGCGCACGAAGACGGCTTCGGCCCCTACGAGAGCTGCTCGCTGTTCTCGCCCATGCAGGAGTTCGCCGACCAGGCCGCGGCGCTCGCCACGGCCGAGCAGGTGCTGGCGATCCTGCGCGCGCCGGCCGCGCCGGACGCGCAGAGCCCGCAAACGGCGCCGGCCGTGCCGCCTGATTCCGCCGCGCCACCCTCCAAGCGCCCCGCCGCCCCGCGCGCCGACCGCCGCGCCCTGCTCTTCGGCCGCGGCGCGCCATGAACGAGCTCGACCTGATCTCCGGCCGGCTGCTGCTGCGACCGGGCGCCGACGAGCCCATCGCCTGCGAGCGGCCGATGGTCGGCGCCGCGCTGATGCGCCGGCTCACCGAGGGCCGGCGCGCCGCGCTGATGCCCGAGCTGGTGGGCTCCGTCTTCACGCTGTGTGCGGCGGCGCAGCGCACCTGCTCGCGCCTGGCGGTGGGCGCGGCCCTCGGCGTCAGGGAGGGCCCCGAGACGATCGAGGCCGAGCGCCGTCTCGTCGCGCTGGCCACGGCGCGTGAGCACCTGCAGCGCTTCGCGCTCGACCTGCCGCGCCTGGTGCCGCGCGCCGGCGTGGAGCCCGACACCGCCTGGATGCGCGACGCCCCGGTGCTCGCCCTGCCCACGCATGGCGTGGCCAGCACGGTGCTCGCCAGCGCCGCGGCGGCGCTGCCCGGCTGGCTGGAGCGGCGCCTGTTCGGCCTGCCCTGCGCGAGCTGGCTCGAGCGCTGGCGCGCCGCGCCGGACGCCTGGCTCGCCGAGTGGGCCGCCACCACCGCGCCGCGCCACCCCTTCGCGCGCTGGCTCGACGCGGTGCGCGTCAGCGCGCAGATCACGCTGCTGCCCTGCCGGCCGCTGGCCGTGCTGGCCGCCGGCCCCGAGGGTGCCCGCGAACTCGCCGCCGCACTGGCCGCCGATGCCGACTTCGCCGAGCGCCCGCTGTGGCAGGGCGCGCCTGCCGAGACCGGCCCGTGGACGCGCGCGGCGCGCACCCTCGACGCCGAGAGCCTGTGGCTGCGCCTGGGCGCGCGGCTGGCGGACCTGGCGGCCATCGCGCTCGACGAGCCGCTCGCCGCCGGCGCGCTGGCGGTGGCGCCGGGCGAGGCCATCGGCTGGTGCGAGATGTCGCGCGGCCTGCTGATGCACTGGCTGCGCCTGGAAGACGGCGCGCCGCACGCGCTGCACGCCCTGCATCCCGACAGCGCCCGCGTCGCCACCTACCGCGTGCTGGCGCCGACCGAGTGGAACTTCCACCCCGAGGGCAGCCTCGCGCGCGCGCTCGCCGCCGGGCGGCTCGACGCCGACGAGGCGCGCCTGGCCGCGCTGACCCTCGACCCCTGCATCCGCCTCGACATCGTCGAGCAACCGCATGCATGAGATGAGCCTGGCCGGCGGCATCCTGCGCGTGGTCGAGCAGGCGCAGGCGCGCGAGCACTTCGCGCGCGTGTCCACGCTGCGCCTGGCGGCCGGCGCGCTGGCCGGCGTGGAGCTGTCGGCGCTGCGCTTCGCGCTCGAGGCCACCGCGCCGGGCACGCTGCTCGACGGCGCCCGCATCGAGATCGACCAGATCCCCGGCCGCGCCTTCTGCATGGGCTGCGGCGAGACGGTGACGATCGCGTCGCGCACCGACGACTGCCCGCTGTGCGGCAGCGCGCGGCTCACGCCCACCGGGGGCATGGAACTGAAGGTCGTGGACCTCGTCGTGCACGACGCCTGAAACGAGCAAGGAGACTGCCATGTGCGTGGTATGCGGCTGCAACGACGGCGTCGGCGTCCAGGGTCTGGAGCGCGCGCCCGCCACCGACGCGAAGACCGGCGACCTGCACTTCGGCGCCGGCAACGCGCGGGTCTCGGTGCCCGGACTGAGCGCCGAGCGCGCCATCAAGCTCGAGGAGGACGTGCTCGGCGAGAACGACCGCATCGCACGCGCCAACCGCGCGCACTTCGCGGCGCATGGCGTGACGGCGCTGAACCTGGTCTCGAGTCCCGGCTCGGGCAAGACGACGTTGCTGTGCGCCACGATCGAGGCGCTCGCCCGCCGTGCGCCGGCGGCGCGGCTGGCGGTGATCGAAGGCGACCAGCAGACCTCGAACGACGCCGACCGCATCCGCGCCACCGGCGCGCCGGCGATCCAGGTCAACACCGGCAAGGGCTGCCACCTCGACGCGCCGATGGTCGCCGCGGCCTTCGAGCGGCTGCCGCTGCACGCCACGCACGGCGACCATGACCACCCGGCGCTGCTGTTCATCGAGAACGTCGGCAACCTGGTCTGCCCGGCGATGTGGGACCTGGGCGAAGCCGCCAAGGTGGCGATCCTCTCGGTCACCGAGGGCGAGGACAAGCCGCTCAAGTATCCGGACCTGTTCGCCGCCTCCTCGCTGATGGTGCTGAACAAGACCGACCTGCTGCCGCACCTGGACTTCGACGTGCCGCGCTGCATCGAGTACGCGCGGCGCGTCAACCCGGGCATCGAGGTGCTGCTGCTGTCGGCGCGCACCGGGCAGGGGCTGGACGCGTGGGTCGACTGGATTCTCGACAAGGCGCACGCGCTGGCCCATGCGCGGGACCATCATGCGGCGGACCATGCTGCGGACCATCCAGCGTTGCATGCAGCGGCCCATGCCGTGGCCTGAAACCATGGCCTCGGTGCTCGCCCTCGGCGCCTACCTGAAGAACCGCGCCTGCCGGCTCGACGAAGGCGGCCGCGTGGCCTGGTCGCCGATGCACGGCGACCTCGGCACGCCCGAAGCCTGCACCGCGCTCGAGGCCTCCGCCGAAAGCCTGCTCGACGCGGCCGGCGGCCGTGTCGACGCGCTGGCGCACGACCTGCACCCCGACTTCCACGGCACGCGCGTCGCCCTCGCCCTCGCCGATCGACTCGGCGTGCCGGCGATCGGCGTGCAACACCACCACGCCCACGTCGGCGTCGTGCTCGCCGAACGGCGCATCCACGAGCCGGTGATCGGCCTCGCGCTCGACGGCGTGGGCCTGGGCAGCGACGGCACCGCCTGGGGCGGCGAGCTGCTGTGGGTGCACGGCGCGGCGTGCCGCCGCGTCGGCCATCTGCAGCCGCTCGTGCTGCCGGGCGGCGACGTCGCCGCACGCGAGCCCTGGCGAATGGCTGCCGCGGCGCTGCACGCGATGGGCCGCGGCGCCGAGATCGAGCCGCGCTTCGCGGCCGGCGTCGGCGCGGCGCGCGCGCGCGGCGTGCAGCAGATGCTGGCGCGCGGCCTCAACTGCCCGCCCACCACCAGCGCCGGCCGCTGGTTCGACGCCGCCGCCGCCGCGCTCGGCCTCGCCCTCGTGCAGGCCGAGGAGGCCGAGGCGGCCATCGCGCTCGAGCGCCGGGCCGCGGCGTGGCTGGCGGCGCACGAGGTCGGTGCGGTCGACGCCTGGGTCTGCATCGAAGAGGGCGTGATCGACCTGCGCGCGATGCTCGCGGCGCTGTTCGAGCTGGGCGAACGCGGCGAGGTGGACCATGGCGCCGCGCTCTGGCACGCGGTGCTGGCGCAGGCGCTGGCGCAGGCCGCACGCGACGCCGCAGCCGCTGCCGGCGTGCACCGCGTGGTGCTCGGCGGCGGCTGCTTCTTCAACCGCGTGCTCGCCTCGCGCTTGCAGGCGGCCCTGGCACCGAGCGGGCTCGAGGTGCTGCTGCCGCGCGAAGCCGGCTGCGGCGACGCTGGCCTGGCGCTCGGCCAGGCCTGGGTGGCGGCGCAGGCCCTTGCGGCGCAGGCCCTTGCCACGCAGAACGCTGCCGCACAGAACGAACCCACGGAGACCACCGCATGTGCCTAGCCCTTCCCGCCCTCGTGGTCGAGAGGCTCGACGGCGACCAGGCCCTGGTCGACCTCGCCGGCGTGCGCAAGCCGGTGTCGCTGGCGCTGGTGCCCGACGCCGCGGTCGGCGACTACGTCATCGTCCACGTCGGCCACGCCATCGGCCGCCTCGACGCCGCCGAGGCCGAGCGCACGCTGGCCCTGTTCGGCGAGCTGGCCGGCGGCGAACCGGCCGCTGCCCCGGCGATTCCGGCATGAAGTACGTCGACGAGTTCCGCAACGGTGATCTCGCGCGCGGCATCGCCGCGCGCATCGCCGCCGAGGTGCAGCCGGGCCGGCGCTACAGCTTCATGGAGTTCTGCGGCGGCCACACGCACGCGCTCTCGCGCTACGGCATCACCGAGCTGCTGCCGGACGGCGTGCGGATGATCCACGGCCCCGGCTGCCCGGTGTGCGTGCTGCCGATCGGGCGCATCGACCTCGCGATCGGCCTCGCGCTCGAACGCGGCGCCATCGTCTGCACCTACGGCGACACGATGCGCGTGCCGGCGTCACAAGGGCTCTCGCTCATAAAGGCCAAGGCGCGGGGCGGCGACATCCGCATGGTCTACTCAGCAGCCGACGCGCTGAAGATCGCGGCGGCGAACCCCACGCGCGAAGTCGTCTTCCTCGCCATCGGCTTCGAGACCACCACGCCGCCCACGGCGCTGGCGATCCGCGCCGCCAAGGCGCAGGGCCTGGCCAACTTCAGCGTGCTGGCCTGCCACGTGCTCACGCCGAGCGCCATCACGCACATCCTCGAGTCGGCCGAGGTGCGCGAGTTCGGCAGCGTGCCGATCGACGGCTTCGTCGGCCCGGCGCACGTGAGCATCGTCATCGGCAGCGCGCCGTACGAGCACTTTGCCGAGGAGTACAGGAAGCCGGTGGTGATCGCCGGTTTCGAGCCGCTGGACGTGATGCAGGCCATCCTGATGCTCGTGCGCCAGGTCAACGAGGGGCGCGCCGAGGTGGAGAACCAGTTCACGCGCGCCGTCACGCGCGAGGGCAACCTGGCGGCGCAGAAGCTGGTGGCCGAGGTCTTCGAGCTGCGCTCGAGCTTCGAGTGGCGCGGCCTGGGCGAGGTGCCCTACAGCGCGCTGCAGATCCGCCCGGCCTACGCGCAGTTCGACGCCGAACGCCGCTTCGGCCTGGCATACCGGCCTGTTGCCGACCACAAGAACTGCGAGTGCGGCGCCATCCTGCGCGGCGTGAAGCGGCCCGCCGATTGCAAGCTCTTCGGCACCGTGTGCACGCCCGAGTCGCCGATGGGCAGTTGCATGGTCAGCAACGAGGGTGCCTGCGCGGCGCACTACGCCTACGGAAGATTCCGCGACGTGGCCGTCGTGGTCCCCGCATGAAGAAGGACTACCAGCGCCCGATCGACTTCAAGACCGGGCGCATCGACATGAACCACGGCGCCGGCGGGCGCGCCGCGGCGCAGCTCATCGAGGAGCTGTTCGCGCGCGCCTTCGACAATCACTACCTGCGCCAGGGCAACGACGGCGCCGCGCTGCCCGCGCCGGCCGAGCTGCTCGAAGGCGGCCGCCTCGTGATGGCCTGCGACGGTCACGTCGTCTCGCCGATCTTCTTCCCCGGCGGCGACCTCGGCGCGCTCGCCGTGCACGGCACGGTCAACGACGTGGCGATGCTCGGCGCGCGCCCGCTCTACCTTTCGGCCAGCTTCATCATCGAGGAGGGCTACCCGCTCGCCGACCTGCAGCGCGTGGTGCAGTCGATGGCCGCGGCCTCGCGCGAGGCCGGCGTGCCGGTGGTCACCGGCGACACCAAGGTGGTCGAGAAGGGCAAGGGCGACGGCGTCTTCATCGCCACCACCGGCGTGGGCGTGCTGCCGCGCGGGCGCGACATCGGCGGCGCCAACGCGCGGCCGGGTGACGTGGTGCTGCTGTCGGGCTCGATCGGCGACCACGGCGTGGCCGTGCTCTCCAAGCGCGAGTCGCTCGAGTTCGAGACCACCATCGAGAGCGACAGCGCCGCGCTGCACGGCCTGGTGGCGGCGATGCTCGCCGCCGCGCCCGAAGGCAGCGTGCACGTGCTGCGCGACCCCACGCGTGGCGGCCTGGCCACCACGCTGAACGAGATCGCACGCCAGAGCGGCGTCGGCATCCGCCTGGAGGAGGCGGCGATCCCCGTCAAGCCTCAGGTCGACGCGGCCTGCGAGCTGCTCGGGCTGGACCCGCTGTACGTGGCCAACGAAGGCAAGCTGGTGGCGATGGTCGCGCCCGAGGCCGCCGAGGCGGTGCTCGCCGCGATGCGCGCGCACCCGCTCGGCGCCGAGGCCGCGCGCATCGGCAGCGTGGTCGCCGACGAGCACCGCTTCGTGCAGATGGCCACGCGCTTCGGCGGCCAGCGCGTCGTGGACTGGCTGAGCGGGGAGCAGCTGCCGCGCATCTGCTGAACGGCGGCTGCGAGATGAAGATCCTGCTGCTCACGCACCTGTTCAACAGCCTGGCGCAGCGCCTGTTCGTCGAGCTCGGCGAACGCGGCCACGCAGTGACGGTGGAGTTCGACATCGCCGACAGCGTCACCGAGGAGGCGGTGGCGCTCGCCAAGCCCGACCTCGTGCTCGCGCCGTTCATGAAGCGGCGCATCCCGGAGTCGGTGTGGAGCCGCTGCCTGTGCCTCGTCGTGCATCCGGGGCCGCCGGGCGACGGCGGGCCTTCGGCGCTCGACCACGCCATCCTGAACGGCGAGCGCGAGTGGGGCGTGACGGTGCTGCAGGCCACCGGCGAACTCGACGCCGGGCCGGTGTGGGCCTGGGCGCCGTTCGCGATGCGCGCGGCGAGCAAGGGCGAGCTGTACCGCCGCGAGTTGGTGGACGCCGCGGTGCGTGCCGTGGTCGACGCGTTGGCGCGCTGGCGTCCCGGCGCCCTCGGTCCCGATCCGCCGCCGGCGCTGCCGGAGCGGCACGGGCGCTGGCAGCCGCTGGTGCGCGCCGGCCAACGCGCGATCGACTGGCGGCGCGACGGCACCGGCGACGTGCTGCGCAAGCTGCGCTCGGCCGACGGCAGCCCGGGCGTGACGGCCGGGTTGTTCGGCGAGCCTTGCCGGCTGTTCGACGCGCATGAAGCCACGCAGGTGGCGTTGCAGGCCGCAATGGCCGCAACGGCCGCATCGGCCGCGCTGTCCGCGCCGGCCACGTCGAGTGCCCGGCCCACCGCCGCCGCACCGGGCCAGGCGATCGCGCGCCGCGGGCCCGCGCTGCTCGTGCGCACGCTCGACGGCGCGCTGTGGATCGGCCACGTGCGCCGCGCGCCCGCATCGCCCGAGCGGCCCGCGCTCAAGCTCGCCGCCACGCGCGCGTTCGACGCCGCGCACCTGCCCGAACTCGCGGCGCCGCTGATGCGCGAGGATTCAGCCGCCGCCGAATGGGACGAGCTGCGCTACCGCGAGTTCGGGGACGAAGGCCACCGCGTCGGCTGGCTCGAGTTCGACTTCCACAACGGCGCCCTGAGCGAACGCCAGGCCGCGCGCCTCGTCGACGCGCTCGCCTTCGCGCGCACGCGCGCCACGCAGGCGCTGGTGCTGGCCGGCGGCGCCGGCTTCTTCTGCAACGGCATCCACCTGCACGACATCGAGGCCGCCGCCGACCGCGCCTGCGACAGCGCGGCCGATGCGAGCTGGCGCGCCATCAACGCCATCGACGACGTGGCGCTCGCGATCCTCTCGCTCGGCGACCGCCTGACTGTGGCCGCGCTGCGCGGCAACGCCGGCGCCGGCGGCTGCTTCCTCGCGCTGGCCGCCGACGCGGTGTGGGCGCACCGCGGCGTGGTGCAGAACCCGCACTACAAGAACATGGGCAACCTCTACGGCAGCGAGTACTGGACCTACCTGCTGCCGCGCCGCGTGGGCGACGAGGCGGCGCGGCGCATCATGCAGGGCCGGCTGCCGATCGGCGCAGGCGAGGCGATGCGCCTGGGTCTGGTCGACCGCGTGCTGGCCGACGACGCCGAGGCCTTCGAGCCGGCCGCGCTCGATGCCGCGCTCGCGCTCGCTGCGGCGCCCGATCTGCCCGCGCGCATCGCCGCCAAGGCCGCGCGCCGCGCTGCCGACGAGGCGGTCAAGCCGCTCGCCGCCTACCGTGCCGAGGAGCTCGATCGCATGCGGCGCAACTTCTACGGCTTCGACCCCAGCTACCACGTGGCGCGCCACCACTTCGTGGCGCGCAAGCCGCAGGCGTGGACGCCGCGGCACCTGGCGGTGCACCGCCGCTGACCGCGGCGGCGCGTGGCGCTGCACCGCTGAACTATTGGGCCGGCGTGTCGTCGCGCCAGAGCGACTTGTAGTCCTCCCAGGCCGAGGCCGGCGCGGCCGGCGCGGATGGCGCTTGGGCGCGCTCCCCTTCGGCGCGTGCGCGCGGCGGTGCGGCCTTGGGGAGCGGCGGTACCGGCGGGACCCGCGATGCCGGCGGCACCGGCGCCGGCGCGCCCTCGCCCTTCTTCGGCAGCGTCTGCTGCGGCTGGCGGCGGTGCGGGATGCGGCGGTCGGTGTCGTGCAGCGTGCACTCGATGGTCTTGATGAACCAGTAGGCCGCGAACGGCACGATGCCGGCCACCTCGACCCAGAAGACCCAGCGGTCGCGGCAGGCCTCGGCCGGCGAGTAGAAGAATTTCAGCAGCACGAAGGCCGCCACCATCGAGCCGACGAAGGCCACGCCGAGCGCCGGGTAGGCCGCCAGATACCAGCGCCGCTCCTTCGGCGGCACCAGGTGCAGCGTGTGGTGCGAGCAGAAGATCATCACGAAGCCGAGCACCACGTAGAACGAGATCGCGGCCGGGAAGTGCAGCTTGGCGGCCAGCGCCTGCGCCGAGGTGCGGTCGTACAGCGCCGAGGCCTCGAGGTAGGTCTGCGGGTCGCCGCCCAGGATGCAGCCCAGCGCATCGGCCGGCGGCATCGGGAAAAACGCGATGCAGCAGGCCAGCACGCCGCCGATGTTGAGCGCCCAGTCCTCGCGCCGGCTGAAGCCCTTGTAGGCGATGAGCCCGAGGCCGATCGCAAACAAGGCCCCGACGAAGAGGTCGCGCGCGTCAGAGTGGTAGTAGGCGCTGATCGACGGCTGCAGCCGGATGCCCTGCAGCGTGGCGCCGACCGCGAACAGCGCGAGCGGCAGCGCCAGCGCCACGCTGCCGAGCGCCACGCGCAGCGCGAAGTAGGTCTGCACGAAGTCGTCGTGCGCGTTCGCCTTGCCGATCATCCGCCGCCGCTCCTCGCTCGTTCGGGGCGCCACTGTCCCACAGGCCGGCTCGGCCGTCATGAGCAGAATCAGCGACGGGTGCGCCCGATCAGCCGGGTGCCGCGAGCGCCGCCAGCCCCTCCAGGCTCTTGCGGCACCAGCCGCGATCGGCTTCGTCCAGCCGCTCGAAGGCGGCGGTGGCACGCGCCAGCGCCTCGCGGTGGCCGGTGGCGTTGCCGGCGGCGCGCTCGACGAGGCCAAGCGCCTCCCAGCCGAAGAAGGCTTCGAGCGGCACGTCGCCGTTCGCCTGCACGATCTCCAGGCAGGCCTGGGCGTGCCGCCGCGCCTCGACCAGGTCGCCGGCCTTGAGCCAGGTCTGGGCCAGGCGGTACTCGGCGCGCTCGGTCTCGAGCCAGGTGCCGGCGCGCGCCCAGCATTCGCGCGCGGTGCGCGCGGCCAGGATCATCAGCTCGCGCTCGGCCGCGGTGCGCGCGGGCTTCTCCTCCAGCGTGCAGGCGATGTTGTTGGCGTTGGCGGCCAGGCTGCGCACCGCCGGATCGTCGTCGGCCAGGCCGGCGCTCTCCTCCTCGGCGATGGCCTCGTGCAGCAGGCGTGCGGCGCGCGCCGCGTCGCGCTCCTGCAGGTTGCCGGCGGCCAGCGCGGCGGCGCGCACGCGGTCCGACGGGCTCAGCGCGGGGCGCGGGTCGCGCGTGCCGGCGCTGAGCTCGAGGCTCGCGTCCAGCGCGCGCAGCGCCGCCGGCTCGGCGCCGCGTTCGGCCAGGCGCGCCAGCAGCGCACGGCCCTCGTCGTAGCGGCCCAGGTGCTCGCCGAACACGTGGTGCGCCAGGCGCGCCAGCGCGGCGAGTTGCGCCGGCTCGCGCGCCGCGGCGTCGAGCCCCTCGCCGGCGATGCGCGCGGCCACGCCGGCGGCGTCGTCGGCGTGTTCGTCCCAGGCGCGGTTCAGCCAGTCGTCGAAACCCATCGTCTCCTCCCTTCGGCGTGCCGACCCTCGGCAGCGCTGGCAACGCTAATCAAACCGGCCCGGCTTGCGAAGTGACATCGGGTGACATGCCAAGCCGCGCCGCCTCGTCGCGCAGCGCCGCCTGCTCGACCGGAAAGCCGGCCGCCCAGGGCAGGCCGATCGCGAGCGCGGCGCGCGCCTCGTCGAGCCGGCCCAGGCGGCGATGCACGCGCGCCGCGAGCCGCTGGTTGAGCGCCTCGCGGATGCCGAGCGCGGCAAATGCCGCCAGGCCCTGCTCGACGAGCGCCAGCGCGGTCGTCGCCTCGCCGCGCAACGCCGCCGCGTCGGCGCGCAGCAGCGGTGCCAGGGCCAGGCCGCGCCGGTAGCCGGCGCGCCGCGCCAGCACCTCGCTACGCCGCGCCTCGCGCTCGGCGCGCTCGGCGCATCCGGGGCCACCGCGCTCCAGCGCGATCAGCGCCAGGTGCCCGCGTGCGATGCTGCGCTGCATCGGCGTGCCCTCGTCGGCGAAACAATCGAGCGCGGTCTCGATCTCGCGCTCGCCGGCGTCGAGCGCGCCGGTCTCGTACAGCGCGGCGCCCAGGTTGCTGTGCAGGCTGCCGCGTTCGCCCGGCGCGAGCCAGGGCGCAAGGGCCAGCGCCGCGCGGTAGTCGGCCAGCGCGCCGGGCACCTCGCCGCGCCAGAAGCGCAGGTTGGCGCGGCTGCCGAGCGCGTTGGCCTCGAGCGCGCGGTCGCCCACGCGCTGCGCGATGTCCAGCGCCGCGGCGTTGTGGCGCCCGGCCTCGGCCAGATTGTCCTGGCGCCAGCAGGCCACGGCCAGCTGGTGCAGCAGGCGGCCGAGCACGGCGAGCGGCAGGTCGGGCACCAGCACCGCCTTGATCAGCCGCTCGGCCACGTCCCATTCGTGCGCCGGGCCCAGGCGATCGAGCAGCCGCGCGCCGGCGATGGCCACGCCGGCGGCGCGCTGGTCGTCGGCGCTCGCCAGCGGCGCGCCGCCGTCCTGCGCGAGCAGGGCGTCCAGCGGGCAGCCCAGCACGGCGGCCAGCGCGCGCGCGTGCACCGGCTGGATGCGCTGCACCTGGCCGTTCACCCAGCGCATCACGGTGCGGCGGTCCACGCCCACCTGCTCGGCCAGCCACCACTGCTTGAGGCCGAGCTCGACGAGCCGGTTGCGCAGGCGGGTGGCGTCCAGCGGCAGCAGCGGTTCGGGCATGGCGCGGCGGATTGTCGCGGGCCGGCGCGGCGCGCCGTGGCCCCGCCGATAAAATCGCACCCTTCCCCCAACAACGGACCTCGCGCCCCACGCGAATCAGCGACGAATCATGGCCGGTCATTCCAAGTGGGCCAACATCCAGCACCGCAAGGGCCGCCAGGACGAGAAGCGCGGCAAGGCCTGGACGCGCGTCATCCGCGAGATCATGGTCGCGGCGCGCCAGGGCGGCGGTGACCCGTCGGCCAACCCGCGGCTGCGTCTGGCCATCGACAAGGCCAAGGCGGTGAACCTGCCGGCCGACACCGTCAAGCGCAACATCGACAAGGCCACCGGCAACCTCGAGGGCGTCAACTACGAGGAGATCCGCTACGAGGGCTACGGCATCGGCGGCGCCGCCATCATCGTCGACTGCATGACCGACAACCGCGTGCGCACGGTGGCCGAGGTGCGGCACGCCTTCAGCAAGCACGGCGGCAACCTCGGCACCGAGGGCTCGGTGGCCTTCCAGTTCAAGCACTGCGGACAGCTGGTGTTCGCGCCCGGCACCAGCGAGGACAAGGTGATGGAGGTGGCGCTGGAGGCCGGGGCCGACGACGTGATCGCCGGCGAGGACGGCTCGATCGAGGTGCTCGCCGCGCCGGCGCAGTTCGAGGCCGTCAAGGCCGCGCTCGAAGCCGCCGGCCTGAAGCCCGAACTCGCCGAGGTGACGATGCGTGCCGAGAACACGGTGGCGCTGGCCGGCGACGACGCGGCGAAGATGCAGAAGCTGCTCGACGTGATCGAGGACCTCGACGACGTGCAGAACGTCTACCACAACGCCGAACTCACGGAATGAAGGTCCTCGTCATCGGCAGCGGCGGGCGCGAACATGCGCTCGCCTGGCGGCTGGCGCAGTGCGCGCGCGTGCAGGCGGTCTTCGTGGCGCCGGGCAACGGCGGCACGGCTCTCGACCCGCTGCTGAAGAACCTGCCGCTGACCAAGCTCGACGAGCTCGCCGACTTCGCCGCCGCCGAGCGCATCGCGCTCACCGTGGTCGGCCCGGAGGCGCCGCTGGCCGCCGGCGTGGTGGACCTGTTCCGTGCGCGCGGCCTGCGCATCTTCGGCCCCACCCGGGCGGCGGCGCAGCTCGAGAGCTCCAAGGCCTTCGCCAAGGAGTTCATGCAGCGCCACGGCATCCCCACCGCGCTGTACGCCAGCTTCACCGAGGCCTCGGCGGCGCATGCCCACGTGCGCAAGCACGGCGCGCCGATCGTCATCAAGGCCGACGGCCTGGCCGCCGGCAAGGGCGTGGTGGTGGCGATGGACGAGACCGAGGCGCACGAGGCCATCGACCGCATGCTCGTCGGCGTGCCGGGCGGCCGCGTCGTCATCGAGGAGTTCATGGCCGGCGAGGAGGCGAGCTTCATCGTCGTGAGCGACGGCAGCCAGGTGCTGGCGCTGGCCTCCAGCCAGGACCACAAGCGCATCCGCGACGGCGACGAGGGCCCCAACACCGGCGGCATGGGCGCCTACTCGCCGGCGCCGGTGGTCACGCCCAACGTGCACGCGCGCGTCATGCAGGAGATCGTGCAGCCCACGATCGCCGGCATGGCCCGGGAAGGCATGCCGTTCACCGGCTTCCTCTACGCCGGCCTGATGATCGACGCCGAGGGCCGCCCGCGCACGGTGGAGTTCAACGCGCGCCTGGGCGACCCCGAGGCCCAGGTGCTGCTGATGCGGCTCAAGAGCGACCTGTTCGAGCTGCTGATGCACGCCTGCGAAGGCACGCTCGACCAGGCCGAGCTGGCGTGGGACCGCCGCATCGCGCTCGGCGTGGTGATGGCCGCGGCGGGCTACCCGGGCGAGCCGCGCAAGGGCGACGTCGTCAGCGGCCTGCCGGCGCCGCAGGACGACCTGATGGTCTTCCACGCCGGCAGCACGCTGGCCGAACGCGGCATCGTCACCAGCGGCGGCCGCGTGCTGTGCGTGACCGCGCTCGCCGACTCGGTGCGCGTGGCGCAGGCCCGCGCGCTGGCCGCGGTGCGCGGCATCCGCTTCGACGGCGCGCAGTGGCGCAGCGACATCGGCCACCGCGCGATCCGCAGCTGATGCCCGCCATCGAGGAACTGCGCGAACGCGGCGTGCCGCTCGGCGGCAGTGCGCTCGCGCGCCGCGTGCTGCGCCTGGCCGGCTGGCAGCTGCTGTTCGACGGGCTGCCGGCGCGCCAGGGCGTGATCGTCGTCTACCCGCACACCTCGAACTGGGACTTCCCGCTCGCCCTGCTGGCCAAGTGGGCGGTGGGCCTGCAGGCCACGTTCTGGGGCAAGGACACGCTGTTCAAGGTGCCGCTGTTCGGCCGCTGGCTGCGCTGGCTGGGCGGGCATCCGGTGGTGCGCCACCAGGCGCAGGGCGCGGTGGGGCAGATGATCGACAGCATGCGCCAGGCCCGCGAGAGCGGTGCGTTCATGTGGCTGGCGCTCGCGCCCGAGGGCACACGATCGCGCGGCGCCGGCTGGCGCTCGGGCTTCTACCGCGTGGCCGCCGAGGCGCAGGTGCCGTTGGCGCTGGTGGTGCTCGACTACGCGCGCAAGCGCGTCGGCTTCGATAGCTTCTGGCGCCTGTCCGGCGACATGGCCGCCGACTTCCCGACCTTCGCCGCCCGCCTGGCCGACTGCCGCGGCCTGCACCCCGAACTGGCCGCCCCGGTGCGGCCCGCCTGAAGAGCCCGAGCATGAGCAGCATCGACACCCAAGCCGTCCGCGACTACCTGCTCGGCCTGCAGAAGCGCATCGTCGGCGCCTTCGAGGCCGAAGACGGCAAGCCCTTCGTCAGCGACGGCTGGACACGCCCGCCGGGCGGCGCGCTCGAGGGCGACGGCCTGTCGCAGCTGGTGGAGGAAGGCAACCTGCTCGAACGCGGCGGCTGCAACTTCAGCCACGTCAAGGGCAAGGCGCTGCCGCCCTCGGCGACGCAGCACCGCGCCGAACTCGCCGGTGCGCCGTTCGAGGCGATGGGCGTCTCGCTCGTCATGCACCCGCGCAACCCCTACGTGCCCACCGTGCACATGAACGTGCGCATGCTTGCCGCCACGCCGGCCGGCGGCAGCACCGTCACCTGGTTCGGCGGCGGCATGGACCTCACGCCCTACTACGGCTTCGAGGACGACGCGGTGCACTTCCACCGCACCTGCCGGGCCGCGGTGGGCCAGGCGCTGTACGCGCGCTTCAAGCCCTGGTGCGACGAGTACTTCTTCCTCAAGCACCGCAACGAGCCGCGCGGCGTGGGCGGCATCTTCTTCGACGACTTCGCGCTGCCCGAGTCCGAAGGCGGCCATGCCGCCGGCTTCGCGCTGATGCGCGCCACCGGCGACGCCTTCCTCGACGCCTACCTGCCGATCGTGCAGCGCCGCCGCGCCGCGCCCTACGGCGAGCGCGAGCGCGACTTCCAGGCCTACCGGCGCGGCCGCTACGTCGAGTTCAACCTGGTGTGGGACCGCGGCACCCACTTCGGCCTGCACGGCGGCGGACGCACCGAGAGCATCCTGATGAGCATGCCGCCGATCGTGAAGTGGCGCTACGACTGGAAGCCCGCGCCGGGCACGCCGGAAGCGCGCCTGTACAGCGACTTCCTGCGCCCGCGCGAGTGGGCCGAGACGGCCGCGGCATGACGCCGGGCGCCGCGCATCGCCACGTCGCGATCTTCGGCGGCAGCTTCGACCCCGTGCACGACGCGCACCTGGCGCTGGCGCGCTCGGCGCTCGCCGCGCTGGCGCTCGACGAGGTGCGCTGGGTGCCGGCCGGCCAGCCCTGGCAGAAGGCGCGCACGCTGACGCCGGCGATCCACCGCGTGGCCATGCTGCAGCTGGCGCTGGCCGGCGAGCCGCGCTTCGTGCTCGACCGCATCGAGCTCGTCCGCGAAGGGCCGAGCTACACGCTGGACACCGTGCACGCGCTGCGCGAGGCCGAGCCGGCCACCGACTGGACGCTGCTCATCGGGCAGGACCAGTACGCCGGGCTGCACACCTGGCGCGGCTGGCAGGAGCTGCTCGCCCTGGTGACGCTGGCGGTGGCCAACCGCCCGGGCGTGGTGCCGCGGCCGGCCGCCGAGGTGCTGCGCCATCCGCATCGCGTGGTGCCGCTGCCCATGCTCGACATCTCGTCCAGCGACGTCCGCGCCCGCGTGGCCGCCGGGGCCGACATCTCTTCACTGGTGCCCGCCGAGGTGGCGGGCTATATTGCCCGCCACGGGCTTTACCGCGAACCCGCCAGGAGCTGAATGGACATCCGCAAGCTGCAACGCGCCATCGTCGACGGACTGGAAGACGTGAAGGCCCACAACATCGTGGTCTTCAACACCGAGGCCCTGACACCGCTGTTCGAGCGCGTGATCATCGCCAGCGGCACGAGCAACCGGCAGACCAAGG
>Ga0073934_10005736_pt1 | contig 18785 bp, 16 predicted proteins | sample LarsenN4metaG_FD_76834 | JGI IMG/M metagenome (GOLD analysis project Ga0073934, IMG submission 76834) | Hot spring sediment bacterial and archeal communities from British Columbia, Canada, to study Microbial Dark Matter (Phase II) - Larsen... ... | reverse complement strand
GCCTCGTCGGCCCAGAGGATGAGCAGGTTGTCGCGGGCGCGCACCGACTTCGCCTTGTCGAATCGGCGGAGGGCGTGGTTGTAGTAGAGCAGCTTTAGGAAGGTGTTCACATAGCGCCGCTCGGTCTGGAACTTCTGCGGCATGGTGGTGAGGATGATCTTGCCCTGGTCAATCGCGGCGAAGTCGAAGGAGCTTTCGCCCGTACAAAACACTTCCGCGATTTCCGGCGTGAGGAAGTATTGGAGGTAATTCCCGATGGTTTCGCGAACGCCGCCAAGTTGTTCGTCGGGCTGGTTTAGGAAGCGATTCAAGAAATGCGCGCGGACGGCGGCGCGGCGTGGCGTCTCCAGCAGATCCGCGAGGTCTTCGGTCGTTTCCTCAAGCTGGTCGCGATTCGACAGCAGCTCGAACGCGCCGAGCAGAGTAACAGGGCGCTTCATCTCGTAAAGCAGTTCGAGCGCGTGGGCGATGTGCGTCTGCGCCTGGCTCTTGAAAAAACCCTTGTCGCCGCCCTGGCCGAGACTCGTCGCGGTATCGACTACGAACTTCGCGTAGGTCGTGAAAGGGATGGTGCGGTCACCAGTGAGGTTGTAGCGATGGGCTGGAATCCAGTGCGGGTCAGCGTCGTCCTCGCGGATTTGCAGGTGAATCAAGTCCGACTCGCGCCCGTAGTGGCGGGCCATCGCCGCCAGCGTTTCCCAATAGACGCCTTTCTCGTCGATGCACAGCCCACCCCAGCGCGGCTCGTTCTGGAAGACTTGATGAGCAATCTGGTTGATGCCGGAACTCGTCTTGCCCGAACCCGTGTCGCCAGTGATAAGCCAGCCGCGACAGAACTGATTGCGCTTCCAGATCAAGCTGCCGAGTCGTGCGACGACGCGAGACCTTCCGCGCGGGACGAACAGCAGCCAGAGTGTGACCACCGCCAAAAAGGCAGCGCCAGCAATGAGCAGCACTCGTTGGTGTGCGACCAGGAATTGCAGATCGGGCGGAAGGCTGATTGGACCGAATGGAAGGAGTTTCATAGCCATGCCCTTCCCAGCAGATAACCGGCGAGGCCACCTGCCAGCGCAGCCAACCACGCGGCGGTGCGCGTGACCATCGCTGTCCGGCCTCCGCCCGGCTGATGTTTGAGCTGTTCGGCAAGGATGACCGCGTGTTGTTGAAAGGAGCGGGATGCTTCAGCAAGTCTCGTGATGTCGCCTCGGAACTGCTCGAAAGAAGGAAGCTCTCGTCGGCGGATATCGTCCCAATGCCGCTGGTGGATACGGAACAGGTCAACAAGCAAGAGAACCGCGTCGTCCTCGCGCAACAGATGGCGCTCGCGCCAATCGGCCACGGCCCGCTCGAATTCATCCTCGAAGTTAGGAGCATCCATGCGGGCCTCACTTCGCGGACAGAAGCAGGGCCGCGGCGGAATCCAGTTCCCCATAAAGCCGACGCTGCCAGGTCAGCAACCGCTGACGGTCGAGGAGACTGAACGCAGAATGCTTCGTCGCAGCGGTGACAGTCACGTTCTCGCGGTTCAGCGCTTCCACGAGCCAGTCTTGCATTCGGGGCATCGTGAGTTCGCGCCCGGCCAGTTCGACCTTGAGCCGTTCGCGCACTTCCGCCGACTCGAAGAGCGCGAAACTGTCGCTGTGCGCCGCGTTACGGACCACGACGTACCCACACGCTTTGCCAAGCTGGTCGCTCAGGCGCTGCACCTGGTCCACGCTGTCCATCTCGTGGTTCACGGGCATGATGAGTGTGAGCGACGCGCCGAGGGCCGCGAGCACGGCGGGCAGGTCCACTTCGGCGAAGTAGTCGAGGAACAGGTCGGTCGAGGCTGCACGACAATCCACCACTACGAGGTTTGATTTTTCCAGAGCGGCGAAAATGGAATCGAGTTCCCGTCTGCTGGCAAGGTCGAGGAATCGCGCCTCGGGATGAAACCGCTTCAAGGTCGAGTTCTCATTGTCGCTGTCGATGGCGACGTGTGTGATGGATTTGTCCTTGAGGAACTGGACGAAGTTCACCGCGAAGAAGCTCTTGCCGACGCCGCCTTTGCCGTTGATGACGAGATCGAGACGTTTGTTCATGCGGGTTTCGGGTTGAGCATTCGGACCTGGGCAATGCGCGGTCCGCGCGTCCGCGCAGCCAGCGTCTCCGTGCCGCTGGAGTCATTTGTTGTGTCGGTGTCGGCCGACGGCGGCTCGGACGAAGGCAGAGGCGCGTGGCCGTTTCCATTGGTTGAAGCGGGTGCGAGCAGGCGCTTGCGATTCGGTCGCCGTTTCGGGCGAACGATCTCACCGAGGACTTCATGGCAGAACGCGGCGACGGCAGTCTTGCTGATCGGCAGACAATGCTGCGTCAGCAATTCGGCAATCGCCCGGTAGGACGCGCGCTTCTGCCGTAGCTCGACGATGACTTCCCGTGCCGGGGACAGTTCCTGGAACTTCTGCGGCCGGCGCGGCGTGAATTCCGCGACCGCCTGTCGGACAGTGGCTGGGTCAAATGAGGACATACACGGATGCTCCGGGATCGTGGTGTCGCCGAAACGGTGGGCGGAACGAAACGTGTTCGTGTCCGCTGATTAGTCGTGGAGATGCCGGGTCGCCGACCAGTTCGCGGACAATGCCTGCTCGCGGACATTCTGCGGACAGTGCGTGGACATTCCGCTTCTGCGGATCTATCGCGGATGCTCCTAGGCTTTGGATGTGGACTGACTGCGGACATGGACATTCCGTCGGAAATACCACGGCAATGGACAGTTTGCCGCTCTGCCGAGGTCGCGGATGCGGCGCGGACACGTCCAAATCGAGGTCGATTCCGTGGCCGCCGCAATGCGCTTTTGCGCATCCGTTGCGCGGACATTCCGCGCGTGCTCCGCGACCGGTTCGCGGACGCGAAAACCTAACGAAAGTTAGGGGTAGGGCGTGCCCTGTATTAAACGGGATTTCCATAGCGGCGGGTTTGCGTCTGCGGTTGACTGAGTTCCTGTGCCCAACGGCGCAGTTCCGCGACGCTTTCCTCGATGCTTGCGAGGCGTTCGACGATTCGGCTCTTGGTCAGGCGAAGGTGGCGTTCCTGGGAAGTCTCCGGCGCGCTCTTGCGAGCTTCGTCGCTGTCAGCAGCATCAATGGATTGGCGCAAGGACTCCAGAACCCGGATGGCAGCAGCGATCTCTCGTTGGGTGGGTTGAATCATGACATCCTCCATTCAAACTCGAACGCCGCGTGACTTCTTGTGCGCAATTTCCTGCCGGTGGCCGGGCCGTCGTTGTGGCAGCCATTGCGCGCGGTTCACTTGCTCACGGCTGACGGGATGTGCCCACGGTTCGCCAAAACCGAGTCGTGCGGCGGCTTCTTCTGCTGCGAGTTTTGTGGGTGCTTCAACGACGGTGCGTAACGGATCGCCCACGGTGCGCGCGTATTCCCGGTCGGTGTGATAGATGCCCCAGAGCTTGTTGGCTTCGGTTGCGGTCTCGTTCATGCCCGCAGTCAAACAGGAAGCCGGTTCGAGAAGATGTATCACATACACAAAATGCGCGGACAGTCCCGGTAGTGTCCGGGGCGTGGTCACGGCGAAGACGCAATACAGCCTCACCAACGCGAAGGGTTACTTCGAGGAACACCTTTGCGTCGGTGACTACTACGACGAGGGCCAACGCGTGTCCGGCGACTGGTTCGGTGTGGGCGCTCAACGGCTGGGATTGTCCGGGAAAGTCCACGCCGAGGAATTCCTGCGGCTCTGTGAGAATCAACATCCTGGCACGGGCGAGAAGCTGACACAGCGGCTCAAGACCACCCGGCAGGATGGTGACGACATCACGGCGAACCGGCGCATCTTCTACGACTTCACCTTCTCACCGCCCAAGTCGGTTTCACTGGCAGCTCTGGTCGGCGGCGATGAGCGGATTCTGGAGGCCCATGCGCGGGCCGTCAGATCCGCGTTGAAAGAGTTTGAAGCATTTGCCGCTACTCGTGTCCGCACGAAGAAGGCCGTCAGTGACCGGATGACGGGGAACTTTGTCGCCTCCCTGTTCACCCATGACACGTCCCGCGCGCTCGACCCGCATGTCCACACGCATTGCATTGTCTTCAACGCGACGTTTGATCCGAAGGAGCGGCGCTGGAAGGCGCTCCAGAATCACGACCTGCTGCGGGCGCGGAAGTTTGCCGAAATCGCCTATTACCATGAACTCGCGCGGGAGCTTCGCAGCTTCGGCTATGGCATCCGCAATCGCGCGCGAGGTGATTTCCAAATCGAGGGTGTTACGGATGAACTCTGCGACCGCTTCTCGAAACGGCACGCGGAGATTGATGGGGCACTGGAAAAGTTGCTCCGCGAGAAACCGGACCTGGCTCACGGGAATCTGAACGATCTGCGTGAGAACCTGGCGACGGCCGAGCGCGCGAGGAAGCAGAAAGACCTGAAGCGCGACGACCTGCGGACTTTGTGGGACGCTCAGTTGACTCGCGAGGAACGCCTGACAATCGTCGGTCTTAGCCGACAGTCCGCGCCACGTCCCTCGGACGGCAACCGGGTGTCCTTGCGCGAAGCCGTGGAATGGGCAGAGGAACATTTGTTCGACCGGCATTCGGTTGTTCCTGAATGTCAGGTGTGGCAGGAGGCGCTCGGTCGAGCGCGCGGTGGTGACTTCCCACTCCCCGAACTCAAGGGATTCACGGAGCAGCGCGGCTACATTCGCGATGAAGCTCGTCCTGGAGAAGTGACATTGCGCGACGTGTTGTTGCGCGAATGGGAGATTGTTCGCATCGCGAAAGGCGGTATCGGGGAGCGAAGTCCACTCGTCGAGGGCACGATTCAAGTCCATCCAAGGCTGGACGACGACCAGCGAATCGCCCTCGAATCGTTGCTGGGTTCGACGAATCTCGTCTCGGTCTTTCGCGGCGGCGCTGGCACGGGCAAGAGTTTTGTTCTTCGTGAACTGGTCAAGGAGATTCGCAAGAGTGGAAGGAGCACTGTGGTGCTCGCCCCGCAGCGTCAGCAAGTCGTGGACATGGAGAGGGCGGGATTCCCGTCACCGCAAACGGTCAGTAGCTTTTTGAAACGACGCGAACTCGCCCAAAGCGCAGTCGTGATGGTGGACGAGGCCGGCCAGATTGGCGGTCGCCAGATGCTCGAACTCATGCGGCTGGTGCGCGAGCGGAAGGCGCGTCTGCTATTGTCCGGCGACACGCGACAACATGGGCCGGTCGAAGCATCGGACGCTCTCGTTGCCATCGAGCGTCATGCAGGCGTTAAGCCGGTCGAACTGCACCGTATCCGTCGCCAAGACCCGGCGCTGGCCCGCGACAACGATGAACGCGCTCGCATTGAAGGATACCGCGCCGCAGTCGAGGCTGCCGCGAGCGGGGACTTGCCGAAGTCATTCGAGCGATTAGAGGCCATCGGCGCGGTGCTTCCGTGCGGTCTCGGTGAGCAAGCGGACAGGCTGGCCGACGAATTTCTCAGACTGACGATAGGCGGTGCGTCCACCGTCGTCGTGTCGCAGACCTGGAGCGAAGTGCATCGGGTCAACTCAAAGGTGCGCGGTGCGCTGAAGTCGAAAGGATTGCTCGGCGCGACCGACACCCCAATTCAGGTCTTGGACAAACTGGACCTCACGAACGCGCAGAAGCGCGACGAGAGATTTTATCCGCCGGAAGCGATCCTCGTCTTCAACCAGAAGGTGCGGGATGCCGAACCGGGCGCGAAAGGCAAACTTGCTGGCATCCTGAAGTCCGGCTTGCTGATTGAGGTTGGAGGAAAATTCGTTTCCGTCTCAAGCCGGCTGCTCGACCGAATCTCCGTCTGTCTGGAACGGGAGATTCAGGTTTCGCCCGGCGACCGCTTGCATGTGAAAGCCAACCGCAAGCTCCTTTCCGGGCCGCGAGTGACAAATGGGGAACTCGTCACAGTGAAGTGCGTGAGAGCCGATGGCGGGGTCGAGTTGACCGATGGCCGCGTGCTCGACGCGAGCTTCCGAGAGTTTCTGCCCGGCTATGCCGTCACCTCCTGCGGCTCGCAGGGCAAGACGGCGGATTATGTCCTGTTCTCCGACTCCACCATCAAGGCCGCGACGAGTGCGCAGCAATGGTATGTCTCCATCTCGCGCGGGCGTCGCGGCATCCGCATCTTCACGCCGGACAAGGAACAACTCCGCGAGAACATCCTGCGTTCCGCCCATCGCCCGCTGGCACTCGAACTGGCCAGCGGGATTCGCCCACGGAACGCATCGCCTCTCTGGCTGCGACTCCAAGGACGATTGCTGCGCTTCGGACGCAAGGCGGTCGCGAACCTGCGCCGCGTGAATTTCCTCCGTCCGAAAACACCATCAACCACCTCACACCATGAGCATCAAAGCACCCGAATGTTGGGCGAGAGACGCATCCGCCAAGTTGCTTCGCATCGAAGTCAGCCCGGAGAAATCGCTCCTCCTGAAGTATGATCAACTGATCCACGCCGAGTTCGACAACACCGAGAAAGAACAGCGCCTGCGCCTCATTTTTGCTACGCACGAAGTTGTTGTCCGAGGTTACGCACTCCGTCGCATCGAAACGGCGCTGCAACGAATGGAACTCTCCTACCTCGCTGCCGTGCCTGCCAAGCTAATCCCCAGCGTCAACGAAGGCCAACCGGTCATTCGAGAGATACGTGTTTCAGTGGCTGCTGATGCTGCTGTCACGAAATAGCATTTCGTGTATCTGATACATCTGCGGCCGGTCGTCTCACGCGATACTGGTGTTCGAATTGGCCGAATCTGACGCCACGCTGGCGACGGTTGGCCGTATTGGCGATGTCGCGAGACAAACAACTTCGAGACGTTAAGATCGAGGAAGTCGTCGAGAAACGGCGGCTCAATCAAGCACTCACCGCCAAGGAATTTGCAGTCTTGGCGGGCATTTCTTACTCCACAGCCCGTGACTGGTTCCACACTCCCGGATTCCCAGCCTTCCGGGGTGTGGTCTTTTGGCCCGATTTCGAGGAATGGCGCAGAGCGAAGAACGGACTGAACACAGCGGCCCCCGCTCACTCAACCGAACGTGGTGAACCGGCATCAGTCGATTCTCCAACACTTCCTTTCCGTAGGGCTTTACCAAGGCAGGCTGCGGGCATCCTTCAAGACGCTGGCGTTCTGTAGAACTCGCACAGCGATCACTTAAGGGCACTTCCAGAAACCAGTGATTTTCTGGATGGCCTATTCAGGAAGCACAGAGGGAACGGATTTCTTGGGAGGGTTCGGCCGCGACGGCGGCAGTTTTCGAGGCTCGTTGGGTTCGTCGACCGGTCTTGCGGTGCTTGCGGGCAGGGCTCCGCCTCAGACGGGCGTCAGCGGGTGGAGCTTGAGCCGCACGATGGTCTCGTAGCGCCGGAGGTTGTGGCAGAGGTTCATCAGCTGCACGGCCGCCTGGTTCCGGGCTTGGCCGATGTAGCGCAGGAAGATCCGCCCGGCTTGGCCGCTCATGACCGCGAAGGCGTGCTCGACCCGCGCCCGGGTGCCGGAGATCTCGCGGTTCTCCGCCTTCTCCGTCTCGTTCAGTTCGCGGCCGCGCACGCCTTTCCGCACGATCACGGTGTCCACGCCTTTGGCCTCCATCTGCTCCTCGACCGGCTGGCCCGAGTAGGCGCTGTCGCCGAACACGACCATGTCGCCCTTTTGGACCAGCGCGTCGATGGCCTGGCTGTCATGGACGCTGGCTGTGGTCACGACCGCCGATTCGATGAGCTTGGTCCGGAGGTTCACTTTGATGTGGTCCTTGTAACCGTAGAAGGTCTGCGCGTTCTTCTTCGTCCAGCGGGCGTCCACGTCCTTGTGGGCGCGCTTTTTGGCGCTCCAGTCTTCCGGGGTTTGCCCTTCCTTGAGGGCGGCGTTCTCCTCGCGGGTGTTCCGTTGCCGGGGCACTTCGACGAAGCTCGCGTCGACGATCACGCCTTCTTTCGGCAGCAGGCCGCGGGCGGCGAGGTGTTCGCGGAACACGTCGAAGAGGGACTGGAAGGCCCCGGCCTGCTGCAGGGCTTCGCGGAACTCGCGGATGGTGTTCTGGTCGGGCACGCGGTCGGCCAGGCTGAGGCCGAGGAAGCGCTGGAAGGAGAGGCGGTCCAGAATCTGGAACTGCACGGCCTCGTCGGAGAGCTGGTAGAGGCGCTGGAGGACGAGGATCTTGCAGAGCAGGAGCCGGTCGTAGGCCGGGCGGCCTCCGGGTCCCTTCGCCTGGGCGGCGGGAAGGGCCCGGTCGAGCACGGGCCGGAACATCGCCCAGCCGATGACTCCGTCGAGGCGTTCCAGCGGGTCGCCCTGCGCGGAGATCCGCGCCAGACGGTCGGCCAGGGAGAAGAAGGAAAGCTCGGCGGGACGGATGGTTTCGGGCACGCGTTGTCTGACGGTGCACAACCACCGCCTATTCTATTTCCACCACGCTGCTTATATCGGAGTCAGTTTCTGGAAGTGCCCTTAACTCAACTGTCGGACTGAATCACGCTGGATGGCTTTTGTGCTGGTGAATTTTACTGCACTTTTACTGCACTGATTCGTAAGTCATTGATTATCAGTGGAGCGGGTGAAGGGAATCGAACCCTCGTCTCAGGCTTGGGAAGCCCACGTTCTACCATTGAACCACACCCGCGCCGACGCGCAGCCTCATAACAAAGCGCACTGATATTGGCAACAGGCGACTGCGTGCCGCAGCAGGGTGGGTGTTCACCGCCCCGCCCCCAAATTGCGGTTTGCCAATTCTTTTGAACGCGCGGACACTTCAACGGTCAATCATGCTTATGTCGCGCCTCCTACCGGCCCTGTTCCTCGGCTTGTTTTTTGCCGCCACCAGCGCGCGTGCCGCCGATGGGCCTCCGCCCCCTCCGTTCAAGGAGTTGTTCAGCCTGATTGAGTCGAACCTGGCGGGCGTCCTCCCCGCCGACCTAGACCAGGCTGCCGCGCGAGGACTGCTCAACGAACTGGGCGGCCGCGTCATGCTCGTGACGAACACCCCATCCGCCGCGACCAACCTCCTGCTGGTGGCGCGCACCAACGTCTTCGACAACCACTATGGCTACCTGCGGCTGGGGCGTATAGATGACGGCCTGGCGGCGGCCTTTCAGGCCGGCTTGGCGGCCTTGCGCGCCACCAACGAGTTGAAGGGGCTGGTCTTGGATTTGCGCTTCGCCGGTGGCACCAACTACTCGGCGGCGATGGCCGTGGCCAGCCTGTTTCTCAACAAGGCCATGCCGCTGCTCCACGTCGAGGAAACCGTTCTCGCCTCCAGCAACAATGCCGACGCCATCCGCCTGCCCGCGGTCATTCTGGTGAACCGCCGCACCGCCGCCGCCGCCGAGGCGCTGGCCGCCGTATTGCGTCACCACAGCGCGGGTCTCGTCATCGGTGGGCGCACCGCCGGCCAGGCCATGATCTATCGCGAGTTCACCCTGAGCAACGGCCAGCGCTTGCGCCTGGCCGCACGTTACATCCGGGTCGCCGACGGCATGCTGCTCCCCAGCCGGGGGATCAAGCCGGACATTGAAGTGGAAACCAGCGAGGCCGATGAACGCCGCTACTTGGAGGACGCCTTTGCCAATCTCACGGGCATCAACGAAAACCTGCCCGGCCGCACCCGCCAAATCAATGAAGCGGAGCTCGTCCGCCGCCATCGCGAAGGACAGAACCCCGACGCCGCGCCCGAACCCGATACGCCCGCTGTCAAAGCCGCTCCACCGCCGCAGGTGCGCGACCCCGTCCTCAGCCGTGCCCTGGATCTGCTCAAGGGCCTCTCCGTGGTGAAGAAGCTCCAATGACTCACAGGGAGGCGTTCCTGGTGAGTGGTTGGAAGTGAGGGCCGCTCACCTTGCCCGCACGCGCAGGCCAAGCTTCTCCGGCGATTTCACAAACGAAATCTGGCCGCGTTCCGCTGTGGCCCCAAGATAAGGATCGTTCGTGATGAGCAGGTTGCCGTCAATGTCCAGGTAGTCGGTCAGCGCGGCCAGGTGCGCGGCGGCGGTGATGAGCACGCTGGATTCGATCATGCAGCCGATCATCGTCTTGAGGCCGGCTTTCCGCGCGGCCTGCAACGCCTCATACGCGCCGCTGATGCCGCCGGTCTTCACCAGCTTCACGTTGACCGAGTGATAGCAGTCGGCGCAGAGACTCACATCGGCGGCGGACCTGTAGGATTCATCGCCCATGATGGGCAGCGGCGTGCGTTCCTTAAGCCAGCGGATGTCGGCGGGCGCGCTGTCGGCGGGCATGGGCTGCTCGATGAATTCAATGTGTGGGTCTTGGGCGAGCCATTCGATGTTGCGCAACGCCTCCTCCTTCGTCTTCCAAGCCTCGTTGCCGTCCACGCGCACGGTCTTGGCGGGCGCGGCTTCGCGGAGCGCGGCCAGGTTCTGACGGTCGTTGGGGCTGCCGACCTTGAGTTTGAGCACGGGATAAGGCTCGGCCTCACGCACCTTGGCGCGGATTTCGTCCGGCGAGGCGATGCCGATGCTGAAGGATGTGACATGCCGTCCTTCGGTGAAGCCAAGTCCCAGATGATCGTAGATGGCCTTGCCCGCGCGCCGGGCCGCGCCATCCAGCAGGGCGATGTTCAAGGCGCACTTGGGCGCGTAATTGCCCGGCGCAAGGGTGTCGAGATACGCCATGCTGGCAGGCACATCGGCGAAGGACAACTGGCGGGCGTCCACCCGCTCCAAAAACGCGACGGTGGAATCGGCGTTCTCCGCGTAGCGCGTGGAAGGCGCCGCCTCGCCGATGCCGGTGACGCCGTCGGCGTCCTTCAGCTCGGCGAAAACAACCTTGAACGTGGTGGTGCCGCCGCCACCGCCCGCGCCCAGCCCGCTGGCGATGGTCCAGCGATGGGCGAGAGCGAGTTCGGCGCGCCAGAATCGGAGTTGCATGGCGCGGAGAGTTCCCGAAGCGGCACGGCGACGCAAGCGGGCAATGGTGAAGCGAGATGAACCCGGACTCCGAACACGGTTGAATAGGAGGAAACAGAGGCAACGGAGACCCAGTTGTTTGCGCTGGCCAGCAGCCCGTACGAAACAGTTGCCGTCGGCCGCGTGTCACCGGTTGTCCCTCTGTTCGCTCCATTGGCTTCTGTTCATCCACTTCGGCATTCAGGAAGAGTGCTTTTCACTCGCTCGCGCCAAGTTCCAACGCGCATATTCGCCCGGCTGTGAATGACGACAGGCTTGATGTCCGGTTTGCCGAACTGGTGGCCGCCAGCATGGCGAACGGCACGTTCGTCCGGCTCGTGATGTCGCAACCGGGCTTTGGGAAGCCGGGCGAGAGGGTGACCGGCCGTTGCGTCGAACTGAATGGCGCGCCCCACCTGTCACTGACCATCAAACGCCAGAGTGCGGCGGACATCACGGAGAACATTCCGTTGTTGGAGGTGGTTCGGACGGTTTGCTCGAAACTGGGGAGTGGCTGGCACAGCGCCCTGCTTTGCACCACTGAGCGTGACTGGCAGATCACCGTTCCCAGGGAGATCAACGACCAGGTGCCGAGGTTGATTTCCCACAAGCCATCCACCAAGACCGCGCCCTGCCGCCGTCACGATCAGGCCAAGCAAACCTTCCTCGATGCCTCCGCCAAGGACTGGCTCCACGGCCTGGGCGTGACGGATGCGGCGGGCAAGGTGCGCGCCTCGATGGCCGACAAGCACCGGCAGATTCATCATTACCTCGAACTGTTCTCCCATCTCGCCAGCGACTGCGGCTGGCAAGGCGGCTTGACCGATGGAGTGAACGATCCCTCAACGCCAGCACCCTTCACCCGTCCTTCGGACACCCTCTCCCCTCATCCGATGAGGGGTGAGGGGAATTCCGCACCGCTCACCATTGCCGACATGGGCTGTGGCAAGGGTTACCTGACCTTTGGCGTGTGGCACCTGTTTCACCGCGTCTGGCAAAGGCCCGTGCGTGTCATCGGAGTCGAGGCGCGGCCCGACCTGGTGCAATTCAACTGCCGGGTCGCCCGCCAGATTGGCGCGCAGGAACTGGAGTTTGTGGAAGGCACGATTTGCAGCGTTCCTTTGACGCAGTTGGACGCCTTGATTGCATTGCACGCCTGCGACACGGCCACCGACTCGGCGATCATCCGCGGTGTCAGACTGGGCGCGAAGCTGATCGTGGTCGCACCGTGCTGCCACCGGGAGTTGCGGCCAAAGCTGCGGCATGCCGGCGCGCTTGCGCCGGTGCTGCGCCACGGGTTGATGGAGGAACGGCTGGCGGAGTGGCTGACGGATGCGTTGCGTGCTTTGTGCCTGGAATGGGCGGGTTACCGGACGAAGATGATGGAGTTTGTGTCCGCCGGACACACGCCGAAGAACCTGATGATCGCGGCGGTGAAAACGCATCCTTTGGGCGGAAATGCCGCGGCGCGGGAGCGGATCGAAAGGTTGAAGGCGGAGTTCGGCCTCGGGCGTGTGACGCTCGACGACCTGCTGGAGATGAAGGCGGAATAAATCCCCCGCACAATCTGTAATTCGGAGGGACGAGTTATACGAGTCCCGCTCCCACACCGGGAATTGAGGGACTCGCGTAGCTCGTCCCTCCGAAGCAATGAGTTAACAGAGGTCATGGAATGAATCCTGGCACGGTCAACTGGAGGGCCCTCGAACGGCTGCGGCGCGCGTTTCTCGACGGCTCGGCGGGTGCGCGCGATTACTGGCGCAACGAGGAGGACCTGGCCAGTTACGACGCGACCTTCGCCCAGCGCATCGGCTGGAAGTGGGATTACGTGCTGGCGGAACTGGCGCTACGCGGCTGGGAACCGCCCGCCGGCGAGCTGCTGGACTGGGGGTGCGGCAGCGGCATCGCCCATCGGGCGTGTCTGGACCACTGGGGAACACAACGAATCTCCGCCTTGTGGGTGGCTGACCGTTCGCCGCTGGCGACGCGCTACGCGGCGGCCCGGGCACGCGCCAAGTATCTGGCGCTGGCCGTGAACACCGGCGTTCCCACCGCTCCGGCCGTGCTGTTGTTAAGCCATGTGCTCACGGAACTGGAGCCGGCGGCGGTGGAGCGGTTATTGGAACTGGCGGCGAAGGCCACGACGGTGCTGTGGGTCGAGCCGGGCACACACGAGGCCAGCCGGGCGTTGATTGCCGCGCGGGAGCGGCTGTCGCCAAAGTTCAACCTCGTCAGTCCATGCCCTCACCAATCGGCTTGTGGGATGCTGGCTCCGGGCAACGAGCGTCATTGGTGCCATCATTTCGCCACGCCGCCGCCGGAGGTGTTCACCGACGGCGATTGGGCGCGGTTTGCGAACCTGATGGAGGTTGACCTGCGCAGCCTGCCGTTGAGCTTCCTTGTGCTGGACCGGCGGCCGGTTGCGCCGCTGCCGGCGGGAACGATGCGAATCATCGGCCGTCCCCGCGTGAACAAGGCGGATGCGCGGCTGTTCCTGTGTTCGGAAACTGACTTGGGAGAGAGCAAGCTGGCAAGGCGGGCGCTGCCCGCGGCGTTTCAAGCGATCAAGAAGGGTGAGTGCGCCCCCTGGCAGGTCGTGCGCCGCGAGGGCAACGCCATCATGGCCATGGAGGCCTTGCATGGGGGGAAATTGCCTTGCCAGCCACCGGCGAAGGCGTAAAGGGGAGGCATGAAAACTCCCCGGACTTGGCTGGCCGCCGCCATTTTCACGGCCGCCGTTTCACTGGCCGCCTCGGCCACCGCCAGCCCAGCCCTGGAGGCCAGCAAAGTTCGCGACGAGATCACCAACATGCATGGCAAGCCCGCGCCGGATCTGGCCCTGAAGGACTGGATCAATTCAAAGCCGCTCACGCTGGCCGATCTCAAGGGGAAAATCGTGGTGCTGGATTTCTGGGCCACTTGGTGCGGGCCTTGTCTCGCGGCGGTGCCGAAGACCAATGAGCTGCAAAGGAAATACGCGGACCAAGGCGTGGTCATCATCGGCGTCTGCGCGGTCAACGGCGGCGAGCAGATGGCGGAGACCACCCGCAAACATCAAATCGAGTACCCCGTCGCCCTCGACGCGGGAACGACGATCAGCGCCTACAAGGCGAACAGTTTCCCGGATTACTTCATCGTGGACCGTCAAGGCCGGCTGCGCTGGGGCGACATCGTCAACGCGGACGTCGAGAAGGCGATCCAGGCGTTGCTGGCGGAAAAATGATCGCCGACAGCGCGACGGCCACTGTGCCGGGCACCCGGAGCAAATCCATGAAACAGGCCCGTCATCTGCTTGTGTGCGGCATCATCGCCCTGGCCGTCGCCGTCCGGGGCGCGGAGCCAAAGTCGGTGGAGGCGGTGGTGCAATCGGTGATGAGCGAGGAGGCGGAGCTGCGCGGGGTGCCGTTTAGCGAAGTCATTCAGGCGGCGACGGGAAAGCGGATTCTGCCCGTGGACGCGGGGGACGCGGCCACGAGGGAGTTGCTGGGGAAGATCAGTGGCGCCCTGGACAAAACCCTGGCGCGCATGAACGCGCCCGACAGCCCCGCGCACGCCGAGCGCCGCGTCAACGAGGTGAGCGCGCACTTCGAGAGGGCGCTGCTGGCCGCCCTCAACGAAGTGCCCGGCTTCGTCTGCGAACACCCGAAGACCGCCGCCGGCAAGGCGCAGCGTTCCGGCTATCCCGATCTTCGCCTCACGGACCGGGCGACCGGGCGGATCGTGTATCTCGACCCGAAGTTGTTTGAGCAGGGCAGCCGGAACAGCACGCTGCGGACATTTTATTACGAGCCGAAGCGCGAGACCAACAAAGTGCTGGACGACGCGCATCATTTGCTGGCGGGTTTCGCGCACGCGGGCAAGGTGGACGGTCAATGGCGGTTCATCAGTTGGGAACTGGTGGACCTGTCGAAGTTCCGCGTGCGGCTCAAGGCGGAATTCCAAGGCAGCAACCGCGACCTTTACCAGCCGGAGGCGGTTGTGCGCCGGGGCGCGCATTGAATCCGGACGGAATTACCTTGGGTGAGATAACGTCCGCGAGGTCATATCTCCAAGCATTGGTCGGCAGGTTCCGTGGGCGTCTCCGGCCTGGCCTCAAGGCATTTCATCGGAAGATTTTGCAGGGCGACAAGTCTTGGTCAAATCGCTTGACGGCCCCATTGGCTGTGTGTTAAGCGCACATCCACCACTACTGGCGGTAGTTGCGCCTTTCCGTAGCGAATTATGCGATGTCCCAAGTGCGGCTGCCAGGACGACAAAGTCATTGATTCACGTTCCTCCCGTGAAGGCTCCACCATCCGGCGGCGACGAGAATGTTTGAAGTGCGAGCACCGGTTCACAACCTACGAGGAGATCGAACAGCAGGCCCTGGTGGTGGTAAAACGCGACGGACGCCGCGAACCCTTCTCGAAGGAAAAGCTCCTGGCCGGCCTGACGCGCGCCTGTGAGAAACGCCCGGTCAGTCCTGAATCCCTGCGCGAATTGGCGGACCGTGTCACGCAGCAGATCGCCGACGAGTTCGATTCCGAGGTGCCGTATCTGGCCATCGGCGAGCGGGTGATGGAAGGACTGCGGTTGTTGGACCAGGTGGCCTACGTGCGTTACGCGAGTGTCTATCGGAGGTTCGATGAAGCCACGGATTTCGTCCAAGCGGTCAAAAGACTCGAGGTCAAACATGATTCAGCTACGTTCCGACTGCCTGGTATTTAGGCTCGCCAGCGGCGACGCCATCCCGTGTTCGGCGGAGATGGTGACAGTGGAGTTGATCGGCCCGGCCACTGAACTGCTGGACCCGGAAGTATTGCGGGAGGCCGCCGCCTCCGTCCTGCACTACTTCCGCCACGAACTGGGCCGCGACGAGGTGACCGTGCATGAGTTCGCCACCGCGCTGGAACGCGTGCTGCGCAGCCTGGGGCTGAACGTCGTCTCGGACATGCAGAAACCCCCGCCGCGCATCACGGAGTCAGACCTCCGCCATCTGGCCGCCGCCACGGACAAGGGCTTCGAACTGGCCTTCTTCAACCAGTTGCGAGCCGAAATTCACGACCGGCTGGCCGAGGCCCCGCAGGTGTTGCACTTCACCCACCTGCGCGGCTGTGTCAAACAACTCACCGGGGCGCAGCGCTGGAGTCCGCGCTGCCAGCGGCTTCAGGATCAAATCGTTGAGTTCGCGCGCGGCTGCTGGAGCGCCGAAGACCGCCCTGACCGCGCCCTGCTCCTGGTGGATTGACCGCCATTCACCCATGAGCAAGACCCTCTTCGAGCGCATCATTGCCCGCGAAATCCCCGCCCGCATTGCCTACGAGGATGACCTGGTGCTCGCCTTCCACGACATCAATCCCCAGGCGCCCGTCCATGTGCTGATGATTCCAAAGCGGCCCATCCCCCGCCTCGCCGAGGCCCAGCCCGCCGACCAGGCACTGCTTGGCCACCTGTTGCTCAAGGCCGCCGACATCGCCGCCCAGCTCGGCCTGCGCGAGACCGGCTACCGTCTCGTCATCAACAACGGCCCCGACGGCGGCGAAACCGTCCCGCACCTCCACTGCCACATCCTCGGCCAGCGGCGGCTTGGCTGGCCGCCCGGCTGACATGCGCGCCGGGCTGCTGGTCGCCGGTATCGGACTGATGGCGCTGCTGGCGACCGGCTGTTCCTCCGCCCGCTACTACACCCAGGCCGTTCAAGGCCACTGCCAGATCGTGTTTCGTGCGCGGCCCATCGAGCGTGTGCTGGCCGACTCCAACACTCCGCCCGCCCTCGGCCACAAACTGCAATTGATCCTCGAACTCCGCCGCTTCGCCGAAAGTGAACTCCGCCTCCCCGCCAACCGCCACTACCTGCGCTACGCCGATCTCAGCCGCGAATACGTTGTTTGGAACGTCGAGGCCGCGCCCGAATTCTCGCTCCAGCCGAAGCACTGGTGGTATCCCGTCGTGGGCCGCCTCACCTACCGCGGCTATTTCGACGAGCAGATGGCCCGCGACGAAGCCGCGCGGCTCGCGGCGCACGGCTACGACACCCACGTCGGCGGCATCGAGGCCTACTCCACGCTCGGCTGGTTCCGCGACCCCGTGCTCAACACCTTCATTCAACGTGACGGGCCCGCCCTGGCCGACCTCATCTTCCATGAGCTCGCTCATCAGCGCGTGTTCGCGAAAGGCGACACCGATTTCAACGAGGCCTTCGCCGTGGCCGTGGCGCGCGCGGGCGTCCGCCAATGGCTCCAGGCAAGGGGCGATGCCGCCGCCCTCGCGAAATGGGAGGCCGCGGAACGCTGCCGAGAGCAATTCGTGCAAATCGTTCAAGGCACCCGTCGCGAACTCGCGCAACTCTATGCCGCCACCAACACCCCGCCCGCCCTCCAGCGTGAACGCAAGGCGGCGGTGCTGGCCCGTTTCCAGCGCCTGGTGAGAGAGTGGAAACAGGAGTCGGGCTGCGAAGGCGAATACAGCGCCTGGCTCGACCAGCCGGTCAACAACGCGCGCCTGAACACCGTGGCGACGTATTACGATCTCGTGCCCGCCTTTGAACGGCTGCTGGCGGAATGCGTCGGCGACTGGGAACGGTTCTTCACCCGCGTGGAGAAGATCGCGAAACTGCCCAAGCCCGCCCGCCGCCAGGCCTTGTCCCCGCCAGCTCCAACAACTGGCAGGGCGGACTCAGGGCCATCCAGCCCCTAGCCCTTCGTTCTGTTCTTATCCTTGTTCAACCGCGTTTGTCTGTGGTTAGCCTTGTGTTGTCAGGATGAATTCACTCATTCCCCCCGATCACGCCTGGGCGCTTTGGGCGTTCATCGTCGCGGGCGTGGCGTGGTGCATCTGGCTGGAGCAGACGCGCGCGTGGGCGGCGAAGACCAGCGGGCCGGTGCTGGCGCTGCTCGCAGGCATGGCGCTCTCCAACACCGGTATCGCGCCGGTGGACGCGCCGGTCTATGACGTGGTGGAGGGTTATCTTGTGCCGGCAGCCATTCCGCTGCTGCTGTTCCAGGCGAACGTCCGGCGCATTCTCGCGGAGACCGGGCCGATGTTTCGCGCGTTTCATGTCGCGGCGCTGGGGACGTTGGCGGGCGCGTTCCTGGCGGCGCTCATGTTTCGCGGCGCGGTGGAACGGCTGCCGGAGGTGATTGGCATGATGGCCGGCAGCTACATTGGCGGCGGGGTGAATTTCGTCGCGCTCAAGGGGATTTACGACGTGCCCGCCACATTGACGAACCCGCTGCTCGTGGCGGATAATTTTATCATGGCGGGCATGTTCGCCGTGCTGCTGGTCATCGCGGGCAGTCGGTTCTTTTTGCAACGCTATGCCCACCCGCACACGCTGGCGGGCAACGCCGCGGACGCCCGGACACTGGCCGAGAAGCACTGGCGGCGGAAGGACATCGCCCTGCTGGACATCGCCAAGGCGCTCGCGGTGGCGGTCGTGGTGGCCGCGCTGTCCAAGCAAGCCGCGGCGTGGGCGACGGGCGCGGTGGAGTCCCGCTTGTGGCAGTCGCTGGTGGGCAGCCCGTATGTGTGGATGACGGTGCTGACCGTCGGGCTGGCCACGTTCGCGCGGGCGCACGTGGAACGCATCCACGGAGCGGAGGAACTGGGGATGTACCTGCTTTACTTGTTCTTCTTCGTCATCGGCCTGCGGGCGGATTTCTGGCAGGTGCTGTTCAACACGCCGGTGCTCTTCGGCGTGTGCCTGGTGATGGCGGTGGCCAATCTGGCGGTGGCGCTGCTGCTGGGAAAACTGTTGCGGATGAACCTGGAGGAATTGCTGCTCAGCGTGAACGCCACGCTCGGCGGCGCACCCAGCGCGGCGGCCATGGCCATCTCCAAAGGCTGGCACGGCCTGGTGCTGCCGGGCTTTCTGATGGGCGTGTGGGGTTACGTGATCGGAACCTTCTGCGGCG
>Ga0073934_10005734_pt1 | contig 18791 bp, 15 predicted proteins | sample LarsenN4metaG_FD_76834 | JGI IMG/M metagenome (GOLD analysis project Ga0073934, IMG submission 76834) | Hot spring sediment bacterial and archeal communities from British Columbia, Canada, to study Microbial Dark Matter (Phase II) - Larsen... ... | reverse complement strand
CAGGTCGCGCATGACGCGGCCGCGCCGCGCAGGAAGCGGCTTGGCACCCGTCCACTGTGCCGGCAGGCGCACCGGCCGCCCGGCGCGTTCGATGCGCACGCCGGCCTGCGGGACGGGTGCCTCCCCCGAGATGCGCCCGCAGGCCGCGACGACCTCGTAGCCACGCTCCAGCGCGGCCGCGGCTGCCCGACGGAATCGTCGATGTCGACGATGAAGGGCACCGATGTGAAGATTGTCTTCAGCTCCGCCACGATGGCGCGCCGCGTTCGGGAGTCCGGGCCGTAGACTTCCGCCAGCAAGGTCGCGAGCACCGGGGGGCCGGGAGGAACCTCGACCACCTTGATGACGGCGCCGTCCGGTCGGGCGAGGGCTTTCAGCCGCTCGCGCAGGTCGAGGGCGATGGCATGGCTCGTGCGCCCGCGCTCGCCGCGCGGCGCGAGATTGATCTGAAGCTCGCCGAGCTCGGGGGATTGGCGCAAGTAGTAATGCCGCACGAGCCCGTTGAAGTTGAACGGCGCGGGCGTTCCGGCATAGAGCTGGATCGATTGCGCCTCGGGCAGCCGCCGGCCGATCTCCGCGGCTGCGAACAACAGGCGTTCGGTGTCCTCGAGGCTTGCGCCCTCGGGCAAATCGACAACCACGGCAATCTCCGATTTGTTGTCGAAAGGCAAAAGCTTCACCGTCACGGCCTTCGTGACGAAGAGCATCAGGACGAGCACGGTCGCTGTTCCGACTCCGAAGAGAAAAAGCCAGGCGGACCGGCGCGTCCGGATAACCGGGGTCGCCACCCGGCGGTAAAGCCGACCGAGCAGCCCCTCGCCATGCCCTGCGCCATGCGGATGCGGCGGCGGCACGCCGGCCTGCAGACGCAGCATCAGCCAGGGTGCGATCACCACGGCGACGAAGAAGGAGAACAGCATCGCCACCGAGGCGTTGGCCGGTATGGGCGCCATGTAGGGTCCCATCATTCCGGACACAAAAAGCATCGGCAGCAGCGCCGCCACCACGGTCAAGGTGGCGACGATGGTCGGATTGCCGACCTCGGCCACGGCCTCGATCGCGCTCTGCAGCCGGCTGCGGTTGTCCCCCATGGCCCAGTGTCGCGCGATGTTCTCAACGATGACGATCGCGTCATCGACGAGAATGCCGATGGCGAAGATGAGCGCGAACAGGCTCACCCGGTTGATGGTGTAACCCATGACCTTGGCGGCGAAGAGCGTGAGCAGAATCGTGGTCGGAATGACCACCAACGTGACCAGCGCCTCACGCCAGCCAATGGTGAAGGCGATGAGAACAACAATCGAGACGGTGGCAAGCCCGAGATGGAACAGCAGTTCGTTGGCCTTCTCATTGGCGGTTTCGCCATAGTCGCGGGTCACCGTGAGCGTCACGTCCGCAGGCACGAGGTGCTCGCGCAATGCCTCGATACGTGCGCGCAGCGCCTCGGTGACGGCGACCGCATTGGCGCCGGCACGCTTGGCAAGCGCCACGCTGACGGCCGGCGTCGTGCTCCACGTTCCACCGTCTCGGGGTGCAATGTGCCAGACGCGATGCTCTTGCGGGCTCGGTCCGACGACGACGCGGGCCACGTCGCGCACGTAAACGGGTCGGTTATCGCGGGTCGTGACGAGCAGCAGCCCGATATCCGGTACCCCGGACAGTGTCTGACCGGCTGCGACCGTCCGCGTCGTGCCCGCATCGCGCACCAGCCCCGCCCGAAACGATTGGTTGGCGTCACGCACCTTGGCAACGAGCTGCTGCAGCGTGACGCCGTAGAGCGAGAGCTTTTCCGGATCGGGCTCGACGCGGATCTGCTGCGGGTGGCCGCCGGCAATATAGCTCAGGCCGACGTTGTCGACCTTCATCAGTTCGGCGCGCAGCTTGTCGGCGAGTTCGTAGAGATCCTTTTCGGTCCAGCGCGCCGCCGCCTCCGGTCTCGGTGCGAGCGTCACCACCAGCACGGCGACATCGTTGATGCCGCGGCCGACGATCAGCGGTTCGGGAATGCCGATGGGGATGCGGTCCATGTTGGCGCGAATCTTCTCGTGCACGCGCAGGATGGCATCTTCCGCGGTGGTGCCGACCAAGAAGCGCGCCGTGACCATCACGCGATCGTCCTGGGTCTGGCTGTAGACGTGCTCGACGGCGTCGATCCCCTTGATGATGGCCTCGAGCGGACGGGTCACGAGTTCGACCGCGTCCGGAGCCCTGAGCCCGTCGGCGCGCACGGTGATATCGACCATGGGCACGCTGATCTGCGGCTCTTCCTCGCGCGGAATCGTAACAAGCGCGACCAGACCCGCGGCGAATGCGGCGAGCAGAAACAGCGGCGTCAATGGCGAGCGGATCGTCGCCTGCGTCAGGCGTCCGGACAGCCCAAGCCTCACGGCTTCACCAATTGATCGCCGGCATTGAGGCCGGACAGGATTTCGATTCCGTCCGGCAGTTCGGGACGCGGCAGCGCACGCCCGCGCTGGACGGGCACGTCGATCAGCCCGTCGGCCGTACGAACCTTGACATAGTCAACGCCAAATCGGGTCGTGATGAATCCTTCAGGAATGACAAAAGCCGTGCGCTCGCCTGCCGCGATCCAGACGCGGATGCGTTCGCTCACGAAATAATCGCCGAGCCCGTGAACGGTGGCATCGGCCACGACGCGCCCCTTTTCGATCTGCGGATAGACAAGCTGGATGGTCCCGAAGCGCGATTGAGCTTCGCCGAGTTCGGCGGCATCGACCCGGACGGTGTCGCCCGCCTTGAGAAAGCGGGCATGCCGCTCGGGCACGCGCAGTCGCAGCACGAAGTTTTCCTCGGCGATGTCCGCCACCGGTTCGCCCGGCAGGATCACGGTGCCGACCGTCAGGCGAACCTTGAGGACCCGGCCGGCGGTCGGTGCGAGCACGGCGCCTTCGGCAAGCTGTTGCTGCACGACCGCTCGTTCCGCCACGCGCGCTTTCAGCGATTGGGTGACGACATTGAACGTGGTGCGGACCTCATCGAGACGGGTGCGCGGAATCGTGCCCCTGCCGAACAGCTCCTCGGCGCGGGTCAAGTCGGATTGCGCCTGAGCAAGCTGGGCCTCGAGCCCGGCGATCTGCGCATCAAGCGACTTGAGCTGCAACGCCAGTTTCTCGTCGCCCACGGTGGCGATGATCTGGCCGAGTGCAACCCGGTCGCCTTCTCGCGCCGTAAGTTCCGCGACAGTCCCCCCAATACGGGCTCGTGCCGGAACGATCCGCGGGCTTTCGACCGTCGCAAAGACCGCCTTCTGGTCGGCCATGATCGTCGGCGCAACGACAAGGGTCTGTTCCGCCTTGACCGGCTGAACCAAGACGATGCCCAGCAGCATCCCCGCAATGACGCGGGCCTTCACCTGCTTCTTTCTTTGCCGGCCGACTGCGCGTGACATGAGACTCGAATCGCATGGAGGGGACGTCCATTCATTGATCCATTTCAAAGTCTTGGTGCGCATATTCCGTCCTATCGCCGGAACCGTCTCGCCCGACGGCGCCTGCAACGGGGCAGGCGCCGCGACGCGCGAGCGCCGCCCCCATGGAATCGCCGCCGCCTCGCGGTCCGGCATGAAATTCCACGGCCGGGCCGCCGCGTTTACGCGGCGTTAATCATATTTGGATCAAATTCGTTAACCAACGCGCCGCTGGCCGCCGTTGGCCATGCCGGGCGTCGCAGTTCGCGTCCGGCTGGCGTGAGTGATTTCCGTACCAAGTCGACGAGTTTGGGACCGTGGCGAACCTGCGCGCAGGCGCGGTTCACCTGAGCGCATCGCGCAACGCGCGGGGCCTCAGGGTCAACCCCGAAGGGGAGAGGGATATGCGATTGAAGTTGATCAAGGCTGGTCTTGCGGCGCTCGCGCTCGCGGTCACGCCGTTGTTCGCCGGCGCGGCTGACATGCCGGTGAAGGCGCCATACGGCAAGGGGCCGCTGCGCTCGGTCGTGGCCTACCACAACTGGACCGGATTCTATCTGGGTGCGAACGGCGGCTACGGCTTCGGCAGTTCCAACTGGGACTCGCCTGCGCTCAGCCTCAGCCCGGACGGCGGCCTCTACGGCATCACCGCGGGCTACAATTTGCAGATCGGTTCGTTCGTCTACGGCATCGAGGGCGATTACGACTGGTCCATGATCAGGGGCCAGGCCGCCTGCGGTGCCGCGACCTGCGAAACCCGCAACAATTGGCTCGCCACGTTCCGCGGCCGCGTCGGCTACGCCTTCGATCGCTGGCTGCCCTACATCACCGCCGGCGGCGTCTACGGCGACATCGAGGCGATCAACACGAATGCTGGCTTCGGCAGCGCAAGCAAGAACAAGCTCGGTTGGACGGTGGGCGCCGGCTTGGAATACGCGTTCCTCGGCAACTGGTCGGCCAAGATTGAATATCTCTATGCCGACCTCGGCAGCTTCGACTGCGGCACCGCCTGCAGCGCGACCGTGCCGGACAACGTCAGCTTCAAGACCAACATCGTGCGTGCCGGCCTGAACTACAAGTTCTCCGGACCCCTGTTCTCGCGCTTCTAAGGCGCGCACCGAATCACCTGCGACAGTGCCTGCCGCCGCGCCGGTGTGGCGGCTCCGCCCCGGGCCCAGAGCCCGGGGCTTTGCCATTGTTCTGACTTGGTTTTTTCTGTTGCGCGGAAGCCACAGACGGGGGAATTGACGGCAAGGTCGCCGCCGATCGCCGTTGAGGACTCTTGCGCGGGCGCGGGGGCGCTTTACTGTCCTTGGCAACTGCAAGTGATTCGTTCGAATCTGTGGGCGTTATCCCCATTATTCATAGGGGATCGGGGCGATTATCCACAGGCGCGAACGTCGTCATCGCATCTTTGGCTGCGCGCGTTTGGTCCGGCAGCCGGCGGGGCGTTCCGGCGGGGGGTCGCACCCGGCTCGCCGCGGATGCCGAGCGCTTCGAATTGTTCCCCTTGTCAACGCGTGAGTTCGCGCACGGTGCGATGCGGGCACCGCTTGCGACCGAGCCAACACACACCGGCGCACGGATTGGGAGACGAGAGCATGAACTTGAAGCTGATCGGAACGGGCGTGGCGGCCTTGACGCTGCTGGCAGCCTCGTTCTCGGCGCAGGCTGCCGATATGCCGCGGCCCATCTACAAAGGGGTCCGCTCAGTGGTCGCCTACTACAACTGGACCGGCTTCTACGTCGGCATCAACGGCGGCTATGCCTGGGGCACCTCGGATTGGACGACGCCCGCCATCAACACGAGCCCCTCAGGGTGGCTGATCGGCGGCACGCTCGGCTATAATTATCAAATGGGTTCGGTCGTGCTCGGGATCGAGGGCGACTTCGACTATGCCGATGTCAAGGGCACCGCCGCCTGCGGCGCCTTCGTCTGCGAGACCAAGACCACCTATCTCGGCACCATCCGCGGACGGCTCGGCTACGCCTTTGACCGTTTCATGCCCTACGTGACGGGCGGCGGCGCCTACGGCGACATCAAGGCGAGTTCCACCGATCCCGCGACGACCGGCGGTTCGGCCAGCAAGTTCGGCTGGACCGTGGGCGGCGGCCTCGAATATGCCTTCCTCGGCAACTGGAGCGCCAAGATCGAATATCTCTATGTCGACCTCGGCACGTTCAATTGCGGCGCCACCTGCACCATCGGTCCGCTCAACAACGAAATCTCGTTCAACGAGCACATCGTCCGCGCCGGCTTGAACTACAAGTTCTCCGGTCCGATCTTCAGCCGCTGGTAAGCGGGCGGGACCGCAGGTTCCGAGCAGGCGCCCCGGGCCGCGCTCCGGGGCGCTGGCGTTGGCGATGCGGGCCCGGGCGAGCGGGTTGACGAGATGGCGGGCAATGCCATTTGATGGTCGGCGGCGCGACCGTCCCGGTCGGACCGGGCGCTGCGCCGGATCGGCAAAGCCATGATGTGCCCACGCAAGCCATGGCGGCATCTCATCGCGCTTCTCTGCGGTCTTCCGCTCGTTGCAGCGGGTGAGGTGCGTGCGGCCGAGGAGCAAGGGGCCGCGGCCGGTGCGCCCACGTTCACCTTTGGCGGCGTGCAGTTTGGCCGCATCGCTGCGCCGGTGCGAGGCGCCTGGGCGGCGGCGGGCGCGTTCGCGGCGCCGAGCACTTCGCCTGCAACCTCGGCCAGCGGCTGGCTCTACGGCGTCCAGGCAGGCTTTGGCTGGCGCTTCGATGACGGCTGGGTGATCGGCATCGAAGGCGATCTGCAATGGACGCAGGAGAAGGACACGTTCAACTTCGTCTTCCCCGTGACCATCGGTCACGGCCGCGCGTGGCTCGGCGGCGCCGATGATTGGTCGCTGCCGTTTCTGGCCGGCATGCGCGGCCGGATCGGCTGGACGCCGTCGTCACAATGGCAGGTCTATGGCAGCGGCGGACTGGCCTACGGGAGGGCCGATTTCGGTCTGACCGGTCAGCCGGCCGGCGCGGTCGCGGGTGAAGCGGCGAGCGCGCCGCGCTGGGGCTGGACCGCGGGCGTCGGCGCCGAATTCTCGCTGCTGCGCAATTTCAGCGCCAAAGTCGAATATCAGTATCTCGATCTCGGCACCGCCGCGCTGCTGCGCTCCCCGAGCGAAATGAAGCTGCAGGACCACGTCGTGCGCTTCGGCGTCAACTGGCGCTTCGAGCATCCGGGCCGGCCGAGCGACTGAACGCAGAGGGCCGATGAACTGGACATGCCCCGGAGCCTGCCGCTCCGGGGCGATGCGCCGTTTCAAGCAAGGGCCGGGCGCCTAATAGCGGCCCTTGACGATCTTTTGGGTCTGCTCTCCCAGCCCGTCCATCTTCAGGTGAACGACGTCGCCGGCCTTCAGGAACTGCGGCGGTTTCATTCCGAGGCCCACGCCGGGCGGTGTACCCGTGATGATGACGTCGCCCGGTTCGAGGATGAAATACTGCGAACAGGCCCAGACGATATGCGCACAATCGAAGATCATGGTCTTGGTGTTACCCTTCTGGCGCACTTGGCCATTGACCGTGAGCTCCATGTTGAGGTTCTGCGGGTCCTTGATCTCATCCTTGGTCACGAGCCACGGACCGAGCGGCCCGAAGGTCTCGCAGCCCTTTCCCTTGGTCCATTGGCCCGCGCGTTCGAGCTGGAACACGCGCTCGGAGACGTCGTTGGCCAGACAATAGCCGGCGATCACCCGCATCGCTGCTTCCTTCGACGGCAAGTAGCGGGCGCGGCTGCCGATCACGACGCCGAGTTCGATTTCCCAGTCGAGCTTGGTTGAGCCCTTGGGGATGATGGTGTTGTCGTTCGGCCCGCAGATGCAGCTCGGCGCCTTGTTGAAGATGATCGGTTCGGGCGGGATCGGCATGCCCGACTCGGCGGCATGGTCGGCATAGTTCAACCCGATGGCGACGAAGTTCGACGGCCGCGCGATGCATGCGCCGAGCCGAGGATTGCCCCTCACCAGCGGCAGCTTGTCGAGCTTGGCCTTCCTGATCTTGGCGAGCCCTGCGGGCGACAGGGCCTCCGCGTCGATGTCTTTGACGATCTTCGACAGGTCACGGATTTTGCCGTTCTTGTCGATGATGCCGGGTTTTTCCCTGCCGGGCGGCCCGTAGCGGACAAGCTTCATGGACGATCCCCCTTTTCACGCAAATTGCGGGCTGAACGATGGACGGACGATGGCATCATGCGTTGGCGGCGGCAGGGGAGCAAGCGCTGTAAGGCTCCTCCACGCCGGTTGCCGATCGAGAAACCCATTCGCGGTCGAGGCTCAGAATGCACCGGGGAAGATGCCGCCATCGATCAACAGGTTCTGTCCGGTGATGAAGCCGGCATGCGCCGAACACAGGAAAGCGCAAGCCGCGCCGAATTCGTCGGGGTCGCCGAATCGCTTGGCCGGGATTGCAGCCTTGCGTTGTGCCACCGCCTGCTCCAGGGGAATGCCGAGCTTCTTGGCCGCCTGCTCGTTGTTGGAGCGCAGCCGGTCGGTGTCGAATTGACCGGGCAAGAGAAAGTTGATGGTGACGTTGTGCTGGGCCACCGATCGAGCGACGCCGGCCAGAAAGGCGGTGAGGCCGGCGCGCGCGCCCGAGGACAGATCGAGACCGACAAGCGGCATCTTCACCGAGCCCGAGGTGATGTTGACGATGCGGCCGAACCGGTTCTTGACCATCGGATCGATGGCGCGCTGGATCAGCTCGATCGGTGCGATCATGTTGCCGATCACGCCGTCGATCATTTTCTGACGGTCCAGTTCGCGGAAATCGCGGAACGGAGGACCCGCGTTGTTGCCGATCAGGATGTCGGGCTCGGGACAGGCGGCAAACAGCGCATCCTGACCTTCCTTGGTTGCAACGTCGGCGCGCACCGCCTTCACCTTGGCACCCGTCTTGGCCCTGATTTCTGCCGCGGTTGCCTCCAGGCGGACCGCGTCGAGTCCGTTGACCACGACTTCGCAGCCGGCTTCGGCCAGCCGCATGGCGCAGGCGCGCCCCAGTCCGCGACTTGAGGCACAGACGATGGCCTTGCGGCCGGCGATCCCAAGATCCATGCGCATTCCTCCTTGTTGGGCGCGACATCATAGGCGCCCAGACGGATCGCGCGAAGCAAAACCAACAGGTCACCGTCGCTGCCGATGAAAAACAAGCCCCGCGGCCACGTGGCCGCGGCGTCGCACGATGGCGCCCGCCACTTTGCCGCTCTCCATGTGCGCCGCTTCGATGGGGCCGGCGAGGGTCGTCAGCGCGCCAACGGGTTGGCCGAGCGCTCGACCATCTCCTGGTGCCTGCGGTCCACACGCAGCTTGCGCTCGGTTTCAAGCTGCACCAGGCAGTTCTTGAAATCGTCGCTGTCCGGCTTGTAGCCGCGGGCCGCGCAGCGCTCCTCGTCACGTTGCGCGAGCTGGGCTGCGGTCTGGCAGCCGGCGAGGGCGAGCGCAAACACGACGGCAAGCATGGTTCGAACAATCATAACGGTTAGTCCCCCGGGCCGGAGAAGACCTTGTCCGAGGCGACTGCGGCTTCATTGCGGCGGGCACAGCGCTTGCTCGGTCATGGGAAGGCCGTTGCGGGCGCCTACCGATGAAAGCGCCGCCTTGCCGGCGCCCTCATTGCGGCGCTAGCCTAATATCATGGCCGTCACCACCCCATCTGCCGTCGCCGAAACGCTCGCGCCCCCGACCGCGGCTGACGTGGAGCTGGCCGCGGCCAAGCTTGCGGGCGTCGCGCTACGCACTCCGCTGATCCATTCACCGGTGCTCGACGCGCTGCTGCAAGCGCGCGTGTTCCTGAAGGCGGAAACGCTGCAACGCACCGGCTCGTTCAAGTTTCGCGGGGCCTACAACAAGATCTCCTCGATTCCGCCCGAGCGCCACGCCGCAGGCGTGGTGGCCTATTCCTCCGGCAACCACGCGCAGGGGGTTGCGGCTGCCGCCAAGCTTCTCGGCCTGCCCGCGGTGATCGTGATGCCGGCCGACGCACCACGACCCAAGCGCGAGCGCACGGCCGCCCTTGGCGCCGAGATCGTGCTCTACGACCGCGAGCGCGAGGACCGCGCCGCGATCGCGCGCGAAATCGCCGCAGCGCGTGGCGCGGTGCTGGTGCCACCGTTCGACGATCCGTTCGTCATCGCGGGCCAGGGCACCGCCGGACGGGAAATTGCCGAGGACCTGGCGGCGATGGGGCTTGCGCCGGAGGTGGTCGTGGTGGGCGCCTCGGGCGGTGGGCTGATCGCCGGCATCGCGCTCGCGATCAAGGCGCGAACGCCCGCGGCCAGGCTCTATTCGGCCGAGCCGGAGGGCTTCGACGACACCGCGCGCTCGTTCCGAAGCGGTCGGCGCGAGAAGAACGCGCGCATGAGCGGCACGATCTGCGATGCGCTGATGACCAACACTCCCGGGGCCATTACGTTCGAGATCAACCGGCGGCTCGTCGGCGAGGGCGTCACCGCAAGCGACGAGGAGGTGGGCCGTGCGGTCGCCTTTGCATTCCGCGAGCTGAAGCTTGTGGTCGAGCCGGGCGGCGCCATCGGCCTTGCCGCGCTGCTAGCCGGCCGGCTCGACGTGAAAGGCAAGGTCGTGGTGGCGGTGCTCTCCGGCGGCAATGTCGATCCAGACCTGTTTCGGCGGTTGATTGCAGCTTGAGCCGCGTGCTGTCAGTCCACCGGCGGCCGCCAATGACCTCAGCTAAACAGCGCGATCCGCTCCTCGTCGGTCATCGCCTTGAGCGGTGCGAGCGGATCATGATCGGCGTTGGGCGCGGGTTCTTGCGTTGAGGGCTCCTCGTCGGCGGGTTCAATTGCATTGTCGGGCGGCGTGGACGTGCGCAGTCCCGGTGCAGGAGATGCCGATGTCGCGGGCTGCGGCTGCGGCGGCAGGGGCTCCAGCAGGGACGCGGCCGGTTCGGCCGGCTGAGATTCTTCGCCGTCGACGTCATAGAGGAATGCGGCGGGGTCCGTTTCGGCCTCATCCGGGGCCGCCGCGAGTATGCGGCCGCCCGTCGCCGCTCCTGTCTCGGGCTGCGGCGCGACGGGGGCGTGCCGCGCCGGTTCCGTGAAACGCTCCTCGTCCGGAAGCATCTGCTCGGGCTGAAGTTCGAGGATCGCGCTCGGCTCGATCTGTGCGGACGGCTCGCTGACCGAGGTCGCGTCGGGCCCCCTGGGCGGGGGCGCGGGCGACGACCCGAGTTCCGTCTCGCGCCGCCCGAAGATCACCGCCGTGCCGACGTCCTCGGGTGGCAGGAAAGGGAACGCCTCCATCTGCGCAAAGCTTGCGAGCAGATCATCCTCCTGAAGCGTCGGCCGCTGCGGCTGCGGTGGGGCCGCAGCGGGCGCGATGGACGGCGGGGGCAGCGAAGGCGGCAGCGGCTGCGGCTCCGCGCCGGCCGGGGGCGTCTCGTGCTCGACGAATTGGATGTCCTGGGCGGCCACACTTTCCTGCATTCGGACGGCGGTGGCATCGCCCTGGGGCACTGCCGGTTCCGTATCCGGGTCGACAAACTGGATGTCGGCGGCGGCAGACGCACTAGTCGCCGCGGGCTCGGCAGGGTCCGGCGACGGCGGTTCGACGAACTGCAGGTCCGGCGGCTCGCCCTGGCGTCGGGCCCCGCGGTCGGCGGGCGCCGACGTCAGCGCCTCCACCATCGCCTCAAGCATCGAGACGGTGGGAACGTCTGCTGTCGCCGTGTCCACCGCCGGCCGCTCCTCATCGGCCGGCGCCGGCGATTCACCCGGCCGACCGAGCCGCGACACCACGTCGGAGACGGTCGGCACACGCGCTGGCGCTCCTTGCGGTTCGCCCGTCGCCGTCATTGTCGCGGCCGCGGCTACGGCCGGCACGACGGCGGCGGGGCCTTCGCTCGCAGGGGCCGGCGTTCCGGCCAGGGGGGATTGAGGTCGCGGCGCCTCGCCCGCGCCCGTAACCTCGATCATCGCGTCGATGCGGTGCTCCAGCTCGTCGAGCAGCCCGTGCAGCGCCTTGCCCTGGGCTGCGGCATCGGGCTTCATCGCGCTGGGCTGCCACTCCGCTTTCGCCTGGGCGACCGCCTCTGCCATCGCTTGCAGTTGCACGCGCAGCCGGTCGAGTGCGGCGCGGTCTTTGCGGAGCGCGCTGTCCATGCGGTCGATCGCGGCGATCGCCGTTTCGGCGTCGGCGCCGCGTGGCGCCTGGGCCGGCTCCGGCTCAGGCTCCGGAGCGGGGCTGGCCCAGGCTTCGCTGAACATGAGCTCGTTGGACATGCGCGAAGTGCCCCCGGAGAGCCACGTCAATCTGCCCGATCGGTCCGGCGACGCAAACCGGTCGATGCCCGCCTCGCCCCAGTTCTCCACCGATCACTTTGCCTTGCGATTGGGGCTGTTCTACGCCGCCTATTTCCTGTTCGGCGGGGTGCAGCTGCCGTTCTTCCCGCTCTGGCTCGAAGCGCGCGGCCTCGATCCGGGCACGATCGGCATCGTCATCGCCGTGCCAACGCTGGTGCGCATCCTGATCACGCCGGTCATCGCCCATCAGGCCGACCGGCATCGGGCGCTGAAGGGGGCGCTGGTCAGCGGCGCGATCGTGGGGCTTGGCGCCATGACCCTGGTCGCGATCGCGCCGGGGCCGCTTGCGATACTCGCCACCTTTACGCTGGCGATGGCAGCGCTGGCGCCGATGCTGTCGCTGTCGGACGCCTATGCACTGAACGGGCTCGGAGCGCGCGGCCGCGCCTACGGGCCGGTGCGGCTGTGGGGCTCGGTCGCCTTCATCGCCGGCAATGTCGGTGCTGGAGTCATGCTTCAGTCGATTGCGCCCGGCAACCTGATCTGGCTGATCGTGGCGAGCCTCGTCGCGGTTGCCGCGGCGGCGATTGCACTCAGGCCGGTCGAGCCGGTTCGCGGGCCGCAGGAGGCGGGGCGACCGTCGCCCAGCGTGCTGTTGCGCGATCCGACCTTTCTCGCCGTGGCGCTCGCCGCAAGCCTGATCCAGGGCAGTCACGCCCTCTACTATGGCTTTTCCACGTTGCATTGGCGCGCCGGCGGGCTCGACGGCGGCACGATCGGCGTGCTCTGGGGGCTCGGCGTCGGCGCCGAGATCGTGCTGTTCGCGCTGTCGGCACGGCTGCCGGCCGCGTTGCGTCCGACCACGCTGCTCGCCCTCGGCGGGATTGGGGCGCTCCTGCGCTGGGCGGCGATGGCGCTCGATCCGCCGACGGCGCTGTTGCCCTTCCTGCAGCTTCTGCATGCGGCGTCGTTCGGCGCTGCGCATCTTGGCGCCATGGGATATCTGGCGCGCGCGGTGCCGCGAGGCTTGAGCGCAACCGCCCAGGGCGTGCTCGCCACCCTCGGCGGAATCGTCAATGCAGCGGCAACCGCAGCCTCGGGCATGGTCTATGCCAGCGCCGGCAGCGCGGCCTATTTTGTCATGGCGGGAATGGCACTGCTCGGCTGCGCCTGCGCGCTCTGGGCGCACCGCCGCTGGGGCCGCCGCCCGCAAGTCCAGCCCCAGTGACGGCGGCCGCGGTCAAGCCGCACCGGGAACCGTCGGGCAAGGCAGGGACGTCGCCGCGATCGATCCCGTTGCGCGGAGGCCTATTGCACCCAGGCGTCGGGTCCGCATTCGGGATACATGGAGAGCAGTTCGCGCCCGCGCAGGAATTTCATCTTGCCGTTGAGGCCGCCCTTGGAACTGAGCCAGCGGCGCACCTCGTGCGGGTACATTTCCCAGAGCGCCTGCGTCCCGGCTGCACTCGGCACCGGCTTGCCCTCCGGACCCGGCATCCAGGCGGCGTGGAAGCCGAGCGTGGCACGGCGCGTGACGCAGATGCGCTCGCGCGGCACGATGCCGAGCACGAGCGTGCAGGCCGAGAGGCACATGCCGTCGATCACCACGCGCTGACCGGAATTGCGGATGGCGGAGTACTGGTCGACGTAGGTTCCGATCCGGCCGCCCGCGTCGTCGCTGATGCGCATGGTTGCGTTGACGTCGATGACCGAGCCCGCCAGAAGGATTGCGGCGGCCAGAATCGTGCGACGGCACATTGCCCCGAACTCCCACTCCCCTTGTTGCCGCACCGTTAACTATTTAAGCCATTAACCATTCCGGGCGGAAGCCAAAATTTGGGCTTAAGAACAGATGGCGCGGTTCCCGCCGGGCCCGCGTCGACCCATTGCGGCACAGGTTCCGGTCCGGTTGGCGGCGCTCCGCCCGGGCGACTTGCGACCCGCGGGCTGCCACCCCCGGCGGCTTGGCGGAACGGCAGCCGAAGTCACTGCGCGCGGGCGCCGGACTCCCTTGCCATTTCCGACCAGCGCGGCACGTCGCGCGCGATCACGGCGGCGAAATCCTGCGTGGAGCCCGGCCGCAGCAGCACGTTCAGTCGCGCGAGATTGGTCTTGGCCTCGGCCGATTGCAGGATCTCCTGCACGGTGGCGTTGAGTTTGGCGACGATCGGTGCCGGTGTCCTTGGCGGCGCCATGAGGCCGGCCCAGGGATTGCCCGGGAAATCGGCGAAGCCCGACTCGCGCAGCGTCGGCACGTCGGGCAGGGCGGGCCAGCGTTCCGGCGTGGTGACGGCAAGCGCGCGCAGCTTGCCCTCCTTGATCATCGGCAACAGCAGCGTGAGCGCGTCGAACTGCATCTGCAGGCGTCCCGTCATCAGGTCGGGCAGCGACGGCGCGCCGCCGCGATACGGCACATAGGTCATGCCGAGGTCGGCCACCTTGTTGAACATCGCGCCCATGAGCTGCGGCGGGGTGGCAAGCGAACCGCCGAAGTTCAGCGTGCCGCGGTTGGCCTTCGCGTAGGCGATGAACTCGGCGACGGTCTTGGCCGGGCTCGTCGGCGGAATCGTCAACACGTGCGGGAATTCCGCGATCATGGCCACCGGCACGAAGGCCTTGGGATCGTAGTCGAGCTCCTTGTAGAGCACGGGCGAGATCGCAAGCGTGGCGAGCGTTCCCCACAACAGCGTGTAACCGTCGGGCTCCGCGTGCGCCACCGCCTTGGCGCCGATGGTGGTGCCGGCGCCGGGGCGGTTCTCGACGATCACCGGCTGGCCGAGCCGCGCCTGCATCTGCTGGCCGACTGCGCGCGCCATCGTGTCCATCGGTCCGCCCGGCGCCACGGCCACGATGATCTTGATCGGCCTGTCGGGATAGGCCTGGGCTGTTGCCGGCCCGCTGGCAAGAGCGAGCACGAGGCTCGCGGCGCTCAGGATGGCTGCGCGTCGATCGATCATCGAAGTCCCCACATGTCGGATGGCCGTCGCCCGTCAGTCGAAGCGGGCGCCGGCGAGTTTGACGAGCGCGGCCCAGCGCGGCGCCTCGCTCGCGATGAATGCTGCGAATTCCTGCGGCGTGCCGATCTTGGCGATCGAGCTAAATCGATCGAGCGCCGCCTTCACCTCCGGCGACCGAAGACCGGCGTTGATCGTGGCGTTGAGCTTTTCGACGACGGCCGGGGAGATGCCGGCGGGCGCCACCACCCCGGTCCAGGCGTCAAGTGTGAAATCCGCAAATCCCTGCTCGGGGAGCGTCGGCACGTCGGGCAATTCGTGCCAGCGCTGCGGCCGGCCCATGCCGATTGCCCGCAGCTTGCCGCTGCGGATGTGCGGCATCAGGATGACGGTGCCGTCGATCGTGAAATGCGTGCGCCCCGCCAGCATGTCGGTGACCGATTGGGCAGCACCCTTGTAGGGGATGTAGGTGACGTCGATGTTGGCCTTGCTCACGAACAGTGCGCCAAGAAGGTGCGGCGGCGTGCCAAGTCCCGCGCCGTAATTGAGCTTGCCCGGGTTGGCCTTGGCGTAGGCGACGAACTCGGGCACGGTCTTGGCCGGCACCTGTTCGGGCACCACCATCACCATGGGCAGCAGCGAAACGCTGGCGATCGGCGCAAACATCTTGACCGGATCGATCCCGGCGCTCGGATAGAGCGCGGGCGCGGTGCCGAGCGAGCCCGAGGAGCCGAACATCAGCGTATAGCCGTCGGGCTCGGAGGCAGCCACCGCCTTCGAGGCGATGGTGGAGCCCGCGCCCGGGCGATTGTCGACCACAACCTGCTGGCCGAGTCCCTTGCTCATCTGGTCGGCAACCAGCCGAGCCATGGTGTCGATCGGCCCGCCCGGCGGAAACGGCACCACAAGCTTGATCGGCTTGTGCGGGTAGGTCTGGGCATTGGCGTTGGCAAGGCCGAGGCCAAACGCCGCGGCCGCCAGCAGCGCGCGCCTGCTGATCATGGCTTTACCTCCCGGGCGCTATCGTTCGAGGCGCTTCTTCAAGTCGCTTTGAATTATCCTAGCGCGACATCGCGCGCCGGGACAGGGAGGTGGCGCAAGCGCGACCCTCTGTCCCGGTCGGCGCGATCGGAGCCGAGGTCGCGGCGACGCTAATTGATCGCGACGCCGCTCGCCTTGACGATTTCCGCCCATTTCGGCGCCTGGTCGGCGATGAAGGCGGCAAATTCCTCGGGCGAGCCGATGCGCGGCTCCACTCCGAGCCGGCGCATGCTTGCGCGCATCTCCGCGGAATCGAGCGCGGCGTTGGCGGCGCGGTTGAGGCGGCCGATCACGTTCGTCGGCGTGCCGGACGGCGCCCACAACCCGACCCAGAATCCGAGCGCGACGCCGGGGAAGCCGCTTTCGATCATGGTCGGCACTTCCGGCAGGTCCGGTTCTCGCGTTTGCCCCCAGACCGCGATTGCCCGCAGCTTGCCTTCGCGGATCAAGGGCAGCAGCGTCGCCAGCGTTCCGATGTTGATATGGATCGTGCCCCCGAGCATGTCGGTGACTGCCTGCATTCCGCCCTTGTAGGGCACGCTCGCGATCTGGAGCCCGTTGCTCTTGTGGAACCATTCGCCGACGAGCTGCGGCGCGGTGCCCTGGCCGAAGCCGAAATTGAGCGCGCCGGGGTGGGCCCTGGCGTGGGCGATGAGTTCCTTCGGCGACCTCACCGGCAGCGACGGCGGCACCACCGTGACCCAGGAGCCCCAGGCGACGTTGGCGACCGGCGCGAACGCCTTGATCGGATCGTAGTCGAGATTGCGGTACATCGCCGGCGCAACCACCAGGCTCGAGCTCTGGAACAGCAGCGTGTAGCCGTCGGGCGCGGCGAGGCTCGCCGCCTTCATTCCGATCGTGGTGCCGCCGCCCGGCCGGTTCTCGACGACGACGTTCTGTCCGAGTTGGATCGACAGATGCTGGGCGAGCAATCGCGCCACCACGTCGACCGGCGAGCCGGGCGTGAACGGCGCGATCATCTTGATCGGCCGCACCGGATAATCCTGCGCCGCGGCGCTGCGAAGCAGGCCGCTCGCGAGCATTCCCGTCGTCAAGGTGCGTCGTGTAATCATGGCTATCCCCACAAAGCCGACACGGGCGGATGCACCAGGCTGTGCTCGTAGCGTAGCCCGTTGGGCCGGTCTTTTGCCAGCAAGAGCGCGCCGTCGAGATCGACCACGTGCGCGCGCTGCGCCAGCAGGATCGCCGGTGCGATCGCGAGCGAGGTCGCGACCATGCAGCCGACCATGACGCCAAAGCCGAGCCGCTCGGCCTCCGCCGCCATGGCCAGGGCCTCGGTCAGTCCCCCCGCCTTGTCCAGCTTGATGTTGACCGCGTCGTAGCGGCCGATCAGCCGGCGCAGGCTCACGCGGTCGTGGGCGCTTTCGTCGGCGCAGACCGGAATGGGGCGGGCGATTGCGCCAAGGGCTGCGTCGTCCGCCGCGGGCAGCGGTTGTTCCACCAGCGCGACGCCTGCGGCGGCACAGGCGGCAAGATTCTCGCGCAGATTCTCGGCACTCCAGCCTTCATTGGCATCGACGATCAGCTCCGCCTGCGGTGCCGCCCGGCGCACCGCGGCGATGCGCTCGGGATCACCGACGGCGCCGAGCTTGATCTTGAGGAGGCTGCGGGCGGCGTTCGCGCGCGCGGCCGCGGCCATGGCCGCGGGCTCGCCGAGCGAAATCGTATAGGCGGTGGTCAGGGCGCGCGGCGCGGGCAGGCGGGCCAGTTCGTGCACCGGCCTGCCGGCACGTTTGGCCTCGAAGTCCCAGAAGGCGCAATCGAGCGCATTGCGGGCGGCTCCGGCGGGCAGGGTTCGTTGCAGCGCGTCGCGGTCGAGCCCGCGGGCGAGGCGATCGCGCAGCGCCGCGATCGTTTCGGTCACGCCGGCCAGGGTCTCGCCGTAGCGCTCATAGGGGACGCATTCGCCGCGGCCGCGGTGACGGCCGTCGCTCAGCTCGACGACCACCACCTGCGCCTCGGTCTTGGCGCCGCGGCTGATGGCGAATGTGCCGGCGATCGGCCAGCTCTCGGTGCGGACGGACAGCGAAAGGGAAAGGGACACGCTGCAATCAAATGCGAAGCTTGCGAAAAACACAACGGGCGCGCCGCCCGGCGCGCCCGTTGCCATGGTCGGAACGCCGCTATTCGCCGAAGCGGCCGGCCGCGTGCGCGAGCATGGTGTAGACCTTGCCGGTCTCCGAGGTCAGATAGCTGTGGGCCACCATCTGGCCGCGGTCGCCGCGCGAGACCTCCTCGAGCAGCCGCTCGAACTCGCCGATGTAGCGGTCGACCGTCTGCTTGAATTCGCGGTCGGTGCGATACTTGCGGCGGATGTCCTCGAACGTCTTCTGGCCCTGCATGGTGTAGAGGCGCCGGGTGAACACGTTGCGCTCGCCCCGCTTGTAGCGGTCCCACAATTCGGCGGCCGCGTCGTGGTCGATCATGCGGGCGATGTCGACCGACAGCGAATCGAGCGATTCCAGCGTGTGACGCGCCTGCCGCTCGTCGCCCCCGCGCGCGGTCGCCTCCGCGGCCGGTTGTCCCTCGCCGCGCGAGGCACGGTGCAACAGTTCCGACAGCCAGCTGCCGCCGGCGCCGCCGCGGTTGTTGCCAGCGGCCGGCTGCACCGGACTGAGCGAGGGCGATTCGGCCCGCCGCTGCGGCGCCGGCGCGCCGGCAGTGATGTCGGGGCGCGGCGGAGCCGGCGGCGCCTGCCGTGGCGGCTCCATGCGCGAGGGTGCGGCCTCGGCGCGTGCCGGCTCTGCGCGCGCGGCCTCCATGCGCGCACCCGCCGTCGCCAGCACAGGCTCGGCTTGGCCGCGCCGCACCGGCTCGACCGCATCGAGACCGCGGCCGTGGCGGGCGACGATACGATTGAGTTCGGCCAGCGCCTCGATCTGGTCGACGATGACGCGGCGCATCTGGGCCGCGCTTTCGGCGGTCTCCTGCGGCAGTTCCAGGATGCCGCGCCGAAATTCGGCGCGCGTGGCCTCGCGCACACGCTGCATCTCGGCGGCCATCTGCCGCATCCCCTGCAATGTCTCGGCAAAGCGGCGGGTGGTCTGCTCGAACATCTCGTGCGTCT
>Ga0073934_10005733_pt1 | contig 18795 bp, 18 predicted proteins | sample LarsenN4metaG_FD_76834 | JGI IMG/M metagenome (GOLD analysis project Ga0073934, IMG submission 76834) | Hot spring sediment bacterial and archeal communities from British Columbia, Canada, to study Microbial Dark Matter (Phase II) - Larsen... ... | reverse complement strand
GTAATCTTCCCCCTCTTCCCCCTCTTCCCCCTCTTCCCACCCCTCCCCCTCTTCCCCCTCTTCCCACCCCTCCCCATCTTCCCTCTCCTCCCACCCCTCCCCATCTCCCCGTCTCCCCGTCTCCCCGTCTCCCCATCTCCCCGTCTCCCCGTCACCCCTTGGCTGGGAAACGTTTGGAAATCCAGCTAATGATACCGCTGAGGAGGGCGCCACCCATGAATAAACCGAGGGCGGGGTTGAATAGGGGTTCCCAGAGTTGCTGCCAGATGTCGAGTCCTAGGTGTAAGTTCATGGAGCGCCCGATGACGGCGATCGCGAACCACAAAAAGGCGAACAGAATCAAGAAAACATCGGCAACTAATAGTAGGTTTAGCCAATTAATCAGTTTTTCTTTCATATGATAATGACAAAGGACAATCATATTTTCCCCTGAATGTGGTAAGGTAATGGCAACTGATGCGGTTTTGGGGAAAAATGGGATGGAAAATATCGATTGGCAAAATGCGATCGCGGGCGGTCTGGCGTTGGTCATCTTTATCGGCGGGATGTTGATGATGTTCACCAACATTTGGACTACTAAGGATAGATAACTTCCCTTCTGGGCTGGTCTCCCTCCCTCCCACTATCACCGGAAAAGGCGGTAGATTCGGTATCATAGGGGAGTAAATTCACCTTCTGAGGGACACAGTATGCCTTGGTCAGGAAAAAAGGCATACTGTGTCTCTACTGCTAACACCTATGCCAAACTCACCTTTGTTCAGTTCTTTACTTGTGGCGGGGGCTCTGCTTGCGCCTTTGGTAACTCTCGGTCCGGTGGCTAGGGCGGAGGAGCAACCCTTGTGGCTGTTTGAAACTCAGTGTGTCACCCAAGGTTCGGGGCGGATGCGCCAGGAAATGGCGGATATCTCTGTGGGGAGAGAGGTTTTCCGCTCTTATATGTTTATGGGACCTGGTAGCAGATCCGTTAATCTGACTTGCAAAATTCGTGGTGATGATCCGGAGGAGAAGGAGAATTTTAATAGCCTCCGGTTAGAGTTCGGGATGCAAGATAGTGATAAAAGTGGTCCTTATAATACGGTGGTGGTTTATTTGGACGGAGAGGAAAGTGCTTCCCAAACTATTGGTTCAGGAGAAAAAGTATCAATTGCTTTGGATGTGAGCCAATCCCAAAATGTTTCGGTGGAAACTGTCTGCTCATCTCGCAATGCTTACTGCGATCGCGTGTATTTTTTCAATGCTTCTCTCAGTAGCGAACCTGTCCCACCCAACGAGCCACCCACTCCTGAGCCGAGTAACAGTCCCGCTCCTACTCCTGGGGAGAGTCAGTAATCATTGGTCATTGGTAAGATGCTTAAGAAACCGGGTTTCTGGCTCCAAATCTCCGTTCAGGTACGAGATATCTCGTTTGAGAAACCCGGTTTCTATAATCTCAAAAGTCAAGTCTATGGGTGATAATCGCGACAGTCGATCGCCTCTTCTGTGAGGGCACTTTTGGGATGCACGGGACATTTGAGGCGGTAATCATTGGTAAAAAATTGGCAGTTGCTGCAGGGGATGCGGTGCATTTGTTTGGCTTGGGCGATCGTGGAGTCGATCGCCCGCCACACGGTCCACCCCGTCGCTACCACAAATAACCAAGGGAAGAGGAAAGCAATTGGCATCACCAATAGTTCTACAGCTTGCACCATCGGCATAACTCCCATCTAGCCTTTAAATATTAATCTTTTACCATATCACCAAGTGCCGCGCCCGGTGGGATACTTGGTGACCGAGAGGGAGGACACACAGAGAGATGAGGCGACGGAGAGAGCGGGTTTGAGAGACCTTAAATATTGCGAGTTGCCAATATGCTATTAAATTAATAAAAAATATCTAAAATCCGATAGATTAACCGGAGTTTTGGAGTAAATTAAAGACAGACAAAATTGTGCTGAATGCTACAGCGAGGTGACTATGGCTCTGCGATTAGGCGATATCGTACCGAATTTTACGCAAGGGTCCTCCCACGGGGACATAAATTTCTTTGACTGGGCGGGGGATAGCTGGGTGGTTCTCTTTTCCCACCCCGCCGACTTTACGCCGGTTTGCACCACGGAACTGGGAGAGGTGGCGCGGCTGAAAGCGGAATTTGACAAACGCAATGTGAAGCCGATCGCGCTGAGTGTGGATAGCGTGGAGTCTCACAAAGGCTGGATACCGGACATTGAAGAAGTGGGTAACGTTAGCCTCAACTACCCGATTCTCGCCGATGGCGATCGGAAAGTGTCGGACCTGTACGACATGATCCACCCCAATTCCCTGGAAAGCCTCACGGTGAGGACCGTATTTGTCATCGACCCCAATAAAAAACTGCGCCTGACCATCACCTATCCCGCCAGTACGGGGCGGAATTTCCAAGAAATCCTGCGAGTAATTGACTCGTTGCAGCTCACCGATGGCTACAGCGTCGCCACCCCAGTGAACTGGACAGATGGGAATGATTGCGTGATTGTCCCTTCCCTGAAAGACCCGGAAGTGCTAAAAGAAAAATTCCCCAAAGGTTATACTGTGGTGAAACCTTACCTGCGCATGACCCCGCAACCAAACAAATAATCACGATTAACCGGAAAGATTAACTGTGGGGTGGGCAGTGCCCCCACCCCACATTAATTGTAGGATTAATCCTAGGGTGGGCAATGCCCACCCAACAAAATGGCAGGTATTTTGAGAAAGCGATCGTGGATATTAAAAACGGCTTTATTGGTACTGTAGGCAATACACCCCTGATCCGGTTAAACAGCTTCAGCGAAGAAACCGGCTGCGAAATTCTTGGCAAAGCTGAATTTCTCAACCCCGGCGGCTCAGTCAAAGATAGAGCTGCACTGTACATCATCGAAGATGCGGAACGCCAAGGCTTGCTCAAACCCGGGGGCACGGTGGTAGAGGGAACGGCGGGCAATACCGGTATCGGTTTGGCCCATATTTGCAACGCCAAAGGCTATAAGTGCAAAATCGTCATTCCTGATACCCAATCCCAAGAAAAAATCGACGCTCTAAAAACCCTCGGGGCGGAAGTGATGACGGTTCCGGCTGTCCCCTACCGTGACCCTAACAATTATGTGAAATTATCGGGGCGGCTGGCAGCAGAAATGGAAAACGCAATTTGGGCGAACCAATTCGACAATTTAGCCAACCGTCAGGCGCACTATGAAACCACCGCGCCAGAAATTTGGGCGCAAACTGATGGTAAGATAGATGCTTGGGTGGCAGCAACCGGCACCGGCGGCACCTACGCCGGGGCGGCGATGTTTTTTAAAGACCAGAATCCCCAAATTAAATGCGTGGTGGCTGACCCAATGGGCAGCGGTCTTTACAGTTATGTGAAAACCGGAGAAATCAAAATTGAGGGCAGCTCCATTACTGAAGGTATCGGCAATAGCCGCATCACTGCCAATATGGAAGGTGTCCCGATTGATGACGCTCTCTTAGTGGATGACCAAGAGGCGGTGCGGGTGATTTACCAGTTACTGAAAAAAGACGGTTTGTTTATGGGCGGGTCCGTGGGCATCAATGTGGGTGCTGCTGTCGCCTTGGCGAAGCAAATGGGGCCGGGTCATACTATTGTAACAGTTTTGTGCGATGGTGGGGCACGGTATCAATCCCGTTTGTTTAATTCAGACTGGTTGGCTACTAAAGGTTTGGTGGCTAATTTCTAGGATTGGAGGAGAAACCGGGTTTCTGAAACGAGAGGTCTCGTACCTAGGCGAAGATTCTTGGCAAGAAACCCGGTTTCTGGGAGCCGACCAATGACCAATGACCAATGACAAGGGACAAGTGACCAATGACAACAGTTAATCTGCCTTATTTTGATTCTTTATTGGAGGAACTGGGCAAGGAAAATCCAGAGTTAAAACAGGCATTTGGGCGCCATGTTCACTGGGGATATTGGCCAGAACCCAGGAATGCAGATGGCTCGGTTGCTGATTTTGCGAAGGCGGCGGAGCGGCTTTCTGAGAAGGTTTGCGCTGCTGGTGGGGTGCAAAATGGCTTGCGCATACTAGATGCAGGTTGTGGGTTTGGCGGGACGATCGCCCTGATGAATGAGCGATTTTCTCCCATTAATCTCGTAGGTTTAAACATCGATGCCCGACAGTTAACCCGCGCCCAAGAGCAGGTGTTACCCCGTCCTAATAATACCATAGAATTTGTCCAAGGCGATGCCTGCGCTATGCCTTTTGAGGATAATTCTTTTGATATTGTTTTTGCCGTAGAGTGTATTTTTCACTTTCCCAGTCGAGAAAAGTTTTTTCAAGAAGCGCGGCGGGTATTGCGTCCGGGTGGTAAGCTGGCTTTATGCGACTTCGTAGCCCTAGAATTAGTCAACCCCATATTTAAAACTGTGGGCAAGTCATTCGGCAATAGCATATATCGCACTTATGGCCAAGTCAAAAGCGATTTTACGGCTTCTGACTATCGCCAACTGGCGGCAAAAACCGGGTTTAAGGCCAGTTTTATGGAAGATATCACCCCTAATACTGTACCAACTTATCCCGTGGTGCGACAAGTGCAGCGGACACATAATCAAGCTGAGATTGAAAAAGTCACAGCAATGGCAGAATGGTTAGCGCGTTTAGGCTGGGTGCGCTATCAAATTTGGGCTTTTGATGTGGCCTAGGGCTATCATATAATGTAGGGGCACGGCGTCGTTAACATTTCGGAATCAACGAAAAATTTTAATCTGCGCCACGCTTGTCCGTGCCCAACCCAACGGGGGGTTTAGTGATTTTTCGTTGGGGTGGGCACGGCGTTATTAATATCTGGGTTTCCGGCAAAATATTAATGAGGCCGTGCCCCTACGGGCGGGTTTTTTTGGGGTTAATTAGGAGGCTGGGTGCGCTATCAAATTTGGGCTTTTGATGTGGCCTAGGGCTATCATATAATGTAGGGGCACGGCGTCGTTAACATTTCGGAATCAACAGAAAATCTTGATGAGGCCGTGCCCAACCCAACGGGGGGTTTGGTGATTTTTCGTTGGGGTGGGCACGGCGTTATTAATATCTGGGTTTCCGGCAAAATATTAATGAGGCCGTGCCCCTACGGGCGGGTTTTTGGGGTTAATTAGGTTCAATTTGTCCAATTATAATAAATATGATTGACAACCAATCAAATTTATGCTAAATATATGTCCCCAGAACGAGTGTTAATTTGTCAAAATCGCACTTGCAAGAAGCAAGGAGCTGATAAGGTGCTGGCAGCTTTTCAGGCGTCCCCAGTTCCGGGAGTGACGGTGGTGGCTAGCAGTTGTTTGAGACATTGTGGCAGCGGTCCAATGGTATTAGTGGAACCGGGAGATGTTTGGTATTGTCGCGTGCGTCCTGATGAGGTAACGGCGGTAGTTGAACGGCATTTGAAAAATGGTGTTCCGGTGAAAGGGATGTTGTTTCATCCCCCCCATCCGTAGGAGCAGGGGAGCAGCGGTTCGACTTCGCTCACCGACCGGGGAGCAGGGGAGCAGGGGAGCAGGGGAGCAGGGGAGCAGGGGAGCAGAGGAGCAGGGGAGCAGGGGAGCAGGGGAGCCGCGAAGGCTCTTGAAACCCGGTTTCTCTTATTGATAACCCCTGGTTAAAAAGGGCACTTCTACTATTTCCCCATCCATATCGCCGATGCGGACTGAGAGACCGACGCCTCCGGCTTTGGTGCGGATGTAGGCGAGGGCAAAGTGTCCTGTGGGGGTGGGGGTGTAGCTGGTGATGGTGCCGATTTTTTCTTCTCCCAAAGTGACTGGTGTCCCAGGGGTGACTGCATCGGGGAGGTTTACTCCCCAGAGTTGTACTTTGACGCCTTTGTAGGTGTTGAGGCGGGCAATGGTTTCTTGACCGATGTAACAGCCTTTTTCAAAGGAGATGCTGTGCCATAAACCGGCTTCTAGGGGGTTGTAGTCTTCGGTGAGTTCTTTATCGGGAACTGGTCTGCCTTGTTGAATGCGCAGTTGTTCCCAGAGGTTTTCACCCAGGGGGGTGGCTCCTGCGGTGGTGAGGGTTTGCCATAGTGAGGCGGCGTTTTCTATCTGGGTGATGAGGGTGTAACCGGGGGTGGCTAAACCGCTACCGTTGGCGAGGCGGATGGTGGCCCCGTTGAGGTTGGTTTCTTGGTGGCTGTTGGGGGGTGGGGGTTCGAGGTTTAGTTGGGTGAGGAGGTGGGTGGCCCTAGGCCCGATGAGGCTAAAGGTGGCGGTGGTGTCGGTGATGTCTTGGAGTTCGACTTTATCGGCGGGGATGATGTAGCGGTCTAACCAGGTGATGATTTTCTGGCGGCGGTTGGGGGAGATGAGCAGGAGTACGCTGTCTGGGGTGATGTAGGCGGTGGCGAGGTCGATCGTCCTGGCGGTGGCGGTGACGAAAACGGTGTCGCTGGTTTGTCCTGGTTGGAGAATTTGGAAGTTGTTGGTACTTTGGTTGTGCAGGTAGCGGATGCGATCGGCTCCCGTTACCAGGATGCGGCCCCAGTGGGTGCGATCGCACAGAGCCACCCCATCTGTCGCCGCCGTTAAAGCCGCCTCATCATTCCCAAAAGACACCGGCACATGAATATCATCATATACTGGGGCAAAAGTCGCCCCCCCTGCTGCTTGCAGGTCCTGCAATTCCCGATTCATATAATTTTCTATCCCGTCATTTGAATCCCTTTCAGGGATTCGGTCCACAGACATTTTACCTAGTTTCAATCTCTCAAAGATTTTCAGTCCAGAGACATTGTACCCAGTTTCAATCCAGCCAAAACCTCCGTTACCACCCGTTTGGCTTTTACCTCCAGTTCCTGCCATGCTACCTCGCCGGTTTCCGCTTCAATGAGACTGGTATCGATATCCACTTCTGTGGTTTCCCCAGGGGCGTGGGTGGGGGTATAATCGCGAAAACAGATTTTATAGCACATTTCCCACAAGTCAAATTGGTGCTGCTCCCCGTTCCGCTCTAAACAGAGGACATATCCGGGGATAGGGGTTTGCACTTCTTCATAGGTAGCTTTCCAGTCGGTTGGTTCCACTTGGGAGCGGATATTGTCCACCAGGCGGATGAGTGCTGGCTGCATCAGCAATTCGGCTTGGTGCCATGCTTCGAGGGTTTTAAATTTCGGCTTCATCAGGGTAGTAGAGGCATCTGCTCTAGAATATCCCAGATTGAGCCGGTTTTAGATGTTATAATCCCCCTCTATCCCCCAACCCCTTTCTCCCTCGCGTTGCGTTAGGGGGGGGAGAAAGGGGAGTAAGACGGGGATGCTTTTTTCTCCGACTCTCCCCTCTCCCTGCTTGGGAGAGGCGATGCACTGAGCTTGTCGAAGTGGAGCGGGGGTGAGGGCAATATCGAGTGTCTCATTATTAATTGAAATAACTATATCTTGCTTCGATACAGATATATTATCAGGCATTGCGAATGAGCCAGGGCGAAGCATCGCGGGAGCAATATTTAGGTAAAACCGGTAAGCTGTTGGCCGCGATGCTTCGCCCCTAAAGATTGATTAATTTTGATTAATTGCGTTTAACCACAAAATTGTTGTCCCCAGGGAATAATCCGACGAGGATTGTTTCTATCCAATGGGGCTGCACAATCAAATTCCCGCACCCCATTGGTTAATAATCCAAAAGTTCTGATGTCACCAGTGTGTTTTTTGCTATAAGTCACCGCGCCAATATTAGGGCAGCTATCGATAACTTGTGTTGCCATAGCCGTGAGCATTTGATTTGAGTTCATTACTGCATCAACTGGCTGAGGTTGCCTCAATTCTCCCATGATAACCAATAATTGATAAATGCGTTGTGGCGGGGCGCCTTGTTGCCACTCAGGAGATAGTTGTCTAAAATTAAATGCCAGAGTAATTTTGCGACCATCTTTAATTCTGGATTCCATGTTAAAAATGGCCGTTTCACAGGACATCCGTTGGCTAATTAAAATATCTGCCTGGTTGGGCGGCAATGTAACTGGGGATAATATCGCAGTGGTTAGTAAAAGGCTGGCAATTGGATTCAGCATAACTTCTCCTGTTTGTCAAGTCATGTAATTGTTTCAATCCCTGAAAGGGATTTGGGTAAGTTTCCGTATTGTCGGGGCGAGAAAGCGAATCGCCCCTACACTCCCTTTCAATCCCTGAAAGTAGTAGGGTGGGCAGTGCCGAACCTCCTGTTATTGCCTCTGAAGAGGTGATTCGGTATAGCACAGCCCACCCTACGAACTTGGATCCAGATATCCGCTCAGCGATCGCGAATGAGCCAGGGCGAAGCATCGCGGGCTCAATATCTAGGTCAAACCGGTAAGCTGTTGGCCGCGATGCTTCGCCCCTACAGATTGATTAATTTTGATTAATTGTCTTTAAGCACAAAATTGTTGTCCCCAGGGAATAATACGAGTAGGTTGCAGGGTGGGTAGTGCCCACCCTATTTGGTCATACTATCCCTGAACTGCTGGTAATTGGGCTAGTTTATCGGGATAGATTTCGATTTGCATGTTATCATCCTCGCGACTACCGAGGGAGCGTTTGACTTGACCTAAATATAGGGGTTGAGAAACGTTGGGTTGAGGATGGATGATGGTGCGAGCGCGGATGGTGAGTTGGTTTTCTCCCCTGCCTAAACGTCCGGGGGAAAATAAATCGTAGGCGGCTTGGCGGAGGGTGGCTTCTAATTGAGACTCGGTGATGGTGGCGGGGACAGCGATCGCGGTTTGGGTGCCACCATTATCGTAAACTAGGCTGAAGCGGATCGCTCCCGGAACGGCGGTACGGGTGTAGAGACTGACACCGAGGCCGAACAGACCGACGGTGAGGACCCCCATAAAACTGGTAATCCCCACGAAGCGAAAGCGAAAGCCCCATTTAAAGAAAAAAGCGATCGCGGTGAACAGGAAACAAGCCACAGTGGCGATACCCATCCACTTGGCAGCAAAGAGAAAATCGGCGTTAGTGAGCATGATTGAGTGATAGTTTTAAGATTCTGCCTCGGTACTGACAATATCAGGAGCTGTAGGATCAATTCCCTCTTGGTTGGTGGAAGATTCTAGAGCCGCTCGCACAGCATGCCAGCAGAGATTAGCGCATTTGATGCGGACGGGGAATTGAGCTACCCCCTGCATGACGTTTAACTTGCGCTGTTCTTTGGGAAATTCGGCTTCACCTTTCATCATGCGCTGGAAACGCTCCACCATTGCTAAAGCGTCGGTGATAGTTTGACCCTGGAGAGCTTCTGCCATCAGGTCCGCTGAAGCCATCGAGATGGCGCAGCCTTCGCCTTCAAATTTGACCTCGGCGATCGTATCCCCCGCCTCGTTCAGCTTCAGAGTTAGCTCGATCGTATCCCCACAAGAAGGATTATGGCCCCGCTGGCGCCGGTGGACCGGATTAGTTTGGCCGCGATACCGGGGTGCTTTGTAGCGCTCCAGAATCACTTGCTGGTACAAGTCCCGCAGATTACCTACTGACATGACACAATAGATGGTGAAGTTAATTGATCTCGCTCTCAATCCTATCATGTCTGGTTCTTAGTTGGGCTTTAGCCCTCTTAGTTCTTAGTTCTTAATTCGTAGTTGGGCTTTAGCCCTCTTAGTTCTTAGTTCGTAGTTGGGCTTTAGCCCTCTTGGTTCGTAGTTGGGCTTTAGCCATCCCCCCTACCCCCCTTTGAAAGGGGGGGTTCGTAGTTGGGCTTCAGCCCAAAAAAAACGAACCCTTCAAAGAGGGCTAAAGCCCAACTACAAACCCAATCAAGAGGGCTAAAGCCCCACTACAAACAGATAAACAGGTTCAAAAAACACATCGGCTTATGACAATTAATATTTATGAAGCTGTCCCTATCCCTATATCGATCATCGATGTCAAAAGCAAATTTTTCCGATTGGCCGGGTGCAACCGCGCTGCCCAGGAATTTTGGGGCATGAAGGCTTTGGATGCTGAAGGCAAAACCCTAGAAGAACTTTTAGACCCAGAAGCCGCTGCAATTTGGCGACAGCATTGCCAAGATTGCATCAATCAGGCAGATATTAACCCCCAGCACAGTGGTGGGAGCTGGGAAGAATGCCGGATCATTGATGGTGATGAGCATTGGTGGCGGACGGTACTGCAACCCCTACCAGACCAGGAAGGCAGGATATCCAGAATTATCGCCACATCAAATAATATTACTGCCGAGTACAGACTCCGCCAAGAGCTGGAAATAGCCAGACAGGAAACCCACCAAGCACAGACAAAATTAAACCAGTTTTTCGATTTGAGTCCGGATATGCTGACAATCGCTACTCCTGACAACTATTTAGAGCGGGTCAATCCAGCCGCGACGAAGATACTGGGCTACAGTATTGCCGAATTACAATCGATGTCTTTTATAGAACTCATTCATCCCGACGATCGCCAACCCACTCAAGATGCAGTAGCAGCGCACTTTGCCAAAGGAGAGCCGACGGTAAATTTTGAGAACCGCTATCGCACGAAAGACGGGGGCGAAAAATGGCTAGCTTGGAGCGCCGCCCCCTCCCATACAGACGGAAAATATTACTGTATCGGGCGGGATGTGACGGAAATCAAAAAGACTCAAGCCACTTTGCGCCAGAGTGAAGCCCAATTTCGGGCTTTATTTGAATATGCCGCCGTGGGGATGGGCTATGTCAGTCTGGAAGGTCGGTTTTTGCGGGTAAATCAATGCTGGTGTGATTTTCTGGGAATGACTCAGGAGGAAATGCAGTCTCTGAGCTTTCCAGAGATTACCCATCCCGATGACTTAGAGAAAGATTGGGACTGCATCCGCCATTTATTACGCGGAAAGGTGGACAAATACACGGTGGAAAAGCGCTACATCCGCAAAGACGGCGAAATCATCTGGGTGAAACTCACGGCGTCTTTAGTTCGTTCTGCGACTTCGGGAGAGCCGGAGTATTTTATCGCGGTGGTGGATGATATCACCCCAAGAAAAGAACTGGAAAAAGAATTAGCCTTGCGGCAGTCCCGCTTTGATGCCTTTTTCCACAATTCTAATGTGGGGATGGCCATTTATGACTACCAACTGCGCTATCAGCAAATTAACGAAGCTCTGGCGGAAATGAACGGCATATCAGTAGCGGCACATTTGGGCAAAACATTAGAGGAAGTGATTCCCGATTTGGCGCCGGTGGTAATGCCGATTTATTTGGAGATTATGGCTTCGGGGCAATCGCTGGTAAACCAAGAACTGAGCGGATTTACGCCTAAACAGCCGGGACTTTTGCGGCACTGGATTGTCTCCTATTTCCCGCTGATGGGAGAGTTCGGCTGCATCGGGTTGGGGGTGGTGGTGGTGGAAATCACGGAACGCAAACGCGCCGAACAAGAAGCCCAACGCCTCCTCGCAACCCTCAAAGAAGCCCAAAGAATTGCCCATATTGGCAACTGGGAATTTGACGCCCAAAGCCTGACCATCACTTGGTCAGAAGAAATGTTCCGCATTGTGGGAATGGAACCAGGGACGACTCCCCCCAGTTATGAAGAGCATTTAGAAAGGGTTCACCCAGACGATCGGCTATTCTACCAGCGCACCTTAGAACGCGCCTTCACTCGCGGGACGAGCTATGATATCGACCTGCGCTTAGTACGTCCTGATGGCTCTGTGCGCTGGGTAAACGCCAAAGGAGAAGCCGTCCGCGACCCTAGAGGTCAAGTATTGCGTCTGGTCGGGACAGCAATGGACATCACCGAAAGGGAGCGGGTGCAGCAGGCTTTAAGACAGTCGGAAGCCCAACTGCGATCGCTCTTCACCCGCGCCCAAATCCTCAACCAACTCGCCACCCAAATCCGCCAATCCCTAGACCTAGAAGCCATTCTCCAAACCGCCGTCACCGCCATCCGCAACCTCTTGCAAATCGACCTGTGCGTATTCACCTGGTATCGCCCCCACGCCATCCCCCCCAGTTGGGAAGTTTACACAGAATCCAAACGCCCCGACCTCCCCAGCATCATCGGTCTATATCCCATTGGTGAAGTTAATCCCCTAGCGCAACGGGTATTAAACCGAGAACTGATTCGCGTCGATAATGCACAGACAGAACCAGACCTGGAACTACGCGAATGTCTCCTGGCCCTCGGTTACGCCGCCCAATTAGGATTACCCTTTGAAACCAACTCCGGCGCGATCGGCACCCTTTCATGTATTCACTTTACCAGCGCACGCCCTTGGCGCGATGAAGAGCTGGAACTACTCACCACCGTCCAAGACCAGTTAACTATTGCCATTAACCAAGCTGAACTCTACCAACAAAGTCGCACCGCCGCCGCCCTTGCTACCGCCAAAAGCGAGGAACTAGAACAAACCTTACTGCAGCTCCAGCGCACCCAAACCCAGCTCATCCAAGCCGAAAAAATGTCCTCCCTCGGTCAAATGGTGGCAGGAGTTGCCCACGAAATCAACAACCCCGTCAGCTTCATCTACGGTAATATCACCCACGCCACCGAATATGTGGCAGAATTGCTAGATTTAATTGATTTATACAATCAACACTATCCCCAAGCCGTACCAGAAATCGAGGCGGCTATTGAAGCGATCGACCTAGAATTTATGCGCGAAGATTTCCTCAAAGTTCTAGAATCCATGAAATCTGGCGCCAACCGCATCAGCACCATTGTCAAGTCTCTGCGCACCTTCTCCCGCCTGGATGAAGCAGACATGAAACAAGCCAATATTCACGAATGCTTAGACAGCACATTACTTCTCTTAGAAAATCGCCTGCAATCCCAAAACAATAATATTCAAATTATCAAAGAATACGGTAATTTGCCCGAATTTGAATGCTATCCTAGTCAGTTAAATCAGGTGTTTATGAATACCCTAAACAATGCCATTGAGGCATTAGAATCCCTAGAAAATGGCGATACCAACCGAGAAAAAACCATTCGCATTACCACAGAGGTAATTGATGGCCAAAAAGTTGCCATCCACATTACCGACAACGGACCAGGAATCGCGCCCGATGTCCTCTCGCGGTTATTCGACCCCTTCTTTACCACGAAACCCATTGGCAAAGGCACTGGCTTGGGTTTGTCTATCAGCTACCAAATTGTGGTAGAACAACATGGCGGCGATTTGCGCTGCATTTCTGCCCCTGGAGAGACTACAGAATTTATTATCGAACTTCCCCTATCTCGCCCTCAAGGCTCGTAGTTGGGCTTTAGCCCAATCCGGAGGGCTAAAGCCCAACTACCAACATACAGTCAATTCAAATAAGAATGAGACGCCAAGTGCCTGCATAGTTGCCCTCTATCCCCCAACCCCTTTCTCCCAGGGGGGGAGAAAGGGGAGATGGAAGACGCTTTTTTTCTGTGACTCCCCCCTCTCCCGACCTGGGAGAGGGGACGGGGGCGAGGGTTTTAGGGCAATATCGAGTGTCTCATTCTTAATTGAAATCACTATACAGCAGATTATTCACCCTGACGCAAAATCTCTCGCACGGCCATTAAAACAATGCCCAATTTATTTTTGCCGCTCCCATCTGCTCCACATCCCCAGTAGTAATCAATGGGGGAATTTTCCACCAGTTCTTCATCGCCGGTAGCCAGGAGAATTTCCCGAATATCGGCGTGAGTCTGGAATTTACACAACACCCCCTGCTTCATAATTTCGTCTTTGACTTTCTCCCAGTCGGAGCGCAAAGGTCGTTTGCGGTCTCGCCCCATTTTCGCTGCTTGCTTCGCAGTGGGGGCCATTCTCACCGCTTCCTCATGGGGGGTTCCGGCAAATTTTTGGGCTTGGAAGTAATGCTCGCTGGTGGGCCAATAAGCGCCATTCAGCTCAAAACCGTGGCTGGAAAAGTTGGAAAAGCAGCCGTATTCACTCTTGGTAGTGTAAAAGTAGATAGTCATTTGTCCCTTGTCATTTGTCATTTGTCATTTGTCACTTGTCACTTGTCACTTGTCCGCTTGTCCGCAAAGAGAGCTTGTTACCAAACGACTCTTGGACCAAAGACCAAGGACAAATGACAAATGGCGAGATAGGGGTTTGTAGTTGGGCTTTAGCCCAAATTGTGGAGGGATAAAGCCCAACTATAAACCCCGTGTATTAGCCAGATATGCGTGGTGGTGAAATGGGTAGAGTGAGAATAAACTCGGCCCCGTGACCCGGTTGGGAAATTACCTGAATGCTACCGCCGTGTTTTTGGGCGATTTGGTAGCAAATCGCCAATCCCGTCCCAGTGCCTTTACCGGGGGGTTTGGTGGTGAAAAAGGGGTCAAAAATTTTGGTGGTGTGGGCGGTGTCGATGCCAGAACCGTTATCGGCAATTTTGATGGCAACGTGGGTGGGGTTGGGGGTATAGGTGGTGATGGTAATTTCGGGTTGTTTGTCCCGGAAGTGGGAACCGGATTCGGGGTCGAAGGCATCGATCGCGTTGGTGAGGATTTGCTTGAAAAGCTGGTTAATATAGGCCGGATAGCATTCAATTTGCGGTAATTCACCGTAATTTTTAATTACCATAATGCCATCGAGGCGGTGGTTAAGCAGCATTAAGGTACTGTCAATTCCCGAATGAATGTTTACTTGCTTAGTGTCTGCTTCTTGGAGCCGAGAGAAATGGCGCAGAGATTGGACAATGTGGCAAATGCGATCGGCGCCGCAATTCATGGAATCGAGAATTTTCGGTAAATCCTGGTAAAGAAACTCTAAATCGATAGCTTCGATATGTTCCCGAATCGCCGCTGGTGGTTGGGGGTATTCTTTTTGATACAGGGATACCAATTCCATCAGGTCCTGGATGTAGCTGCTGCTATGTTCTATATTCCCAGTAATAAAACTCAGGGGGTTATTGATTTCGTGAGCGATACCAGCCACCAGACGCCCCAGAGAGGACATTTTTTCGCTCTGAATTAGCTGGGCTTGGGTTTGGTTGATTTCTTCTAGCTGTCGCTGCACTTGCTCGATGAGTTGGTTAAAGGAATTTGCCAACACTCCCACTTCGTCATTGGTGATAATGGGCACTCGCAATTGATAGTTAGAGGAAGTGGTGGCTCGCTGAGCAACTTGGGTGAGCCATTCGATCGGGCGAGCGATCGCCCGACTGGTGACATAAGCCAATAAGGCCGCGATCGCCCCCGACAACAGCAAACTGCTAATCGTAATTTGCCGCCGCCACACCTCCGCCCGATCGAACTCGACCCGAGCCGCCAACTCATGGGCTTTCGCTTGCTCCATAATCCGAGCTAGCTCCCCCGATAACACCTCCAACAATCCTGTAAACTCCTCCACCAGGGCCGCCGCACTTTCATCAGCTCCTATTAGCGCCGCTGGTGTCCCCTTTCCAGATAAATTATCCCCAGCAGCAATTTGCGGCAATATGGACTGGATATCCCGAGAAGAAGCCGCCACCATATCCCCATAAGCCTCTAATATCGCCTCAATTTCCAATGTCCCGACCCCTAAATCCTCCTTGCCCTGATTATCCTTCTCAGGAGAAATATCCCGGGTTTCCATAAACCGTTCTAATTTCCCCAGCATCAGCCCCACTTGCCCAGCACTTTCCCAAAACTCTGCCTTTTGTTTGGATACAGCCGCCGCATTTCCCGAAGCTGAACCCAACCGCGCCGCTTCCAGCAGCGCTGAGTCCAAATTGTGCTGCAAATCATTCAGCAGCAATTGTTGCTCCCGGGCATCACGAAACTTTTCCTTTGCCTGACGCTGGTAATAATCTCCCACTGTCAGCCCCGTTCCTGTGCCCAAAACCGCTACTCCTACTGCCACTGCGTAACCGTAGCCGATTTTTTGCTTAATACTCAAGCGCCCCAGTAGTTGTTTCAGCCCATACCATTGGCGCCGGTTGTCTCCCTGGCGCTGGTCGCTTTTAGATTTGGCCAAAGGGCTGATTTCTTTGGTGTTTAAGGAAGGATAGCGGTTTTGTAGCTGCATAGAGGGTCAGTTGTTACGAGTAATTTGATTTCCGCAAGGGCAAGCCCTTCTCTGTCGCTATTCCTGGGGCTCTTGACGGCTGCCGCTGTTTTAGGTGGCTGGGTTTCCAAAGCAGCCGCTTTATGCACACCCGCACCACGACTCGTCCCGACACTGACCAAGGAATTGCCAATTACAGTTTAACCGGATTTATCCCGAATTTTACCGCTGATATTAAATTTTTATTAAAAAAGTTTTTTTCTCCCGATTTTTTGCTAAACTAGAGTCTATGTAATTTTCCATAAACTTATCCTGGCTTTCTTTTTGTGGATCTGACACCTAGACGGAAAAAACCCCGTGACTCAGGCAAAAGGCACTTAGGTTAAGCACGTGGCAGGTGCCGCTGACACGGGCATTGTCACCACAAACTCTGCCCCGTGACCAGGAAGCGAAATTACCTCAATACTACCGCCGTGTTTTTGCACGATCTGGTAGCAAATCGCTAGTCCCATCCCGGTGCCTTTACCGGGAGCCTTGGTGGTAAAAAATGGGTCAAAAATATTCTTGGCGATATCCGGGGCAATTCCCAGACCGTTATCGCTAATGCAGACGCGAATCAAAGGGACATCTCTCAGGGTTGCTACTGGCAACTTAGCCGCCGATACGGATACGCTGTACATCGGCTGATCAGGGGTGGCGGACTGTCCCTCAGCCACCATTTCCGTGCGGATGGAAATTTGCGGCTGCTTTTGCCCCTCTGACTCGGGGGAAAAGTGCCCTTGGGATGCGGCTTCTTCTAGTGCATCAATGGCATTGCTGATCAGATGTAAAAATAGCTGATTGAGCTGTGCTGGGTAGCACTCAATTTCTGGGAGTTGGCCGTAGTTTTTGCCCACTTTAATTTGGCTGAGGCGGTGGTTGAGAATTAATAGGGTGCTGTCGATGCCAGAATGGATGTCCGCCTGCTTCACCTCGGATTCGTCTAGGCGGGAGAAGTTGCGTAGAGACAGGACGATCGTTCTAATCCGATCGGCTCCCGACTTCATCGAGTCCAAGAGTTTGAGAAAGTCGGCACGTAAAAACTCCAGCTCCATCTCCTCAATGGCAGCGGCAATTTCTGGCACTGGCTCCGGGTAATGTTCCTCGTATAAGTCGATTAAGTGCAGCAACTCTGCCAAATATTCCCCCGCATGAGTGATATTGCCATAGATAAAGCTGACCGGGTTGTTAATTTCATGGGCAACACCACCCACCATCTGCCCCAGAGCTGACATTTTTTCGCTGTGAACAAGCTGGGATTGGGTTTCCTGTAGTTGCTGCACAACTTGCCTAAGTTCTTGGGTTCTTTCTTCTACCCTACCCTCTAAGGTTTGACGGGCTAGTTCCAAGTCTTTAGTATAATTACTTAACCATTTGATGAGTTGGTTCAGGGAGACGGCGAGGGAACCTACTTCGTCGTTGGTTAAAACTGGGGCGAGCAGTTGGAAATTAGAATTTTCCGTTACCCGGCGAGCCACCTGATTTACCCATTCGATCGGGCGAGAGATTTGGCGGCTAGTATAAAAACCGATCAGAGCGGCAATCCCCGCCGACAGGACCACACTCACTGCCACAATTCGCAGCCGCAGAGCGTGGGCACTCTCTAGCTGCATTTGGGCATCCTCTTTCTCCTGGTTAGTTTGGGCGACTAAGATATTTAACCGTTCCGAGAGGCGTTCAAATTCAATCCCCATCTCGATCGCCTGTTTGCTCGCCATCAGTTCCCACACTTGTAGCCTAGCAGCGGGAATTTCTGCCCCCTGCAATGCCGAGGGTTTCACTTGTCCCCACCAAGACTCGATTAATTCTACATAAGCCGCGATCGTGACCGCGTATGTTGGCAATAAATCTGCCATATCCCTGCCATCGGTCGCCCCTTCTGTGGGCTGGTTATCAATAAACTTCTCCAACTCCTCGAGCTTCTGCTGGGCAACATTCATCTGAGAGAGCAATTTCGCCTGCTCGTAGTCGAACCAAATCGACTCGCCCAACACCTGCACCAGGCGCTGGGGATGAGATAACATCTGCATAACTGCCCGGTCTAACTCTAGGAGCAAAAGTTCCTTATCTTCTGCCCGCTTCAAATCTGATTGCGCTTGCCTTTGGTAATAATCCCCCACCGCCAGCCCCACCGTCGTCCCCAAAGCCGCCACCCCAATTACCAGTAAATAACCCCCAGCAATCTTTTTAAAAATGCTCCATCGTGGCATCACATTTTCCAACCACCGCATCCTTAATGGCAGCCGTTTTCCCTCGCCACTTTTCCGATAAATTACCCCTAAATTTTCACCATTCCCCTCCCCTGATACCCCGACAAAATGGGTTTTTTTCCTGTTACTTATCCCCTCTACTGATTCTTTGAATAACATAAAATTTCCTCTATTGTCAGCAACATTACCGTTAAAATCCACTGCACAGAAGTTTTCCTAAATTTTCCTCGGCGGCAAAAATTACCTGATTTATTTGCTAATTTTTGGCAAATTAAATCAAAGTTTACTGCCAACCCATAACTGGAGCAACCGTAACAATGTTGCTGCTCCGCTGCTATCCTGTCCCAGCCAGTTGCTTTGACAAAATTACAGCATATTGCGTGTATATTTGGTTATGCTCCTCAACCCCCTCGACCAACCCAAGGGGTTTTCTCTGTACCACATCATTTCACAAACTGCTGTAACTAAACCTAAATTTTATCACATCCAGCCGTAAATTTATAGTCATTTCAAATAATAGTGAGACAACCCTTGAGAGTTGCCCTCTATCCCCCAACCCCTTTCGACCAAAAAGGGAGAAAGGGGAGTAAGAGAGGGAAGAGGGGGAAGAGGGGGAGGGGTGGGAAGAGGGGGAAGAGGGGGAGGGGTGGGAAGAGGGGGAAGAGGGGGAGGGGTGGGAAGAGGGGGAAG
>Ga0073934_10005732_pt1 | contig 18796 bp, 14 predicted proteins | sample LarsenN4metaG_FD_76834 | JGI IMG/M metagenome (GOLD analysis project Ga0073934, IMG submission 76834) | Hot spring sediment bacterial and archeal communities from British Columbia, Canada, to study Microbial Dark Matter (Phase II) - Larsen... ... | reverse complement strand
TGCCCAGCAGCCAGGCGGCGGCCAGGAAGACGGCGGCGGAGAGCGCAGCGCGGGCGGCGGCCGCAGCAGCGTCGCGGGCAGCGTCATCCCTGGCCGCGCCGGCGGCCAGCCGGGCCGCGTGACGGACTCCGGGCAGCGCCAGGGCCATGCGTGCGAAGAGGGGGGCGGGGAGCATGGAGGCCAGCAGGCCCAGGGGTGCGGCCGCAGCCATGCCCAGCGCCGCCGCGGCCCATTGGAGGTCCTCGATGGAATCGGCGCCGCGGAAGAAGGAGAGGGTGGCCATGGAGAAGACGGTCACGGAGAAGGCCGTGCCCAGCAGGAGCCTGCCGGCGTCCCGGGCGTTCTCCCCTTCCCCCTGGGAGCGGCCAATCGCCAGCAGGACCAGCGCCGCACAGAGCCATCCGATGGCCGCGCCCACGAGGGAATCGAGCACGGTGGCGCGGAGGCCGAGCACGGCGATCGCGCCCGCTGTGGCGGCGGCGCAGGGGCCGGCGCACGCGGCGCAGGCTCTGGCGAAGAGTGTGCGCGCGGCGGCGGCCCTGCGGGCAGCCCACTCCCCCTCCAATGCGGCCAGGGCGCCCAGGACGAAGCCACGGCCCCAGCCCTGGCCGGCGCTGAACGGGGTGCTGGAGGGGAGAGTGGCGAGAAACACGAGGGCGGCGAGCCCGGCTCCTGCTGCCAGCTCCACGCGGGAGAGGGGCGGCGCCGGGCGGGCCTCCGGCGAGGGGAGGAGTGCTGCCAGGAGCCACCCCAGCGCGCCGATGAGGAGCACGCCCCACAGAACCCAGTTTTCCACTCTGAAGCCTCCCTGCGCCGGTGGACGGGGCGGCGCGGCCCCTGGCCCGATCCCGAGCGCCCGGGCGTGGCGCCTCCGGAGGCCGGCGGCTAGTTGCCTGGGAAGGCCGGCGGGCGGCGGGCGACCGCGCGCGGCGGCCACTGAAACTGAATCATCTCTTGCGACGACAGATTTCAGGAATCGGTTGCCCGGGATTCCCGCGGGCCGGTGCGGAGGCGGGGAGCGCGCGCTGGCCCCGAGCGTCCCGGTCCGGCCCGAGTGGTATACTAGGCTGGCGCCACCACGCCAGCCCGGCCCCATCTGATGCGCTCACCGGTGACAGCCCCTGCCCCCGGCGCACGCCAGTGATGCCCGCGGGGAGCGCATGCTCCGTGGCGGCGACCCCTGAAGCAGGAGGCTGTCATGCCACCCGGAGAGACCAGTGTGCGCTGTCCAGGATGCGGGCACACATCCCAGATTCCTTTCGCGGCGATCCGCCGCGACAACCTGCATTGCCCGGCGTGCGGCAAGAAGATCCCGCTGACCTCCGTTGCGCCGCCCACGGAAAACACCGGGTTCACACGTCCGAAGCCCCGGCGCAGCAGCCGGCCCATGCGCCGCCGGTAGCCGAGCGCCGCCGACCACGCAGCGAGGAGCCATGGTCAAGAGCCCCGTAGAACGCATTGGCGCCCTGGTCGCCATGTTCCTGCCCATCATGGGCACGCTGGCCGCCATCTGGCTGGCCTTCGTAAACGGCTACGTGCGCAGCGCGGACCTCTGGCTGCTGTTCTGGATGTACCTGGCCACGGGGCTGGGCATCACCGTGGGGTTCCACAGGATGCTCACCCACCAGAGCTTCCGCCCCACCCTGCCCGTGAAGTTCCTGTTTCTGATGCTGGGCTCCATGGCCCTGCAGGGTCCGGCCATCTACTGGGCGACGGTCCACTGGAAGCACCACGTCCACTCGGACACGGACGCGGACCCCCACAGTCCCTGGTGGTGGCGCGGGATCGATCTTCGGGGCTTCATGGCGAGTCCATGGCATCGGATCAAGCTCCGCGCTCTGGCGTTCTGGAACGCCCACATGGGCTGGCTGTTTCAGGGGACGATTCCCTGGGACCAGAGCGACCCCGTGCAGCAGCGATTCCGCAGGGACGCGCTGGTGGTCTTCATGAGCCGCACCTTCGTGGTGTGGGTCGTCCTCCGGTTTGCGCTCTGCTGGCTTATCGGCGGCCTGCCTGGGATGCTGTGGGGCGGGTGCGTGGCCATCCTGCTCACCCAGCAGGTGACTTACCTTGTGAACTCGGCGACCCACGTGGTGGGGTGGAAGGACTTCGACACCACCGACGAGAGCCGCAACAACCCGGTGGTGGCCCTGCTGGCCAAGGGGGAGGGCTGGCACAACAACCACCACAAGTTCATGTGGTCGGCCCGCCATGGGCTCACATGGTGGCAGTTCGACCTCTCCTACGTCGTCATCTGGGTGATGCAGCGGCTGCGTCTGGTGTCCGAGGTGCGGCTGCCCAAGCCGTCGCAGATCCAGGCGGGCGTCCGCCGGCACTCGGCGTCGGCCTGAGGGCGCGTGGTCAGCGGTCGCGGGGGCTCCGGGCGGGCGGAGCCGGGAGGACCCGCGCGGCCACGTCGCGCTCGATGACGGGCAGGCGCAGGACCAGCCCGGAGGGTCCCACGACCGCCTCCTCACGGCGCACTGGCTCGCCCTTCCAGGTGTCCCACCACTCCACGACGCAGCGGCCGGGCGGCAGGCCGCGGATGGTGGTGCGGGCTCCGGCCACCGGCGGGATCGGCCGCTTCTCGAAGACGTTCTTCCAGCAGTGATCCCGGTTCTGGGCCCAGAGTACCGCGGTGCGGCCGTGCGCCAGCCCGTAGAGGTTCAGGTTCGCCGCCCTGGCGGAGCGGTAGGGTGCCAGGACGTACTCGGAGACCTCCGCCCAGTCCCCCTCCATGTTCTCCAGGGTGATCTCGTGCGGGCCGGCCGGCACGGCGATAGCGATCTCGCGGTCGAACTCGGCCTGCCAGACGTTGTGCTCCTTGTTGAGCGCGGTGGACTTGTATTCAGGCGTGGCTCCGGGCCGGGCAGGCGGGGCGGCGGAGAGGCGCACGTCCGCAGCGGGCTGGCCGTCCAGGAGGATCCGGAGGCGCGCGGCGACGGAGACGCGGCTGACGCGGATGGAGAAGCGGCCTGGCTGGGCGAAGTCCACCCGGAGGCGGGGCGTGGTGCGCAGGTCGGGCTTTGCCGGGGCGTAGAGGAACGAGGGCAGCGGGCGGCTGCCATCCGGCCCCAGGGGCGTGATGGTCCAGGGCTCTTCCGCGGCGCGCCCCCACCCGGCGGTGGCCGGAAGGCGCAGGTCTCCCGGCTTGCCGCCCGGCCCTTCGAGTTCTGGAGGGGAGGCCTGGAGCTGCTGCCAGGGTCCGGCGGTCCAGTCGACCTGGTCCGCGAAGCGGCGCAGGGAGGCGAACCGGGAGTAGAGGTTCTTGGGGTGGACGTAGCCGTCCCACCACCAGATCATTCCTCCGCCGGCGTTGCCTGAGAGGAGGGAGGACCAGAGGCCGTTGTGGAGATTGACGCCGCGGCCGTCTGGGTCGTAGTTCTCGTCGCCCTTGCGCCAGTCGATGCCGAACTCGGCCATGAGGTGGGGCTTGCCGTGGCGGGCGTGTGCCAGTGCGTCCTCCCGGATCACGGGGGCGCTGTCTGGGATGTCCCCCTTGCCGTAGTGGTGGGTCTGTGTGAAGTCGATCTCGGGGATGCGCCAGACGGCGTCGTTGCCGTAGGAGGTGCTGACCAGGTGGCCGTAGGGGTCCAGGGGGTCTCCGGCGAAGGGGCCGGTGCCCTTGAGGCACTGGGCCATCTCGCGGACCCATTCGGGCGGGGCGAGGGCCTCGTTCCAGAACTCCCAGGAGTGGAGGCAGGTGCGGTGGGCGTATCTGGCGGCGAGGTAGCGGAGGCGCCGCCGGTAGAGTTCCCGTGCTCGGGGGTTTGTCCAGAAGTCTGCGGGCCTGGCGCAGGGTCCGCCGTTGGCCTGGTTGTAGGGGTTGGCCTTCCACTGACCCTCTCCGAAGAAGCCGCCCTCGGTGAACTCGCCATATGTGCCCAGGCAGAGCATGACGGCAATGCCCCTGCGCTCCGCCTCGTCCAGGATGCGGTCCAGCTTCCAGGCGTGGGCCAGGTTGAAGCGGCCGACTCCGCGGAACTCGCCATAGCCGGCCTCTTTGTCGGGCGACCACTCCAGGGCGCAGTTCCAGCTGGACATCCAGATCCGGATCCAGTTGCCCCCGTGGCGTGCCAGGGCATCGAGCCATGCGTCGTAGTCGAAGGTGCCGCGCCGGCCGTTCCATCCGCCCCAGCACATGTTCTCGCCCACGAGAATGAAGGGGGTCTCGTCGGCGTAGGCGAAGACGGCGGGGTTCCGGCGGCTGCGGCGGATGAATCCGCGGCTGACGGAGGGGGTGACGGTGAAGGCGAGGGGGCTGTGCTCCGCCGTGCCGGCCGGGGCGCGGAGGCGCACGCGCGCCGTCCACCTGCCGGTTCGGTCCGGGGCGAATCGCACCTTCCACTGCGTGGGTCCTGCCGGGACGAGAACTTCCCGATCGCCCTCCAGGCGGCGCGACCAGGGGCGGTCGAGGAATCCGTTCACCCGGACGGTGCGCCCGCCGGGGCCGGTGAATTCGGCGGAGAGGTCAATCTGCGCGGGGTCGAACGGGTTGTCGGCGGGGGCCTCCAGGTCCACTCGGAGCTCCAACATGGCGAACCGCGGCACGGAGGGGGCGCTGAGGTGGACAGACCGGATGACGGGGCTCTGTGTGGGCATTGTGGCGACTCCGGCGGGCGAGCGGCAGCCGAGGGCTGGCAGAAGCAGCATGGCGAGCATTACACGCACTCTCCTGGGCAGACGGGCGCTTCCGGGCGGAGCATCCTGCTGGATTCTGGCGGTGCCCGTCGCGTGAAGGCATCCCCCATTTGGCGGATTGGGCACGGGGCTCCTCCCGGTGTGATTCGGCCGGCATGCGGAGGGCCGGGTCCGCATGGCCTTGTGGAGGCTCGTTCATGGGCGGGACCGGCGGCCGCGGCGGGCCGGGCCTGTCGGGTGTATGGTACACTGCTCTGGGAATCCGACCCGGACGGAGTGGATTCCGCCTGTCCCCACCGTTGAGCCGGAGGAGCCTCTTGGACACGCGCTTCAAACTGACCCGCCTGGTGCGCACCCCCTCCTCCGAGATCTACCTCATCTGGGAAGAGGATCGGCGCGTGGGCCAGCTCGATCTTCACTTTGCCCAGGACACTATTCACGCCACCATCATCTTCGAGTCGGACCTGAACGTGCAGGACGAGGAGGAGCTGCTGGCGCAGATCGACGACGACATCGTCTCCTCCTACATGCCGCGGTTCGAGCGTGAGGATTTCGTGGCGCATGTGTTTCGGGGCGAGGAGATCAGCCGCTACACGGACTGCTCGGGCGCCATCGACGACCTGGACGAGGAGGACGAGGGCCGCGATGAGGGGTGAGGGCCCGGGCGGCGCGCAGGTGGCATGAAGCTGGGTGCGCCGGAGCCGATCGCCGCGCTGAATCGCGTGCGGATCGTGGAGTCGGGGGAGCCTCTGGTGGACGTGCGGGACTTCTGCCCGGAGGTGGAGGTTGCCGAGCGCGCCTGCCCGTACCTGCGCAGCACCGTGGCGGAGATGCTCAACCGGGCGCAGTCGTCGCTGCCGCGCGGCCTCCGCCTCCGTGCGTCCACGTGCCTGCGGACCCTCTCCATGCAGCGTGCTGGGTGGGACGGCTACTTCGCCCGGATGAAGGCCGAGCACCCGGAGTGGCCGCTCTCGGCCTTGCGCCGGGCCACCAACCGCTACTTTGCGCCCTATGACCAGCCGGCCCCTCCCGGCCACTGCACGGGCGGGGCCGTGGACGTGGCGATTCTGGGTCCTGACGGCGAGGCGCTGGACGTGACCTCGCCGACGCAGGGATGGGAGGCGGCCTACACGTGGTCGGACCGCATTTCGCCCGAGGCCAAGGCCAACCGGATGCTGCTGGTGAACGCCATGCTGGGTGCGGGGTTCTCCAACTGCCGGGAGGAGTACTGGCACTACTCCTACGGCGATTCTGCCTGGGCGGTGCGGGTGGGCGAGAGGGAGTGCCCGTACGGCCTGGTGGAGCCTCCCCACGCGGTGGAGGCCCGGTTTGCGGGCGGGGCAGCGGAGATTCACCGCGCGGGGGAGCGCGCGTGGGTGCTGCGACCGGCGGAGGACGCGGGGGGTGCTGCGCGACTGCTGGCGGGCGTGTTCTGGGCGGAGGGGATGGAGGTTGCCCTCCGGATTGAGTGGGCGGGGCACCCTCCGCCGGGGTTCTGGACGAGCCCGGACAGGGAGAACTGGTCGCCGGTGGCGGTCGTGGAGGCCGGGTCCGCCTTCCTGTTGACGCTGACTCCGGAGACGCCGCGGGTGTACCTGTCGTCCACGCCACCGCCCGAGCCTCCTGCCCAGGCGGGGTGACGGGGCGGTTGAATCCCTGGCGGGCGTGTGTTATACTCACGGGCGGCTCCGGGTGCGGGGCCGCCCCTGCTATGCCGTGGGCGGTTAGCTCAGGGGGAGAGCGCTTCGTTGACACCGAAGAGGCCGCAAGTTCAAATCTTGCACCGCCCACCACAATGCTCTGGATGCCCTGGGGCGCCTGGCGGCCGTATGCTGTGAGGAGCCGCGGGCTGCACGGAGACGGCGGGAGGACCGGGCCTCAGGGCAGCCTGGGTCGGATCCAGAGGCGGTAGAGGAAGCCCAAGAGGCGGTCTCTGTGGGCGACCTTTATGCGTGGCAGGAGGAAGGGGTCGCACGCGGAGGAGGCGAGGCCGCTGCGGGTGGTGCAGGCGCCTGCGAAGCCGGCCTGCCGGACCAGCCGGGGCGTCCGCTCATTGAGGCCGCCGAAGGGATAGCAGAAGGTGGAGGGCGCGACGCCCAGGTGCGCGGCGATGTCCGCGCGGCCGCCCGCGATCTCTTCCAGCGCCCGTGGGTCGTCCAGGCGGTCCAGATGGGGATGTGTGCGCGTGTGTCCGGCGATCTCCCAGCCGGCCTCGGCCAGCTCCCGGAGCCGCTTCCAGTCCAGCAGGGGCAGGAGGGGCTTTCCTGTGTCCCGGTCCCAGGCGTTCTCGCGCCCCGCGTGGGCCGTGGGCACGAAGACGGTGGCGGGCCATCCCAGCGCGGCGAGGACGGGCGCGGCGTGCTGGGCCACGCAGGCGTAGCCGTCGTCGAAGGTGATGCAGACCGGCTTCCGCGGCAGCGGGCTCGCGGCGAAGAGCCCTTCCACGGCCTGCGCGAGGGTGATTCCCCGATAGCCGAGCCTCTCCAGAGCGCGCACCTGGCGCGCGAAGTCCCTCTCCGAGACGTTCAGGAACCGGTCCGCCTTTGTGCGAACGGGCTCCCCCACCTTGTGGTGCATGATCACGGGGATTTGGAGGGGGGTGCGGCGCGGCATGGGGAGGGCGAGGTTCAACGGCCGCGCTTCATGAATCCACCGCGGGGGCGGCGTCGGCGCGGCTCGCCGGGGGCCGATTCGCGTGCGGCGCGGCTGGTCTGGGAAGGGTTGGCGTCAGGGGCGCCGGGCCCTTCCAGAAGGCGGAGGAACTGGGGCGGGATCGGATCGCTGAGCCAGATGCCGAGCCCTCGGGGATAGAACTGCACGCCGGCCTCGCAGGCCCGGTGTGCGTCCACGGCCAGGATGGCGGGCTCCTGGTCCCGGCGCCGGCCCACCTCGCGGGCGGTCTTGCGGTCGGGGGAGAGGTGCACGTACTGGCGCTTCATGGGCCGGAGTCCGGCCTCCAGGATGCGCGGGAGGAATCTGCTGGGCGTTCCATGGTAGAGGGTTGCGGGGGGCTTGCCCGGATGGGGCTTCTGCTGCAGCTCCAGGGAGTGTCCGTAGCGAGCGCGCACCCGGTCGCCCTCCATCTCGAAGCGCCCCTTGGGGTCCAGCCGAATGAGGTGCTCCAGTTCGGCCCGGGTCATGATCTGGCCGGCGCGGTCGAAGGCCTCCAGGATGTCCGGAATGGCGGCCCATCCCTCCTTGGTGAGGGTGAGTCCGCCCCTTTCGGGCTTGTGGCGCAGCCAAAGGCTGAGCATGCGGCTGCGCTGAATGCGGGTGGGATCCTCCATCATCGCTCCCTCTGGCGGTCAGTCCGCTTCCAGGGCGGCCTGGATCTCCGCGATTTCCTCCGGGGCAAGACTCCATCCCATGGCCCGAACGTTTTCCTCCACCTGGGCGGGCCGCCTGGCCCCCACGATGGCACCCGTGACGGCCGGATGCCTGAGGGTCCAGGCCACGGCGAGCTGGCCGACGCTTCGCCCATGCCTGGCGGCCAGGGGGCGCAGGCGCTCCACCAGGGCGAGGTGCCTGGACAGGGCCGGCTCCTGAAACCACGGGCTTCTTCGCCGGAAGTCGTCTTCGGCCAGCCGGGAGAGGTCGAACGAGCCGGAGAGCAGGCCGTTCTGCATGGGGCTGTAGACGATGACGCCGGTGCCCTGTGCCTGGCAGAGGGGCAGGACGTCGGCCTCGATCTCTCGGCGGAGGAGGTTGTAGGGTGGCTGGACTGAATCCACGTGGCGGACTGCCTCGCATGCGCGGACCTGGTCGGCGGTGACGTTGCTCACGCCGATCCACCGCGTCTTGCCCGCATCCTGGAGTTCGGCCAGCACTGCCCAGGACTCCTCCAGGGGCGTGCCGGTCTCGTTGTCTGGCCAGTGGATCTGGTATAGGTCCACGTGTTCCACTCCCAGCCGACGGAGGCTGGCCTCGATCTCCCTCCGGATGGACTGGGGCCGCAGGTCGCTGTGGGGCGTGCCGGTTTCGTCGGGCACCCGGCCGCACTTGGTGAAGACCAGGACTTCGTCGCGGCGGAGGTGGCGGAGCGCCCTCCCGACGACCTCCTCGGAGTGGCCGAGCCCGTAGATGGCCGCGGTGTCGATCCAATTGCATCCCAGCTCGGCGGATCGCAGGATGGCGGCGACGGAGTCGTCGTCGCTCTGCGGTCCCCAGCCCACCTTCCAGGGGCCTCCCGCCGCCCAGGCGCCGAATCCCACCGTGGAGATCAGGGGGCCGCTGCGCCCCAGCCTCCGCATCTCCGCCATGCCACCTCCTCCGTCCGGCTTAGTCAATCGCTGGTTCGACAGGGTCGCAGCAGCCTCCTGCGGTCCGGCGGAGGAGACAGACCTCCATCGGAACGTCCTGGGTCTGTCCGGTTTGCGGACGCGGGGACCGAACGACTTCCTTTCGGAGGAGACAGATGGCAGAGACGCTCTCTGTCACGGTTCCGGGCGTGCAGCGGGCGGAGGATGCCGGGGGCGCCCTCATGGACCACGGCGTCGAGGCCGCGGACCTGAGCCTCCTCTCGCGGGGCGCGGAGACGACCGCCCGACGTGACTTCGCGGCGCACTCCGCCACGCCGGAGGAGCGCCGCTCCGGCTGCGGCACGAGCGCCGCCTGCACCGCCGAGGGGAACGACCTGGTGGACGCGGGCGACAGCGCCGTGGCGGGTGCCGAGTCGGGCGGAAACCGCGCGGCCGATGGCGGCGATCGGCTGGCCGCTTGGATGGCCGACGCAGCGGGCGCGGAGGGGGCGGCCCGGCACGGCGAGCAGGCGGCGGAGCGGCGGGATCAGTGCGCGGACACCCATGTCCGCCACGCCAGCGCGGAGTTCCGGGGGCCGCGGACCCGGGGTCCCCGCCCGCGGGGTGTCCATGAGGCCGGGCCCGGGGCCGCCTACGACTTCGGCACGGAGGAGGACGAGACCGGTCTGAACGCCACCGCTGGAATCAGGACGCCGACAACCGGCGATGCCGCCTCCGGGGCCGTGAAGGGCGCGGGCGTCTGGCTGGGCGTGGGTGCCGCGGCGGCCCTGGCCTCGCTGTTGGTGCCGGGCGTCGTTGACCTGTTCATCAAGAGCCTGGCGCGGTTCGGCGTCCTGGCCTCGCTGTTGGTGCCGGGCGTCGGCCTCGTGATGGGGGGTGGCGCGCTGGCATCGGCCATCGCCGGGGCGGCGGGCGCCGTCGCCGCGGGCGCCGTGGCCGGCGGAGTCACCGGGCAATTGAAGGCGGGCTCGGCGTTTGCGGCTCCCATCGCCTCTTCCGCGGGTGGCCGGCGGAGTCACCGGGCACTTGAAGGACCAGGGCGTGCCCGAGGACGCGGCTGCCACCTCCTGCGAGACCTGCGAGGCCGGCGGAGCCGTGCTGGCCCGCACTGTGCCGTCGGGGGGCGAGGACCGCGCAACCGCGGAGTCGATTCTGCGCAAGTGCGGCGGCTGCAACATGGGCTTCTACGGCGGAACCACCGGCGCAGCGGCCTAACAGCGGCCTAACAGCGGAGAGGCGGGGGGAGGGTTCTCATTCCTCGCGCCCTGATCTCCTCCCGAAGACGGCCCTCACCGCCTCCAGCCAGGCGGTGCCGCGGGCCCGCTCGGGCAAGAGATAGCTCCCTTCGGTCCACTCGTTCCATGCGTTCAGGGTGACCACGCGGTGGCCGGCGTTCTGCGCAAACGCCCTGGCGCGCTCCAGCGCCTCACGGAACTGCTCCGGCGAGGCGTCGTGCAGGATGCTGGTCCACGGGTAGCCGCGGCTCTCATAGACGTCGCTCTGCACGGTGCGCGGGCTGGGATCCCATCCCATGGAGACGTTGGGGTGATAGGCCGCCGGGAGCCTGGCCAGCTCCTCCCAGGCCTGGTAGTTCCGCTGGGCGGCGCGCCCGCAGCTGCCTTTTGGAAAGCCCGCCTCGCCCGGGTCGGCGTGGTGCACCCAGGCGTAGCTTGTGACGCTGTCCACGCCCAGCCGGCGGACGCGCTCGGCCGGCGGGGGCAGCTGGCAGCCCGGGACCTGCATCGTCAGCCCCCAGGCCACGGCGTTGAGGTGGATGCCGCCGTGGCCTGCGCGCCGGGCCTTCTCGCGCAGGGAGTCCAGGGCGTCGCGGGCAGCGTCCATTCCTCCCAGCCCGGCGACGAGCGTGCCCATCTCGTAGATGGAGAAGTAGGGCCGGCCGCCGATGCGCAGGTAGTTGGCCTGGGTGAAATAGCGGGACACCACGTGGTCGGCGATCCGGTCGAAGGCGGCGCGGCTCACGCGGCCGGGCGCCAGGGTCTCCGGCCTGTTGGTGAATTTCGCGGGGTGGATGTTCAGCCAGTCGTGGTTGGCCCACATGAGGGCGAACTTGAGCCGCCGGCGGTTGGGGGCGTTCAGGAAGCCGCGCTCCAGGCCGTCGAGAAGGCAGGGGCCATCCTCATACCAGTACCAGTCGTAGAGGAATCCCGTGATTCCGTGGTCCGCGGCCAGGTCGATCTCACGGGCCGCCCAGCGGGGGTCCGACTCGTCGAAGAACCCCCAAGACGGCTCGAGCGGCTGGCGATGGCCGGGAAACCTCGGGCGGGCCGCCTTCACGAGCTCCCACTCGGTCCAGCCCTTGCCGTGCCACTGGTCGTTCCTCGCGTCGGGATGGTAATTGGGGAAGTAGTAGGCCAGCACTTCCCAGGCCTGGTCGTTCCGGTGTTTCATTCGGGTCCTCTCCGACAGCGCGAGCGCCACTCCTCCGGCCAGGACCTCCCGCCGCGTGGCTCCTCGCCCGGCGGTCCCCTCCTCTGGCATCCCGGCATCCTCCTTCGGCGCGGTGCAGCCGCGTCCGGCCGTCCAGCGCAGCCATGGGGTATTATGACGCGGCCCTCCCAGGAGTAGACACCCATGCCCCTTGGATTCCGACGTCTGGTGTTCGGCGCTCCTCTTCGCACGGAGCGCGCGCACCATGAGCGGCTGCCGATCCTGCTGGCACTGCCCATCTTCGCGTCCGATGCCCTCTCGTCCGTGGCCTATGCCACTGAGACCATCCTGCGCCAGTTCGGGTCCATGCACGTGCGCCATGTGGACTTCCGCGCAGCGCTCCCCATCAGCATCGGGATCATCGCGCTCATCCTGATGGTGGTCGTCTCCTACCGCCAGGTGATCTACGCCTATCCCCAGGGCGGGGGGTCGTATGTGGTGGCGCGGGAGAACCTGGGGCTGCTCATGGGCCTCCTGGCCGCGTCGGCGCTGCTGGTGGACTACGTGCTCACGGTCGCCGTGAGCATCGCGGACTGCGTGGCCCAGAGCGACTCGGCGCTGAACCAGTTTGGGGGCGGATGGAGCACGCTGTTCGACTCCAGGGTGTTGGCGGGCGTGGTCCTGGTCCTCATCATCACATATCTGAACCTGCGGGGTGTGCGGGAGTCGGGCGCGGTGTTCGCGGGCCCGTCTTACGGGTTCATCCTGGTGATCTTCGCCATGCTGGCCGCAACGGGGTGGCGCCTCTTCGCGGGGGGAGGCCCGGCGGAGAACGTTGCGTTCCGGGGCGATCCGCTGGCGGGTGGCGCGGTGGACTGGGTGACGCTGGTGCGGGGGTTTGCCTCGGGCTGCGCCGCGCTCACGGGCATCGAGGCGGTGTCCAACGGCGTGCAGGCCTTCCGCGCGCCCGAGGACCGCAACGCCTCCATCACGCTGGGGATCCTGGGCGTCATCCTGGGGGTCCTGTTCATCGGGATCACCTACTTCGCGGTGGTGCTGGGGATCAGCCCGCAGGAGCACGAGACGGTGGTTTCCCAGATCGCCCGGGCGGCATTCGGCACCACCGGCGCGCTGGCACCGATGTACTACGCCGTCCAGCTCTTCACAGCCCTGATCCTCTTCCTGGCGGCCAACACGGCCTTCGCGGGCTTCCCGCGGCTCGCCTCCATTCTTGCCACCGACGGGTTCCTGCCGCGCCAGCTCGCCTCCCTGGGAGACCGCCTGGCCTACAACAACGGGATCGTCGTGCTGGGCTTTCTGGCGATCCTGTTCCTGGTTGTCTTCCACGGGGAGGCTCACGCCCTGCTCCCGCTGTACACGATCGGGGTGTTCATCGCCTTCAGCACCGCCCAGGCGGGGATGGTGCGCCGCAGCCTGCGCGCGCGTCCGGTGCCCTGGGCCGGCCTGGCCGTGAACCTCGCGGGCGGCGTTGTCACCTCCGTAGTGCTTGTGGTGATCACGGCGAGCAAGTTTGTGGCGCTGGATCAGAAGCCTCTGTTCGGCACCGCGTGGCTTTACGAGGGCGCCTGGATGGCGCTCCTGCTCATGGCGCTGGTGGTCTGGCTCTTCGTGGCAATCAACACCCACTACCGAAACACCGATGCCCAGCTGGCCACCATTCCGCCGGAGTCCCGCAGGCCGTTGCGCCACAGGGTGATCGTGCTCGTGGGCTCGCGCATCCACCGCGGGATCGTGACGGCCCTCGACTACGCCCGGTCCCTCTCGCCGGAAGCGGTGGCGGTGCACATCGCCTACGACCAGGAGAGCAAGAACCGCCTTCGGTTGGTCTGGGAGGAGCACGGCGACGGGACGACGCTGATCGTGCTGGACTCCCCCTACCGCGAGCTGGTCGGGCCGCTGATGGACTACCTGGACGCCACGGAGAAGGTGCACGAGGATGACGTGGTGACGGTGATCCTGCCAGAGTTCGTGCCCGCCCGATGGTGGCACAACTTCCTCCACAACGCGTCCGGCTGGCTGCTCCGGGTGCGGCTCTTCTATCGGCGGGACGTGGTCATCACCAGCGTGCGCTACTATCTGGACCGGTGAGGGAGGGGTTCGGGGGGGGTGCTTCCGGGAGGGCTTGCCCTCCTGCCCGCCGGCGAGAGCCGCACGACCCCGCCCTCTCCGGACGCCCGGGACGCCCCGGGGGCTCCTGCACCGTTGCCGGGGACGCTGTTGACAAGCCGGAGGCCAGATATCTATAATGCAGGCGCAGCACCGCCATCGCACGCCCAAGGAGGCTGCGTTGATAAAGGTCGACCTGTCCGCCGCCGAGATCCCCATCGAGCCCGGTGGGACGGCGCAGCTGACCGTGACCGCGACCAACAAGCAGGACCACGACGACCACGTATTCTTGGAGATAGAGGGCATCGACGTCGAGTGGTACGCCCTCCCCGTTCCCTCCTTCACCATCCCCGCGGGCGAGTCGCAGTCTGCCCGCGTCCTGTTCAAGATTGCGCGCTCCAGTGCCAGCGTGGCGGGGGTCTACCCGTTCGTGGTGCGGGTCCGGTCGCTGGAGTCGGGCGCCAGCGGCGTTCAGCAGGCGGAACTGGTCATCAAGCCGTTCAGCGCGCTGCAGGTGGACCTGACTCCCCGGCGGGCCGTCTCCACGTTCCTGCGCCATACCTCCGTGTTCGAGGTCACCATCTCCAACCTGGGCAACAAGGAGGAGACGCTGGACCTGTACGCCTCCGACCCGGACGACGGGTGCGCCTATGAGTTCGAGGCCAGCCGGGTCACGGTGAAGCCGGGATGCTCGGAGACGGTGCCGCTGGTGGTGGAGCCCGTGACGCGGCCGGTTCTGGGCTCCCACCGGCTGTACGCGTTCGTGGTGAGCGCCCGGTCGGTGGAGGACTCGTACGTGGCGGCCAGCGCCCACGGCCAGCTGGAGCGGCGGGCGCTGGCCACGCCCTTTGCGGCTGCCGTGCTGATCCTCGTGTGCCTGGGGGCTGGAGGCTGGGCGTTGCTGCGCCCCCGGCCTGTGGCGCTGAACGCCTTTCAGGCCACGCCGATGCAGGTGAAGGCGGGCGAGGAGGTGACGCTGGCGTGGGACGCCGTGAACCTGGCCGAGGGGGTCATTCGGCCCGACGTGGGTCCGGTCAACGCCTCGGTGGGAGCGGTGAAGGTGCGGCCGGAGCACACCACGACCTACGAGTTTGTGGCCCGGGGCGGAGGCCGGCAGGTCTCCAAGTCGGTTACCGTGCAGGTGATTGAGCGTCCCCCTCCGCGGGCGCCGCAGGTTGTGCAGCTGGAGGCGACGCGGCGGCGCATTCACCAGGGCGACGCGGTGACGCTCTCGTGGAAGGTGGAGGGTGCCACGAAGATTGTGCTCAATCCGCTGGGGCGGGAGGGAGAGTGGCCCCTTTACACGAGCCAGGAGGTGCGGCCGGACGCGACAACCACGTACGAGATCGCGGCCAAGGGTCCGGGGGGCGTGGCGCGCAAGTCGTTGAAGGTCGAGGTTGTGCCGGCGGGTGAGTCGCTGGCCGAGATCAGGTGGTTCCGGGCGAAGCCGGAGCTCATCTCCCCCGGCGGCAGCGCCGCGCTGTCGTGGTCGGTTGAGAATGCAGCCAGCGTGGAGATCGAGCCGGGAGTGGGCACGGGACTGAAGCCCAAGGGGCGCGTGGAGGTCTCGCCGGAGGCCACGACCACGTACACGCTGCGCGTTTCGGACGATCGGGGCAATCCGCTGACGCGCCAGGTGGTGGTTCGGGTGGAGGAGTCGCCGCCCCCGGAGAGCCCGGAGCCGCCGTCGGGGGCGCCCTAGCCCGCGGATCACCAGCCCACGGCGGCGCCGTCCTTGCGAGGCTCTGATGCGCCGTGCAGCATGTTTGTGGCCGGGTCGATGAGGATGGCCTGGCAGCCTCCCCCGTTGGTGCGCGTGCGCAGGACCGTGTGGCCGCGGCGCTTCAGCTCGGCCACCACGGAGTCGGGGATGCCAGCCTCGGCCACCACGCGGCCGCTGCCCTTTGCTGGAAGCCCCGTGGGAGTGGCGGAATCCAGGTGCTCCACGCGGGGCGCCTCGGCGGCGCGCTGGACGTCCATTCCGAAGTCGATGAGGTTCACCAGCACCTGCACGTGGCCCTGGGGCTGCATGTCGCCGCCCATCACGCCGAAGACGAGCCAGGGCCGGCCCTGGCGCGTGACCAGGGCCGGGATGATGGTGTGGAAGGGCCGCTTGTGGGGCTCCAGTGTGTTTGGGTGGGCGGGGTCCAGCGCGAAGAGATTGCCGCGGTTCTGGAGGGCGAATCCCAGGCTCCTGGGGGCCAGGCCAGAGCCGAACCCATGGTAGTTGCTCTGGATGAGGGAGACGCAGTTTCGGTCCTTGTCCACCACACAGAGGTAGATGGTGTCGCCCCGGCTCAGGCGCGGATCCCCGGGCTCCACGACCTGGGCGGCGCGGCGCAGGTCCATGTGCTTCCGGCGCTGCTCGGCGTAGTCCTTGGAGATGAGCTCCTTCACGGGCACCCGAGCCATGGCCATGTCGGCATAGTAGCGGGCGCGGTCGGCGAAGGCCAGCTTCTTCGCCTCCACGAGCAGGTGCCAGTAGTCGGCGGATTCCGGTCCCATCCGGCCCAGGTCGTAGGGTTCCAGGAGGTTGAGCATCTGGAGGGCGGCGATTCCCTGTCCGTTGGGGGGCAGCTCCCACACGTCATAGCCCCGGTAGTTGGTGCTGACCGGTTCCACCCACTCGGAGCGGTGGTCCTCCAGGTCCTTGAGGGCCAGCAGTCCTCCCACGCGGTGGGAGTAGGCGGCGAGCTCGCGGGCGATGCGGCCCCGGTAGAAGGCGTCGCGGCCCTCCTGGGCGATGTCGCGGTAGGACCTGGCGAGGGCCGGGTTGCGGAAGACCTCCCCCTTCGCCGGGGCGCGGCCCCCGGGCAGGAAGACGGCGGCGGATTCGGGATCGGCTGAGAGCAGTCTCTCGGCGGACTTCCAGTAGCCGGCGATGACCTCGGGGACGGGGAAGCCGTCTTCGGCATAGCGGATGGAGGGCTCCAGCAGGCGGGCGAAGGGCATGGTGCCGAAGCGCTCGCGGAGCGCGTCCCAGCCGTCCACGCAGCCGGGGACGGACCAGCTGAGGGGCCCGTGGAGGGGGATCTCCTCGAGCCCCCGCTCGCGGAAGAGGTCCCTCGTGGCGGTGTAGGGAGAGCGGCCGCTGGCATTCAGTCCGTAGAGCTTCTGGGCGCGGGCCTCCCAGACGATGGCGAAGAGATCTCCGCCGATGCCGCAGCTCATGGGCTCCATGAGGCCGATGGCGGCGTTGGCGGCGATGGCTGCGTCCACGGCGTTGCCGCCCTGGCGCAGGATGTCCAGCCCCACCTGGGCGGCCAGGGGATGGCTGGTGGCCACCATGCCGTTGGGGGCCATGACAACGGATCGGCCCGCCCGGCCGGCCCTGGGGATGTGCCGGTTGTCGGCGGCGAGGGCGGCGAATCCGAGCGCCAGGAGGACGAGGAGTATCAGGGCGGCGATTCCGTTCACGGCGGACCTCCGTGGGCCGAGTGCGTGGCGAGCGGTGTGTGGAGTGCGATCTCTCACTGGCCGCTCTGCCCGCGCACGCAGGGCGGGTGGTACTGCATGGGCCGGATGGCGGCCAGGTCGGCGTCTCGGCGGACGGCGATCATCTCGGCGGCGATGGAGACGGCGATTTCGCCCACTTCCCGGTCGCCCAGTGTGAGGCCCATGGGGGAGTGGACGCGGCGGAGGTCGTCCGGCGAGGCGATGCCTTCCCGCAGGAACTGCTCGTAGATCACGGTGATCTTGCGGCGAGATCCGATCATGCCGATATAGCGGGCCGGGGAGTGGATGCACTCGCGGAGTACCTGTGCGTCGTGGCGGTGACCGCGCGTGACGATCACGACGAAGGTATCGGTGTCAATCGGATAGTCCCTCACGAAGCCCGGGATGTCGGCCACCTCCACGCGGTCGGCGAAGGGGAGGCGCTCGGGGTTGGCGAAGAGGGCGCGGTCGTCCACGATGACCACTTCGAAGCCCGCCAGGGAGAGGACCTGTCCCAGGACCTTTCCCACGTGTCCCGCGCCCGCGATCAGGGCGGTGGGCCTGGGCAGAACGGGCTCCACGTAGAGGGTGGAGCCGTCGGCGGCCTGCACGAGGCGCTCACGGCCGGCTTCCAGCGCGGCGGCGGCCTCCGTGGCCAGGGGACCCGGGAGATTCGGCTGGACGAACTCCGTGCGGCCCAGCCCCTCGGTGCAGCCCTTCACCGTGGTGCAGAGGGCAGCGCGCTGGCGGCGCCGGGCGGCCTCCAGTGCGGCCCGGAAGGCCTCCGCGGAGCGCTCCGGCCGGGGGTTGATGAAGAGGGTGACGCGGCCGCCGCAGATGAGGCCGTCGTCCCAGCCGAAGTCGTCGTCCAGCCGGAGATCGAAGAGCCGGGGTTCCCCTGTTCGCAGGCACTCCAGCCCGATCCTGCGGGCCTCCGCCTCCAGGCAGCCTCCTCCGATGGTGCCGATCATGCGTCCGTCCGGCAGGAAGATGACCTTGGCTCCGGTGTTCTGGGGGCTGGAGCCGCTGGCCCCCACGAGCGTGGTCAGGGCGCAGGCCATGCCCTCGGCGATCAGCTTGTCGAGCTCTTCGTAGATGCGGATCAATCCCGCCTCCCCAGACTGTTGTTCCGGCCACCGTTTCACTGGCCTGCCGCCGCATTCCTGCCCCTGGGGGTGTAGCGGATCCGATCGATCCGGCGGGTTCAGACGCGCCGTGGCGACATGCGTCCGCGGAAGGGGTGCATTCGGGGGACTGTGGGCGCGTGGGTTCTGCTCCACGAGGTTCCCGCCAGGCGCGAGGCTGGCGCGGGGGACTCTGGGCGCGCGGGTTCTGCCCCACTGGCTTCCCGCCAGGCGCGAGGTTGGCGCGGGGGACTCTGGGCGCGCGGGTTCTGCTCCAGGCGGGGCAGTGCCGGGCCTGGCGGCCGGCTCGGAGAAGCGCAGTGCAGGCCAGGGACGCGGCGACGGCCTGGCGTGCTCTCCGCACGGGAGGCTCCAGGGTGACGCTCAGCGGCTGGCGGGGCGTGGCGGGCCTGGCTCCAACGACGGCGGAGCGCCCGGAGCCCGCCCGCCGCACGGGGCATGTCGGCGGGGAAGTCGCGGCGGACGTCCTGAGACCCGCCTCCCGGGAGGCCGCAGGAAACCGGGGGGATGTGGGCGCGGCGCCAGGGGACCATGCAGGCCGACGGGGCCGTGCCCGTCGCGGGAATCGCCGCGGCGAAGCGGATGGCGAGCAGAAAGGCGCCGGGCAGAGCGGGCGGCACCCGGCTGGCGGGCATCGGCCGGTTCTTTCATACGCTCCGCTTGCTCCCTGGAATGTTCAACGACGCTGTTGAACGAATCGTTAGGGTGCCGGCGGGCGATCGCATGGAAAGCTCGCCTGCCAGGCTCACGGGTCTCGGGGGCGCGGCCGGGCAGAGGACGGAAGCTCTGAGAGGGAACCAT
>Ga0073934_10005730_pt1 | contig 18801 bp, 12 predicted proteins | sample LarsenN4metaG_FD_76834 | JGI IMG/M metagenome (GOLD analysis project Ga0073934, IMG submission 76834) | Hot spring sediment bacterial and archeal communities from British Columbia, Canada, to study Microbial Dark Matter (Phase II) - Larsen... ... | reverse complement strand
GCCTTCCCCGCGCAAGGCCGTACCGTCGTGGGCGGCATGGTGCACGTGAACGGGGTGCCGCTGCCGCAAACGGGTTTCGCGCGCGACGCGTTGTCGCCGCCCCCGCTTGCACCCCTGGATCAGGTGTTTCGTGCGGCTGCGCACCAGGCGCAGGTGGAGGTGGTCGCACCGGCGGGGCCGTTCGAGCTGGCACGGCCGGGCGAGGGTCTGCGGGTGTTCGTGGTCGACAGCGCCACCGATGCCGATCTGCTGCGCACGGTCGAGCGAGACTTCGCACATTCCACGCGTGGCGACGCCGCCAGCCTTTACAGCCGGAGCCGGCAGCAGGCCTTCGACTTGCTGACGTCCGAGGCCGCGCGCCGCGCGTTTGCCGTGGACGAAGAGCCCGCGGCTGTGCGGGAACGCTATGGGCGGAATCGCTGGGGCCAATGCGTGCTGTTGGCCCGCCGGTTGGTCGAGGCTGGCGTGCGACTGGTCCATGTGAACTGGCCGCGCGACCCGGGAGACGCCGCGGTCGATAATCCGCTCTGGGACACGCACGCCCAAAACGCCGATCGCCTGGAAGACGTGCTTTGCCCGCAGTTCGATCTGGGCTTTTCGGCGTTGCTGGACGACCTGGACCAGCGCGGATTGTTGGAGTCGACGTTGGTGGTGGCCATCGGCGAATTCGGGCGCACGCCCCGCATCAACGCGATCGGCGGGCGCGATCACTGGGGGAGCGTGTTCAGCTTTGCCCTGGCCGGCGCTGGCATCCGCGGCGGCATGGTCTACGGCGCGAGCGACAAGCATGGCGCCTTCCCCGCGCGCGACCGCGTCGATCCCGGCCACCTGTGGGCGACGATCTTGCATCTAGTCGGCATCGATCCCCGCGGCGAGTATCTCGACCGCGAATCGCGACCGCACCGGCTTACGCCAGGGGAACCGATTCACGAGATCGTCGGCTCGACGCCGGCCACGCTGGAGCGCGTCGCGCCGGAGGGAGACCTCGCGCGGCTGGTGTACGACGAGCGCAAGCTGGCGCAAACCGACTTCTCGGAGGCTGCTCCCATTCGTGCCGCCGACTTCGGTTCACGGCCCAAAGGCTGGCGCGCCGCGCCGTTGGAGTCTACGGATGGCTGCCTGGTGCGCGCCATGACGTCGCCTGACGGCGCTCACTACGTCGCCCTTGGTGTGTTTGACGGAACCGGCGCTGAGCCGATCGCGGAACATCGCGAACTGGTGCTGGGTCAAGAAATGCGCAATCCGCGCGTCGGTCGGTATCGCTTCTCGGCCTGGGCGTACGGCGGCGGCGCCGTGGACCCGTTCGAGAACCTGATGCGGCACTTCCGCTGCCGGCTGGTGATCTTTCGATTCAGAAGTCTGACGAAGGATCCGCGTGAGCGCGACGAGTTGGCGTCGATGGAGTTCCAACCGTCGTTCTCGCAAGGAAGTCGCGCCGCCGGGGAGCGGTTCGACTTGGAGGCACTGCTCGACAGTTCCGTCCCCGGGCAGAATTTCGCCATCGGCTCCGGGCTGGGCGTGGCGGTTGTCCTAACACGTAGCTCGCCGGGAGAATTGCCGCGCGAGCAATTCAAGTCCGACGCCTATGTGGCGATTGAGCGGGTCTCGCTCGATTACGTCAGCCGCGAACGGAACGAGAAGGTGCAAATCTAGCCATTGATGGGATGACCATCGTTCGTCGGTTCCAGCCATTTCGTTTCTCGGAGTATCGTCATGCGTGGCGTGCATCGGTACGCGTTGGTCCGCGTGTTGTCGCTTGCTCTGGCCGCCTGCTGTTCGGACATTTCCTTCGCCGCCGAAGCGATCGCGATCGTGCCTGGCGAGCCGCAAGTGTTCATCGACGACTACCTGATCGAGCACTCGCGGAACCTGCGCCGGACGCTGCGACAGCCGCGCAAAGACGACGGCGGCAATGTGCCGGTGATTGAACTGGAAGATGAATTCGGCGTGTTCACCGGCACGCTGGAAGCCAACGGCGCCATCGTATTCGATCCGCGATTGAACAAGTACGTGATGTTCGCGCTGGCCTTCTCCGCACAGAATCGCGAGTGGGACCGCGGCCGCGTGTATCGCTTCACTTCGCCCGACGGCATCAACTGGATCAAGGGAGACGACGGACGCCCGCAATTGATCTATCCGCACTCGCGGGAGTTCTTTCACGATTCTGTCAGCGGCGCGTCTGCCACGAACTGCGATGTGTTTTCGTGCTGTTATGACGCCGCGGACGCGGAGGATCCGTACAAAGGATGGCAATTTTTCGCGAACTGGGGTGATCATCGCGAAGGCAGCTATTACATGCGGTCGCGCGACGGCCTGGAGTGGGAGCGCGGCCCGATGGTGGTCGACGCCCGCGGCGGCCATGTCGAGCAAGACGGCTTCATCTTGAACGGGGCGGGGGACGTGAATACCTTCGCCCCCGACACGCGCGACGGCGGCTACCTGGCCTTACTGAAATACGCCAATCCGGCGCCCATCGGCCCTGGCAATCGACAACGCTCGCGGGCGTTCATCCATGTGCCGCGTCTGGATGAGCCGGTCGACTTGACGGCGATCACGCGCGTCGATCTCGTGCCGCCGGCCGCGAACGTGGACGGAAACGACGAGTACGACGAGTACTACGCCTCCAGCGCCTGGCGATTGGGTCCGTTGTGGGTCGGGGGCCTCAAGGTGTGGCACGGCGGGGGCGATCATCCGTACTCAGCGCATGGGTGCGCTTACTTGAAACTCATCTCGAGCCGCGACGGTCTGCACTGGCAACGCGCGCGATTCGTCAACGATTCCGGCCATCCGGAGGTGTTCATCCCCAATGGCCCCGAGGGAGGCAATCGGGGCCGCAACGACGGCGGTTACCTCACCGAGTTCAGCAGTCCGCCGCTGCGGATCGGCGATGAACTGATCTACTACTATGGTTGTACGTCGTTCGGCAAGAACTGGGCGCGCGGCGTTCGCGTCACCGGCGGTGGCATTTTTCGCGCCCGATTGCGGCCCGAAGGCTACGTCTCGGTCGACGCGGGCGAGTTGACCACGCCGGCGCTGAAGACCAGCGCGCGTGATTTGTATGTGAACAGTGTGGGCGCAGTGACGGTGGCGGTGGTCGATGACGACGGGAAGGAGCTAGCCACGCGGACGCTCGACGGCGACCAGCTCGCCCAGTGCGTGAAGTTCGACGATCAACCGTTGCGTTCCTTCGCCACGAACGACGTCGTGCGGTTGCGCTTCACCGTCGCGCCGGGCAGTGAGTTGTATTCGTTCACGGTGCGCTAAGCGCGCCGGGTCAAGCGAGTCGCCAACGGGCCAACCGCAACCCGGCGTGCCCCAGCGTCTGGTCCTCGGAACCTCCTTCGCGGCCATTCACGGGAAGTTGTTCGTACCAGGCCGTGAGGAGCGCGCCGTCGGCGAGTTCGACCGTCGACGGATAGCCCAGATCGCGGCCGACGCCGTCGCCGGAAATCACCACCGGCGGCGACCAGTGGCGGCCGTGATCCTCGCTCACGACGGCCTGATTGCCCCAGGGCTCGCGGCGATGCCCGAACGACATGAGCAGCCGGCCGTCGCGCAAGCGCAACAAGTGGGGTGGATAGCCCCAAACGCCTGTCGAGCGCGGTTCGCTCCAGGAGCGTCCGCCGTCGGTGGATTCGGTGAGCAAGATCACTTCCGCGTCCTGCCGATTGTGGTTGCGAATCGCGGCGACGACGCGGCGGTCCGCCGTTTCCACGGCGTGAAACTCGTGGTAATCGTCGCGGCTGTCTCCCGGGCGCGTGGGCACTTCCCCGAGCCATCGCCAGCTTCGCCCGTCGTCGTTCGATTCGCAGGCGCCATTGCGTTCGTCGGAATGCCAAAGTTGCTTGCCCACGTACAGGAGCCGTCCGTCCGCCAATTGCGTTGGTCCATGGGGGCTATTCACGAGACTATCGATGGGCTCCGACCAGGTCTGGCCGTGATTCGTGGATCGGATCACCCAGCAACCGAGCGCGCGCCGCCGCTCGTCGCGCGGCAGCCGATCGCGCGCCGAACGCCATCGGGTCCAGCGCGCCTCCGTCCAACCCTTGGAAGGGTCGAGCGCATCGGGCAGGCGTTCCTCGAACGCCACCGACGTGAAGGTAGTCGCCAGGAGCGTCCCGCTGCGTGTTTCCAAGACGCCGGCGTCCCGATCGTCGATCGCCGAATCGAGCACCACTTGGGGCCAGGTCCACGTGCGTCCGTCGTCGTCGGACCGCATCAGTTCGACCTGACCGAAGGGACAGACATGTCCTTCGCGACCGCCGGAATAGATGAGCAACAATTGGCCGTTGGCGCGACGCGCGAGCGTGGGCCAGCCGTGATATGCGGCGTTACGTTGACTGACAGTGACGATCGACTCGACCTGGGCGGTGGCGGCGCGCGCCGCGCGGGGCGCCAGAGCGGTCGCCGCGCAGGCCAAACCGGCGCAGCGCAACCATTGACGACGTCGCATGGGCCGGGCGTTCATCGGCGAATCCTCCACAAGCTGCGAGAGCGGACCGGACCTCACTTCACGGACGGGCGGCCACCGGATTGACGAGTTTGCCGACGTGCTCGATTTCCACTTCCACCGTGTCGCCCGGTTTCATGGCGGTCGTCTGGCCGGGCGTGCCGGTGAAGATCAGGTCGCCCGGTTCCAGCGTCACGTGGTGGCTGGCGACGCTGACGATCTGGGGGATATCCTGAATCAAGGCGCTGGTGCGGTCGCGTTGCATCACCTGGCCGTTAAGACGCAGCGTGACATCCAGGTCGCCGTAGTCGATTCCGGACACGATGAACGGCCCCACCGGGCCGAACGTGTCGCAGCCTTTCGCGCGCCACCACTGCACGTCGGCCTTCTGCCAGTCGCGGGCGCTCACGTCGTTGCCGCAAGTGACGCCCAATACATGGTCCAGCGCATCCTGCGGCATAACCTGCTGCGCGCGGCGGCCGATGACGATGACCAACTCCGCCTCGTAGTGAACGTTGTTCGCGCCTGGCGGAATGATGATCGCCTCACCCGCCGCGATCAGGCAACTCGGCGGCTTGTAAAAAATCTGTGGGATCTGGAATTTCGCCGGAATCACGCCAGGTTGTTCGACATCCGTCGTCGTTTTGGTATCCGAGGTCGTCTCTCCGGTGCGGAGAATGGTGGTTGTCTTGGTCGTGGTCACCACCGTCGTCACCACGTTCTCTCCGCCAAGATGGCTCTTGTAATTGCCGGCCAGCGCCAAGACTTTGGAAGGGCGCTCGACCGGCGTCAGGATCTTAACGGCGTCGAGCGCGTAGGTGCGATCGGAGGGCGAGTGTTCGCCAAACAGGTCGCCGTCGAGCGCGCGGATGTTGTCTCCCTCCACAATGCCATAACTGGTTCGGCCGTCGGCCTCGAAACGCGCGTAACGCACCGGCTCGCCATGCGCGGCCGCGGCGCTTAGCAGCCACGACAGGCAGAAAACGAAGAATGCATGGGACAAGCGGCGGTGCATGGTGATCTCCTGAAGCGAAGCTGGGAGGGCGTGAACCTGGAATGTCTCGGCCTCACTCGACGCCCAGTTTTTGTTGGCTGGTATCGGGCGCGAGCCAAATGACGAACATGCCGAGCAAATAGACTGAGCTGGTGACGGCCAGCACCTTGGCGTAGTCGCTTTCGAAGACGCTCATCAAGACGCCGTTGGCCAATACACCGCCGGCGGTGACAAAGCGGCCGAAATTGAACGTGACGCCGGAGCCGGTCGAGCGCACCTCGACGGGAAACAGTTCCGGCAAGAAAAGCGGCAGCCAACCGAAATAGATCGTGGTCACGAATCCGAGTGCGAACGTCCAATAAAGGAAGTTCGGATCGAGCGGCGTCAGATAGCGGAAGATGTACACACTCACGCCCCACGAGCCGATGCTGATCAAAAAGTACACCAGCCGCCGCCCAAGCAAGCTGGCCAGCCAGCCGCCGATCAAGCTGCCGATCGAGGCCCCGGAAGATCGCGCGAATTGCGTCCAGGCCTTGCGGGCTTGATTTGCCCTCGCATTGTCGGGCCGAGGCGCACTCGAGACTTGCGTGGCGGCGGCACGTTCGGCCGCCTGGTCGGACCATGGCACCAGCCAGTTGCCGCCCGACCAGTTGCCGAACAGCGGAATCGTTCCTAACAACGTGCCGAGCAGCGTCAAACGCAAATAAGGCGGCTTGAACACTTCCCAGGCGCTTACCTGCGGCTTCGCGGTTGTTCCTTCGCGCTGTCCTCGGCTGGCGAGCCAGCGCGGCGACTCGGGGACGAAGAACCAAATCAATAGACCGAGCGGAAACGGAGCGGCGCAAACGAGCATCACTTCATGCCAGTTCTCTTTCGTCACCGCGAAGCGGATGCCCCACAGGGCGATGCCGACGATGCCCACGTTCGCCGCGGTGCCGAAGATGCCGGCCAGCGTGGGGCGCGAAACCTCGGACCAGGCCTCGCTCGCCAACGCGATTCCGTTGGGCCAGACGCCTCCCACGCCGAGACACGCCAAGAAGCGCAGCACAAGCAGTTGCTCCGGCGAGGTCGCCCAGGCGCACGGCGCGGTGAACCCCGTGAAGCACAGCACGCTCCAGGCCAGGGCGTTCTTTCTGCCATACCGGTCGCCCATCCAGCCGAACAGCAATCCGCCGACGCCGGCGCCGGTCAGGAAAGCGCAAGTGTAGCGCGCGAACCACTTGCCGATGACGGCCTCCTGCGCCTTGGTGAGAGTTTTGGGGCCGGACGCACTGGCCGACGGCGGCGCGGGATACAGCAGCGCGATCGTGGCCGGCCGCGCGGCCAAGGGAAACAGCCCCAGCGCCACGCCGCCGAACATCCAGGCCAGGAAGGCCGAGGCGAGAATGGCGTTACGTCCGGCGGAAGTGAGCGCCGTTGGCGCGGGGGCCGCGTGGAAAGAACTCATCATACGATCCGCCTAAGACTACATGTGAGCGAATGCGCCACCGGAGGCGCCATTACACAACCGTTTTGAGGTAGCGAAGATCCTCGGTCGACTGCTGGAGCAGCTCGGGCGTATCGAGGCGGCGAAAACTGCCGCCCCCTTTGTACTCGCTATGCAGCGAGACGACGCCGTCGTAGCCGATCTGCCGCAAGCAGGCGAAGAAATCAGGCAGCGGCGCCTGGCCGTCCGCCAGCGGCACGTACTCCGTGCGGAAGCGAAGCTGTCCGTGCGCGTCGCGCTCCGTTTCGCGCCAACGAAAGTTTTTCACGCCCACGAGCGCGACCCAAGGCGCCAGCAGATCGAGGCCGATCCGCCAGCCTTCAACGCCTCCCTCGGCCGTCATGTGCATCGGATCGACATACGCGCCGACTTCGTCCGGCGCGAAGTCTTTCAGCAGCAGATACGTGATCGGCCCGTTGTTGCTCAGCACGTTGCCGGAATGGATATGTACGCAGGGGAGCACGTGATGCTTTTTCCCCAGCGCCACGACCGAGGCGAGTTGACGGCGCGTCGCGTCGAGCTGTTCCTGAATCTTGCCGAACGGCTGATAGCCCCAGTAGCCGAGTTTGAGTCGCCGCACGCCGTAATGGGCGGCCGCCGCGAACACGTCCTCGGCGTGAGGGGACTCGGCCGAGGTGACGGCGGTCGAAGCCATCGGGATGGCGATGCCGGCCGCGTCCGCGGCCTGGCGCGCCGCCGAGAGCTTCATCTCGGCCTGCTCGGGCGGCACGTGCCCGCCGGGACGCATCGTGATATCCAAGCCGTCGAAGCCGGCGCGTTTCACCTCGCGGCAGCACTCGTCAATCGCGAGGTCGGACAAGTTGTCGGTGAACAGGACGTACTGCATCGGCTGACTCCCAAGTGGCGGCGTTATTCCGCGCCGGCGTCCATGATTTCCAAATCGTCCAGATACAGCTCGAGATGATTCCCACCTGCCTGAATTGTGAAAACGCCGAAGCGATCAAAAACGGCCCCTTGCCGACGCTGCTCCGCCGTCAGCTCCACGCGATGTTCGCGCCCGTCAAAGACGACGCTCAGCGCGCCACGGCCTTCCGCGGCGCGCGGGTCATATTGCAGTGCCCAGTCGTGCGCCCGCCCGTCGGGCCGGATGATCGACGGCAGCGCCGCGGCGTCTCCGTCGAGCGGCGCGCCGCCGCTCGCTCCCTCGCGCGTCGCATATACCGAACGAAAGTAGTGTCCCACACGGCTGGGGCCTTCGATGGCCGCGCCGAGATAGTTCCGCTGCGGGGTGTCGTAATCCGCATCGGTCTTCGCGCGCTTGCTGGCGCTGTCGAACCAACCCAGATAAACGCCGCTGTCGGCGCCGCCTTGTAACATGGCGATCTTTCCAGCAGCTCGGAGCGGCGTATCCAACGTGGAAACGCGTCGCCGCGCCGCGTAGTAGGCGGGCTGCTCGTCGCGAAAGAAGATCCCGCCGATCTCTCCCAGTTGGGCGCCCGCGTGTTGCGACCGACTATGACCGAAGTCGTGCAGCGGCCGGCGCACGCGATCGAGGAATTTCGCCTGGTTCCCCAACGTGTCCCACGCTGGATCTTGATCGAACTCCAGTCGCTGGCCGTCGACCGTCAGGTCGTCCAGGTAGAGCTCCAGCCCGTCGCCCGACGAATGCTGGTTCCAGATCCCAAACCGGTTCAACTCGAAGCCCGCCTGGCGATGCCCCTCCGGTAATTCGTACTCGTACTCCCGGTCGTCGATGCTCAGTCGCAGCATGCCGCGACCGGAAGCGGCGTGCGGATCGTATTCCAGGCGCCAATCATGCGCGGCGCCATCCGCGCGGAAGGGCGGGGTCGGCGTGGTTTGATAACGGTCCCCGGCAAAGGCGCCGCCACCGCCCGTTTGCCAGTCGCGCGTGCCGTACTCGAAAAACAACCAGAAACTGCCGCCGTTGCCGTCGATCCGCATCGCGACGGAGTTCGGTGTGCGCCAACCGCGGGATGACTGATCGTGAAACCAACCGACGAGGGCGCCGCTTCCTCCCTCCGCGGCCGTGACGGCTAGTTTGCCGGAGGCGACGAGCGTTTGGTCCGCGTCGCGCGGGGGAATCGGTAAGGCGTAGTAGGCGGGAGTCGTGGAGCGCTGTACGAAGCCCCCTACTTCGCCGGCGTGCGCTCCGCCGGCGTGTTGCGACGTCCGATAGCCAAAGTCCTGTCGAGTTTCACGCAGCCGGTCGCCGAGCAAGCGGTTGCGATAGCCGTCCCAGTCGGGGTCCGCGGTGAACTCGAAGCGCGTGGCCCCGACGGGGTCCGCCGCGCGTGCGTCACCAAATACAAGGACACAGAGCCAGCCGACCCAACATCCCCGGCCGCACCGCCCGCTACGCGAACAATTCATGGATCACCTTTCCCTGCTCGGCGATCTTCACCGGCCGCGCGTCGTGAGTGACATACTCGGCGCGGGGATCCAGTCCCAGCACGTGGCAAAACGTCACCATCAGGTCGGGCACGGTGATCGGCCGGTCGGTGACTTCGATGCCATCCGCGTCCGTGGCCCCGAGGAACCGCCCTCCCTGGACGCCGCCTCCCGCCACGGCGGCGATCCACGCCTGGCTGTAATGGTCGCGGCCGCCACCGTCGTCATTGAAGCCGGGCGTGCGACCGAACTCTCCCATCCAGACCACGAGCGTGTCTTCCAGCAGGCCCCGAACCTTCAAGTCCTGAATCAATGCGGCCATGCCGACGTCAACCATCTCGCTCAGTCGTGCGTTGCTCTTGAAGGCCTCGCCTTTGTGCGTGTCCCAGCCTTCGGAACCTTCGGCCGACATGACTTCGATGAAGCTCACGCCGCGCTCGACGAGCCGCCGCGCTAGCAGGCAGCCTTGACCAAAAGGAGTTGGACCATACGCTTCGCGCGTCGACGGCGACTCGCGTTCCAAATCAAAGGCCTCGATTTCGCGCCCCAGCGACATCCGCGCCGCGCGGGACTGCACGTCGCGAAACGCCCGGTCGCGCTGGGCGAGCGCGCTGTCCTGTCCCGCGACGTCCGCCAGCCGGCCGGCAAATGCCAGACGGCGACGCAACACCTCCTCCGGGACTTGCCTGGCGACATCGGGCGGTAATTGGCCAGGCTCGCGCGCCAACAGCGGATTGAACCGCGCGCCGAGCACGCCGGCGTCGGGATTGCGACTGGGGAAATCGGCGCGCGCCTTGCCGATTCGCACGAAGGCGGGCAGCTCCGCGACGGCGTCTTCGCGCTGCCAGGCCACGACCGAGCCGAAGGTAGGATAGGCGATCGACGGATTGCGCTCGTAGCCGGTGCGCACATACTGAATCGCTCGGTCATGATCGGTCGGTCCGCCTGTCATCGAACCCAGCACGGCGAGTTCGTGCATCCGCGTGGCCATCCGCGGCCAATGCTCGGCGATGGCGACGCCTGGCACGCTCGTCGAAATGGCCTGCGTGGGGCCTTGGCGCGGAGAACCGAGCTTGGGCGCGAACGTTTCATACTGCGAGGGACCGCCATCCATCCACAGCAAAATCAATCGCTTGCCGGCCCGCCGCGCGGCGTCCTCCTGAGCCAAGGCGAGCGCGTGCCAGAGGCCGGTGGCGCCGCTGGCGGCCAGTCCCGCGCCCGCGCGCAGGAAGGATCGACGCGTCACCGCGCCGCGCCCGTCAACGACCGCCCGCATCATGCCAGCGTTCATAGTGTGCCTCGCTTTCGCTACGCTGCTAACGGCGCGTGAGGAACTCGGCCGAGTTCACCAGCGCCCAGAGCAAGTCTTCAAAGGCCTCCTGGCGATCGCCGAGCTCGTCGCGATGTTCCGCGAACACAAGCACCTCGGCCGCCGTCGGCTCACGTCCGAGCGCGCGGCGATAGAGTGTTTCGACCACGCGACGGTCATCCGCTTCCTCAGCGAGCAGTCGCGCGAGCAAGGTCGGCGACCCCGGCGCCGCGGCGAATTCTTGTTGGAGCCGCGGGTGATTCATCAGATAGAGCGCCTGCAAGATCGTCGGCTGCTGCTGATCGGGCCGTAGCGCGGGATCGTAACCGAAGCGGTCATGGACCCGGTCTGCCGCGGACTGTGGAATGGGCGCCTTGGGAGGCGGGAGCCCATCATTCGAGGCCGGCATTGCGGGCGGCGGAGCAAGCTCCGCCGGAGGCAGCGCCAGATCGCTCTCGAGCGCACCACTTAAGACGGCGAAGACTTCGTCTCCACGTAAGGCGAGCGGTGCCGTGTCGGCGGTCGAGGAGCGCGCGTAGTACCGCGACGCCAGCAACGTGCGAAAGCAGTCGCGGATGTGGTACCCACTCGCGATGAACCTCTCGGCAAGGAAAGCGTGCGTGGCCGGTAATCGTGAATCATCCGACACCGCTTCGACCGAATCGCCGAGACCGCGTGTCATCGTTCGCGTCCAGACGTGGTTCACGAAGGCGCGGGCAAACCACGGATTCGCCGGCTGGCTAAGCCACGCGGCGACGGCCGTGCGCGGATCCTCGGCGACGAGCGATTCGCCGGTGAGCGCGGACGGCTGGAGCGGCGGACCGTGTTCGCCAGGTCGGCCCACGTCGGGCGCTCGGTACTCGGCGCCCGAGCGAGGATTCACACCATCGGCGGCGCCCCCTTTGCGGCGCAGGATTTCCAGGCCATGAAACGCGGCGGCGAACTGGTGGAATTGATCGCGCGTCCAGACATCGAACGGGTGATCGTGGCATTCCGCACAGCCGATCTGCTTGCCGAGAAATAGGCGCGCGGTTTCCGCGGCGAGCTTGGTCGGCTGGGCCTCGTGATAGGCCATGAAGGTGACGGCGGGACGCTCTTCAATGCGGCCCGAAGCGGTGACGATGGCGCCGACGATTTCGGTCCAAGGGCGTCCGGCGTTCCACTCGCCCGCGAACCATTGCTTGAACGGGCCGTAATCGATCACGACCTCCGCCGGCGGCACGACCCGGTAGGCGATCAGGTCACACCAATAGTTGGCCCAATTGCGGCCGAACTCGGGGTCTTGTAACAAGCGATCGACCAGTGCAGCGCGCCGCTCCGGGCGGGCGTCCGCCAGGAAGGCCGCTTGTTCCTCCAACGTCGGGCGGCGGCCCAGCACGTCCAGCGTGGCGCGCCGCAGAAAACTCAGGTCGTCGACTTGCGGCCACGAGTCAGGAGGCGCATCGCCCAAATCCCGCGCGATACACTCGTCAAGCGATGCGACCGAAGGCGGCGCGGCACTGACGGCCTCGGCGGCCGCGCTGGGCGATGTAGTCGCCAGCCACAGGACGCCGCAACCGCAATTCGCCACGATCCATCGCGACAGCGATTTGCGCTGGTGGAAGTTCGCATCGAACATGGTCGCGTCTCCTGCTACTTGCGATCGCGGTCGAGCAATCAAGGCAACTCCAGCCGCCGCGCTTCCCAATCGGTGATGAAACCGTGCGCGGGCGCGTGCGTTATCATCAGTTCGATCTTCGCCGCCAGTGCTGCTTCCTGCGGCGTGACGCCGCAGGCCCAAAACACCGGCACGACATCCGACGGAATGCGTTCGACCGGCGGACCGAAATAAGGCTGCGCCAGGTCCGCGCCGATCGCCGCCGGGTCGCCGATGTGCAGCGGCGCGCCATGATTGAACGGGTATCGCGCCGTAACTTGCGTCGCGATGATGGCTTGCTCGGGCGTGAGCCAACGCATGGTCACCACCAGCGGACCTTGGAAGACGCCGGCGGGAACGGTCGGCAGCGTCGTGCGCAGCACCCAGCGATGGCGGTCGGTCGGCACGCCCGCTCGTTCGAGCGCGTCATCGAAGGTGATGCCCGAACCGATTAGGAAGGCCACGAAATCGTCTCGCCAGAGCTCGCGCACATCGCGCACATCTTCGTGACGTTTCCCGGCGCGATAGACGGCGTACCGCGGCAAATCGCTGCGCAAGTCGGCGCCCGGCGCCAATTGGCGCGGCTCGTAATCGCCGACGTCGGTGACTTCGAGCACCGGGCAGGCGCGCTGATTCCGCTGGCAGTAGAGCAGGAATTCGTAGGCGTACCGCTCGGGCAGGACGACCAGATTGCACTGCACATAGCCGAGTGCCAGGCCGCGCGTTGGGCCGTCGTAGCGGCCGTCGCGGCAAGCGAGCCGCACATCGCGGGGCGAACTCTGGGCGTGCAGTGGCTGGGCGAGCATGTGGTTCTAGACCGTGGTTTCCGTGCGGTGGGCGTAGCCGATCGCTTCCAGTCCGGCGCGAATCCGCGCGACCTTGTCGGGCGACAACGGACGCAACGGCCGGCGCATGTGGGGGCTGGGGAACTTGCCCATCAGCCAGCGAGCGCACTTCATCCGCTGATGCGCGCCGCAGCCAGGTTCGCCGAAATCGTAGACAATCCGCGCCAAGGGCGCGACCAACTGCTGGGCTTCGCGCGCGCCGGCCAGGTCGCCGTCGAGCGCCGCGTGGACCATCTGCACGATCAGCTCAGGCACGAAGCCGGCGAAGCCGACCAGCGCGCCGTCGGCGGCCTCCAGCAGCGTGGGGAGCAGGTACTCGTCGTGGCAGGTGACGATGGAAACATGCGGAGCGGCCGCCTTCAGTTGCTCGTAGTCGTACAGCCAACGCGCCATGTCGCGCGTGCCCATCTTGATCATTACCACTTGCGGCAGCTTCACCATTTCGAGCATTTCGGCCAACGTATAGCCGGCCTTGGTCCAGGCCGGGTATTGGTGGACGATGATCGGCACGTCGGCGCCGGCGGCCACGTCCTCAAAGAAGCCGACCGCCGTGCTCATCGAGCGCCCGAAGCGCAGCCAGTGATGGGGAGGCATTAGTAGAATCGCATCCGCGCCCGCTTCTTTGGCCGCCAACGCGTGATCGAGCGCCTCCAGACTTCCCTCGGCGCTAATGCCGGTGACGATCTTGACGTCGCGCCCCACGGAGTGCGCCGCGTCGGCGACAACGCGCGTCACCCGCTCCCGTTCGCGCGGCCGCAGCGACATGATCTCGCCGGTATGCCCGTTGCAGACCACCCCATTCACGCCATCCACCGCGGCGATGTCGGCGATGTATTGATGCAGCCCAAACTCGTCGATCGACTCGTCGGCGTGGAACGGGCAAAGGGTGGCCGGATACACGCCGGTCCAGGGCTGGTTGCGCCAATTCATGTAAGTCCTCGGAAAACAGTCTGTGAGGCTCGCTGTGTGTTGATAAGCGGTCAGGGGACGGCAGGACGGTCTCATTCAAGCCAACAGGTCTTGAACCACATGCCCGCCGATATCGGTTAAACGAAAGTCGCGTCCTTGAAAACGGTAAGTAAGTTGCGTGTGATCGAGTCCCAGTTGGTGCAGGATGGTGGCCTGCAGATCGTGGACGTGGACGCCGTCGCGTACGACGTTATAGCCGAAGTCATCGGTCTCGCCCCAGGTGAGGCCGCCGCGAATGCCGCCGCCGGCCAGCCACATGGAGAAGCAGCGCGGATGATGATCGCGACCGTAGGTTTCGGCCGTCATGTCTCCCTGACAGTACGTCGTGCGGCCGAACTCGCCTCCCCAGACGACCAAGGTGTCTTCGAGCATGCCGCGACGTTTCAGGTCCAGCACGAGTGCGGCGGACGCACGATCGACCTCGCCGCAGAGCTTGCGCATTTTCGGCGGCAGTTCATAATGATGGTCCCAGTCGCGATGGTACAACTGGATGAATCGCACGCCGCGTTCCGCCAGTCGCCGAGCTAATAGGCAATTGTTCGCGAACGAAGGCTTCCCCGGCATAGCGCCATACAATTCCAGCGTCTCGGCGGATTCACTGCCGAGGTCGACCAGCTCCGGCACACTGGTCTGCATGCGAAACGCCAGTTCGTAGGCGTCGATCCGCGCGTCAATCTCGGGATCGTGCAGCACGCCGGCCCGCAGCGCGTTCAGTTCGTTGATGGAACGCAGCGTTTCGCCGCGCAGCGAGGCGTCAATCCCCGGCGGATTGGAAAGATACATCACCGGGTCGCCCTGAGCGCGAAACTGCACGCCCTGGTGCCTGCTCGGCAGGAAGCCTTGATGCCAATAACGGGACAGCAGCGGCTGGCCGCTGCCGCCGTCGCCGGAGAGCATTACGACGAAGTCGGGAAGATCGCGATTCTCAGAACCCAACCCGTAGGACAGCCAAGCGCCGAGCGTGGGTCGGCCGGCCGGACCCGCCCCGGTGAGGATGAAGTTCATCGCCGGGTCATGATTGATCGGTTCGGTATGCACGGCGCGCAAAACGGCGATCTCATCCGCCACGGTCGCCGTGTGGGGGAGCAGTTCGCTGAATTCCTGGCCGGATTGGCCGTGCCTGGCGAACTTGAAATGTGTGCCGGCGACCGGAAAGCGCTTTTGATCTCGGGTCATCAAGGTCACACGTTGGCCGCCGCGCACGCTGGACGGGAGTTCCTCGCCATGACGGGCGTTGATGACCGGCTTGTGATCGAATAAGTCCAATTGCGACGGCGCGCCCGACATAAACAGATAAATCACGCGCCGAGCGCGGGCGGGAAAGTGCGAGCCAGCCGCCAGCGCCCCGGAAGGCGCCAGCAGCCCTGCCAGCGCGGCTGCGCCGATCCCGTTCGACGTGCGCAGCAAAAACTCACGGCGACAAAGCGCCGAGCCCGGCAGTGGCAGTGAAGTCGGTCGCCTCGGTGTCATGGTCGGGTTACCGCCTCGTCCAGGTTCAGCACCACGTTGCCAAGCGCCGTCCAGGCGGCTAACTCGGCAGGCGGCGCTGCGTCACTTGCCGGCGATGCGCCGACTTGGATCAAGGCGCCGGCCTCCGCTTCGCGCTGGGCGTAATGTTGTCGAAAGCGTTCGAGCGCGGTTGCGAGCGCCGCACGCTCCGCCGCTTCCGGAGTGCGCGCTGTCACACAGCGCCAAAGCACGACGATTCGCTCAGCGTCATCGGAGGACGCCGCCAGCGCTTGTCCGGCCAATGCTCTCGCGGCCTCGACGAACGTGGGATCGTTCAATGTCACCAGCGCCTGCAGCGGCGTATTGGTGCGCGGTCGCTCGGGGCAACAATTCTCGCGCGTCGGCGCGTCGAACGCCTGCAGCGCTGGGTGTGGCGTGGTGCGGCGCCAAAAAGTGTAAAGCGTACGCCGATACAAATCTTCTCCGCCGGACTGAGGCCAGCTCCAGTCGTTCGTTTTATCCGCGTAGAATCCGTCCGGCTGATAAGGAAACACGCTCGGACCGCCCAGCCGCCGGCACAGGAGGCCGCTCGCCGCCAAGGCGCTATCGCGAATCTCCTCCGCGGTGAGGCGGCACCGCGGCGCGCGAGCCAGCAGTCGATTCGCCGGATCCAGCCGCAACGTCTCCGCCTGCACGACGGCCGACTGCCGATACGTGCCCGATGTGACGATCAGTCGCTGAATGGCCTGCAGGTTCCAGTCCGTGGCCCAAAGTTCGGTCGCTAACCAATCCAGCAACTCGGGATGCGTGGGCGGCTCTCCCTGCGACCCGAAGTCGTCGACGGTGCGCACCAGCCCGTGACCAAAAAACTGCTTCCATAGCCGGTTGGCCAGCACACGAGCGGTGAGCGGATTCTCGCGCGACATCAACCACCTCGCCAGCGCCAGCCGATCGGACGGCCGTTCCGTGTCCAATGCGCCGAACACCGCCGGGATGCCGGGCGTCACCTGCTCGCCGGGCTGCTGAAAATCTCCACGTTGCAGAATGTAGGCGAGGCGTGACGGCGTCATCTGCTCGAACACTAAAGTCGTCGGAACCCGCGCTTCGCACTCCTGCAGTCGGTTCTGGCAATCGGCGCGGCGCCTGCGCAGCGCCGCGTGAGCTTCGTCAACCTGCGAACAAAAATACTCGCGCAGCGCCGCTTGATCCTCCGCCGTGCGCTCAGCGGGCGACTTGGACAGAGTCTGGGCGATCTTTTCATCCGCGACATCGCCGCGCGGCGCGCCCGGTACGAGCGCGAGCCATTCACTGAAAGCCGCCTCGACGCGCGGTCGATCCGCTTCAAGCAGTCGGTCCAGCGACGACAACTCCGCACCCAGCGCCGCCAACTGCGATTCTTGTTCGACCGTCGGCAACCTGAGAATCGGCGGGGATGGCTGTTTCGAGACGCCGATCTCGCCAGCCAGGGAGTTGAAGAACGCGTAGAGTCGATAATAGTCGCGCTGCGTGAACGGATCGTACTTATGATCGTGGCATTGCGCGCAGCCGAATGTCACTCCCAGCCACACGGTAGCCAGCGTGTTCGTACGATCGACCGCGTACGCCACGAGGAATTCGTCCGGGTCGGCGCCCCCCTCCTCGTTGTAACGATGGTTACGTTGAAATCCCGACGCCACGCGTTGTTCCCGCGTCGCGCCGGGCAGCAGGTCCCCGGCCAGATTCTCAATTGTGAACTGATCGAACGGCAGATGCCGGTTGAAGGCGTTGATCACGTAGTCGCGATACGGCCACAGAGAGCGCGTGGCGTCATCCTGATAGCCGTTCGTGTCACCGTAACGCGCCAGATCGAGCCAGTCTTGCGCCATCTTTTCGCCATAATGGGGCGACGCCAGCAGGCGGTCCACCAGCCGCTCATAGGCGTCGTCGCGATCGTCGGCGAGAAACGCGTCGACGTCCGCGAGCGTCGGCGGAAGTCCCGTCAAATCGAGCGACAACCGACGGATCAACGTAGCACGATCGGCTTCCGCCGACGGCGGCAAACCGGCCTGATCCAGACGCGCGCGAATGAACAAATCGATCGGATTGCGTACGCCCTCGGTGTTCGCAGGTGTGGGCGGAACCGGCCGCCGCGGCGCGGACCAGGCCCAGTGCAGGTCGTACCGCGCCCCCGCCGCGACCCAGGCGCGCAAATCCTCCCGTTCACTCGGCGTGAGCGGCTTCTTCGCCTCCGGGGGCGGCATGACGACATCGGGGTCCGACGAGTCAATGCGCCGAATCAACTCGCTCGCGTCCGGTTCTCCCGCCACGATGGCGGTCGCGCCGGAATCCGCGGCGACGTTCACCGCGCTGCCGTCGTCAAGTCGCAAGCCCGCTTGCCGCTGCGCCGCGTCGGGGCCGTGACAGGCGAAACAATGGTTGGCGAGGATCGGTCGAATGGTGCGGCCGAAATCAGGTTGCTCCACGCCTTGCGCTGCGAGCACGCCGGAATGCAACACGATGGGCATGATCGCCGCAAAAGCGGCGCATGCAAGTCGCGCCTGGTTGATGGCTGAGATCGGCATGAGAGGTTAGTTAAGCAACGCGTCGTCAAGCTGCGCTACGTAAACCTGGGCGTGCCCAGTGCGGTCGGAGGTGAAGACGACCTGGCGGCCGTCGGGGGAAAAGGAGGGGTGAGGGTGGGTATGTTGCGGGGCGTAGACCTTAATGGGGCCGTTCGTGTAAGGGAACGGGCCTTTCCAGTGCTCGCCAGCGTTGGAAGCTTCGGGATAACAGAGCGTGCGGGGCGTGGAGACGCCGTTCGTGGGATCGAAGAGCTGGAGTCCGATATCTGGAACGTTAGTGTCCGCCACCATCCTTGTGCCGGCGCGATTGGCGGCGGCATGCCAGGCGTTGAAGCGGGCGACATCGCGCACCTGTAGCGTATCGACCTGAATGGCTCGCACCGCGTGAGGCCAATCGACGAACGCCAGCTCACGGCGTTTGGGCAGCCAGGTTTCGTGAGTGATCCATTGGCCCGGCCGCTGTTCGTAGAGCAAGCGATGGCCGCGGCCGTCGCGCCGGATCAACCGCATCCGCGCCGTGTGCGGACCCGCGTAGGCCAGCAGGTCCGCATCCTCGGGACAGAACTGCATGTGCCCGATCGCCTCCGCCTCCAGAATGACTTGACCGCCGCCCGTCTGAGTGTCGATGACGGCGAGCGCTTTGCCTCCGGCGCGTTCGAAATGGACGGCCCACCAGCGGTCGTCGGCGCTGAGCGCGGTGGTTCCCATGTCGCCGGCGACACCCCCGAGCGG
>Ga0073934_10005727_pt1 | contig 18806 bp, 14 predicted proteins | sample LarsenN4metaG_FD_76834 | JGI IMG/M metagenome (GOLD analysis project Ga0073934, IMG submission 76834) | Hot spring sediment bacterial and archeal communities from British Columbia, Canada, to study Microbial Dark Matter (Phase II) - Larsen... ... | reverse complement strand
TTCGCCTTCGACCTCGCCGGCCGGCAGCTTCGCTACCTGGCGATCGAACCGAAGCGGCAAGACCCGATCCAGCGCGTCGAGCTAGTGAAAGGGGACGACGCCACGGCCCCGGTGGTGATGGCGGTGACGGTCGAGGCGCCGTAGCGGGGCTGTGTGCGATTTGAACCGCGGGGGAGCGGGGGAGGATTTAACCGCGAAACACGCGAAATGACGCGAAAAACAGTGGCCACAGCATTCGCTTCCAACGAGGCATCGATCAAGAAATTGCCTGAATAGTGTGATTCGCCGCACATCAATCAGTTGTTGTCCCGAATCTACTGACCACATCTTTCCGCTTTCGCGTCATTTCGCGTGTTTCGCGGTCAAATACCGCCACTCCGCGCCTCAGCGCCTCTGCGGTTCAATCGATGAGGCCCTCGCTCTTCATTAACCGCAGCGTGGCTTGAAGCGCCTCGGCGGTTTGTTGGAGGTCGCGGTCGGTGTGGACCATTGACGTGGGGCCTCCGGGCCAGGAGAAGAGTTCGACGCCATGTACCAACATGCCGAGTCGCAGGGCGTTGATCACTTCAGGTCGCCGCGCTTTGAGCACTTGATGGTCGTAGCGGCGCGCGTCGATCTCGTGGGGGCGGATCGGCAGGTGTTCGGGGTTGGTGAAGATGTGGAAACCGGAGAAAGAGCCGTAGACCGACCAATCGACTTGTTCGGTGGCCAGGACGTCGTTGAGCGCGTTGCGTAACTGGCCGGCATACTCGTTGGCACGCTCGCAAGCGTCGGTCGTGGCGATGATCTCCAGCGCCGCGATCCCCGCTGCCGCCGAAAGCGGGTTGGCGTTAAACGTGCCATGATGCGAGATCTTCTCGCGCCCGCGCGCTTTCGCGGCCTTGGGATCCAGTTCGTCCATGAGGTCCTTGCGACCCACGACCGCCGCACCGGGCAATCCGCCAGCCACAATCTTGGCCAGCGTCGTCAAATCGGGCCGGATGCCGAATACGCCCTGCGCCCCGCCGGGGGAGCAGCGGAAGCCGGAGATGACTTCATCGAAGATCAGGACGACGCCGCGCGCTTCGGTGGCCTGCCGCAGCGTGAATAGGAACTCCGGATCGAGCGGCACCTGGCCCCAGCTCGCGCCGGTCGGCTCGATGATCGCGGCCGCGATGTCGTCGCGCGCGGCGAGCGTGGCTTCGAGCGCGGCAACGTCCCCGGGAGGGGCGACCACCATTTGGTCGGCCACGGCCGGCAACACGCCTGGCGTTGGGGAACCGTCAAAGTGTCCGGCGTAGGCGGAGGCGACGTGATCGTGCCAGCCGTGAAAATGGCCGGCGAAACGCAGCACCTTAGTACGCCCGGTCGCCGCACGGGCGATGCGAATCGCCAAGAGCGTGGCCTCGGTGCCGGAACTGGTGAAGCGCACGCGCTCCGCCGCGGGCATGAGATGGCGGATCGTTTCGGCCCAGCGCAATTCCAGCTCGTGGCAGGCGCCGTAATGCGTGCCCAAGGTGGCCTGACGCTGCACCGCCGCCACCACGGCCGGGTGATTGTGCCCGAGCAACAACGCGCCGTGGCCGCCGGAATAGTCTATGTATTCGTTGCCGTCGACGTCCCACTTGCGCGCGCCTTGGGCGCGCGCGACGTAGATGCCGTACGGATCGAGCAGACGGGCGTCGTGCGCGACGCCGCCCGGCAGCAAGTCGCGCGCATGTTCGGCTAGCTCGGCGGAGCGCGGCGTGCGCGAGCGATACAACTCGATGATCGTCCGCTGGTTCATCTTGTCAGCTCGTACGCTCTCGGCCGCGACGGTCATGTAGGGGTTGTCACCTAGGCAAGGTGTACCTATCGGGTAAGCGATCCCGGCTGTCGCAGTTGTGTCGGCCGCTCATCCGCAATGCGTGCTGAATTCTATCAATTCAAACTGGATTTGCTCAAGCGTCACGACAATACTGATATGCGTGTCGTGCTGAATAGGCGCAACGAAGCATCGCGCGAGCCGATTTCAGGGAGCGCCGGCGCGACACCAGCGGCCGCCCCAATGACTGGGGCCTTACTGTCAGCCACGTGCCTATGTCCTCGACGCCATTCGAACTGCCCGCCAACACGCAGATGACGCCCGGACCGTCGAATTCGACGGTCTCCGTCGATCAGCTCTTTACGGATTTTCTCAATGACGTGCACCACCGGCTCTTGGGCGCGCACGAACATCGCGACCTCGTGCATCGCGTGCTCGATGAGTTGTTCCTGGGCCTGCGTACGCGCCGGCTGAGCAGTACGCCAGGTGAATGGGCGGAGTGCATCCAGACCTGCCGGCGCCATCCCCTGTTGAAACTCGTTCACCTCGATCCGTTCACGTACCGCGCCTTCTCGAAGCCCCGCGGCTACGCTGGCGACGCCGTGATGATGGACTACATCTACGGGCGCGAGGAACGCTGGTCGCCGCCCGAGGCCGAGCGATTGGGACAACTGATCTTCGAATTCACCACCGGCGCGCCGGCCTCCGAAGGCGTCCGTGCTCGGCGCGGGTATGTCGCCGAAATGATCGATCGACTGGCCACGCGTTGCGCGCGACCGCACGTGTTGGCGATCGCTTCGGGACATTTGCGCGAGGCGAATCTGTCGTCGGCCATCCGCCGCGGTCGGCTGGGACGCTTGGTCGCCCTCGACGCCGACGCCAAGAGCCTGGCGGAAGTGGACCGTGCATACGGCCACTTCGGCGTGATCACCGTGCCCGCCAAGTTCCGCAGTTTGCTGACCAACCGGCTGAATCTGGGGCAGTTTCATTTGGTTTACTCGACCGGACTGTTCGACTACCTGGAACAGCCGGTGGCCCAGCGCCTGGTGGCGACGATGTTCTCGATGTTGCGTCCGCGCGGCCGGTTGATGGTGGCCAACTTCCTGCCGGGTGTGCGCGACGTCGGCTACATGGAGGCGTACATGGACTGGCAACTGATCTACCGCACGCGCCAGGACATGATCGATCTGACGGCGGAGATCCCCGAGGCCGAAATCCACGACGTGCGCCTCTGCTCGGAAGATCAGCGCAATATTATCTTCCTGGAAGTGCGCAAGCGGTAGACAGCCGGCCCGCCACTTTTTTGGGGGCCGAACTCCACATTTCGGCTAAGATCGCCCGCCGAGGGACGAAAATCTGGCTGGGGAACGCGCGGTTCGATAGACTGGACCGGCGGTGGCCGATTCCTGCCAGGTAGCTTGTATGCCCATTTCGTTTATCTGTCCCCATTGCGGGCGACACACGGACGTTGCCGAGAAATTCGCCGGAATGTCCGGCCCCTGCGCGGGTTGCGGCCGGCCGGTGGCGATTCCCACGCTGGCCGAATATCAGGAGCAAAATCAGGACCAGCCCACCGCGCGCGGGGCGATCGGTCTGGCGGTCGGCGGATTCGCGGCGTTGATCGTTTGCGGGCTGGCGGCGGCCTTCTTGGTGCCGACGCTGATCCGCATGCAGACGCAAGCCCAGTTCGGGACCACCGAGACCAATCTCAAGCTCATCGCCGGGGCGATGCAGGCCTATCACGATCGGTGGGGTAGTTTTCCGCCAGCGGTCACCATGGGCCCGAACGGCCGCCCCTACCACTCGTGGCGCGTGCTGTTACTGCCATATCTGGATCGAGATGATCTCTACGTCCGCTACAACATGCGCGAACCCTGGGACAGCCCGAACAACCGGCTGCTCGCGCAACAGATTCCCGACGTCTACAGCAACGGCGCGCCGGACGGTTCGGGGCGTACGCGATTTGTCGTGGTCGTCGGGGAGCGCACGCTCTTCCCTCCAGGCACCACCACTTCGCGGGCCGACGCCCAAAAGGGGCTCGGCGGGACGATTCTGGTGGTCGAATCCGCCTACAGCCCGGTGGAATGGATCGCGCCGGAGGACCTGTCGTTCGACAGCATGAACTTCGCCATCAACGACCCGCAGGGGACCTGCATCTCGGGCGATCAGATCGACGGAGCGTTGGTGGCGATGGCGGACGGAAGCACGATGCTGCTTTCGCAGCAAACGACGACGGAACCGGCCGTGCAGATGATGCTGTTGCGCGACTCGGCGCCGTTCGGCGGCACGGCGTTGGGCGTTTCGTCGCTCTACGTCGCGCCCTTGGACGTGACGCGCCGCTACGAACCGGTGGATTTCGCGGCCGTCGCCAATCAAGATTTGCAGGCGGATTTCCACGGCGGCCGCCAAGGGAACAATCTCAGTAACCTCACCACCGGCGAGCAGACGTTTGGCGGCGTCAACTTCGACGTGAAGGAGCGCATGCTCTGCTTGGGCCAAAAGGAAGGCACTGCTTCCTATCTGCCGGAGCGCATCGACGGCATCTCGATCGGCAAGCAATGCGAGCGGCTCCACTTCCTGCACGGCACCGGTTGGAAGGCCCCGCAAGACGGCACGCCGATCGGCCACTACGAAGTTCACTACGCCGACGGCACGGTCGAAATGATTCCGATCGTCTACGGCGTCGATGTGCGTGACTGGTGGGATACCGACGGTTCGCAGGCGGTCGAGCGCGGGCGCATGGTCTGGACCGGCACGAATCGCGATATTCAGTCGCAGAACTTGGGCGCGACGCAATTGCGGCTGTACCTGTGCAGTTGGGACAACCCCAAGCCGGAAACGCCGATCACGTCGCTCGACTTTGTGGCCTACCGCGAAACCGAATGCGCGCCGTTCTGCGTGGCGATTTCGATCGACAACCCGCGCGATCAGCCGTCGGGACCGGAACAGCCGCCCTCGCCACAGGAGGAAGCGGCCCCAGCGGCCGCGTCACCGGCCGCGGCAGCGACGCCAGCGCCTGTGGAGGAAGCTCCTGCAGAATCAGCGAACACAACGGCTCCGGTGGAGGTGAAGACCGAAACGGCGCCTGCGGAGGCCGCACCCACGCCACCAACGGAAGAGCAACAAGACGGAGCAGCGGAGACGGAGAACGAGCTGGAGGCGACTGAGTCTGAGGCGTCGTCGCCTTGAGTAACGGCGCTCAAGCGCCGCGCTCGGGATGCGTGTCGTCGCGGGCGACGAAGTCCGTCGTCGCGCCATCGGTCGCGGGGCGTGACGTGGCGTACTCGCCTGGCAGCGGTTCATAGCCGGTGGGTTGGTTCCAAGAGCGCATCACGTAGGCCCACAGTCCGGTGACGATGACCATCATCGCCGCGACGCCGAGCAGGCTGCGCGAGAGGGCCTCCGTCTTGAGCGGCGAGAGCGCCTGGCCGATCGCTTCGTCGTAGCGCTCCTGGACGATGACGAAGAGCCCGGTGTCTTGATCGCGTACGCGCAGCGGGGCCTTGGCGGCGAGCCAATCGCCGCGATAGTCCGCGCCGAGCAGGTCTTTAGCGAAAGGGTCCTGGTAGCGGCTCTCCGTCGCTTGCATGTGGTCGATCGGGACGCGATAGTCGTGAAAACGACGGAGGAACTCGCCGCGGTTCTGTTCCAGCAGTTTGCTGAACAGCTCATGTTGCACGATCACGCCTGGGTTGCTTGGTCGGCCATCGACCATCACGGCGAACTCGCGACTCTCACGGCTGCTGCGCAATTCGGCGAATTGCCCCACTTCGACAGTGAGCGCGAGTACGCCGAGAAACTCGTCGCCGCGATACACGGGCGTGGAGATGCCGGCCACCCACTTGTAGGAACTGGTGCTCTGAAAGAGCGCGGAAAGCTGGGTTTCCTGCACGTGATCGTCCGGCCCGGGGCGCCAATCGCGTGGTTGCTCGACCGGCCCGCCATGAAAGTACGTGCGCCAGCCGAAATTCGAACCAATGTTCACGCGGTTCGAAGGGACGCGCACTAGTTGCAGTCCGCGCGCGTCGGTGAAGAACCAGCTCGTCACCTTCGGACCGCGATCGTTGTCCAGTTTCCGCTGAAAGTAGTCTTCAAGGTACGATCGCGCCTGGTTGTCCAGCAGCTCGTTGACGAGCGACTCTTTCTCCATTCGCAACTCCGGCGACAGTTGCTCTTCCGGCGCGGCGAATTCAGGGTCGCTCAAGCGGGCGAGCTTCGGGCGCATCGCCGCGTCGTCGATCAAAGGCGCGAGCCGCTGGCGGAATTCGCTGTCGGCCGCCGTCGCTTCCACCAGTTCGAAGCGCCGCTCCAGTTCAAAGGCCGCGGAGTTGGCCACGAACCGCGCGTAGTACTGTTTGCTGTCGAGGGCCTTCTTGGTCAACTCTTGGTTCGCCAGTAAATACGCCGCCTCGAACCCGCGCCAGGCGAAGAACGCCATCACCGCCATCAACAGCACTGGGCCGAGCGCGCCTAACATAATCAGCGGCTGCCGCGAGCGCCGCGTGTCGCGGGCCTGCAAGGTGTCGAGCACGGCCTGCACGTTCGGGAACCGCTTCGCCGGGTCGATCGCCAGGCAGCGTTCGAGAATCTCGGCCAGCGCGCGATCGACGCCCGGCGTTTTGCGGTGCGCTTCCAGCGGCGGCGCGTTGCGCAGGAGTTCCCGATAGCGCTCCAGGCGATGCACCAGGCCGCTCGGCTGCTCGAGCGCCGAGACCGTCTCCGGCGTGCGATGCGGCGGCTCGCCGACCAGCATCGTATAGAGCAGCGCCCCGAGGGCGTACACGTCCCACCGCGCATCGGGGGCGGCCTGCAGGTCGGCCTGCTCGGGGGCCATGTAGAACAGCGTGCCGAGCGACGGCGTTTGTTCGTGCGAGAGCCGGGCCTGGCCGAAATCGGCCAATCGCGGCCGGCCGTCCTGGTCCAGCAGCACGTTGGCAGGCTTCAGATCGCAGTGCAGGACCCCTTTACCGTGGGCATGCACCAGCCCGATGGCCACTTCGCGAAAGATCCGCACCGCTTCCGCCACCGTCAGCCGGCCGGTTTCTTGCAGTCGCTTGGCGAGCGAACCGTGTTCCACGTATTCCATTACGTAGTGTGGGGGATCGGCGTCCCAGCCGACGGCGATCAACTGCACGACGTAACGGTCGGCGAAGAGAAACCGCAGTTTCTCGACCTCGCGCGTGAGGAGCGACCAATCGAGCCCGCCTTGATGGGAGTAGAACTTGATCGCCACCTTGCGGCCGGTGTTGCGATCGATCGCCACCCAGACCTCGCCGTACGCCCCCGCGCCGAGGAACTCCAGCGGTTCGAAACCAGGCGATTGTCCCGGCGGGCGCGTGCGCCGCAAGCTGAGTTCGATCGCCTGGCGCCGCTCGTCGGGAGACTGCCCTTCGGTACGTTCGGTAAACGCGCTCACGCGTGCCCAGGCGAATGAAGGTAGAAAGTTCCGCGCAAAACGAACCAGCCCCGGCTGCCCACGGTGTACACTAGCACTTCACGGGGAACGACTCAAGAAACGAGGACGGGAAAGCGGTTGTCGCGTCGTTGCGTTCAGCCGATTTGAAGTCCAGCATCCACTGCCCATGAGCCAGCCGAACTTGTTGCTGTGCGCCGCCGCGCTCACTTTACTGTTCGCGTCGAGCGCTTTCGCCCAGCCGCTGGACGGCCGCGGCGGCCGCGATTTGGCGCTCGACCAGTTCCGGCCGCGGTCGATGTTGAAGCTGGAGGAGCATCCCACGCGGATGGCGAAGTTCCAAGTCGTGGACGTCCACTTCCACGGCCGCATCAAGCTTCCGCGGACCGCCGAGGCGCTCGACGACTATGTGCGGATCATGGACGAGCAAAACATCGCCGTCTCGGTGAGCCTCGACGGCCACTGGGGCGACGAGATCGACGAGCATCTTCGCTTCTTGAATGAGCGCCATCCGGGGCGGTTCGTCGTCTTCGCCAACATCGATTGGCAAGGCGCCGGCCGTGCCGACGAACCCGCCGCCTGGGCCTGCAATCAGCCCGACTTCGCCCAGCAAGTGGCGGAACGCCTGCGCGATGCGGCGCGCCGGGGCGCGTGCGGCGTCAAGATCTTCAAGCAATTCGGCCTCGGCTATCGCAACGCCGACGGCTCGCTCATCAAGATCGACGATCCGCGGTTCGATCCCATCTGGCAGGCGTGCGGCGAACTCAAGCTGCCGATTCTGATCCACGTCGCCGACCCGGCCGCGTTTTTCGAGCCGATCGATCAGTACAACGAGCGCTGGGAGGAACTGAACCGGCATCCGGAGTGGAGCTTTCACGGCCCCGGCTGGCCGCGCCGCGAGGAGCTGCTTGAGGCGTTCATCGCGGTCGTCGCGCGGCATCCGCAAACGACGTTCATCGGCGCCCACGTGGCCGGCAACGCCGAGGATTTGCGTGCCGTCGGCGCGTGGCTGGACAAGCATCCCAACTTGTACGTCGAAATCGCCGCGCGCATTGCGGAGCTCGGGCGTCAGCCGTACACCGCGCGCAAGTTTTTTCTCGCCCACGCGGACCGCATTTTGTTCGGCACCGACGGCCCCCGCACGCGCGAGCGGCTCTACCCGCATTGGCGGATGCTGGAAACGTGGGACGAGTATTTTCCCTACGCCGACGAGCCGTTCCCGCCGCAAGGGCTATGGAACATCGACGGACTGGGGCTGCCCGACGACGTGCTCCGCAAGGTGTACCACGAGAACGCCTGCCGCGTGATTCCGGCGGTGCGCCCGCTCGTCGAGGCGCGCTTGCGCGCGGGCGACATGCCGTCAGCGACGACTAAATAGCTCTAACCGTACGCCCTCGCCCTACTAGGGAGAGCGTTGGGCTGAGGGGCTGATCGCGGCTCTGTCAGAGTTTCTAAATAGCGAACTGCGACAACGGCTCTGGCGCCGCACGTTGTTTGGTCGCGTACGTGTTGCTGAGCGCCTTCCGCCACCGGCAGAGGCGATTCATCGTTTCCGTGAGCACGACGACCAACTCTTCCTTGTTGAGCGGCTTGAGCAGATAGTCGGTGGCGCCCAACTCCATCGCGTCCAACAGCAGGTCCACGGTCGAATGCCCGGTGAGCATCAGTACCTGCGTGTAAGCGTTGCGGCGCTTCGCGCAGCGCACAATCTCCAGGCCGTTGATCCCCGGCATCTCCATGTCGGTGACCACGATGTCGACCGGCGTCGACTCGATCATCCGCCGCGCGACGCGCGGGTCCTCCGCCACTTCGACATGGATCTGCTCGGGAAACGACTGCTCGACGATCGTCCGCACCAGTTTGAGCATGCTCGGATCGTCATCCACGAGCAACATCCGCACCGGCCGACCTTGACAACCCACCATAACCGCAACCTCCGCCTGCATGAATCTGGACCAATTCGAGGCGCTCAAGAGTAGGTCAAAAAGCGGCGTTCGTGTGGCGGCACAGGCCTCGCGCCTGTGCCGATTGGGGGGATTGTGACAATGCGCGCGGCTCGCGGTTAGTCGGCGTCGGCCTCGCGCTCCTCGTCTTCTTCCTCTTCCTCCTCGGCGTCGGGATCGAACACCAGCCCCAGCGCGGCCAGTCCCTTGCCGTGCGGCCCAGCCCATGCGTCGGGGTACGGCGCGTCGACCCCCTTCACCGCGTGCCAGATGATGCGGTTCAGCGAATCCTCGTCGGCGCGATCGACCATGCGAAAATTCTGCGCCAGACTCAACTCCGCCCAAACGCGCTGTTTCTCGTTGAGCTGAGTCATGGCGGGATTCAATTCGTCGAGCGGAATGTTGTTGGGAAGCGCCTGGTAAGGCGTGAAGTCCGGCGTTTCGGTGAAGCAATCAGTCATCAGCGGCGCGAGCGCGTCCATCTGATTCATCGGCGGCAGCCCGAGCATCCGTTCGATCGTGTGTAGGACCGAGGTCTGATTGTAGAACTGGCTCACGACCGCGCCGCGCTTGGTATAAGGGCTGATCACCAGACAGATCGAGCGATGCCCGTCGACGTGGTCGAAGCCGTTTTGGGGATCGTCTTCGTTGATGAAGATGCAGGTCTTCGGCCAGAATTTGCTTTTGGAAACCGCCTCGACGAGCCGTCCCACGGCCAGATCGTTGTCGGCCATGTGCGAGCGCGGCGTCGGTGAACCCGGCGACGTGCCCGAGCCGTGGTCTTGCGGCAGCGCCATGATGATCAGGTTCGGCAACGTGCCCGATTCCTCGAACTGGCGGAACTCCTCCAAGAACACGTCCATCCGCTGCACGTCGCTGATGTTCATGTTCCAGCCATGAAAATCCGGATGGCTGTATTGGCGCAGTCGGTCGATGCCGATCGCGTGCTTGAACTGGATCCTGCCCGTCTTGTTCTGGTAATCGCGATAGATGTCCAGAAACGGCGCTTCGTCCGGCACGGTGGTGGTCGTGTTGAACTCACCGTAGTTGCGGAACGACAATCCGTGGGCCAGCGCGTTGTCCCAGATGAAGCCGGTCGAAGAATACGTGATCGGGTCGTCGCCGAAGGTGTAGCTCCGCGCAAAACCGCCGAAGGCCTTTTCCAGGTGATCGGTGACGTTCCCTTCCGTGGCCCAGGAATGGCCGTCGGCCGAGAGGATGCCGTTGCAGTAGTAATTGTCCAGGATGACGAATTGCTCGGCGAGCGCGTGATGATTGGGGGAGGCTTCGCGCCCGAAGATGCACAACGACGGATCGGCGTTCGTGTGCGCGAAGTCGCCGAACATCTGATCGTAGGTGCGGTTTTCCTTGATGATATAGATGACGTGCTCGAAGACCGACGGTTCGCCGAGCTTGGCAGGCACCGGGACCGGTTTTGCATCGCTCTCGGATTTCTCCAGCGCCCGCAGCACCTGCGGAAGTTGCGCGTCGGCGATCACCTGGTCCGTGTATTTCGTCAACGTGGCCGCATCGGGAATCGGGCACTTGGTGATCGTGCCGCGATGCCAGTGGCTGTTCCAGCCCTTATTCGGTTCCTCTTCGGTGCGCGAACCTTCCCCCTTGATGTTGGCCACGTAGAGATGCGTGGCGTCCGCGACCACTCCGCCGGGATACCAGGCGGTGGGGATGAACCCGAGCACCTGACTCTTCCCCTCGCGGCTGGTCGGCAATTGAATCACCGCCACAGCGTTGTTGCCGCCGTTCGCGGCATAGAGCGTACGCCCGTCTCGCGCGAGCGCAATCGCGTTCGGCATCGAACCAAACGGCAATTCCGCTAACGGGCGCGTCGAGATGGTCTCCAGGACCTTCCAGTCGCTGGTAGCGACGCGGCCGATCGTGTCCGAATTGGCGTTGGCCACATACAGCGTGGCGCCGTCGCGGCTCAACTCCAGATCACTTGGGTGCAGCCCGACTTCCATTTCGGCGACCATCGCGCCGTGGGCCAGGTCGATCTTGCCGACGGTGCCGCTGGAGGCCACGCCGCGCTCGTCGACGAGCGTATCAGTGCCGGCCGACTTCGCCGTCAACTCTCCAGCCTTCGCGCGGCGCCCGCCCCAGTTTGAGACATACGCAGTCGCGCCGTCGGGTGACAGCACCACGTCAAACGGCGCCACGCCAACCGGAATCTCCTGGATCAGCTTCCCGTCGGGCAAACTCACCACGCCGAGCGTGTTATTGCGCGACAAGCAGATATAGGCGGTCGCTCCGTCCGATGATAGCGCGATGCCGCAACCGAAGGCGTTGTTCTTGGCCTCGGAACGCGTATCGGAGTCCTGTGCGGGGCCAGGCAGATCGATCCGGCGCGTCCAAGCGACCTGGCCGTTGGCGTCGACGGTCCCCTCGAAGAGCGTGCGGGCCGCGTCGGTTGCATAAACGCGCTGCCCGTCGGCGGAAACCGCGATGCCGTGCAGCGAGCCGCCGGCGTCATCGAAGGGGAGCGTCTGGCGCAGCTTCCAGTCCACTGCGTCGAGCACGAGCAGACCGCGGTTGTCCTTGGCGTAGAGCGTGCGGCCGTCCGGCGAGAGCGCCAGATCGACCGGACGACCGCCGAACGCGAGCGACTGACCCGCCGGGCGCACATACTGGCCACTCGCCACGATGAAGCTGCCATCCTCGGCCGGCGGTCCGACGACGTTCTCGCCCACCTCGTCGGCCACGGCCTCGGAGTCGATCCCCAGCACGGCGGTCACGATCAACCACGCAAGTAGACCGCCCACCACACAGCCCAAACAAATCGCGATTCGCGGACGACGCATCAGTGATACCTCAAGCAAAGTCAAGTCGGTCCGGACAGCTCCGCCTGTTTGAATATACGATTTCGCGGCGACGAATTCGTGAGGAAATCGCGCAATTCGACTCACGAAGGGCGCACTGGAGACCCGCCTAGCACCGCCTCGAGCGTGGCCAGTAGCGTGTCCAACTCGAACGGCTTCGCGACGATGGCGGCGGTTGCGTACGGCAAGGAGGCCGCCGCCACGAACACCCGATCTTCAAACCGTGGGAAGTTCAAGAGCGCCACGATGGGCGTTTTGGGCCAGGCGGCTCGCAACGCCGCATAGCGTTCGCGCCACTGGCCGTCCGGGTCGTCGTCGTCCCAGACGATGGCTTGTGGCGGCTCCGTGGCGCCAGCGATTTCGAGCGATCGTCGCCGCGCACTCCAGCCTGCCAGTTGCAGCGCATCGACCAGTAGCCTTGCCGCTTCGGGCGATCGTACCGCGATGACGCCGATGGCGCCCTGCGCTGGTTCGACGGCGTGCGAGGTGGCTTGCAGGGCGAGATCCTCTTCGCGGCTGGTCAGCGGCCGCTGCCAGGCGGCGAGTTCACCCCTGCCCACGCGTCTCATCTGCACCGACCACCAGGCGGCAAAGGCGTGCCAGTACACACGGAATTGCCCCGGCCACGGCGCGCCCGAACGCGGTTCCCCTTCGCCCAACGGTCCCACCACGGCGACAAACCGGCTTAGCGGCCAACGCGCGAGCGCCGCCTCTAGGTCGCGCGACGCGTACTCTCCAGGCGTGGACTGCAATAACACGCACAAGTCCGGAGGCGTCGTGGCGGCGATTGCGGCGCTGAGCGAGTTGAAGCAAACGACGCGCGACGTGGAGCGCAGCGCCGGCGGCACGTCACGAAATTCCGCGCGCTGAGCGTCGCCGATCAAGTAGATCGAGATCGCATGGGCCATCACTCGCTACCTCACGGCGCATCGACGGCGACAACTTCGATCCGCAATCGCCCCATCACTTGCACGACCGGCAAGAAACTGGCCAGGGCGGTGCCTTCGGCCAGATGCGAATCGCTCAGCTTGATGTGTCCGCCGCCGATGCCCCCCAAGCCGAGCGTGGCGTCGTAGGCGATCCACTGACCATCGACGTAAAGCTCATTCCACATGTGGTACGCAAAGCCGGCCTGGCCGTTCGACTGCGTATACACCAGCCCCACGGCGACGCGCGCAGGTAGCCCGGCCGCTCGGGCGAGCGAGGCCACGAGGACGGCGTGCTCGGTGCAATCGCCGCGGCGGCTGGCGAGCACGTCGGTGGCCGTCGCGAAGGCCTGCGAAAAGCTGACCTCCTCGATGAACTCATGCGCGAATCGTTCGATCGCCGCCGCGCGCGCCGCGTCATCGGCCGCCCCGGCAACCGCCTGCGCCGCGAGTTCCTTGACGCGAGGGTCGTCGCTTTGCACCAGCGGATTCGACGCGCGAAAGGCGTTATCGGGAGTAGGATCGCGGTCCACTGTCATCGATTCCGGCCGTAGCGGCGTGACCGTGAGCATGGCCGAGTGCGGATCGTCGGTCGCCTCAACCTGCTGGGAACGCTGCGCGGGGAAGGTCCTGGCGGGCGAACCTTCCTTCAGTTGCACGCGATATTTTGCTCGAAGGGCGCGATGCAAGTCGCCGGCCGGCGCCGCCAGCCGGACGAACTGATCTCGCCCGATATCGGCTTGCGCAGCCCGCTGGCTGAGATGCTGCGCCGCTTCGGCCGTGGATCGCACGGTATACATGCCGGGCGCCGGCTCCGTTTTGATGATTTCGCCGCGGTCGCTCACCCAGGCCGCGACATGCATCGTGACGTCCCCCGGGAGCTGATGGCGGGCGTCGACGCGGAGTAGTTGTCTTGGCTCGCCGTCGATCGAGACGGATTCCCAATCGCTCGCCACCAATTCCACCGTGGCCGGCGTCGGCTGGTCGAGGCCCGGCACCAGCGACTTCAATGTGCGGCGCTCGCCGGGCTGCAACGGATCGCGGAGTAGACTCTTATTCACCGCGTCGAAGCCGCCTCCGTCGGCTGGCCAATTCAACTCGGAAGCCGACTTTCGATCGCCAATCGTGGTTGTGATCGTCAGTTTTCCATTCGCAACGGCGCCCGCGGAGCGCACTGGCGATGCGCCGTGGGCGCTCTCCGTGGCAAAGCGCACCAGCCGGCCATCCTGCTGTTCGACGCTTTCGTACGTCGATTCTTGCGACGACTTGTCCCCGAATCGCAGCAGCTCGATCCGCGTCTCGCTGACCGTCCGCCACAACGCTCGACCGTCTTCTTCGATCCGCTCGCGGCGCGTGTGAATATGGCCGACCTGCGAATTCTGAAAAAAGACCGCCTCCCAGTAGTCTTCGGCCACCACACCGGCGGCATTGCGCGAACCGCTATCTCGGGCGACCTCCTCCTGGGATGGCTCCCGGTTTTCACCCGGAGCGACGCCCCCCGGCGCGCAGCCAACGGCCACGCTTAGTCCTACGAGCAGAATCCACCGACAAACAACCCGCATTCCATCCGCCTCCTCTCCATACCTTACACGGCGGAAATTCCCCGCCTAGCCCACAAGCGGCCGGGTAACCCATCCGACAAGCCGCGCAACCCGTTGATTGTGACCGCATCGGCGGCTGAGTTAAACTACGAACCGACACGCAGTCGCCGGCCGTTGAGGAGAATCTCCGATGTCCGACATCGTGATCTTCGGTACGCGCAACTTTGCCGAGATCGCCCACTATTACTTCACGCACGATAGCCCTCACCGGGTGGCGGCGTTTACGGTCGACGGCCAATACGTCGAATCCGCGACCTTCGCCGGCCTGCCGGTGGTGCCGTTCGAGGAACTGCCGCAACGGTTTCCGCCTTCGGACTTTGGCATGTTCGTCGCCGTCGGGCATCAGCAGCTCAACGGGCAGCGCGAGGCCAAGGTTGCCGCCGCCGAGCAAGCGGGCTACCGCCTGGCGAGTTTCATCAGCTCCAAGGCGGACGTCCCGCCCGAATTTCAATTGCAGCCCAACACCATGATCATGGAACGGGCCACGCTGCAGCCGTTCGTACGTGTGGGGCGAGATTCCATCATCTGGAGCACGACGCGGATCGGTTTCCATACGCAAATCGGCGACCACTGCTGGGTGGTGTGCGCGCTGTTTGGCGAGTCGTGCGCGGTGGGAGACAATTCTTTCATCGGCCTGAACGCCACGATCGCCCCGGGCACAAGAATCGGCCGCGGCAATATCATCGGGGCCGGGGCCTTGATCACCAAGGACACGAAAGATTACGAGATCTACCGCGGCGAGGCGAGCGAAGCCTCCCGCGTGCCGAGTACGCGGATGAGGAGAATCTAGTTCGAAGAAGATGAGACGATGAGAATGTAAGAAAGTGAGAAGTTCGAAAGTCGCCGCCGCTAGTTACGCCTGCTCATTCCTCATTCCAACGATGCCGCATTTCCACGATACAGCCATGTTCCCGTTTGCCGCCGCGCTTGAGGAGCGCTGGCGCGACGTGCTCGGAGAGTTCGAGGGGATTCGCGATGCGCTGATCCCTTGGCACGAGCGCAAGCTGTGCGAGCAAGGCTGGCAGGTGTTCGCGATCTATGGCTTTCCGCAAGGCGAAGCGATCGCCGAGCATGTCGCGCGTTGTCCGGTTACCGCGTCGCTCGTGCGCGAGCAGATCCCCACGCACGGCGCCGCGGGTTTTTCGGTGCTCGCTCCGGGCGCTCACATTCTGCCGCACCGGGGCTTTCAAGGCGACTTCTTGCGTTGCCACTTGGGGCTGATCGTGCCGGAAGGGAACTGCGCGCTCCGCATCGAATCGGAAACGCGGCCGTGGCAAGCGGGGCGGGTAATAATCTTCGACGATCGATATGAACACGAGGCCTGGAACCGGACCGCGGCGGAACGGGTGGTCCTGCTGGTCGATTTCGTGCCGTAAAGTCAGCGGCCGCTGGGACTTCGAGGCCCGGGGCGCGAGGCCCGCGAAAGCCTCCTCGCGGCGGAGGCGCGTCTATCAAATAGAACCGCCCGGTCCACGTGGGCCGGGCGGTTCTTTCTCGTCGTTACGAAAGGAAGATGCGGTTACATCTTCTTGGCGGACTTCTTCTTCTTCTTGGCGCCCTTCTTCTTGGTGCCCTTCTTGGCAGCCTTCTTCGCGCCCTTCTTGGCAGACTTCTTCTTGGCCACGCTTCGTCCTCCGAACAAAGTTGGCGGCGGACCAGTGAATCGCTGGCTCCTGCGGAGCCGATCAAACTGACGATTGGGGTCCGACCCGCAACAACAAATGTGACTTCCATTTCGCAATGTGCTTTGCTTGTTGAAACCGTTCATCCAGTCGATTTCGTCAAGCAAACCGCGCTCCACAAAGGAAACGCATGTTGAGTATTTGTACGCATTCTCCAAAAATTTGCAACACGTTTTTGCACCAATTCGAAAAAAATCGGAATGAAATATGCCTGTCGCGATCGTCGCGTAGAGCGCCGAAATCAGAGTGCGCAACGCACTCCCCCAAGCATGGAAGCGCGGCGCGCGGCGTTCGCGCGATACGTGCGTCGGCCATGTGAAAGAGCTGATCGACGCGTTTGTCAACGATCGCGCGATCGCGGATCGCCGTGTTGCGCAACGGCTGAGCGCCCGCCGCGCGAAGTGCGGAAGAAGCCTATTTTTCAGGGTCGAAACCGCAATCGAGACGTCGCGTGGCCGGCTCAAAAAAAGAACACGCGGCTGCCGCCGCCTAACCGTCCCGCGGGCTGCGCCGCATGGCGTTCGATACCGAACATGCGCCGTTGAGCGGGCCGCATGCGCTTCAGTCTCCACCACTGCGCGAAGCGCGCGGAGGTCGCTTCGTGCGCTGCCGCGGGAGCATCGAACCAATTTTCCAAAATTTTTTTCCACGCGGCGTCCCAGACGCTCATCCGAATGTGAATTGGATCGAATCCATACCACTCGCCCGGCGGCTCGATCCATGATGCGCTATAGAGCGCGGCGAGTTGTCGCAAGCGCGCATCGAGTTCGATCGCGTCGTCGCGCACCTGATCGAAGCGCGCGGGATGCAAAGGAAACAGCATGCGACTCAACAGCGCGAATCGCCAGCGCGAAAGCGCGGCCAATGAAGCCAGCGGCAGCCCCGTCAGCACGATCCGCGCGTCATCCGCCGCGATCCGCACCAGGCACGATTCCACCCACGCCGCGATCCGCTCGGGCCGCGCTCCGTAGAGCAGATCGTTCCCCACATCGGTCACCAGGGCCCGCGTCGGGCTGCTCGGCAACTGGCTGAGCGTGCTCCAAAGGCCGCAGGGAGCGATCCCAGGCAGCGTCCGCACGAGCACCGTGCTGTCCATCCCATACGAGCGGCCGTGCCCGCAGGCGACCAGAAAATCGGCAGGTTCGAGGAGGGACGATTGGGCCAGGCGGACGACCGTATTGAGTGCCCGCGTCAGGTTGCTGGCCCCCAACAGGACCACTTTCGGGCGTCGTACGGCCTGGCCTTGCATGGATTGTAAGTGCTTATCCGCCAACGCCTACCGGTCGCATGACGGGGGGCCTACCAAGGATTTCGCGTCCCCCAAGGGCCGCGCAGTTCCTGGTAGTTTTGGAAGGCCAAAAAACCGAGCATCAGCACGGTGATCATGCGAGTACCCTGGGACGCATGCCAGACATAGGCCGCCAGGGCGACCGCCACGATGACCGACAGCCATTGCGATTTGCGCAGACCATCGAAGTGATCGTAGCGCACCAACAGATTCCGCGCGACCTGGCCGCCATCAAGCGGATAGATGGGCAGCAAGTTGAAGAGTCCCCAATAGAAATTGACGAACATCAGATTGAAGACCGCCTGGTCAAGGTTTCTATCGTTAAGGGGAAACCAGAAGAACGGTATCCAATCCAGATGCGGCTCGACGTGATGCCCTGTGGCGGCAACGAGGGCGATCGTGGCGAATCCCAACAGAAATCCCGCCCCCGGACCGGCCAGTGAGATCGCCACGCGCTGCCAAGTGTACCGCGGCTGTGGACGATGAATCGCCAACCCGCCGAACTGATAGAGCACAATCTCCGCTTCGCCGCCGAAGTAACGCGCCGCCAGGGCGTGCCCCAATTCGTGGACGAGAATCGAAATGAACACCACGGTGACCCAGATCACCAATTCCTCGGGACGCATTTCGCCCCCGCCGGACCAGGCCATCATCGCGGTCATCAGCCAGAACATCGGATGCACGCGCACGGGGAACCCGAGCAAACGGAAGTTCAAATCACCGCGCGAGTATCCCGGTTCTTGAAGAAACACTTGGAGGCTCTATGAGTGGCTGGTCGAAAGGCCGGCGGCGCCGGCTTCAGCGCGTCGTCTGTTTTGTATTCGTCGTCTGCTCTCCCTCGCTTGCGCCGCGGGTTGGTGTGGGGCGGGCGCGCCATTTCCAGAGCCATTGGAGGTAGGCCCAGGCGTGGCGGGCGGCGTCGCGGGAGAGCAATTGGCGGCTCGCGCGCTGCTCGAAGTGTATACAGCGGGCCTCGCCGTGGTACATGACGCTCCAGCCGGCCAACTGCATCCGCTGGCAGATATCGACGTCTTCGAAATACTTGCCGAAGCGGGTGTCAAAGCGGCCGATCTGCTCCATGGCCTCGCGTCGCACTAGCATGAAGCATCCCGAGACCCAGTCGCAAGCGAAGGTATCCCGCGGCGGGCGGTCGCGATAGAGATAGTGATCGACGACGCCGGCCCCGAGGCCCAAACGTCGCGCCACGACCACGCGGGGCGTCTGCCAGCGCCGCGCAGGGTAGGCGAACTTGCCGTCGGGATGATAGACGCCGCAAGTGCTGAGTCCGCATTCGGGATGCGTCTCCATGAAGCGGACCATCTTGGCAAGGCACTGC
>Ga0073934_10005725_pt1 | contig 18810 bp, 9 predicted proteins | sample LarsenN4metaG_FD_76834 | JGI IMG/M metagenome (GOLD analysis project Ga0073934, IMG submission 76834) | Hot spring sediment bacterial and archeal communities from British Columbia, Canada, to study Microbial Dark Matter (Phase II) - Larsen... ... | reverse complement strand
TCGCTGCCCACGGCCGCCGCCTGCGCCGCTGCCGACGCCGGCTTCACGTTCCACTGGCGGAACAGGCGCTCGCGCGCCTGCGGCAACACGTTCGCCTTCGTCAGGTCGCCGTTGAAGTGCGCCACGACGCGCTTGTCCATCAGGCGGTACCACAGGAACGGGATGTAGGCCGGCAACAGCATGGAGGCGTAGCCGCTCGGCAGTTGCGGGCTGTTCTCGAAGTGGCGCAGCGCCTGGAAGGAACGCACCGGGTTGGCGTGGTGGTCGCTGTGGCGCTGCAACTGGTACAGGAAGAGGTTGGTCACCACGTGGTTGCTGTTCCAGCTGTGGTGCGGCTGGCAGCGCTCGTAGCGGCCTTTCGCGTCCTTCTGGCGCAGCAGGCCATAGTGCTCGATGTAGTTGATGACTTCCAGCAGCGAGATGCCGTAGGCCGCCTGCAGCGCGAGGATCGCCAGCGCCGGCCAGCCGAGCACGGCGGTGAGCGCGCCGAAGAACACCACGGTCATCGCCCAGGCCTGCAGGTTTTCGTTTTCGAGGGACCACACGCTCTTGCCCTGGCGCTGCAGGCGCTCGGCCTCGATGTGCCAGGCCGATTTCGCGCTGCCGATCACCGTGCGCGGCAGGAAGCGCCAGAAGGATTCGCCCATCTTCGAGCTGGCCGGGTCATCCGGCGTGGCGACGTTCTTGTGGTGGCCGCGGTTGTGCTCGACAAAGAAGTGGCCGTAGGCAACCGGCGCCAGCGTCAGCTTGGCGAGGAAGCGGTCGAGGCCTTCGCGCTTGTGGCCGAGCTCATGCGAGGTGTTGATGGCGATGCCGTTGATGGTGCCGAGGCTGAAGACCAGGCCGATGAGCTCCCAGGTCTCGAGGTTGCCGCTGATGGCGAACCAGGTGCCGACGGCGGTGACGGCGAACTGCAGCGGGATGTAGCTGTAGACGATGTAGCGGTAGTAGCTGTCGGATTCGAGCCCGGCCACCGCCGACTCCGGCGGGTTGCTGCTGTCCTCGCCGATGAGGAAGTCCAGCGTCGGGATGATCACGTAGACCAGCAGCGGCCCCATCCACAGCAGGATGCCCCAGCCGAAGGCCATGTAGAGGGCGAAGGCGATGACGGCAATGCCCGGCACCATCGGCGAAAGCAGCCAGAGGTAGCGTTTGCTGTCGTGCCAGGCGGGTGTTGCGGCGGTCTGGGTGGTCATGGCGATGAGCCCCGGTTGTTGTTTTCGGTCAGCGGACAGTAAGGGCGCCTGGCCCCGAGGCCGCAATACGCAGCCGCCACAGCGTTGTGGATTGCCGACGTAAGCGCTTGTCTTGGCGGGGAATTCCCCGGATGCACGGGGCCTTCAGTCCGCGCGGGACAGATGTTTGTCGGCAGGGGCCGCCATTCGCGAATGTAAATTCCTCTTTACATCATGCGCCGCATCCGCGTTCAATCCGGCCACCCCCCTCTGCCCGGGAAGCCGCCATGACAAGCCTGCGCCAGACACCCCTGCCCGACGCCGCCGCGGACTCCGGCGTGCACGCGCAGCAGGCGCGCAGCCGGCGCACCGAGGAAGCCCTGCTGCAGGCGGCCTTCACCCTGTTCCGCGAACGCGGCGTCGATGCCGTCACCGTGGCCGACATCGCGGCGGCAGCGGCCGTGGCGCCGGCAACGATCTACCGCCGCTTCGGCGACAAGGAAGGCCTGCTGCGCGCCACCGTGCGCCGCTTCACCACCCAGGCGCTGGAGCTGGTGGCGCTGACACCCGGTGTGCGCAGCCACGACGATTTCATCGCCTGCGTCGCGGACGTGCTGGTGGTGGTCTGGCGCTTCACCCAAGGCAACCAGAACCTGCTGCGCTCGGTGTACGCCAAGGCGCTCAGCGACGACTTCTACGCCGACTGCCTGCTGACACTGCGCCGCAGCGTGTTCGCGGCACTGCGCGCGCACTTCCTCGCGCACGCCGCGCACATCCGCCATCCGCAGCCGCAACGCGCCGTGGAGTTCACGCTGCGCCAGGCGGTGGCGATGCTGTCGGCGCGGCTGGAGGCCAGCCGGCTGGAAGTGAACGAAGGCGCGATGAGCGACGCCGCCTTCCTGCGCGAGCTGGTGCTGTCGATGCTCGCCTACCTGCAGGTGCCGCACAGCGAGGACGCCATCGACCGCGCGCTGCGCGCACGTGGCCTGTGAACCTTCCCCTCACCCCCGGCCGCTGCCCACCGGCAGGGAGCGAACGCCCGCAGGGCGGGCGAGCGGCACCACCGGAGACAACGACATGAAAGCGATGGTTTTCCACGGCCCCCACGATTTCCGCTACGACGATTTCCCCGAGCCGAAACTCGCCAGCGAGCGCGACATCATCATCCGCGTCGAGAAATGCTCGATCTGCGGCTCCGACCTGCACATGTACAACGGCAAGAAGCTCGGGCCGCTGGACTACGCGCAGGTGAAGATGAATTTCTGCGTCGGGCACGAAGGCATCGGCGAAGTCGTCGAGGTCGGCGCCGCCGTGCGCAAGCACCGCGTCGGCGACCGCGTGCTGCTCGCCGGCGGCGTCGGCTGCGGCAAGTGCCGCCGCTGCCTGCGCGGCGAGTTCTCGCTGTGCGAGGCCAAGACCGTGCTGCCTTACGGCTTCAGCCCGCTGCTGCAGGGTTTGCAGGCCGAGTACGCGCTGGTGAAGGAGGCGGATCTTTCCGCGCTCACCATTCCCGACGGCGTCAGCGACGAACAGGCGCTGCTGCTCACCGACTCCCTCGCCACCGGCTACCTCGGCGCGGTGAAGGCCAACGTGCGGCCGGGCAGCACCGTCGCGGTGATCGGCCAGGGTCCGATCGGCAAGACGGCGATGGAATCCGCGTTCGCGCTCGGCGCCGAGCGCGTCTACGCCATCGACCCGTCCGCGTTCCGCCGTGCGAAGGCAGCGGAGCTCGGCGCGGTGGCGCTGGCGCCGGAGGAAGCCGTCGACCGCATCCTGCAGGACACGCAGGGCCTCGGCGTCGATTGCGTCATCGAGGCGGTCGGCAAGGAGGAAACCGTGAAGCAGGCGATACGCATTGCCGCCGCCGGCGGCAACGTCGCCATCCTCGGCGTCATCGAGCGCGGCATCCAGACCTCGCTGATGCAGGCGCAGCTGAAGTCACTGACGATTTTCGCCGGCGTCGCCGGCGTCGCCGACTCCTGGCCGACGCTGGTGCCGCTGGTGCAGGCCGGCAAGGTCAGGGGCGAAGGCATGTTCACGCACGAGTTCGCGCTGAGCGAAGGCGCCAGGGCGTTCGAACTGTTCAACACCGGCCAGGACACGGTGCTGAAAGTGATGATCCGCGTCTGACGACATCAGCGCGCCCCCCATCGCACCCATCCAAAAGCAAACTTCCCGGCCCCGCAGGCATCCCGCATGAAAAACTTCCCGATCAAGGTCCCCGCCGACACGCTCAACGCGCTCAACCACGGCCCCTACACGTTCAACAACGTGCACTCCTACCAGGTGATGTTCCAGACCGACCCGGAGCTTGCGGCGTCGCTGGTGCCGGAGCCGCTCATCCCGAACAGGAACGGCAACATGGGGCTGGTGGTGGCGCAGTACTTCGGCGGCGTGGAAACGCCGCAGGAAACCTTCGCCGGCTACAACGAGATCGTGCTCGGCGTGAACGCGAAGTACAAAAGGCCCGACGGCAGCGAAGTGAAAGGCCTGTACATGGTCTCGCTGTGGCTCGCCGACCGCGAACCGCAGAGCGTCGCCGAGCCGACCCTGCTCGGCCTGATGGTGCCCGGCTACCCGAAGCGCACCTGCAACTGGCAGGAATTCGTGAAGGGCCATGACAGGCACATCCGCATTGGCCGCCGCGGCAGCGACGTGCTCGGCCTGCGCATCACCGACGCGCCGCTGGTGCCGATGGCGATGCCGCCGCTCAGCGGCTCCTCGTTCGTGCTCAAGTACATCCCGAGCGCGGTGGAAGCGCACTGCGCCGATGTGCTCAAGCTCAACCAGCTCGACGGCAGCACGCAGATGACCTCGATGGCGCAGGTGCAGATCCGCTTCGACAACGACGAGATCCGCCTCGACTCCGGCATCGTGATCCCGGTGCGCAAGGTCAACATGACCACGCGCTGCATGATGGACATGCTGCCGCTGGGCAACCACGAGCTGATCGATTACCTGAAGCCCTGAGGGTTCCCGGGAGAGCAGCCACATGAACGACGACGTCCTGCGCAAGAACTGGCAACGCCTCATTGACGGCCTCAGGCAGTCCGGCGACACCCTCGAGGCGCAACTGCAGGGCCGCAGCGAGAGCGAGCGTGCCGACGCCTACCGCGCGCTACTGCGCGCGCTCACCGCCAACCTCGGCAAGATCGAGGCCGACGGGCACTTCCCGTACCCGGTGCACGTCAACCCGCCGAACCAGAAATGGTTCATGGACAACCCCGACGGCGTCACGCTGCATTGCCCGCTCGATGAAACGCAGTCCTACCGCCTGTGGGGCAACCTCGGCGACGCCGTCTACACCTCGTTCACGCTGTACGAAGGCAAGGGCGACGGCCTCGCCACCCGCGCCACCGCCTGCATCACCGACCGCGAGATCCCGGTGAACAGCGACGGATTCTTTTCCGTCACCGTCTCCGCCGAGCAGCGCGACGACCCCTCGCACATCAGCATTCCGGCGGGCAGCGGCCAGCTGTGGGTGCGGCAACTGTTCAACGACATCGATCACGAAACGCCCGGCTGGTTCATGATCGAGAACCTGGCGCCGGCGGCGCCGCCGCCGGCCGTGAACGTCGACGCGGTGGTGACCGGCATGAAGCGCATCGCGCGCGGCATGCCGCTGCTGACGCAACTGATGTTCGGCGCCTGGCGCATGCAGACCGGCCAGCACCCGCCCAACAGCGTGCGCGTGTGGAGCGAGATGCAGGGCGGCGCCGCGTTCACCAGCGGCGACGCGCATTACTTCATCGGCAGCTGGCAACTCGCCGAGGGCGAACAACTGCGCCTGCGCGGCGTGTTGCCGCCCTGCCGGCACTGGAACATCGTGCTCTACAGCCCGATGCTGAATTCGCTCGAACACCGCTACCGCCGCACCTCGCTCACCGGCACGCAGTTGCGCACCGACGCCGGCGGTCATTACGAGATAGCCATCGCCGCGCAGCGGCCGCCGCAAGCGGACAACTGGCTCGACACCGAAGCGCGCCCGCAAGGCCTGTTCGTCATCCGCATCACTGCCGCCAACGGCGAGGTGCTGCTGCCGCAGGCGAGTCTCGGGAGGACGGACGCATGACGCGGTGGCAGCCGGCAGCGCGCAGCGAGCTGGCGCAGACGCTCTACGCGCAGGCGGAGGCGAAGGCGCGCTTCACCGCCATTTCGTCACAGCAGGCGATGGACAGTGCGCGCCGCAAGACCGGCCTCGACGATTTCGGCAGCCCGGATTTCCTGCCGCGCCTGGACGCGCTCGTGCAGAGCATCAACCAGGAAGCGAAGCTGAACCCGCTCGGGCTGGCGTCCAGCGGGCTGGGCATGCCGGTGGACATGCTGCGCGGCCGGCTGGAACTGCAGGCCGCAAAGCGGGAACGGCCCGAGATTTTCAGCGCGCCGATCGAGCGGCCGATCTTCATCGTCGGCGGCTCGCGCACCGGCACCACGCTGCTGCAGCGCCTGCTCGGCAGCGACCCGCGCCTGGCCACGCCGTTGCTCTGGCAGATGTCGAGCACACGCACGTTCGCGTTCGGTAGCGATGAGCAGCGCACCCTGCTGCGCAACCGCGCCGACACCGCGCAGAAGATGCTGCACATGATCAACCCGGCGATGAAGGCGGTGCACTGGTCGGAGGCCGACGGCCCCGAGGAGTGCGTGCTGATGATGGGCACGGACCTGCGCAACCTGGCGCTCACCTCCTGCATGAACACGCCTTCGTACAGCGCGCTGCTGGCCGGCGAGGATTTCCACGAGTCCTACCGGCGGCACCGCCAGCAGCTGCAGCTGCTCGACCACGGCGTGCGCCGCGACCGCGCCGCGCAGGGCCTGCCGCCGCCACGCTGGCTGCTGAAGGCGCCGTACCACCTGCCGTGCCTGGACGCGCTGGCCGCGGCGTATCCGGACGCGGTGATCGTGCACACGCACCGCGACGTGGTGGAAGCCGTGACCTCCACCTGCAGCCTGTACGCGGTGTTCCGCAGCACCTTCAGTGACGATGTCGATCCGGCGGAAGTGGGCCGGCAACAGGCCGCGCAACTCACGGACTGGTTCAACGGCACGGTGAGTGCGCGCGCGCGGCTTGCTCGCAGCGGCGTGCAGTTCGTTGACGTTCACTACCGCGAGCTGGTGGCAGACCCGGTGGCGATGGCGGAGAAGATCCTCGCGTTCGCCGGGCTGGACACCACGGATGACAGCCGTGCCGCGCTACGGCAGTGGCTGCTCGACAACCGCCAGGACAAGCACGGCGGGCACCGCTACACGCCGGAGGAATTCGCGCTGGACGCCAACGCGCTGCGCGACGGCATGCGGCCGTATCGCGAGGCGTTCGGGGTGAGTTGAGCGGCTCACTCCTTCGTGACGGTGAACCAGAACACGTTGCGCGCCTTGCCGGCGATTTTCATCATGCCGCGGCCGAGGAAGTCGCCGGGCGAGGTTTCGCGCACCTCGTCAGTGAGCGGCCGCATGAAGAACGGGTTCTGCGGCGTGTCGTAGATGATCTGCGTGACGTCGCTGCCGTCTGCCGAGGTGCCGCGCTCGACGCGGAAGTGCCCGGTCTTCACCAGGCCGCCGAGAAAGGCGTTGTAACCGGTGACGCCGAGGGCGCTGCGCTCGAACACCTTCTTGTGCCCGAAGAAGCGGATGGGCACCGGCAGGAAGCTGCCGACCAGGCGCACGGCATATTCGCCGGCGAGGTCGTCCGGGTTGCGGGCGGTGGCGTGGTTGAAGTCGTCGGTGAAGCTCATGAGGGCGCTCCTGGAAAGCGGTGCAAGGGTATGCGGGCGGCAAGCCGGGCCCGGCTAAGGTAACGAAAACTCGATCATGGCGGTGTCGACCAGCTCGCGGTTTGCGCTGGCGGCCGCGCGGCAGCTCCAGCCGAGCGCGGCGGCCACCGCCGCCTCGTCCATGTGCGCCAGCCCGGAACTGCGCAGCACCACCGCCTCTCGCACGCGGCCATCGGCGCCGACGCGTACCTGCACCTCGACGCGACCTTCCTCGCCGTTGTTCAGCGACGCCTCGGGGTAGGCCGGGGCAGGGCGGTGCGGACAACGCAGGGCCAGGGCGCCGGCTTCCGGCGCGCTTTCGTCCTGCGCATCGGCCGGCGAGGGCGCCGCGGCCGCGGATTCATGGCGTGTCGTGTCCCGCGCATCTGCCGTCGGCGCCAGCGCCTGTGGCTCACGGGCGGCGGGCCGCAGCTCGCTCGCAGTGGCCGGCGGTGCCGCCAGCGCGACGCGCGTTGCCTGCACGGCAACGCCGGTGCCGGTGATCGGCGCAAACGGCAAGACCACGAGCGCAGCGTGCAACAGCAGGCTGAAGCTGAGGGCGGTCAGCCCGCGACGGGCCGGGAGGATGAAAGTCATGGGGGCGGGGTGTTGTGAGTTCCGCTGCCTTCCGGAGATTGACAGGCAGCGCGTGGCGCCAGATTAGCGTCTGGCGCGGTGCCTTGATATCCGGGGCGTAGTTCGCCGGTAAACGGATGCGGGTGGCGGTTCGCAGCTGGTGCTAGCGGTGAGAGACACCGCAGGCACTATCGCCGCAAGTGGCGGATTTCGTCTTGTGGAGGCTGCGCGGCAGAAGAAGCTTTCTCCGAACCCATGTGCCCTGACAGCGAAACCCTGCAAGAAACCGGTCTGGAAATCGACAACGCCCGGCATGACCAGGCGTTGTCGTTTACAGACAGAGTAGACAGGAGAGAGGGAAATTCACTCCGCCCCCCCTACACCCGCCTGAAGCCATAAACGACAAACCCAGCCGAGGCTCGGTTTGTTTTGATCAGGCCAGAAGTAATTCACTCCGACCCTTTATCTTCATACTCCGACAGCAAATAAGCAGGATCGAATCCATGCCCGCACACCTCAACTCCTGACAGGGAGTAATAACAAATCTCGGATGAAAGTTCGTCATAACTCACCCGAAGAAGCTTCGATCGACCGAGAACAACCAAACTCCATTCCGGTCTTTTTTCTGCGGTTAGCCCCGAAGCTATCCGCTGAGAAACCAGTCGGGACCTTTCCTCTGACAGACGTAAGACTTCAACCCGTTTATTTTCCTCAACCTGCATAACAAAAAGCAAAGCATTGGAGTTTCCGTCGTCGCATCCACCAAGCGACATAGGAACCAGCCCTAGAACCCAACGCCTCCCGTCGTATTCGCATATCGGCCGAACTACACCTTCGCGAAGAATCTTTAGATTTCCGACGTGAATGATTTCACCATGCACGACATCCAAGACTCTTGATGGCGTAACAAGAAAACAGACCACTAGCAAGATCACAACAACAATGGACGCAATTAGCTGGTGTCTAGATATGGACTTCATGGGTCAATTTATCGCAAACGCGGCACTGGAGGGCCCGGCGGAACCCGATTCGTTAGTGGTCCACTCGGAGATGTGCCAGGAAGGTCACAAGCGGCGTCAACAGACTCCCGTAGCTCGCGAAGCTCATCTTCAATCGAAGGATCTCCGCACGATTCGTCAAATGGATTAGCTTGGCGACACCAGCGGGCTTCCCTTGCCTTCTCTGCAGCATCCGCCGCTTCTTTTGTTTCCCTCCACCATTCATAAACCGAATGCGCCGTATTGGCTGCTATCGCACCGCCAACAACCCAGATAATCCACGGGGGAACAAATTCACCCGTCGGATCGACATTACTAACTGGATTTCCCAGCGCATACGCATACGTATTGACCCCACCCTCAAGCCCAATCGGATCCGACTGAACATACCGCCCGATCAGGGCGTCATAGTCCCTGAAGTAGTTGTAGTGCAGCCAGGTTTCCGCGTCGTAGTACTGCCCCGGGAAACGCAGCCGGTAAGCCACTGTCGCGGAGCCAGCCCCCCAGCCACCGAAGGGCAGGCGGTCAAATTGCCAGTCGACGTTCTGCTCCGGATCGGTCACGGCCAGCGCGGTATCGATGTGATCGGTGTGCACCGAGAACAGTCGGTAGACGTTGCTGCCGTTGTTCTTCGCGATCATCCCGACAACACGATCCCCCAGCCAGATGTACTCGGCGATTACGGTTCCCGCCGCATTGCTTTCGGCCAGCAGCCGTCCGTCGCGGTCGTAATGGAAGTGCGTTGTCGCTGAAGGCCCCACCTTGCTGACGCGCTCGCCCAGGGCCGAGTACCTGTAGGTGTAGATCGTTGTCGCACCGTTCGCGGTCACTGCGGCGATGCTCAGCCGATTGGCCGCGTTGTAGGTGTAGTCACGGTTGTTGCCACGCTCGATGAGGTTCCCGGCATCGTCGTAGTAGTAATTGGTGACCGCACCGCCCGACCAGTTCTGCCGGGTGATCTGGTTGGATGTCGCCGCGTACTGGTAGGTGTCCGTGCTGCCATCCTTGGTCTGGCTCAGGCGGTTACCGACACTGTCATAGGTCCAGGCAAACTCGCCTGTCGGCCCGTCTGCTGCCACCAGCCGGTCGGCGTCGTTGTACCCGAAGGTTTCGCTGTCCGCTGGCGCCAGGTCATCGATGGCGGTGATGCGTCCCGCAGCGTCACGCGAGTAACTGCGCGAGAGCAACGCGGTGGCACCACTGACGGTTTGCTGTGCAAGAAACCCGTCGGCGTTGTAGACGCGGTTTTCAACGAGGCCGTTGCCGTAGGTGAGTGACTCCAGGCCACCGAAAGGCGCCCAGACAATACTGCCCGCGACCGGTTGCGCGCTGCCGCCCGCGGCGGCGGTGTCGATCGCGGTCACCTGGCCAGCGGCATTGCGCCCGTAAGTTACCGTGCGTCCGCTCGGGTACGTGATCGCAACAATCCGGTCTGCGCTGTCGTACGCGTAACTCGTGGTGTAGACGGTTCCGCCGATGACGCGCCTGTCCTGCACCAGGTTGCCGCGAGCGTCGTACCTGAACGCGAGGTCCGCACCATCGTTTTGTACGGCGGTGAGGCGGCCAATCCCGTAGTTGCCATTGGCCGTGTCGTCGTAACCGTAAAAGGCGGTTTCAGCGGGGGCGCCGCTGTAAACAGTGCTGGTGCGGCGGCCAAGCGCATCGTAGCCGTAGGTGGCGGTAACGCCGCGCGCGTCCGTCTTGCTGGTGACGTTGCCGGCGAGATCACAGGTATAGGTAGTCACGCCGGTGTCCGGGCTGGTCAGCCGGCGCAGGCAGCCGAGGCCGTCGTACGCGTAGGTGGTGGTGAGGTTGCGCGCATCGGTGACGCTGGCGAGGTTGCCGTCGGCGTCGTAGGCGTACTGCGTCTGTGCGCCGGTGGCGTCCGTACTGCTGACGATGCGGTCGAGCGCGTCGTAGACACGGTTGGTACCAAGACCAAGACCGTTTTCCGTTCGCACCGGGTTGGCGTTTGCATCGTAGGTGTTTACTGCGTGCGTGCTGCCAACGCCGGTGACGGCCGTGAGTTGTTTCAGTCCGTCGTGCGCCTGGTACAGGCGCCGCACCAGCGCGCCACTGCTGTGGTACGTCTCGATGGCGGTGATGTTGCGTTCGGCATCACGCGTGTAGGCGACGCGCGCACCGGTGGCGTCCTCGACCGCCATCACGTCGCCGACCGCGTTGTATTCGAAGTCGGTGAAGCTTCCGTCCGGCAGCGTGATGCGGGTGATGTTGCCGGCGGCATCGCGTGTGTAGGTCGTGGTGAGGTTGCCGGCTTGCGGGTCGACACGGGTGCTGGCGGTGAGCCAGCCGCGCGCGTTGTAGGTGAAGTTCGTGGTGATGCCGTTGGCGTCCACGACCGCCGACGGGTAACCGAATACGGCGTCATGGGCGGTGACCTGCGTCACGTGGCCGGCCGCGTTGGTGACAGAGGCGATGCGGCCGTTGCTCCAGGTGTACTGGGTGGTGTCAGCGGTGCCGGCCAGCGGGCCATCAACCGATTGCAGCAGGCCGTCCGCCGCATAGCTGTAGACCCAGGTCCGGCTGCCGGCGTTCCACGAGGTGAGGTCGGTTTCGGTGCGCGTGGCGAGCCGGCCGCCATTCCAGGTAAGAACCGTATCGGTGGCCGGCGTGGTGATGCGCGTCGGCAAGTTGAGCGACGGATGCCACTCACGCGTGGTCACGCGTTCCGCGGGCGTGCCATAGGCGTCCGTGCGCGTGAGTTCACGGCCGAGAGCGTCGTATGTGAAGCGGGTGACGTTGCCGCGCCAGTCCGTGGTCTGGATGATATTGCCGTCGGCGTCGTACTCGGTGGCAAAGTCGGCCGTCTGGGTGCCCATCACGCGTGACTTTTCCGCCGTGCCAAGCGCCGTGCCGGCCTTGCCCATGGCGTAGGTGTTCTGCAGGCCGCTCGGAAGTGTTTCGACAACACTCTCCTCGGTGACACCGGTCTGGATGATCGGTTGGCGTGGTGGCGCAATGAGCCATTTGTCGTCCCAGTACCACGGCGTTACATCCGGCAGCGGCGTCGCAACGACCCACTCCTTGAGGTAGTCGAGAGTGACGTGCATCAGGCCGGGGGCGTCAGCGCTGCTGTTGGCACGGCGGTTGATGTCGTATGTCCAGACGTTGGTGTCCTGCCCGAGTTCGTTGCGAATGCGCGTCAGCGCCATCGGGTACGAACTGTCCTCATAGAAGTACTGGCGCGAACCGCCGCCGGTGTAGTTCACCGCGGTCAGGTAGCCCTGGGTTGAATAGGTGTAGGTAACGCGCGTGATGCCATTGAGTTTCAGCGTCACCAGCGAATCAACGCCGCCCTTGCTGGCGTACTCGAATGCCAGCACGTTGCCGTAGCGGTCGGTGGCGGTCAGCACCCTGCTGCCTGAACGCGTGAGCGTGACCCAGGTGCCGAATCCGTCCCGAATCTCGGTGAGGTATCCGCTGGTGTTGTAGCGCTCCTCGATGCCATCGCGCAGGCTCAGTGCAAGGCCCGTCCAGGGACCGCTGGCATCCTGAAGGGTTATCAGTTCGAGCGCCCTGGTGCCGGATACCCATGGCTGGACGAATCGGCTGGTTGCCGTTTCCTGTTTCGACGTGAACTCGAAGCGCGTGCCGTCGGCGCGATACACCAGCGCCGTGGCGGGCCGAATGCCGGCAACCGCAGAGCCGAACTTGAGCTGGATGTTGTAGGTGCCACTCGGCGCGAGGAAATCGGCGCGCCAGTTACCCAACATGTAGTTGATCGTCGGCCTGTTGGTGCCATCAGTCCGGTAGATCTCGTCCTGGCTGTTGTAGTAGCGGCGGAACTCCAGGCCACTGGCCAGCGCAATGTCCACCTCGTTGTGGTACATGCTGCCGCTGCGCAGATCGATCGGGTCACCGGATGAGGTGTTGCTGCCGGCAATGGGGCAGGTCGCCGGCTTCTCCTTGCTGCGAGGTTCTTTGTCACCCGGCAACGCCGTTACGTAACTGGTGACATTGGCGTTCCAGTAGCCCGGGTTGATCAGATTTCCGGTGCTCGGCGAGTAATAGCCGAAATGGCTAACCTTGCATTCCTGATCACCCGCATCCCAATAGTTGACATCGTAGCTGTAACGAAACGACGAATAAGTCGTGTACAGGAGTGCCACGTCAGTGTATTTCGGCCCGCATCCATGCCCTGCATCCGGACTCTCGGAGGCAGCCCGGGCAAGGCCTTCCCTTGCACATTGCTCCAGCTCGTCGGGGTCATTCAGCGTGCACCCTTCGAGTACTCCCACTATCGGGCCGCGGGAGCCGGTGTGGTCAAACTCATAGCGTTTTGGCTCCTGGCCGGGAGCCCAGGGCACCGCAAAGGATGCGGTCACCCAGGTAACCGCCAGCATGGCGGCAAACAAATTGATCGCGCCGGAGAAATGGGCGTTGCGCATGATCTCGTCCTGAAACCGGATTGAAAGGGAAATGAAACAGGGAACGCGCTGATCCATCAGCGCCTGACACGGTTTCTCTCGACGAGATTCGCGCCGGACGCGACTTGTGGAAACCCGCGGAGTGTCTTTGGCAGCGTCCGCGTTGTGCATCGGAAGAACGGCTTAAAGTGCCCGTGGCCCTTATCGGTGCGTGACGCAGTTCTCAATTCGCGCGCTTGCGGCGCAGCGGGCTCGGACATTTTCCCGGGCTTCCTTCACCGCACATCAAACGGCACCGGTTCGGTCCTGGTCGGCTCCGTTTTCTCGCCCTCGCGCAGCCAGACCTCGGCCTGCACCACATGCCGGCCCTTGCGCAGAAGCCACACAAACCGTTCCCCCTCACTCTCGCCGGCCAGTTCGCCGTTCACCCACCAGCGCACGCGCGTGACCGCTTGCGGCGCCTGCACCCTGAACTCGAAGCCTTCGGCGTCGTCAGTGATGCGCGGGTCCATCGCCAGGCGCAGGCCGGGCGCCGGCTTGCGGATGCGCACGCGCGTGTCGCCGTCGGCCCAGGCGCCCGGCGTCATCCAGGGCGCGAACCAGTCGTCTCGCGCCTCGCAGGCGGCATCGGCGCGCTCGCCGCTGTCGATGCAGACGCGTTCGCGGCGCAAGGCCGGGTGACGCCCCAGCGCACGGGTGTCGCGCGCGCGGTTGAGCGCGGCGACCACCTGCCGCACCACCGGTGCCGGCCCGCGCGCGCCGGTGATCTCGCGCATCGGCCGGTAATCGAGGTTGCCGAACCAGGCGCCCACCACGCAGCAGTCACTGAAGGCGAGGGTCCAGGCGTCGCGGTAGTCGCTGGAGGTACCGGTCTTCACCGCCGTCTGTACCGGGAACGCGAGCACGCCGCCACGGCCGAACTCGTGCTCGCGCGCGGCGTCGTCGCTGAGGATGTCCGCGATCAGCGACGCCGTTTCCGCGCGCCAGACGCGACGTGACGCCGCGCCCGCGCCGCCTGCACCGGACGCAGAAAGTCCCGCGCGTTCGTGCCTGAACGGCGAGAAGGGCCGGTACACGCCACCGCGCGCCAGCGTGGCGTAGGCGCTGACCAGTTCGTAGAGCGTGACCTCGCCGTTGCCCAGTGCGAGGCCGTCACCGTAGTAGCCGGGGTGCTCACGCAGGCTGGCGATGCCGGCGCTGCGCAGGGTCTGCAGCAGCAGCGGCGTGCCCACCGCCTGCGCTGCCTTCACCGCCGGCACGTTCAGCGAGTTGCCGAGGGCGTCGCGCGCGCTGATCCAGCCGTAGTGCACGCGCGAATAGTTACGGTACTCGTGCATGCCGCTGCCGACGAGTTGCTCGAGCGGCGCATCGAGGATCATCGTCGAGGGCGTCCAGCCGAGCTCGAAGGCCTGCGCGTACACGAAGGGTTTCAGCGTCGAGCCCGGCTGCCGGCGCACGCGCACCGCGTCGATGCGCGTGGGTTCGTCGCCGTCGCGCGTGGCCACCGCCCAGGCGAGGATTTCGTCGCTGCGCCAGTCCACCACCAGCGCGGCGGCGTGGCGCACATCGAGGTCGCTGTCCAGGCGCAACTGCGCCGACAGCAGCCTCTGCACCTGCGCCTGCAGGTGGGCATCGAGCGTGCTGCGCACCTGCACGCCGGCCGGTGCCTGCGGCCAGGCGCGCAGCGCGCTGATGAACGCCGAGGCGTCAACCTCGATGGCGCTGCGCGGCATCGGCCGCGACAGCGGCTGCGCCAGCAACACGGCGTCCGCCGGCAACGCCTGGCCACCGGCGCGCAGTTGCGCCGCCAGCCGGCGCACCGCGTCGCGCGCACGCGGCGTGTCCAGGCCCATGCCGGCCGGCGAGCGCACCAGCACGGCCAGCGTCAGCAGTTCGCGTTCGTTGAGGGTGTCGAGGTCGCGCCCGAAGTGATGCCGCGCGGCGGCGAGCACGCCGCGGCGCTGCGCGGCGTAGGGCACCTGGTTGAGATAGAACTCGAGCACCGCCGGCTTGCCGACGCGCGCTTCCAGCCACCCTGCCTCCCAGCCTTCGAGCCAGCGCGACCAGGGGTCGCGCGGCCGCGGGTGCAGCAGGCGCACCACCTGTTCGCTGATCGTGCTGGCGCCGCGCACCACGCGGCCGGCGCGCAGGTTCTGCACGGCGGCGTGCGCGCGTGCGGTCCAGTCGGCGCCGTGGTGCTGCCAGAAGCGCTGGTCTTCGGCGGCGAGCATCGCCGCCTGCAGCAACGGCGGCACGTCGTGCAGCGGCAGGCGCGCGTGCAGGTTCCAGGCATTGGCGAGGGTTTCATTCAGCGGCGTGCCGGCGCGGTCCGTGTAACGCGTGCGCGCCACCGGGCTGGCGGCACGCGCGTCGTCCGGCAGGAACGCCGGTGGTGGCTGCAGGGAAACGGCGGTGGCCAGCGTGAGGGCGAGGATGAGCAGGGCGAACAGCAGCGCGGCGCGCAACAGCGCGCCGGCGTCCAGCCAGGCATGGGTGAGCGCGGCGCCGGCGTCGATGATGCCTGTCGCTGCGCGCAAGGGCAGACAGGCGCCGGAGTGATTTTTGCCCGTGGAGCAAAAAGGGGGTCGGAGTGGTTTTTGCACGCAGAAATCACTCCGACCCCTCTTTTGCAAACGCACCACCGTCACTCGCGTTCGGCCGCCTGCAGTTTCGCCGGCAGCGCGCGGCCGTAGATGTCGGCGTCGTACATCTCGCTCGCCTGCGGCGCCGCGGCGCTGAACTCGCCGGTGGCAATCACCTGGCCGATCCAGCTCAGGTAATGACGCCCCGGCGCCAGCGTATCGGCGTAGTAACGCACGGCGGCGTGGCCGAGTTCGCGGTGGTAGAAGCCGCCGTTCCAGTCACCGAATTCCTGCCAGCGCGTGCCGGCGCTGAACCAGCGCGACTGCGCATCGCGCGGCAGTGCCGCCGCGACGTCATCGAGGCGCGAGTTACCGGCCAGCGCGGCGTTTACCGGTTCGAGCAGGCCGGGCACCGGGTCGTCCACCACCACGTAATCGCGTGCCGCCGGCGTGCTGACGAACAACTCGACGCGCACTCGCTCGCCGCGACGCAGCGTTTCGCCGCCGCGCAGCAGTTGCCAACGGCCCTCGCGCTCCACCGCGTATTCGCGATGGATCTCGAAGCCGGCGTTGGCGGACTGCGTCTCTGCACTCTTGCTGGCGAAGGCAAGCTGGGTGCCGTAATAAAGACGCCCCTGGCCGCTGCGCTCGATGATCAGCGCGCCGCGCCGGCCGGCATCGGCGGCGGCCAGCGGCAGGCGCAGCGCTTTCGCGGTGTCGCGCACGCTGGCGAAGCGCGCGCTGCCCAGTGCCCGCGACGCCGGCACCGGCAGGTTTTCCGCGGCGGAAACCTCGTAGCGCGCGCTGGCTTCCAGCACCGGCGCGGTGCCTTCGTAGGCACGCGCGTAGCTGTAGAGCGCGTTCATGCAGAAGACGTTTTCCTGCGTGTTCTCGAAGTGGGTGCGCTTGCCGCGCGCGGCCACGATGCTGCGCGCCAGTTTCGGCGCCAGGTCGCCGAGCGTGGCGGCCATGTCCGGCAGCGTGCGCAGGCGCACCAGCGCGGACAGCGCCGCGCAGTTGTCGCGCGCGGGCGAGGCGAGCAGGCGCGCATCCTCGGCCGCTTCCGGCTCGGTGAAGCGCAGCTTGCCGGCGGACTGCTCCGACAGCGCGAGAATGGCATCGGCGGTTTTCTTCAGCTCCGCGGCCGGGGCGCGCGTGTTCGCCAGCGCCTGCAGGTAATGCGCCTTGCCGAACAGGCGCATGCGCGGCAGTTGCGCGGCGTGGCGCTGCACTTCCGCGGCATCGACGGCGCCGGCATCGCTGAGGGCCGCCAGCGCCACCGCGCGCACGTTCGCCGCTTCGCTGCGCGCATCGAGGCGGCCGCTGCCGTCGCCGGGCAGTTCGCGGCGCAGCAGGGTGCGCAGGTGGTCGTGCAACTTCGTTTCCACGTCACGCGGCACGGCGTAGCCGCCGCGCGCCAGCCAGCGGAACGCCAGCGCGGTGTAGGCAGAGAGGTAGGGGCTGACGTATTCGTCGCGCGCCTGCCAGAACGCCATGCCGCCGTTCGGCGCCTGAAAAGAGGCGGCCGCCGTGAGCACCGCGCGCACGCGGGCATCGGTATCCGCGGCCGGCGGCGGTGATTGCAGCCAGGGTGCCAGCGGCTTGGTAGCGGCGAGCATCACCGCGCGCGACAGGCGCTGCTCCCAGCACTCGTGCGGGTACTCCACCACGTAGCGCCAGGCGCCATCGAGGTTGCCGAGCACCGTCGGCGACAGCACCAGCGTCAGCTGGCTGCTGTCGGGGTAAGCGTCAGCCGGCAGCGCGATGGCCTCGACGGCGCGCTCGCCGTCGGTGCTGCCGTAACTGGCAGCCACCTCGCGCACGCGACGCGCCAGCACGTTGACGTTGTGCGCCAGCGTGTCGCGGTCGACGGCATCGCCGGCGGTGACGCGGAAACGCAGTTCGCCGCTGCGGTCGGTCACCACCGGCAACTCCACGTATCCCTGCGCGCGTGCTGCCAGCGCCAGCGTCTGCGTGACGGTGGCGAGCGCCGCGCCGCTGGCGTCCACGCGCACGTTCAGCGTGCGCGCGCGGTCGGTGCGGTTGAACACCGCGAAGCGCGCACGGAAGCGGTCGCCTTCGCTGAGCTGGTTCGGCGTTGCTGCGCGGATCTCGGTGGGCTTGTTCACCTGCACGCGCGCCTCGCCGAGACCGAAGTGGTCTTCCGGCGTCGCCGCCACCGCGATCAGCCGCCAGCCGGTGAGGTTGTCCGGCGCGGTGAAGCGCACCTCGGCCTCGCCGCGCGCGTCGAGCGGCACGTCGCCGCGCCACAATGCCACGAAGCGGAAGTTGTCGCGCAGCGCGGCCATGGCGGCGGCCCCGCCGTCACCGCCGGGGCTGGCGCCTTTCTTCTCGATCTTCTGCCGGCCGACCAGGCGGCTGACCAGGTTCCAGTTGAAGACGTCGAGGTCGTCGAGACGGTCGAAGGCATCCACCGCGTTGTAGTGGCCGGTGCCGGCGCTGTTCAGCGCCAGCACCGCCTCGTCCACGGCGAGCACCGCCACGCTCAGCGGCCGGCCGCGCGCGGTGTCCGGCAGCACCGCGCGCAGCTTCGCCACCACCTCCTCGCGCGGGCGGTAATCGCTGCGCGCCGGCGTGATCGTCAGCTGCACGCGCTTGCCGGGCGCGTTCACCGCCGTCTTCGCGTAGCCCATGCGGAACGCCGGCTTGCCGAGGTCCACCTCGCCCTCGAGCGGTTTCGCCACGCGCGGCGACGCCACCACCACCGACAGGAAATAGCCCGGCGCCATCTCGGCGGTGACCGGAATCTCCACCAGCGCGGTGGCGTCGTTGAATTTCAGCACGCGCCGCTGCAGCACGCCGTAGCGCTCGACGGTGACCAGCGCGGTGGCGCCGGGGTAGGGGTTCTTCACCAGGTAGCGCGCAATGCGGCCGACGTCCACGCGCTCGGCCTCGGCGACGATCTCCAGCCCGGTGTCGTTGTCCATCGCCCAGTTGACGCTGCCGGCGCCCACCGCCCAGATGTTTTCCACGGTGGTGAATTCGCGGCCCTGCGTATCCGGCACGGTGAGCTGCAGGCGGTAGTCGCCGGGCTTGTCCGGCGTGAATTCGCAGGCGACGGCGCCGTCGGCGCGGCTGTCGGCGGTGCAGGTGCCGGCGTCCTCCCAGTCACCGGTGTTGCGCAGCAGGTAGGCGTTGCCCGGCCCCTGCACGCGCGCCGAATGCACCACGCGCCTCTGCAGCACGCCGCGTACCGCCGCGCCGGCGACCAGCACGCCGCGCGCATCACTGACGATGACGTCCACCGCGCCGCGCTGGCCGGCGTTGTAGACCCAGCTGCGCGGCCGCACACCGACGTAGCGGTCGCGCGCCGCCCAGGTGGC
>Ga0073934_10005724_pt1 | contig 18813 bp, 16 predicted proteins | sample LarsenN4metaG_FD_76834 | JGI IMG/M metagenome (GOLD analysis project Ga0073934, IMG submission 76834) | Hot spring sediment bacterial and archeal communities from British Columbia, Canada, to study Microbial Dark Matter (Phase II) - Larsen... ... | reverse complement strand
CTTCTCTTTGAGATTCAGCTCCTGAGCCTTTTCTTCGGGTGTCGTAGGAAGTTGGCGATCGTAGAGATCCGAATCTAACGGCTCTTGTTGTTTAGCCAACGCGTCGGAGATTTTTTCAAGGACCCGGGGAATATCCAAGGGTTTTAACAAATAATCGCCTGCTCCGTACGCCAGCGCTTGAGCAGCAGAATCTAAGGAGCCGCGATCCGTCATGACCAGGACCTGGAGGTTCGGGCGTCTCTCTTTAAGCTCTTTCAGAACAGTTATTCCGCTCATATCGGGAAGCCCCTGATCTAGAAGGACCAGATGGTAGATCTGGGCCGCGCACCTCTCCAGCGCCTTCTCGCCGGAGGTTTCGATCGTGACCTCATACCCCTGCTGCTCGAGAGGATCTTTTAGAAGATTTGCTAAATCCAGATTATCCTCTACAACTAAAATGGAGACTCCTCTGGAATCATATGCGTTCATGCTCATCACGCTCCTCAACCCAGATCCCTTGAAAAGGGGCCTGGGACCGATTGACCCAGCCGGTCAACGGAGTTGCCCCCGTTAACTCTTTTTGTATTTTTAGAAGGATAGCCCTCTGGAAGAAATTGTCAAGCAGGTTTGTCGATGATTCCGTTTTTAAATAAAAAACGGGCAGGTCCAGCATTTCAAATGCCAGGCCTGCCCGTTCGAGGGTAAGTCAGGAATCCCCCGGGTTGCAGACGTCAGGGCGCTATAGCTCGCCCGAGTTAATCTGCCTACCGATTCGATTGTTCGGATTGCTCGGAGGTCCCCGACCGTTCCGTAGAGCTTCCTTGCCCAGAAGTAGTGCCCTGTCCGGCTGTACCGGCCTTATGTTCACCCTTCATGTAGCCTAATCGCACGGTGATGGCGTCTCCCTCTTTAAGGTCTTTAGAGGCGCCCGGTAAATGTACGGTTAACGTGCCCTCATCGGTCTTCACATGGACTATATCCTTGTCCTTATCTATCTGGGTCACGGTACCCGTCATATTATGTAAACCCTTAAAATTCATCCCGGCGGCGCCGGCGCCAGTTCCTTGCTGGCTCGCGCCTGCGGTTGTCCCTCGTTCACTTTCCCGAGCTTCAGCGGTCATAACCAGACCGGTTAAGAAAATCACGGCCATCCAAAGAGAAAGGAATTTCTTCATAGGTTCACTACCTCCTTTTATCTAAGGTTGGGAAGGGAATGCTAACAACCCTCTCCGTTAGTTTCCCCGCCCTCCTTATTTTTACAGTATGCAGAAACTATGCTAGGATAAAAAATAGCCCCCGCCCAGGACCTAGCTTACCCCCTCCATTTCCCCGTATCCCCGTTTCCCCGCTTCCCCGTTTCCATGGCAAAATATACCCTCCCCCAGAAGGGGGGCAGGCGGTGTAACGGCGTGGAATAAAGGCTTTGACGTTGAGCGAGGGAGGAAGGTATAGATAAACCCTCCTTTAGAGGGTTCTCAACTTTTTGAGGCCGCGCTCCACGTTAGATAAACGAAAACTGAGAAACCCCTGTATCTTATGAATGTGTAACGAGCAATCGGCAGGCATCCTGGCGGTTAAAACCTGCTCCATCGTTGCAGGTTCCAGGAGATCTTCGGGATAGCCGAAGATCCGAGTAAATTTTCTTCCGAACTCATATCGATTGATTCGCTCGCTCCCCGCGAGATGAAAGACCTCTCCCCGGGCGGGAGCCATGGCAACTTCTCCTAAAGCTTTGACCGCTTCAGAGACCAGCAGAGGGGTTCTATACTGATCTACAAACAATTTGACCTTAGCCCTCTGGTTCAGGCTTTTTCGTAGCCAGCCCAAGAACCCCTCGTTAAAGTCATTACCGTAGCCGTACATCAGAGAGGTTCGTATTACCAGGTAATTCGCAGCATTTTGGGCCGTTACAGTTTCCCCGAGTAGCTTGGTTTCTCCATAGAAGTTTAAAGGGTCGGGGGGATCCGTTTCCCGGTAAAAACTTTGTCTTCCATTGAAGACCAGATCGGTGGAGATATAGATAAATCGGCTATGCTTTGGGGATTCAACGACCAGATTTTTAGTCCCCTCCACATTGATTTGATAAGCCAGTTCCTTATTTTTTTCACAGAGATCGACCTTCGCCAGGGCGGCGGTATGAAAGATCACGTCCGGCTTGATAGCTTCCAGGGTTTCCCGAACCGCGGACCTATCGCAGATATTTAACTTCAAAGCGGTGCACCTCTCCGCGCGGATGGGGTAGGTATGATAGCTGGCGTAAACCCGGTGGGTATCCTTTAAAGATTTGACTAAATTCCAGCCGAGGAATCCGCTTCCCCCTGTGATAAACAGGGTTTTGATCGAGGCTTCGCTTTCGTTTATCGCCATTTATCTCCTGGGGAAAATCGCAGGTCCAAACGTCTAGAGGGGCGATCCTTATGGGATCGCCCCTGCTGGCCGGGCGTGTATTTGGGTCATAGTCCCTAATCCAGGGTTATGCAGACATTTTTGACCTGGGTATAGGATTGTAGCGCTTCCATGCCCTTCTCACGTCCGAAACCGCTCTTCTTGTATCCTCCAAAGGGAGTTCCCACGCTTCCCCCGAAGTAGTTATTGATATAGATCTGTCCGGCCTTGATTTTGGCTGCCAGGGAGTGGGCTTTGCCGATATCCCGGGTCCAAATGGCGGCGACCAGGCCGTAGCTGACCCCGTTAGCAATTTCCAGGGCCTCCTCCGCGTCCCGGAAGGTGAGGATGGAAAGGACCGGGCCGAAGATTTCCTCCTGCTCGATCCGCATCCCGCTTTGCACTTCGTCAAAGAGGGTCGGTTGGATGAAGAAGCCCCTTTTAAGTTTCTCCTGAGTGGCAGGGCCTCCGCCGGTTATAGCCTTGGCCCCTTCCTTTTTACCGAGCTCTACGTAGGTGAGCACGCGCTGGAATTGCTCCTCAGACACCAGCGGTCCCAGATCTGGATCTTCCAGCCCGGGACCCAGGCGGAGTTGTGAGGTGCGGTTTACCAGCTCTTTTACGAGTTGGTCATGGATATCTTGCTGGACCAGGAGCCGGGACCCCGCCGAGCAGACCTGGCCGGAATTGGAGAAAATGGCCTTCATCGCGCCTTGGAGGGCATCTTCGATCCGGGCATCCGCAAATACGATATTAGGCGATTTCCCCCCAAGTTCCAGGGTTACGGGGACTACATTTTTCGCCGCGGCCTGCATAACCAGGGTCCCAGTTTCGACCGAACCGGTAAAGGCGATGTGATTGATCCCGGGATGGCTGGCCAGATGAGCACCGGCGTCGGAGCCGAATCCCGGAACGATGTTTAATACACCCGCAGGGAGTCCGGCTTCTATCGCCAGCTCCCCCAGCCTTAAAGCGGTCAAAGGGGTTTGCTCCGCGGGCTTAAGAACGGCCGTATTGCCTGCAGCCAAGGCGGGTGCCAGGCTCCGGCTTACGACAGCCAATGGAAAATTCCAGGGCGTGATGTGGGCCGTAACCCCAATGGGTTCCCGGACCGTATAATCCAGGTACTGATGGCTGATCGGAATGGTGGCTCCAAAGAGCTTATCGGCTACCCCGGCATAATACTCAAAATATTGGGCTGAGGTCTCCATATCTATTTTGGACTGGCTCAGGGGCTTGCCGCAGTCCAGAGTTTCCATTTCCGCCAGCTCATCGGCATGTTGCCGAATAAGCGCGGCGATCCGATTGAGCAGCCGCCCTCTCGCCGCCGGCGTCATCTCCGCCCAGGCGGGGCTCTCCAGGGCCCGGCGAGCCGCCTCTACGGCCCGATCTATATCCGCTTCGTACCCTCGGGCGACCTCTGCAAGAACCTCCCGATTCGCGGGATTGATGGTCAGGAAAACATCCCCCTTTACGCCATCCGTCCACTCCCCACCGATCAGCATTTTGCGTTTTCTGTATTTCATGAAACTCCTTGATCGTAGGAAAGGTAGAGAGTAAAGTGCGCACAACCCTTTCGCTCACTTCCTCTTCCTTTCCCCGCTCTAAATTTTTAAGAGCAGGTGTGTCGTTGACCCCAAAGCCGTGAAGCCGCCAGCAGGATGAAAGCCTGGAGGTGGAAGACCGAAGATCGAGGAAGGAGGATCGTGCTCTTCGATCTTTGCACTTCAGGGCCTTCGGGGCTTAACCATTTAAATATGGATAGATCCTTCTATTTTTAAAGTCTTTCCAATTTTCCTGGGGATCAAGTATTTTTTAGTACGCTTTCTTAATAACCCAAATTGGGGATTGACAAGAAGGGTAAATGGCTCATTGTAGTATAAAGGGTTTGAGGGCAGAAATTGCAGAAGGGGGGTGATCACGCGTGGCCAAGAGCGTAACCGTTTACCACTCGACGGGGTGAAGACCTTGCCATCAAGCGATGGAGTATCTATCGCAGAAAGGGGTAGCGTTCACCGAAAAGAACGTTAGCGAGGATCCTGCGGCCTTGGAAGAGCTGTTCCGACTGGGGAGTCAAGGGACCCCGACCATCCTTATCGATGGAAAGATGGTGGTTGGTTTCAACCGGGCAAAAATCGACGAGTTACTAAGAAGCTAGCTCTATCTTTGAAGGGTTGTGGGTTGAGGCGATTCAGGTTGGGCGCTAAGGGAGAAAAGAATACCCCTCAACCCTCAAACCCCCGACGCTTAGCCTTCCAGGTCCTCCAAGGCTTTTAAGATCGGCTCCAGGGAGGGGGCCTCTCGAATATCGTGGACATCGATGTAGCGGATGATCCCCTGTTTATCTATGAGGAAGATCGCCCGTTCGTTAGCCAGTCTCACCCTGCCCCCGTAGCTTTCATCCCGAAAAATACCGTACTTTTTGGAGACCTCGTTGTTAAAATCGCTGAGCAAAGGATAAGTTAGCTTGAGGGATTCTGCCCAAACCCGATGAGCAAATACGCTATCAGCACTTACGCCCAGCACCTGGGCATTTTTTTCTTCAAACCGGGAAAGTTCTTTCTGGAATGAAGAAACTTGCTGCATTCAAACGGGCGTCCAGTCCAGGACATGGAAGGAGAGGACGACATTTTTCTTCCCTTTGAATTGGCTCAAAGTCAGCTTTTCACTGCCGTTTATAGCCATATTGGCCGGCAACGTAAAGTCCGGAGCAGGGTCCCCGACCTTCAGATGGGTTTGGGTCCTGACCGGAACGCGCTCGTCCGCACTGTAAGCAGGTTCGAGGAACAGACCCGTCAGACATAAGACGGCGAGCCCTATCCCTAGGTATCGTAAGCTTTTGTTCATTCTGTCCATCTAGCTCTTCAGCGATAAAGACGCAAAGTTGAGATCGAAGAGGAGAGATCGAGGATCGCGACCTTCTACCTTCTATCTTCAATCTTCGATCTTTGGCTGAGCCGTGGTTTCAATAGTAAATCCCAGTTGGCCGAATACAGATTTTTAAGTTAATTTGCTCACGAGGGAAGAGAAAAATCAAGTTCAAATCGTATTTAATTTTAAGAGAGAAGTAATTATTTTTAATAAACAGGGTAATTTTTCTAGACAAAGAGTTTTAAAGGGAACTTTATCAAAGAAATGCTGTCTAATTGGACATGAGATACCTAAAATCCCATAAAATTTCTACACATATGCTTATGGACGATACTTTAAAGTTTTATCTTCGAGAAATTGGGAAGATCCCCTTAACCACCCGGGAGGAGGAAAAAAAGCTAGCCAAAAGAATTAAAAAAGGGGATGAAAAGGCCTTAAATCGTTTGGTCGAGGGTAACCTTCGGTTTGTCGTGAAGGTGGCGCAGGATTATTTAGGATATGGATTGTCCCTTGCGGACTTGATTACAGAGGGGAATTTAGGGTTAATCGAAGGGGCTAAACGCTTTGACCCTTCTCGGGGAGTTAAATTTGTCTCGTATGCGGTCTGGTGGATCCGACAATCTATCCTGCGAGGCCTGTCCGAGCAGAGTCGGACTATCCGGCTGCCCATTAAGCAGGGAGATCTCCTGGCTAAGTTGAATCGGGTCTATCAGCAATTGGTCCAGGAAAAAGGCGGTCAGGGACCGACTCTTAAAGATCTGGCCGAGCGGTTAGGGGTAAAAGAAGAACATATCCAACAGGTTCTGGAAGTTTCACGGGAACCCCTCTCTCTGGATGCGCCTGTCGTGGAGGACGAAAACGCGACCCTGATGAATATCATTACCAGTAAGGATAGTCTGGGGCCGGAGGAAGCCCTGGTTAACCAGACGTTGATCGAAGAGCTTGAAAAACTTCTGGACGAGATGAATCCCCGGGAGGCCATGATTTTAAGGCTGAGATATGGGATTGGAGATGAGGGCCCGCTGACTTTGGAGCAGATCGGCAGGCGGCTGAATCTGAGCCGAGAGCGAATCCGGCAGATCGAGCAGGAGGCAAAAAATAAGCTGAGAAAGCGCGCTATGAGCAAAAGTCTGGGGGATTATCTCAACTAGACGCCAGATGAGGGGAACGATAGATTTTATCACTTATACTATTTAATTGTCTATGGAATTGACAGGTCAGGGTAGTTGCTGTATATTATTGGTAAAATATATCTAAGTCAAAGAAGTTTTTCCACATTTAATTTAGTAAATTTAGGTTGCCAGATTAGAAACATATGGCTAACTGTCCTGTTCGCCAGCGGATTCCCATAATTGGAGAGAGGGGAAAAACCAGCGGCAGGTACGGTTAGCCATTTTATTTTTTACTCGCCTCCTCCTTAATTAGTAATTAGATTAAGAATACGGGCTCCTGTCAAGTTCTATTTTTGCGTCCTTTGGAAGGATGACTATGGAAAAACGAGTTTTGGGTAAGACCCATTTGGCCGTTCCTGTGATCGGGATGGGGACCTGGCGGACCTTTGATGTCCGAGGGGGTCAGGAAGAAGGGCAGCGGTCCCAGATCGTAGAGGAAGCCATCCGGGTGGGAGCGAATTTTTTTGATTCCTCCCCCATGTATGGAGAGGCGGAACGGGTGCTGGGGGAGGCCCTCCGGAAATCCAGAGACCGGGCTTTCATCGCCACCAAAGTATGGGCAAGTTCCCTGCGTGAAGGGAAGAATCAGATTCAACAAGCCCTCGGCTTTTTTCAGGGGCGCGTCGAGGTTTATCAAATTCACAACCTGGTTGCCTGGCAGGAACATTTGCCGGTCCTGGAAGGATTAAAGGCCGAGAAAAAAATTCAAGGTATCGGCGCCACCCACTATAGCCCTTTTGCGTTCGGCGAGCTTCGGCGGGTCATGGACACCGGACGTATAGATGCGATTCAAATTCCTTATCACGCCTTGGAGCGTACCGTGGAGCGGGAGATCCTGCCACTGGCCCATGCCTTGGGGCTCGGGGTCATCGTCATGCGACCTCTCGGAGAGGGGAGGTTAGTGCAGCGCTCCCCCGGGGCTGCCGAGTTGCAGCCCTTTAAAAAATACGGCGTCGAAACCTGGGCCCAGGTCCTCTTAAAATGGATCGTAAGCAATCCTCAAGTCCATACCGCTATCCCGGCCACGTCCCGACCGGGGCGGATGACCGAGAATGCCGGCGCCGGGGATCCCCCCTGGTTTGGAGAGGAGGAAAGGGAACGCGTCTGTTATCTGGCCCGGAAAACCGCCGGTTGGTAACCCCTTCCCGGGGGAGGCCTGCGCCCTTGTTCAGCTAAAAAATCTCCGTTGCCCCTCTTTTAAAGAAGTTTGAAATAATTTCTAAAGGTTTTTGCTTGACCGGGCTGGCCTCCTCGCGTACAGTATCTCCCCAGGAAATCCTCGAGAACTCAACTTCTGGTAAGCTATGGAGGTAAACCTATGAGTCTGGATCTACCTATCCCTGAACTTGGCCTGACCCCCGAAGAGGCTGCCGCCCAATTCGATCGCCTTCAACAAAAGCTCGTCCGATTATGGAAGTATATTCAATCCTTCAACCAGGAAGAGCAGACCATCGTCGTGGTCCCCTCTCTCACCGTAGATAAAGTGCTAAAAGGTTCGGAGATGCAGGCCTACGAGGAGCGCTTTCTGTTTTTGCTGCTGCTTCTCCGCCAACCGCGCGCCCGGCTCATCTACGTGACCTCGCAGGCCATCTTACCCAGCATCATCGATTACTATTTGGATTTGCTGCCCAGGGTTATCTCCAGCCATGCGCGTCGGCGGCTTTTTCTCGTCTCTCCGCTGGATCCCTCGCCGCGACCTCTCAGCCTCAAGCTCCTGGAGCGGCCTCGTCTTATCGGGCGGATACGTTCTCTCATCCTCGATCTGGACCGCGCCCACCTGGTTCCCTATAACACGACCTATCTGGAGCGCGATTTAGCGCTCCGCCTGGGGATTCCCATGTATGGGGCCGATCCGAAATTCTTCTACTTCGGCACGAAGAGTGGCTGTCGGCGCATCTTCGCCGAGGAGGGCGTAGCCCACCCCCTGGGCTATGAGGATTTGACGACGGTGGATCAGGTTCTGACGGCGATCCTGGAGATGCGGGCTAAGAAACCCTCGATCTCCCACGTGTTGATCAAGCTCAATGAGGGAATCTCCGGGGACGGAAATGCCCTGGTCGAGCTAAGGGGCCTTCCTGCACCCGGCAGTTCGGAGGAAAGAACGGTCCTGCAGGCCATGCGTTTCGAGATGGAGGGGGCTACCTACGACGCTTATATAGCTAAGCTCGCCCAACGCGGGGGGGTTGTCGAAGAACGCATCGCAGGGGAAGAATTCCGAAGCCCCAGCGTACAGCTTCGCGTAAACCCGCTTGGGGAGGTGGAACTGCTTTCGACCCACGATCAGCTACTGGGCGGCCCCAGCGGGCAGAGTTATTTAGGCTGTCGCTTTCCGGCGGACCCGGAGTATGCCCCTCTGATCACCCGAGAAGCCGCAAAAATAGGTCAACGTCTCGCCAAGGAAGGAGTTCTTGGGCGTTTCGCCATCGACTTCGTGGTCGTACGCTCCCACGGCGGCGCCTGGGAACCCTATGCCATCGAGTTAAATCTTAGAAAAGGCGGTACGACCCACCCCTTCTTGACGTTACAGTTTCTTACCGATGGTACCTACGACCCGGAATCCGCCGTTTTTACAGCCCCCGGGGGTCGGCAAAAGTGCTTTGTGGCCAGCGATCACATCGAGTCCCCCCTTTATCGCGCTTTCACCCCAGAGGACTTATTCGATATCGTAGTTCGCCACGGGCTCCATTTCGATCAGTCGCGCCAGACCGGCGTGGTCTTTCACATGATGAGCGCCTTGGGAGAATGCGGTCGCCTGGGTCTCATCGCCGTGGGAGATTCCCAACAGGAAGCCGATGCCCTCTACAACCGGGCGGTGTCCGTTCTCAACAAGGAGGCCTATGCTGCCCTGGAGTTCGGGCGCCCGTCTTAGAGAAGGTGGAAAGTTGGGAGGTGGAAAGTTGAAGGTGGAAGGTTCACCTCCCAGCCTTCCGACCTTTATTAGTTTTTATTGATTTTTGTAAATCAAAACGGAATATCCGAGTCCTCGCCCTCCATGGGCGGTATTCCGGTCCCTGAGGAAGGCGGCGTCCCCGTCCCATAGGTCTCTGCAGGATGAGGAGGCTCTTCCCGAGGTGAATAGCCCTCTCCCCTCCCGTCTAACATAATCATATTTTGGACGATAATCTCCGTTGTCCATTTCCTATTTCCATCTTTATCCTCCCATTCCCGGGTCTGTAACCGCCCTTCTATAAAAACCTTTCTTCCCTTGGACAGATACTCCCCGCAAACCTCCGCCGTTCGACCCCAGGCCACGATACGATGCCATTCTGTGCGATCTTGCCATTGGCCGGTTTCCTTGTCTTGCCAGCTCTCGTTAGTGGCCACGGCCATGGTAGCCACGGCCGTACCATTGGCCGTATAGCGCAGCTCGGGATCCCGACCAAGATTACCAATGATTAGGACTTTATTTAAACTTCTTCCTCCTGATCGCCTTTCTTGTTGCTCAGCCATAAAACATCCTCCCTTATATAAAGTTTTTGCCTGACACGGCTCCCTGGCCCCTCTAACTGACCCAAGCTTAGCGTATATAAAACTGCTCCGTTACGTCAAGCGGAATTTAGTGAGGGTAGAGTAACCCTGCTGTGTAGGGAACCTTTGAACTTAATTATCTAAAGCTTATCCGAAATTGGAAAATCTGTCAAGGAAAAAGGAGAAGATTAAGCGAATTTAACTCGATCCCAAGGAGCTCCACCCGGCAGTTACTCCCAACCTGCATTACCCCATAGTCCTGCTTTCCCTCTCCCACCGCGTGGGAGAGGATGAATCTGCCAATCCCTCCAGGTTTCGTCGTGACAACCCCCCCCACCTCCCCTCTCCCACAGTGTGGGAGAGGATGAATCTGCCAATCCCTCCAGGTTTCGTCGTGACAGCTCCCTCACCTCCCCTCTCCCACAGCGTGGGAGAGGGGCCGGGGGTGAGGGCCGAAAACGACCCAAAACGAACTTTACAAAGAGGGGAAGCTCCGGGAGGAGCGACCTGTTTGTAACCGAGGAAACAGGTCGCTCCTCCCGGAGCTTGGAGGTTTGCTTGGGTTAACCTTGGCTACCAACAGGTCGCTCTTTACGGAACTTTTAAGGATTCATCCAGATTAACTTTACAAGGTACTAGTTTTGTAATGCGACGAGTTCCGAGCCGCGACCGTGAGGGAGCGGTTTAATCTGTACTTAGAGCTCCGTGTCCAGGTATTTAAGTAAGATATCCTTGACACGCTCCCTTGAGAAGAGCGCCAGTTGTTTTCTCTGGGTGCTCAGGATAGATTCTCGTAGGGTCGGGTCCGTGACCAGCAGGTGAATCATCTCGGCGATCTCTTCATGGCGCTTTTCGTTGATGAGCACTCCGGCAGGTCCCAGGGTGAAGGGGACCGCGGTCGAGCGGTACGCCAGGATAGGGAGGTCAAAGTACATGCTCTCCAGCAGCGGAACGCAGAACCCTTCATGCTCGCTCATGCATAGAAATACCTGGGACACCCTATAAAAAGCGGCCAATTCTTCTGGAGAAACGTGCCCTACAAAGTGGATATCGGAGAGCTGAAGCTTTTGGATCAGGTCCTGAAGAAACCCCAGGTACTTTTCCATCCCCTTGTATTTGCCGACCAGGATCAATCGGGAAGGGTTATGAACGTATTTCTGATAGAAGTAAAAGGTCTTAATGAGATCCTCATGCCTTTTATTGGGGGAGACCCGCCCGACAAAGAGTAGATTCACCCTGTCGTTTTCCCCGGACGTTCCGGCTCCAAATTTTTGGAGGATGTTGGGATCTGGGGGAACTTTATATTTGTCAAAGTCGATGAGCAGGGGAAGGACCCCTGTTTTTTTAAAACCGTACGCTTCCAGTTCCCTTCGATTAAATTCCGAATCTCCCAGCGCCAGATCGGTCTCCTCGGCCAGGAGCTTGATTTCGTGCCGTCCGGTCGTGGTCATCTCGACGAGCTCAGGATAGTAGCCTTCAAAAAAGCCCGGAGGGGTAATATTGTGGTAGATGACCATCTTCTTCCCCTGAGCGTTCTTGAAGGCATAGGTTATGGGGGAGGGGACCGCAAAGTGGTAGATATGTACCGTGTGGGGGGTATCGTAATTTTTGAACTCCTTAAAATTTATCACCTTGTCGGTGAGATGCGCGTCTATATGCAGGCCAAGGAGGTAATTCTCAATCCCTGCCTCAGAGAGCGCCTTACTTATCTCAAAAGCGCTATCCCCCACGGCATCGCCGGAATGGACGGATGGAAGAAGCTGGGTAACTATCATTTTATTTAGAAATGGTCTGGGGCGTAGGGTTATCCCTCCAAAAATCAGCCGATGACCTGTTGTATATACCCTTTGAGAACCTGCTCCAGCCTGGATTTGTGAAAGAATTCCAGCCGCCGGAGCTGAGATTGTATAATTTTCGTCCGAAGGTCCTGGTCTTCAACGAGGAGATGGATCATTTCCGCAATTTCTTCATATTTTTTGGAGTGGACGAGAACGCCTGAATTGCCCAACGTATAAGGAATGCTCGCAGCCTTGTAGGCTAGGATCGGGACTTTAAAATACATGGCCTCAATGAGGGGGACGCAGAACCCCTCGTGCTCGCTCATGCAAAGAAGTACGTGGGAGACCGTGTAATAAGCCAGGAGCTCATCAAACTGAATCTTTCCCGTAAAGTAAACGTCCTCCAGTTTCAACCTCCGGATCAGCTCCCCGAGCAAGAGATCGTACCTTTCGATTCCGTTGAGTCCAACCAGGAAGAGTCGGGACTTGGGGTTAATGTATTTCTTGTAAAAGTAAAAAGCCAGGAGCACATCCTCCTGTCGTTTATTAGGGATTATGCGGCCTACAAAGAGCAGGTTGGTGTAGCCATCTTGGTACTTGGTTATGATAGCGCTTCTGGGCGGCGTCTTATATTTTTCAAAATCGACGATGATGGGCAGAACGCCCGTGGGGCGGAAACCGATTTCCTCCAGCTCCCGCCGATTAAACTCAGAATCCCCTAGGGCTAAATGACACAGGCCTCGAAAAGTCTTCAATTCATCCCGACCTTTTCTAAGGACTTCGTAGGTGTAATCTTCAAAACCCCTTAAAAATTCTGGGGGGGTGATATTGTGGTAGATGAGGATTTTCTTATCGGGGAGGGTCTTAACCAGTTCAGAAACGGGAGACCCTACGGAAAAGTGATAGATCAAAAGGTTATCCGGAGAGCTGTATCTTTTGTATTGGACATAGGGCTTGGCGAAGGAGCGGACCTCTTTATGGATATCGTCGGTGAAGATGTGAGAGGTGTATCCCCACCTGCGGAGAATCTCTTGAATCTCCAGGGTATGATTCCCGATAGCGTCTCCGGCGCTTAAACAGGGTAAGATTTGGTGGATTTGTCGCATAGCACCTAATGCACAGTACGTCTTGCGTAATAGCTCTTTACGCCTTACGCCTTACGCCTTATCTCTTAGAACTGGCCGTAATCAATTTCAGATATTTCTCTTCGACTACATCCCACGCGTAGTTGGTTTGAACGTACCGACGTCCATCTTCGCCCATTTTTTTGCGAAGCTCGGGTCGGGAAAGCAGTACCTCCAGACAAAGGCTAAATTCTCCATAGTTCGTATAATATAAGCCGCCGTTGCTCCGGAGGCAGTGGCCTACCAAAACTTCAGAGCAGCCGTTGACCAGAACAGGTATTCCTGCGGACCAGGATTCGAGCAAACTCAGGGAGAGGCTCTCATACTCGGAGGGATTTATCCCCACCTCGGCATTTTCCATCAACCTGCGCTTGTCCCCCTCCCCCACAACGCCTAAGTGTAGGATCTGTGGGTGCTCCGGGAGCTGCATGAACTTCTTCCCCACCAGGACCAGCCTCAAGTCTCTGCCGGTCTCTTTCAGATAGCGCACGAAATAATCCACCAGTTCCCCGCAGCCTTTCATGATATCGATCCTTCCCACGTAAAGGATATAAGGGCTCCGTACGGGAAGCTCCCCCGATGGGCCCGCTTTTGGTTCTTCCGCCTCTGAGATCCCGCTTCCAACGACCTCGTTCGGAACGTGGGAGTTGGCAAATATCCGGTGAACAAGCTGTTTTTCTTCTTCCGTGTTATAGATGATCCCCCTCGGGAGATGGAAGATCGGTTTAAAAATGTCAAAATAGATGTGGGGCTCATCGTGGGCGGTTGGAACCAGAAGGCTTCTATCCGGGACCATCTGAAGCCCCAGGTAAGTTGTGAAGTAACTGTAGGTGAAGAAAACGAACAGATCGTAGGCCCTTCGGAATTCCTTCAGGTACCCGATAAGATCAAAGCAAAGGGGCCCCTGCAACCGCATCCATTCTATCTGATCCGGCAGGGAGGGTTTTTGATTCGCGATGCGTTTTCGAGTGAAGGCATTAAACTGCCTCATCTTCCGAGGAGGGCGGGTTGAGAATCGCCGGACGGGAATTCCGTTGACTTCCCCAGGACCGGGTCGATAGTGATCCCTCCAGGTCAGGTAGTCTATCGCGCAGGTCGTTAAGACCTCCACCTGGAAGTATTTGGTCATCCGCTCCACTACCCAACGACAGAGGCTTTCAGACCCTCCCTGTACCTCCGAGCCGTACCTTTGGACGACAAAAGCGACTTTCATCCTTGACGACAGAAGATAGAAAGGACCGAAGATCTCGGCTCTTATCCGGGAAGCCTCTATCTTCTAGCCTCCATCCTCTTTCGTTCTTCCATCTCCCGCAGCAGCTTTTCCTGTCTTTCTTTGAGATCCTTATTTTCCTGGATTAACCGAGAGAGCTCCTCCATTAAGACCGACGCGAACCGGACGGAGGCGGCGTTAAATTCCGTTTGCCGAATGACCAACGGATGCCCGATAAACCGGAAGACCCGGAATCCGACCTTTTTTAGGGCGACGATGACGGGTCCCAGCACTTTGCGGTGGGAGGTGATCAGGGCCGAACTGGCGGCCACATCCCAGTTGTGGTGCAGCCGCCGAAGGTGCAGGGCCAACTCCCCATAAGCGCCTTCCTTTTGGGGGGAGAGTTGCTTTTTCAATTCACTGACCTCCCGGATCTCCTCGTCCGTGTAAATGCCGGCCTTCTTTTTCTCCAGGACCCGTTCCTGGATCTGTTTCATGATCTCTGCCACATTCACCCCTTCCGTGTTGATGGTAAAGGTGTCCATACATTTTCCTTGTAGAGCGAAACGCCGTTTCTCGGAAACGAGCCGGCGATTTGTTCTACACCTTAATGGGAATAAATCAAAACGATGGATACGACCATCCATAAGATAACGTCGATGAGCATCGCTCTGTCTGTAAGCAGGACGAGGGAGGGATCTCCCCCCTCCTCCCGTTTGTGGATCAAGTAAAGGTATCGGAAGATGCCGTAAAGCACAAAGGGAATGGTCAGGTTCATATAAGGGGTGTGAAGCTTTTCCTTTGTTTCCGGAGACATGGTATATAGGGAATAAGCCATGACCGTCGAAGCCGTTACCACGGCAATCATTTGATCTAAAAGTTCGGGGCTATACTCTTCCAGAATCTTCCGGTGCTTCAGCGCCTCGTCTCCCAAAAGAACCAGCTCATGCCTTCGTTTTCCTAAAACCAGGAAGAGCGCTAAAAGGATCGTGCAGATGAAAAGCCACGGGGAGATAACGACCCGGATGACTACGGCTCCGGCTACGGCCCTTAGAACAAAACCCAGGGAGATGGTCAGCACATCCAAAATGACCATGTGCTTAAAATAAAATGAGTAAAGGGTCAACATGATTAAATAGAGGGTTGCAACATACCCGAAGGAGATACTGAGCCAAAAGGCCAGGGACAGAGACAAGGGGATTAGAACGGCCAGGGCCAGAATCGCTGAGGAGGGGGACAGCTCCCCGGCGGCCAGGGGCCTTTTAGATTTCAGGGGATGATTTCGATCCTTTTCCAGATCTTTAAGATCATTGATCACATAAACCGCCCCGGATAAGAGGCAAAATAGGGCAAAAGCGGCGAGGGTTCTCACAAACAGCAGGGGTTTAAACAGATTGAGCGAGAAGATAAGGCCTGCAAAGATAATCAGGTTTTTCGTCCACTGCCTGGGACGCATCGTTTTCAGGAGCGCTCTAAAGGTAAATATAGTTCCTTTCGTTTTGATCAAGGGTATCAAAGGACTGAAGGGTTTTACGGTTTTGGTATCTTAATATCTTTGTGGCCAGAGGGTGACCTCTTTACAAGCCTCTGTGTCCGAGACTACGGCAATAAACCCTCGTGTGTCAAGTAAAAAAGTGCTTGACCTGCTTTACGCCTCGGGGTTTAATCAAATCATGAAACCTCATGTGCAAAGCTTTATAGAAACCTTGACCCGCTCAGAACATTATCGGCAAATCCTCGTCCATGACCATCGGATTCCATCCCAGGAGGCGCGCTACCGCGATATTTTTCGGAGCCTCCATCCCGTTTTGTGGAGGGCCCTGCGAAAAGAGGGGATCCCTTCGTTTTACAGCCACCAGGCTGAGGCCATTGAACGGATCCAAAGGGGCCAGAACGTTCTCGGGGGGACCCCAACGGCCAGCGGTAAAACGCTTATCTATAACGTTCCGGTTTTTCAAGCTATTTTAAATAACCCCACCACCCGGGCCCTGTTTATTTTTCCTTTGAAGGCGTTGGAGCAGGATCAGTTGAAGGTCATCCGAAATCTCAGTGGCCAGCTCGAGGATTCCCAGGTCGCCGGGGGACCGAGGGGTCTCGAAGATGGAGATCTGTTTGAAAGCTTTCAGAGGCCTTCAGAAACCTGGTTTTCTACTCCCCGAAGAAGGCGGGTTTCTCAGCCGGCTCAGAAACCCAAAGAGTTTATAACGGCTGCGATCTACGACGGGGATACGCCCGGCTACCAGCGGGAGAAGATTCGGGCTCAGCTTCCTCATATCCTGATCACCACCCCTGATATGCTCCATCTGGGGATCCTAGCGTATCATTACAAGTGGCGCGAGTTCTTTAAAAACCTCCGGTATGTGGTGGTGGACGAACTTCACACCTACAAAGGGGTATTTGGTTCCCACATCCTCCACGTTTTCAAAAGGTTTAATCGGATCTGTCGTTATTACTACTCCGCCCCTCAATTTATCGCGGCCTCGGCGACCATAGCCAATACCGGCGAGCTAGCGGAGCAGCTCTTTGATAGGCCCTTCGAGGTTATTTTAGAAAGCGGGGCGCCCAGCCAGGGTAAGCGCTTTCTATTTTTAAATCCGACCTTTAGCAGCCCCTATACGGAAGCCGCCCGATTGATGGTCCGGGCCCTTCAGGCCGGACTCAAGACCATCGTCTTTACTAAAGCCCGAAAAATTACGGAGCTTATCTGCACCTGGGTCCTCCAATCCAACCCGGAATTACGGGATAAGATCAGCTCCTACCGGGCGGGGTTTCTACCCGAGGAACGCCGGGAGATCGAGCAGAAGCTCTTCCGCGGAGAGCTCGGGGGGGTTATTTCCACAAGCGCTCTGGAGATGGGCATCGACATTGGCGGGTTGGATTGTTGTATCCTGGTAGGTTACCCGGGCAGCATCGTGAGCACGTGGCAGCGCAGCGGTCGCGTAGGCCGGGGAAAGAGCGAAGCCCTCATCGTCATGATCGGTCTTCCGGATGCCCTGGATCAATATTTTATGCACCATCCTGAAGATTTTTTCAGCCGCGACTACGAAAAAGCCATCGTGGACCCAGATAACGAAATTATCTTGAAGTCCCACCTCCTTTGTGCGGCTGCCGAACTCCCCATCCATCGTGAAGAAGCGCCTTACCAGGACCCGAAAACGCTTCAAGCCCTCTCCGATCTGGTTAAGGAGGGGAAGCTCATCCAGAGCGAGACCGAACCCCAGTGGTTCTCTTCCTCCAAAAACCCTCATCGCCTGGTGGATATCCGATCCATCGGGGAGGGCTATAGCATCCTTTCCGCCGGGGACGGAAAGCTGATCGGGAGCGTCAGCGGGGGGCGGGTCTTCGGCGAGTGCCATGAGGACGCGATCTATCTCCATCGGGCCCAACAGTACCGGGTGATCCAACTGGATCTGGGCCGGAAAAATATTTACGTGGAGCCTGTGAGCGTGGATTATTTCACAAAGGCGCTGGGCGAAAAGGATACCGAGATTTTAAGCTGCGATCAAAGCAAGCAGGTCGCTCATTTTATCGTTCGCGAAGGGCGACTCAAGGTCACCGAGCGGATCATCGGCTTTGAGAAGCGTCGGATCTTCGGGCAAGACCTGTTAAGTACCCACTCCCTGGATTTACCCCCGCAGAGCTTCGAGACCCGGGGATTTTGGATCGAGATAGAGGACGCGGTGGTAAAAAGGGTGGAGCAGGAGTTGCTCCACTTCATGGGCGGGATCCACGCTGCCGAGCATGCGGCCATCGCCCTTTTTCCTTTGTTCGCCATCTGCGATCGCAACGATATCGGCGGCATCAGCTATCCCCGCCACCCCCAGGTGGGTAAGTCAGCCATCTTCCTCTATGACGGCTATCCGGGAGGGATCGGATTAACTCGGCGGGGCTATGAAATGATCGAAGAACTTTTAGGCCGCACGCTGCTTGCCATTAAGGAATGCCCCTGTGAAGAAGGCTGCCCCTCTTGTATCCACTCCCCTAAATGCGGGAACGGAAATAAACCCCTGGATAAACGGGCGGCTGTGCTGATCCTGGAGACGTTGTTAAGGGGGGAGGCGGAGAAGGGAAGAAGGGAAGAAGGAGAGCGGGAGGAAGCCGAGAGGCCGAGGAGCCGGAGAAGGGCAGAGCGGGGGTCGGTGTCCTCCCCCTCCCCTTCTCCCCTTCCTGCCCCCTCCCGCGTCCTGTATTTCGATATTGAGACCCAGCAGAGCGCTGAGGAGGTGGGAGGCTGGCAGAATAAACACCTCATGCGGCTGTCCGTTGCCGCCGTCTATGATAGCCTGGACGATCAATTTTATCTGTACACCGAGGCCCAGGTTCCTCAACTGGTCGAGAAATTGAAAAGCGCCGATCTGGTCGTAGGATTTAATATCAAAAATTTTGACTATCAGGTACTCCGGGCCTACACGTCCTTTGACTTTGGTCGGCTCCCCACCCTGGATATCCTGGACGAGATTTATAAAAAGTTCAAGTTCCGGCTCTCCCTGGGGGATCTCTGTGAGAAGACTTTAAACCGAAGCAAATTGGGAGATGGCCTGCAGGTGGTGAGCTGGTTTAAGGAAGGGAGGCTGGATAAGGTGATCGAACATTGTCGTCGGGATGTCGAACTGACCCGGGATCTCTTCCGATATGGGATCGAGAAAGGATATATCCTCTACCAGGATAAGGAAAAGGGGCTGGTTCGGTTATCCGTGGAGTGGCGCGTATAGGCGCGCCCTCCTGACGCGCCCAGGGATATTCTTAGTACACGGTTTCCTCGTTCTCAGGCTGAAGCCTGGGAATGCTTATCTAGAGGCTCTGCCTCGATGTCCAAGGAGGGGAGG
>Ga0073934_10005723_pt1 | contig 18816 bp, 18 predicted proteins | sample LarsenN4metaG_FD_76834 | JGI IMG/M metagenome (GOLD analysis project Ga0073934, IMG submission 76834) | Hot spring sediment bacterial and archeal communities from British Columbia, Canada, to study Microbial Dark Matter (Phase II) - Larsen... ... | reverse complement strand
GCTTTCATTGGCACCTGTATATGCACCTTTTTTATGGCCAAACAAGGTATCTGCAAGCATGGCGTCGTCGAGTCCTGCCACGTTGACGGTTATCATTTTCCCTTTAAGGCCGCTGCAGCGGTGAATCGCATTGGCTATCATCTCCTTGCCGACGCCAGTTTCACCGGTTATGAGCACAGACTGCTTTGATCCGGCAAGGGTTTCAATAACCTTGAAGATTGATTGCATGCGCTCGCTGCAGGTAATGAAATCGCTGAAAAACTCAGGGGTTGACAGTGGCTCACCAAGGAGATAACCGGTAAGTTGGCGATTCTGGGTGACCAGTTCGCTGCTTTTGCATGCATTTTGGACAACCGATACAAGTTTTGTGGTATCCAGCGGTTTGGTCACATAGTCGTATGCGCCCTGTTTGATACAGCTGACCACGTTTTCCAGGTCACTTACACCGGTTATGATGATTACCGGAATGTGAGGGTATTGACGTGTAAGTTCTGGCAGCAGATCCGCACCGCTTATGTTCGGCATTACCCAGTCCAGTATGATGACTGTATACGTATTCTTAGCCAGAAAGGGAAGTACCAGGGTGCTGTCTTGCAGAGTGGTAATGTTGCTTATGTTGTTTGCCAGCAGGGCTCGACGGGTTCCATCCAGAAATGCAGCATCATCATCAACGATGAGTATAGAATGTTCTCTTTCGAGCTGTTCTTTTAGTACCATATAACCCTCTGAGAATTAGTGTGTTTTCCTTCTGGAATTTGTTTGTTTCTTAGATATGCGATATTGTCTTCTGTTGCACATGGTGTGCCAAGGCAACACCAAGATGTTTGACCTTCTTGTCTGTCAGATTAATGATTTCTGTCGAGCGTGGATTAAATAATTAAATGCTTGCGTTTGTAAAGAAAAATGTATATAAAGTTCATTCCAAGCATATCGCTGAACAGTTATTGAAAGTCCAAGTAATACAATCGAAGATTCCAATATGGGGTAGTAGCTCAGTCGGTTAGAGTGCCGGCCTGTCACGCCGGAGGTCGCGGGTTCGAGCCCCGTCTGCCCCGCCATACTAATAAAAGGTCATGCTAAGGCATGGCCTTTTTTTGATTTAGTTAACCATCGTACCCCTTTCACTTGCATCATCAAGAATATTCATTTATCCTGAAGTAATGTACACATCAGATCAATCCGGACCCAGTGCGTTGAAAATCACCGTAGTCATACCTACATACAATGAACGTGATAATATCGAAAAACTCTGCAATGCAATTTTGTTGCAGGATGAAAGAATTAACGTTCTGATTGTTGATGACAATTCACCTGACGGAACCGGCAAAATTGCCGACCGGATTGCAGAAACCAATGAGCGGGTTAGAGTTCTGCATCGAGCCGGCAAGCTCGGACTAGGTTCTGCATATCGGGAAGGGTTCCGGATCGCCCTTGACGACAATGCTGATTATGTCGTTGAAATGGATGCGGATTTCTCCCACGACCCGTCAATGTTGCCTACTTTTATTGATAAAATGACAGATTGTGACCTTGTCATCGGGTCCAGATATATTAATGGGGTCAGTGTTGTTAACTGGCCTATACGTCGATTAATTCTGAGTTATTGCGCTAGTGTCTACACCAGGGTAATAACAGGTCTGAAGCTCTCTGACTGCACTGGCGGGTTCAAATGTTTTCGCAGGGATGTACTGGAGTCAATTGATATCGGTTCAATAAGATCTGATGGTTACTCCTTTCAGATAGAGATGAATTTCCGATGTCATGAGAAAGGTTTCAGGATTTGTGAGGTGCCGATCATATTTGTAGACAGGCATGCCGGCACCTCCAAGATGTCGAAGCAGATTGTCCGTGAGGCGGTCCTGATGGTATGGAAGCTCAAACTTGGAAGTATTCGCAGATCAATATTCGGATCAGGAAAATAAATGATGAATGAGTACTGGGGGCTCTTGTCGCAGTTAGGATTGTGGGGGTGGATTTTTACCGTGATAATATTCATTCACCATGCTTTCCCGTCAGTCGATCATTTCATGAAGAAAGATGCCTTTCGTTGGGGCATTGTCTCATTGATATTTTTTGCATTCTGGATTACAGGTATGGTCCTCGCCTGATAAAGGGTATCCGTTGAGAAAAGTAATCTTTCTTACGATAATATCGGTTGTGTTTTTATCGGCATGCGCAAAATTGCCCACCAAGTCACTGCTTTTCAATGACCCTGACCCTGCATTGTTAAATGTATGGCCACCTCCTCCGGAGCGACCAAGAATAAAACTTGTGAAGGTGTTCAAGGGGGCGGAGGACTTTCTCCTTCCCAAGGGGAGGATCGAGTCCTTTTTTGAGGCTCTTACCGGCGAGCACAATCAACCTCTCGAATTCATGGCTCCTGCTGGTGTTGCCTCTGACGGGGATCGCTATATCTATGTCGCAGATCCTTCCTCAAGGCTGGTACACAGATTTGATTTTCATGAAAACGAGATAATTTACTTGACTCACTCCGGCACTGAACCCCTGGCAAGTCCTGTCGGTGTTGCCCTGGATAGTAACGGAAACAGCTATGTGACCGATTCAGTCAAGGCCAAGGTTTATAAATACAATGCCAATGCTGAATATGTCGGGGTCCTGGGTGAAGGGGTGATTGATTTCCAACGACCCGCGGGGATAGCGATAGCAAAAAATGATTTCAAGTATGTAGTTGATGTACTTGCCAACAAGATACTGGTTTTTGACAGGAATGACAGGTTTGTCTCAGATTTCCCCAATAATGTGCATTCGCAAGATCTGAACAAGCCGGTAAATATTGCCGTTGATAAGGATGACAACGTCTATGTGACCGATGCGTTTAATTTTTCGGTGAAAATGTTTGACCGCAAAGGCAATCTTCTCAAGGTGATCGGTAGCGTGGGCGATGGTCCCGGATCGTTTTCCCGTCCGAAAGGCGTAGCTGTTGACAGTGAGTCGCATATTTATATTGTCGACGCAAATTTTGACAATTTCCAGATTTTTAACCAGATGGGTCAACTTTTGTTGTTCGTAGGCAATACCGGAAAGAAACCGGGTCAATTTTTCATGCCGAACGGCATTTTCATTGATCGCGATGACAGAATATACGTGACTGATTCTTATAATCAGCGCATTCAGATATTTCAATATATCAAGGAGCAAGCTTCCAATTAACATGAGAATTGCTGCCATTCTAATAGTGCTGGCTATATTGATAGGCTACGACTTTTCTGAAGGTGCAGGAAAGAAGATATCCGAGATAGGAAACAAGCATAACTTTTCCTATTACAATATCTCAGCAAACTATAGGGCAATCCCGACGGATGAGATCCCTGGATTTTCGAGAAGTAACCAGATATGCGTCTTCTGTCATACGCCCCACAGGTCCAGTGGTGAGGGTCCTCTCTGGAACAGGCAGGCTACAACTGTTTCATTCTTCAAACATTTTTCTTCGCCGACCCTGGCTATTGATGACCCTGCGGTCAAGGGGGCAAGCGAGTATGGCCAGCCAAACGGTTCTACCAGGCTCTGTCTAAGCTGTCATGACGGGGTAACTGCCCTTGGAGCTCTCTTTACAACTCCCCTTACATACGAGACGTACCAGGTGCACTTTCTTGACGTGAAAAACAACATTTCAGGGCCAAATGTTCATCTTCCTTACCAGACCTATTCATCTCACCACCCGGTTTCTTTCAAATATAATATTGCCGTGAGGAATATACTCACAAGTCCACCGTACAACAAGACAGAGTACTGGTTTTCACCGGCGCCCGGCGTGAAGTTGGATAGAGCTGAACGGATGCAGTGTACTACATGTCATGATCCACATCAGGATAAATCTGAAAATCCGGATCCGACGACACCATTTTGGACTTCTAAAACGTACGCTGAAGTATGCAAGTCTTGTCACAACCTTGTATCACCGCCACCCTTGCCTTAGGTATAAGATATGAAACTCTTTTTTTATCTGTTGTTTTTCACAGGATCTTTCATTGTCATGCCATCTGACCTCCTGGCCTCAGTGCATCTTGACAAGAACAATCTCCCCCGTGAATGCGCAACCTGTCATTACAAGGCGAATCTCAGAGGGGGAGGAGGCAGCACTGGTTGTCTTACCTGTCATGGAAATTCTCAACGCAGGGTTGAGGGCGGGAAAATGCCAAAGGGCTCAATTGTTGCCAAGTCAGGCATGTTGAACATTGAGGCAGAATATGCAAAGACATACAGGCACCCCACATTTGACCTTCCCGGAGTTCATAGAGCTAACGAACAGCTTCCGGAGATCGATCCAAAGGCACCGCGGCATGCTGATTGTGTAGATTGTCATAATCCACATTATGTTTCCAAGGAAAACAAGTTTGCCGGCATAAAGGCAAAAAAGGTTCTTCATCAAGTGGCTGAAGCGACCAAGGAATCAGAAATATGTTATCGATGTCATGGCGATTCTGCAAATCTTCCAGGTAAGTACGGTAACAAAAGGGTCGAATTTCTGCTTACGAATCCGTCATACCATCCTGTTGAAGGTGAAGGTAAAAACTCTAATGTCATCAGCTTGATCCGACCTTACAGAGAAAAAAAGATAACAAGCGATGATATTGCAACTTTTTCTTGCAGTGAGTGTCATGGCAGTGATGATGTCAAGAGTCCCAAGGGGGTGCATGGCTCGAGAAATCAATTTATTCTGGTGGATAACTTCAATGCCGCTGATAATATTTTTGAGAGTCAACAAGCTTTTGCCCTCTGTTATCGCTGTCATAGTCGTAGCAGCATTCTGGCTGATGAAAGTTTTCGTTTCCACTCATTGCATATACAGGGCAGGTCGGCCCAACAGCCGGGTACATCATGTTTTACCTGTCATAACTCCCACGGTAGTACTGAATACAAGTATCTGTTGAAATTTAATCCTAACGTTGTTTCACCCAATGCTAAAGGACTATTAAAGTTCGTTGAGAAGGGGACTGCAAAATTCAGTGGTGAATGCTATCTTACGTGTCACGGTGTTGATCATGATCCTAAATCCTACTGAATCGAAAGTTAGCTGCTGACTTCTATGGCTCTATTTACATGTAAAATAGGATCTGCCGATGGCAAGATCATAGAAAAAGACTTTGAGGCTGCAAGTGCGGATATCCTCAAGCAAAGCCTTGTCAGCCAAGGTTTCTTTGTTTTTAAAATTAAAAGGAAACCTTTTCAGTTTGTATGGAACAAAGGTCTGTCACGCAAAAAAATCGACACCAAGGCGTTGATAGCATTTAACCAGGAGTTGCTGGTCCTCATCAAGTCAGGACTGCCGATTATCCAGGCACTGGACACTATACTAGAGAGAATGGATAACAGCAGGCTGGCGGAAGTGCTTGAGGTTATTCGTGATGACATAAAGGGGGGCAGTTCTCTGTCCGATGCCTTTGAACGTCATCCAAGCACTTTTTCTCATCTTTACATCGCTTCTATCAGGGCAGGGGAGCGTACTGGCGATCTCCCCCAGACCATTCGTCGTTATATTACCTTTTTGAAAAAGACAGAAGGTTTCAGAAAAAAAGTTATAGCGGCCATGTTCTATCCAGCGATTCTTATGGCGGTTGCGTTCACGGCGATTACTCTTCTTCTCGTTTATGTTGTGCCATCCTTCAGTCAGGTCTATGCTGATGCGGGTTCGAAACTTCCTACGCCGACACTGTTTTTGATCGGCTTTACTTCAATACTCAAAAATTACTTTATACTTCTCGTGGCAATGGTTATGGTTGCCGTATATTTCTTCAATAAATGGGTGGCCACTGCTCCCGGACGTTATGCCGTTGATTCATTCAAACTCAAAATTCCGGTAATCGGTGATATCTTTTTCAAGTATTCTATCGTGAGTTTTACCAGAACGCTGGCTACAATCATCGAAAGTGGTATACCTATTGTTGAGTCTTTGAAAATGTCAGTCGGAACCCTTAATAACAAGGTCCTCGAAGCCAGGCTGCTTTCTGCTGTCAAAAGGGTGGAGGAGGGGGTAAGCCTCAGTGTTGCCATAGATGGCGCGCATCTTATGCCATCTCTTGCGCTCCGCATGCTTAGTGTCGGTGAATCGACAGGTTCGTTGGAGGAGATGCTGGAGAGCATCTCGGATTATTTTGAAGAGGAGCTTGACCAGAAACTCCATATGCTCAGCACGGCCATTGAACCGGCTATTATGATCGTAATGGGGCTGCTGATCGGGGCCATTATCGTCACCATGTATCTACCAGTATTCAAAATTGCGGGAACTGTCGGCTGATAATTATGAATATTTCTTTCATGCGCAGGAAGATCGGCGAGATTCTACATGACCGGGGTGACATCACTCTGGGACAAATTGCCTATATAGTCGAAAAGCAGAAAACGGATCAACAACGATTCGGCGAACTCTGTCTGCAGGACGGCCTGATTTCGGAAAATATCCTCTATTCCGCCCTTGCCGATCAGTTCGGTCTGGAATTTATAGATCTGTCTTCGTTCCGTCTCGATGACAGTATCCTGAGCATGTTTCCCGCCGATATTATTTACCGCTACTCGTTCATACCCGTGGAGATGCAGGGTGATACCCTTGTAATAGCTGTTTCAGACCCGCTTGACGTCATGCGACTGGACGAACTGGAACTGCTTCTCGACAGACCGCTTTTGATCAAGCTGGCTGCGCCATCCCACATTCAGCAGATACTCAAGAAGGGTGATGGTACTAGCAGGGTTCTCAAGGAGGTTTCCGAGGATTTCATGCTTCAGCTGGTAACCGAGACGGAAAAGGGGGAAGAGGTCCTTTCCGTCGAGGCCATATCAGCTGATACCAGTCCGATCATCAAGCTGCTCAATTCGACCATCATGGATGCCCTTACAAGAAGGGCCAGCGATATTCATATCGAGACCGCCATGGAGGGTGTGATTATAAAATACAGGATCGATGGTGTTCTTTATAAGGCAACAGATATCATCGATATGCATTTTCAGGGGCCGATAATTTCCCGTCTCAAGGTCATGAGCGAACTCGACATATCGGAACGGAGAATTCCACAGGATGGTCGCTTCAAGCTGCGCATAAACAACAAGTCCATAGATTTCCGCGTATCCATCATGCCGAGTGCTTTTGGTGAAGATGCTGTTATCCGTATCCTCGACAAGGAGAGTATTGCCAGTGACCTCAAGGGGTTGACTCTGAATGTTCTGGGCATGTCGGACAGGGAGATGAGACGATTCAGAAAAATGATTCGTGAACCATACGGCATGGTTCTTGTGACAGGACCGACCGGTTCAGGTAAAACAACAACCCTGTACGCAGCCTTGACCGAAATTCATTCGGGAGAGGAGAAGATCATAACCATTGAGGACCCTGTGGAATATCTTCTCAAGGGGATTGTGCAGATACCCGTCAACGAAAAGAAAGGGCTCACCTTTGCCCGCGGTCTCCGTTCCATTTTGCGCCACGACCCGGACAAGATAATGGTCGGCGAGATCCGGGATCCGGAAACAGCCCAGATAGCGGTTCAGTCCGCGCTGACAGGTCACCTCGTGTTCACGACCGTTCATGCCAACAACGTTTTTGACGTAATCGGCCGTTTTATTCATATGGGGATAGATCCGTACAATTTCGTATCCTGTCTCAACTGTGTCATGGCGCAGCGTCTTGTGCGCAAAGTTTGCCACAAATGCAAGCAGCCGGTAACATATTCGGATGATTTTCTGCGAGAATCGGCGATCAATCCGGATGATTGCAGGTCCGTGACGTTTTATGAGGCAAAAGGGTGTGATGACTGCAATGGCACAGGCTATCGGGGGCGTTCAGCCATTGTCGAACTTCTAGATCTAACTGATGAACTGAGAGAACTGATAGTCTCCAAGTCTCCGGCTGCCGTTCTCAAAAAGGCGGCCAGGGAAGCTGGCACGCTTTTTTTGCGTGAGTCCGCGGTAGAGAAGGTTTTTACTGGTGAAACAACCATCAAGGAAATCAACAGAGTAACTTTCGTGGAATAACTAATATGATCTTTACCGGTATATCCCTCGGGATCGAAATATTCCAGAATGGCATTGCCATGGTTCTGGCAAGCGGGCAGAAATCAAGTCCCATACTTGAGAGGCACGAAATTGTCCGTATGCCCGGAGATATCATTAAGCCTTCCCTGAAGGATATCAACATAATCGAACCATCCGTGCTGAAAAGCGCTCTATCCGATACCTATCTCAGGCTTCTTACCAAAGTAAAGAGGACTTCTCTCTCTATTCCAGATTCCGCCGGTCGGGCTTTACTGCTAGAAGTGGAATCACCCCTGAAGAACAAGGAAGAGGGTATCGATCACGTCAAGTGGAAACTCAAAAAAACTTTTCCGGTTGATCTGAATGAGGTGCATCTGGATTATCAGGTGTTGCGTCAGGAAGATGACGGTTCTTCCCATGTTCTGGTTGGAATTGTCTCCAGGACTGTAATCAACGAATACGAGAATGTTCTGCTTGAACTGGGTCTGGAACCGTATCTTATCGATTTTTCATCATTCAATCTGTACAGACTGTTTGCTCCACGCCTTGATATCCATGAACATCTGACGTTTATAAGTCTTTACCGCGGCTCTCTCTCCGTGTTGATTTTCCAGGACGGGTGTCTTGAGTTTTCCAGGAACAAGCTTCTTTCCACATCAATTGACCCAGCCAGACTTTTTCGAGAAGTCAACAGCTCTTTAGTGGTATATTCGGACACCAAAGGTGGCTGGAAACCCCGGAATGTTTACTATTATGCTGTCGGTGAAGAGAGGGAACTGTTGAGAAATGTGCTGCAGGAGGCTGTTACTGGTGATTCAGTTCATATTGATACAGACGTGATAATCAGCAGTTCTCGCCAGCAGATCGACCGTACATTGCTCCCTGATCTATTGGGTGCCCTGGGTGCGGCAACAAGGGGGCTGAGATGAATCTTCAGCTTAACCTTGCTACCAGGATTTATGTCGATTTCCGGAAAGTAAACCTGGTAATAGCGCTATTGTTTTTTATGGTGCTTGCCTGGTTGTGTATTGATGTCTACGTACTGGTGAATAATCATCTGGAGATCCGCAGGCTTAAAGGATATATGTTGAACCAGGTTGCGAAGGGGAGTGGTAAAAATATCCCGGAGGCTGAATACAGCAGGATGTTGGCAAGTATAAAGTTTGCCAATGGCATCCTTGACAAAAGGTCCTACGACTGGCTGACTCTCCTTGACAATATGGAGCAGGTCGTGCCTGCCGGCGTTTCTCTGAATAATCTTGTTCCCGACAAAGGGGGGCAGCTTAAGCTTTCTGGGACAGCTGTAAATTTTTCAGCAGTACGCAAATTCATTGAAAACCTGGAAATGTCCAATAAGTTCACGGAAGTGTTTTTGACCGACCATGTGAACCTGAGGGAAGGTGGTTCGCAAAAAGGGTTAAATTTCTCAGTCAGTTGCAGGGCGTTGCCGTGATGAATTTCTCCATTTTGAAACAAATTGTTTTGTCTCGCAGAAAGCCGTTACTCTGGTTAACCGCGATTATTGCAATTGCCCTGTCCGCACGGTTGTTCATCATCGTTTTCCAAGAGCATCAACTGGAAAAAACTCGGGAGGAATGGGCCCGGAAGAGGGCTGAGGAGAGCCTCGGTGTTGCGAATGTCAGCAAGGAGACGATCTATAATAACGGTAAGAACGACCTGGCCAAGCTGTGGGAGAGAATATATCACAAAAATCAGTTTGCCCGCTTTGTTGGTGAGATATACGATGTTGCCGGCAGAAACAATCTTGAGCTGACTTCCATTACCTATAAACCCGAGTTGAACAAGGATGAGAAGTTGTTCAAATATTCACTGACCCTGTCCACGAACGGACGATACCTGCAACAGAAAAAATTCATTCGCGATCTCGATATGATCGATAATCTGCTGCACATAGATGCGATCTCATTGGCCAGCCAGGGGGTGAGCGCCCCTGACGTGGTACAATTGCAGACACAGATAACCACTTATTTCAGAGTGGAGGGGCAATGAACCGGCAGAAGGTTATTTTTGCAGTCCTGCTTGTCATCTTTGCCTGTTCTTTGGTGATCGGTTATCTTCGCATGCCAAGGCAGAAACGTGTTGAGAAACCGACTTATGTCACAGGAATGAAGGTCCCGGTTGCCAAGAATGTACCTGGGAGTGGTTCAGAAGAAAACAGGGTTCATCTCGAGCTTCTTGATCGTCGACCATCGGCAGGTGTCTCTGTGAGACGCAATCTTTTCAGTAACCTTTTTCCTGTTGAGGTAAAAAAAGCGATTACTCCGCTGCCGCCTCCGCCGCCTCCTCCCGTAAAGCCTCCGGTTACGGTGGTACAAGAAATACCCCCGGCCTCTCCGTTGATAGCAGAACCGACTCCTCTTCAACGTGAAATGGCGAGATTTACCTTTCTTGGTTTTATGAAAAAAGATAATAGGAAGACCATTTTCCTTACCAATGACAAGGAGATTTTTCTCGTCAAAAAGGGGGATAAGATAGCAGGGAAATATGATGTGACTTCATTGACTGAAGAGGCATTAACAATTTCCAGCTTGCAGGATGGTGGAGAGATAATAATTCCACTGGTAGAGAACAAGCCGTTGCAGGCACCAAAACGATGAACACTCAAGCTTTTACGGAGAGCGCCACGATGAAAGTCGTCATTAAGATAAGTTGCTTGATTTTAGTATTGATGTCCATTGGCTGTTCGCCCGGGCGTACAGCCTTCGATAAGGCGCAACAGCTTGAAAGAGACGGCATGTTTGATGAATCTGTCATCAAGTATGCAGAGGCAATAAACATAAATCCTGATATGAGTGAGTATCGCCTTCGCTTTCTGAAAGCCAGCGAAGCAGCTGCGAAGGTCCATCTGGAGGCCGGGGACAAGCTGCTTGCCGACGCAAAGTATGATCAGGCCTACGGCGAGTATCAGAAAGCTGTGGCCATGGATGCTTCACTGGACCGGGCAAAACAGCAGAGCGAACGGTTACTCAAGTTACGCAACTCGATTGCTGCGTACAACGAAGGGGCTGCTTTAGAGAAGGAGAATAAACCAAAGGAGGCAATCCGTTCCTACCAGAAAGCGCTCAACCTGAATCCTGAAAACAAGGAGGCTGGGGACGCGCTGGAAAAATTGATGAAAACCAGGCGTGTTAAGAGTGAATCCTTTGAGCTCAACCTCAAGTCCACCAAGCCGATTACCTTGAAATTCAAGGACGCCAAGCTAAAGGATGTATTCAATATTATTACTCAACTTTCTGGCATCAATTTCATATTCGATGAAGGAGTCAAGGATACCACTGTTACTATTTATCTGGAGAACGCGACATTCCAGCAGGCGCTCGACATTATCTCCGGAATGCAGAAACTGAACAGAAAAGTGCTGAACGAAACAACAATTATTGTTTTTCCCAAAACACCGGACAAAGCAAAGCAGTATGAAGATCTCTACGTGCAGACCTTTTTTCTGAACAAACTCGATGCTAAAAAAGCGGTAAACCTTATCCGTACCATGCTTCAAGTGAAGAAAATCTATGTCAATGAGGAGATGAATACCCTCGTTATCAGAGATACATATGACGTCATCGAGGTTGCCAGGCGAATTCTCGAAGCAAATGACGTTCCCGATGCCGAGGTAGTGCTTGAAGTTGAGGTGATTGAGCTTGCCAAGAAGAATACCGAAAGCTTCGGCTTGGCGCTCAGCAAGTATTCGATCGGATATGCTACCGTTGGTCCTTCGGGCAATTTTCTCAGTGATACGTTGTTGACCACATCATCGATCGGCGTCTCCGGGTCATCTTCTACAGTCAATGCATCAGGTTCCGCCACAGTGACAAGAGCCGATACCAGCCAGCTTGTGAATCTCTTCAAATGGGGGGATTACAGTGGTTTTATTACCGTTCCGAGTGCAACGTTCAACTTTGGCAAGACTCTTGGTAATGCGGAGACACTGTCAAATCCGAAAATGCGGGTTAAAAACCGCGAGAAAGCCAAGTTCAATGTCGGCACAAGAGTACCGATTACCACAACTTCAAGTAATGGAGTTGGTAATTACAATGTAAACGTGCAGTATGTCGATGTCGGTGTTAAAATAAATGCCGAGCCTACCATTCAGCTTAATAATGATGTGAATATTAAGCTTGGGCTTGAGGTCAGTTCGATCCTCTCCAAGGAGAGGGTCGGTACCGATGGTAATACGACCGTTGCGACGATAGGAACGCGTAATCTTGATACCGTCCTGTCCCTTAAGGACGGAGAAACCAGCATCATTGGTGGCCTGATTCAGGACACAAAGGGGCAGAATTCAAACAAGGTCGCCTTTCTCGGAGATATCCCCGTCATAGGCCCGCTCTTTGCCAGTCATGACAATTCAGGCGACAAAACTGAGCTGATTCTTGCCATCACTCCGCGCATAGTCAGGGGGATAGCCGTCTCAGAACCGGAAATTTCATCATTCTGGTCTGGCCTGGAGGATGACCCGTCAGTATCTCAGCATTACAGTTCATTCGTGCAGGAGCCGGAATTTGCTGCAGCTGCGGCACCAACTGCCAAGGCGCCTGCAAAAGTGCCCGTAACGCCAGCCCCCCCAGTTGTGACGCCTCAGCCAGTCCCTGCGGTTGTACCGACTCAGCCAGCCCCTGCCGCGCCGCAACAGGTTGATCTTCAACCTGCCAAGGTACCTTCTGACCAGGCGCAGCCGGTTCCCCCGGGATCCCCGACTGCAGCTGCTCCGGCACCTGCAGTTACAACCGCGTCTCCATCTCCGGCAACTCCGACGGCAGTACCGCTTCCCGTCCCTGTGCCTACACCACCGCCGGTGAGCAAGGTTTCGCTCAAGGTTACCGCTCCGGGTGCAGTCAAAGTGAATGAGCAGTTCAATGCGGATATCGTGGTTGCCGACGCACAGAATCTCTCGACAACACCGCTTACCGTTATTTACGACCCATCCGCGCTGGAGGTGGTCGCGGTCACAGAGGGAGATCTCCTGAAACAGGATGGGCGTAAGACGCTCTTTACCAACAAGATTGACAATCAGAATGGTCAGGTTTCCGTTAAGATCAGCAGGGAAGACGGGGCCGGAGGTGTTTTCGGTGTCGGAAATCTCCTTTCAATCAAATTCAGGGCAAAAGCCGCAGGTCCTGCCAGTATCGGTTTTGTCGGCGTAAAGCTTGCGGACGCAAATGGCAAGCATCTTGATTCAATACTTTACAACGCAGTGGTCGAGATAAAATCGCCTTGAAATCGGTCAATCCGTCAAAGAGTGCCGGGATAAGCCTGGTGGAGCTTATCATAACCCTTTCCATACTCTCCATTCTGGCATCCGTAATTCTGCCATCGGCACAGTTGATCTCCAAGAGGAACAAGGAAATCGAGCTGCGGCGCAATCTTCGTATCATCAGGATGGCGATCGATGACTTCAAGAAGACCTACGAAAAGGGTGTGGATGAGAAAAAAATCATCCCGTCCATGAATAAGAGCGGCTACCCTGAAACCCTTGACCAACTGGTGGAAGGCCATGATTTCGGTGGTTTTTTGCCGGAGAAAAAGAAATTTCTTCGCAGGGTTCCTCTGGATCCTTTTTCCGACAAGAAGATGGCGGAATCTCCCGAGTGGGGATGGGGAGTGCGCTCCTATGCGGACAAACCCGACTCCACCATCTGGGGACGTGAGGATGTCTATGATGTCTACTCCCAGAGTGACGGGATTGCCATTGACGGTACAGAGTATAAGGATTGGTAAGTGATGAAGAAACTTTTGCGGAAAAACAGGCGCGGTTTTACCCTGATCGAGTTGATGATCGTTATGACCATTGTCGGTATCCTGGCCACGATTGCAGTGCCAAATTACCGATGGGGACTCATAAAGGCCAGGGAGTCGGTGCTGAGTGAACATCTTTATATTCTGCGTACCACAATTGACCAGTTTTATGCCGATCAGGGAAAATTCCCCGAGGGTCTTCAGGAATTGGTCGATAAGAGATATCTACCGAAGATTCCCAAGGATCCGTTTACCGGACAGGAAGACTGGGGGACAAAACCTCCTCCCGTTATGCCATCCGAGGGAAGTACCGTTACCGGTGGCGTTGGGGATGTGTATAGCAAGTCAGATCTTATTGGCACTAACAACAAAGCATACGCAGAGTGGTAGAGTAAATGATTGAAATGCATAACGTTACGGTACATTACCAAAAGGACGCTCCAGCGCTCAGCGGCATCACTTTCAAAATCCCCAAAGGGGATTTTGTTTTTCTAACCGGGCCATCCGGAGCGGGAAAGTCAACCCTTCTCAAACTGGTTTATGGCGCGGTCCGGCCGGCAATCGGCCATGTTGTTGTTGACGGTCAGAATGTAACAAGGATGACAAGGCGCCAGCTTCCCTTTTTGCGGCGCAACATTGGCGTTGTATTCCAGGATTTCAAGCTGCTTCCGTCACGGTCCGTATATGATAATGTGGCCATAACCCTGGAAGTTCTGGGATGGGAGAAGCGGGATATCGGGAAGAAGGTCTACCATGTTCTGAAACAGCTCGGGATCGAGCATAAAATCGACGCATCCCCACAGCGTCTGTCCGGCGGCGAGCAGCAGCGCGTCGCGCTGGCACGGGCCCTGGTCAACGAACCAAGGATTCTGCTTGCCGATGAACCAACCGGAAATCTCGACGATAATAACAAGGACCAGATTCTCCGGATATTCAAGGAGGCGAATATCCGCGGCACCACGGTAGTCATCGCTTCCCATGACAAACGGGTCGTGCATTACAGCCACCACCGGATTATTCATCTTGAAAAAGGTCGTATCAAGGAGAGTCAGGATGTCGCGTTCCCGGCATAGTGTCAGGCCGCATGCCTCTACCATAGGTCCATGGAATAGATTCTGCTATTTTACCGGCAAGGCGTGGGCAAATCTGCGTAGTAACAGACTTGTTACCGTATTGACCGTATTCACCATAATGCTGGCACTGCTTATCATCTCCGTGTTCATGCTGTTATATGTAAACCTGGAGGGGACAGTTGAGCAGTGGAGCAGTAAGGTGGTTATAACCGCCTATTTCGACAATGAGTTGTCAAATCAGGATTTGGCCACTCTCAAGGCAAGGGTCAACTCATTGCCCGGTACCGATTCTCTCAGGTATATCGACAAGGAAGAAGCGTTGAAAAGATTCCGTTCCAGGCTCAAGGGACAAGAGGCTCTGCTTGAAGGTGTTTCCGCGGATGTTCTGCCTGCTTCTTTGGAGATATCACTCAAAAAGCAGTATCGTTCTCCTGATGCGGTTACCGGCTTTGTAGCCGGTTTGAAGAGGATTCAGGGGATTGGCGAGGTCCAATACGGTGAGGAGTGGGTGCGTAAATTCCTTACTTTTTTTCATTTCCTTCGACTGTTGGCCTTTTTGATCGGTGGCTTTCTAATCATGGCAGTGCTTTTCATCGTATCCAATACGATCAAGCTTACCATCATGGCCAGAAGGGAAGAGCTGGAGATTCAGGGACTGGTCGGTGCAACTCCTTTTTTCATCAAGGCACCGTTTCTGATAGAAGGTATGCTACAGGGGGCGGTCGGAGCCTTTCTTGCTGTTATTGTGCTTGTGGCGGGCTACCAGCTGTTTTTGTCGAATGCGATCAATTTCCTTTCCTTCGATCCTGCTGAAGCGGGCCTGACTTTTCTGCCTACGGCATACATAGCAGCCCTTTTAATCGGCGGGACCCTTCTCGGATTTGTCGGCAGTCTTGCTTCTCTCAAAAAATTCATTATTACCTGATGACAATGTTTGGAAAGCTCACACTGCAAATAATCTTTTTGATACTTCTTGAAATGGCAGCCATTGCCGATGTGCAGGATGATCTCAAGGGAATTAAAAGCCAGATACGAGAAAAACAGAAACTGCTGAAACAGACCAAAAAAGCCGAGACCAAGGTCTCTACCGAGCTGGTTCAGATTGATAAGAGTCTCAAGGAGAAAGAAACCACTCTCTTGCATCTGGGTAGTGAGCTGAAGGTTGTCGAGTCGGGGTTGACTAAAACTCAAGGCCAGATTCAGTTGCTCGTGACAGAGCTCAGTCGGCGAAAGGAACAGATCGCAAAGCGGGTGGCATCAGTGTACAAAGCAGGTGAGATGGGTAATCTCAGGATTTTTTTCTCATCTGGGTCAGTACCTGAAATGCTGGAAAATCGTCGTTATATGCAGTCGGTTCTGGGGCATGACCGGAAGCTTTTTCAGGATTATCAAGATAAGCTGGCAGAATTGCAGACCATGAAAACGTCTCTGGAAAAGGAAGCGTCAAAAAAAGAGATGCTGACCGAGAAAATCAGAGCGAAAAAGGTCGAAATTGAGGAAGAAAAGTCAAAAAAGTCAGCGCATCTTTCACAGATCAGGCAGGAGAAAAAGTCTTATCAGATTTCACTGCAAGAGTTGCAGGCAAATGCCAGGCGACTGCAGTCAATGGTTGAAAGGCTTGAAGCAAGGAGCAGAAAAAGCTATACTGCAAAGAATGACAAAAAACCCGTAATATCTGGAAATTACCCGCAGCCACCTGTCAGCGACAAGGGATTCGGTTCCCAGCGCGGCAGGTTGTCGATGCCGGCTTCCGGAGAAGTCGTGAGCCGTTTCGGAAAGCATAAGCACCAGGAGTTCAATTCATTTACCTTTAATAATGGTATTTCCATAGCTGCGGCGATGAATACGGATGTCCATGCAGTTTTTGACGGTGAGGTCATATTTGCCGACAAGTTCAAGGGGTACGGTAACATGCTCATCATCGATCATGGCGGTGGTTATTTTACCCTGTATGCACATAATGCACGGATTAACAAGAAGGTCGGAGCATCGGTGAGAAAAAACGAGACGGTTGCCCAGGTTGGTGATTCCGATTCAACCCGTGGGGCGCAGCTTTACTTTGAAATTCGGTATCAGGGGAAGCCGGTGGATCCGTCACCCTGGCTCAGATAACAGGTCCCAACAAACTATTGGTCTGGAGGAGTAATGTTTAACTCAAATTGGAAAGGCAGGTGCATACTTGCTGTTCTTGTCGTAACGCTGGTTACGCTTATTACTACCACATTCTACCGCAACTCAGCGGAGGCGGGGAATGACTATGAATCAATCGAGCTGTTTACGGACGTTCTTGCCATAGTGAAGAAGAGCTATGTTGAAGAGGTGGACACGAAAAAGCTTATCTATGGTGCGATCAACGGAATGCTTGCCTCTTTGGATCCGCACAGTTCCTTCATGCCGCCCGAAACCTACAAGGAGATGAAAATCGAGACCAAAGGGACTTTCGGCGGCCTCGGCATAGAGATATCAATCAAGGACGGCATTCTTACGGTTATTTCGCCGATAGAAGACACACCCGCTTACCGGGCTGGCATCAAGGCCGGGGATCAGATTCTCAAGATCGATGACAAATTCACAAAAGACCTGAGCATCATGGATGCTGTCAAACGGATGCGCGGCACCAAGGGGACCAAGGTCACCCTGTCCATAATGCGTGAAGGATTTGATCGGCCGAAGGAGTTTCCTCTCGTCAGGGATATCATCCAGGTGAAGAGCGTCAAGTTCAAGACCCTGGATGAAGGGTATGCATATGTAAGGATTGCCCAGTTTCAGGAGAAGACAGCCGATGATCTGCACAAGGCGCTGGCGTCCCTGCAGGAAACGAACAAAGGGAAAATCAGTGGCCTTGTGCTCGACTTGAGGAATGATCCGGGCGGGCTTCTCGACCAGGCGGTCAAGGTTGCGGAATGCTTTCTTGATGAAGGTAAGTTGATCGTTTACACCGAGGGGCGCGAGAAAGATTCCCAGATGCGCTTTACTTCCCGTAAAGGGGAAAAACAGCCTAACTATCCGATCGTCGTGCTGATAAACAGCGGCAGCGCCAGTGCTTCGGAGATCGTTGCCGGAGCGCTTCAGGACCACAAGCGGGCCGTCGTGATGGGTGTGCAGAGTTTCGGCAAGGGATCGGTTCAGACCATACTGCCGCTTTCGGATAATTCCGGCCTCAGGTTGACCACTGCGCGTTACTATACCCCGAGTGGCCGTTCGATTCAGGCAAAAGGCATCACACCTGACATTACGGTTGAAAAAATTGAGCTTGCCTCCGCGACAGAGAAGAAAGATTCCATGCATCTTCGTGAAAAGGATCTCGAGAATCATTTCGAGAATGATAAAAAAGAGCCTTCAAGCGATACGACTGCCACGCTTCCGCTCTACAAGACAGATGAACAGGTGAAAAATGACTATCAGATACTTCGTGCTCTCGACCTGCTCAAAGGTTGGGAGATTCTCAAAAAAGTCATGGTGACCGCATCCTGAAGAGCTGATGACTCTGGGAGAAATTCAGATGAATAGAGCAATATTTCTACTTTTCTTTATCGCAACACTCCAGGTGGCAGCGCTTTGTGAAGCGGCTAACGTTATCGTTGAGCGCGGCACAAATGGTGTATTCTATGTAAAAGCAGTTGATTTTGTGGATGTCGGTGGCGTAGAAGTTGAACTTTCCTACGATACAACAGCGCTTGCCAATCCGAGAATTTCCGCGGGAGAGCTGCTTGCGTCGACCATGTTCGTCCCTAACCCGAGTTTCAAGCCAAATGTCGTCAAAATTGCGGCAATGTCGCTTACTCCGATCAGGCCGTCTGGCATTCTTGCCATTTTGACCTTTGACCTTAAAGGTTCTTCACCGGGGAATGTGGCTGTTTCCCGTAAGATTCTGGCTTCATCCAAAGGTTCATCAATTACTGCCGGCGGAACTGGCGGAGGCGGAACTGGCGGAGGCGGAACTGGCGGAGGCGGAACTGGCGGAGGCGGAACTGGCGGAGGCGGAACTGGCGGAGGCGGAACCGGC
>Ga0073934_10005722_pt1 | contig 18817 bp, 17 predicted proteins | sample LarsenN4metaG_FD_76834 | JGI IMG/M metagenome (GOLD analysis project Ga0073934, IMG submission 76834) | Hot spring sediment bacterial and archeal communities from British Columbia, Canada, to study Microbial Dark Matter (Phase II) - Larsen... ... | reverse complement strand
CGTTCCCGCGATGAGCGACCCCGGCGCGTTGATGCCCGCGCCTGGTGAATCGACCGTGAGGCAGAAATCGGTCACGGTGCGGCCGACCGACACGCCGCCATGCACGCTGGCCCGATCCGAGAACCGGCCGTTCATCGCAATGTCGACGCCGTCGAACACCTCGCTGATGTCCCCGTAGTGGCTCGACTGCGTGCGCACGTTGCTCACCTGCCCGAATCTCTCTCTCTTGATGTCGTACAGGTCACAAAACTGCCTGCCGCTCACGCTCGCGGGCAGCCGGCTGTCCGTTGGGACCGTGACGCAGAAGGGGTCGAAATCGGCCGGCGTCACCAGCTCATTGTCGATCACCTGGAAGCCGCCGTACCAGGTGCGGAAGTAGCCGACGCTGAGGCCCACGTTCTGCCGCAGTTCGTGCTGCACCTGCACCGCCCCCTGCCAGTTGTAGTTCTGCAGGTTGAACCCTTCGCGCGCGTCGTCGGCGAAGCGTACGCTCGCCCTCGACCCGCCAAAGGTCCGGTCGCTCCAGGCCCCGCACTCGCCGTTGGCTACCGGGTTCCGCAGGTCGCAATCGGGCACGTAGTTGCGGTTGGCGTCGTTCCAGCTGCGATCGGTGAACTGGGACATGTTGGCGGCCGGCAGATTGACCGCCACGCCGGTGTTGCGGAACGGGTAGCGGCCGAGCGCCACCTTGAGCGCCGTCCGCCCGGTGCCGAACAGGTCGTAGGCCGCGCCGAGCCGCGGGCTCAGGTTCTTCCAGTTCGGCGAGTGCTTCACCTCCGGCAGGTCGCGCGCCGGCACGTAGGGCCCTGCCGGCAGGTGAATCGCCGGAACGGTCGCGTCGTACACCGCGTAGCGCAGGCCCAGGTTCAGCGTGAGCCGCCGAACGGTCCACTGCTCGTTCGCGTACACCGCGTTCTCGTACGCCTCCTGATACGGTCCCCACGGCCCCGTATGGATGCGGACCGAGTTCGGGACGCGGTCGCGGAACACGTACGAGATCGCCTGGTTCACCATGTCGGCGTTGTTGTACTGCTTGCGCCCCTGGGTGAACTGGTTCAGGTCGATGCCGAACTTCAGGTTGTGGGTGCCGGTGACGTAGGACATCGCGAACCGCTCGTGCCAGCGGATGTCGTGGAGCGTCTGGTAGCCGGTGCGGCGCGACCCGTAAATGAGATCGAGCGCCTGATCCGTCACCGAAATCGCCTCGAAACCGGTTTCCGGCAGCCGCTTCTGGTTCCGGAAGTACTGGCTCCTGGACGTGTCGAACTCGAGCAGCAAGCGGTTGCTGACCGGATACGTGTAGCTCGCCACGAACAGCGACTGCGGGTCGTAGTGGTGCTCCGCCGTCGCTTCCGGCGCAAACAGCGGGCTCCGCTGCTCGAGAATCGCGAAGGTGCACTGGCAGGCCGGGTGGATGGTATGCGACACGGCGATCTTGTGCCGCTGCGCCGCCTGCCACGTCAGGCGCAGGCCGAGGTCCTTCGAAAACGTGCGGTCGTACGCCGGACGGCTGAGGTCCGGTTCGTAGAACAGCGTCCCCTGCAGCTTGTTGTAGTAGTTCCCCACCTGATACTGCGACCGGTCCTCCCAGCGCGCCGAGGCGAAGAACCACAGCTTGTCCCGCTGGAGCGGTCCGCCGATGCCGCCGCCCACGTCGTAGTACTCCCGCACCGACGGTGCCGACGTCAGCCCACGCCCGCGCAGATCGTCGTCGACGTTGTCGCTCGTCAGCTTGGGTCCGGTGAACTCCGCGCTCATGCTTCCGGAGAAGACGTTCCCTCCGTCGCGCGGGATGACGTTGATCTGCACCCCGCCCGTCGTCGCTTCCGCGGTGCCGCCCATCGTCTCCACGACGACTTCCTGGAAGGTGTGCGAGTTGTACTGGAAGCCGCCGCCGCTGAAGACGCGGCTGTCCATGCCGCCGAAGTTGAACGTCATGTCCTCGGCGCGCTGCCCGTGGACGCCGAAGAAGCCGCGGTCCGTGCCCACGCCGCCGACGTCGTGAAAGTTCGTGCCGCCGGCGTCCGCGCCCAGGATGAGACTGATGAGCTGTGACGGCCGCTGGCTGGTTGGTATGGCGTCCAGCGTATCCTTCGTCAGCGTCGTCTGTTGTCCCACGTTCTGGACGTCGACCACCGGCGCGGTGCCGGTCACCGTAATGGTCTCTTCGACGCTGCCGACGGTCATCTCGGCGTTGACGGTGGCGGTGAACGTCGTTCTCAGCTCGATGCCTTCGCGTCGGAACGTGCTGAATCCCGGCAACGTGAAGGTGACGGTGTAGACGCCGGGTCGCAAATCGACGATGCGGTACAGGCCCTGCGCGTCGGTGACGACCACACGGACCTTCTCGATGAGCGCCGGACTGGCCGCTTCTACCGTCACACCCGGTAGGACGGCGCCCGACGTGTCACGTACGACCCCGGCGATGTTGCCGGTTTCGGCCTGAGCCGATGCGAGGGACGGAACGAACAACAAACAGGACACGACGACGACGACGAGACGCACGACTGGAGTCATCAGGTTGCCTCCTCGGTTACGAGAGCAAGGGACGCCTGGATGAAGGTCTCCGCCGAACAAGCGCCGAATACGTATGAAGTCACTCAACTCCCAGCTTCCAACTCCCAAGGAGCTTGGGAGCTGGAAGTTGGAGGTTGGAGGTGGGGAGCTGCGTGTCTAGTTGGTACCCGCGGTGAATCGCGCCTCCTGGCCCACGAGCCGGGCCTTGTCGGCGTTCGCTTTCGGCCGGAACTTCTGGAGACGGCCGTTGAACACTTCGGCGACGTACAGATTCCCGTCCTGATCGGTCGTGATTTGATGCGGCCCGTTGAACATTCCGGGCTGCCCGCCGCGGCCGCCCCATCCGTACAGGTAGTTCCCGTTCAGGTCGTATTTGAGAATCCGGTTCGTGCCGCCGTCGGAGACCCAGAGGTTCTGATCGGTCGAGATGAAGTGGTAGTACGGCGACGAGTACCGGCCGGTCGAGAACATGTCCAGGAACTTGCCGTTCTCGTCGAAGATCTGGAAGCGGCGGTGCGTCCGGTCGACGACGAAGAGCCGGCGGTCCTTGCTGATGGCAATGCTGTGGACCGTGTCGAACTCGTTCGGCCCGGGGTTGTTCGGATCCTTCGGCGGCCCGCCCCAGTCCATGAGGAACTTGCCGTCGCGATCGAACTTGGCGACGCGGGTGCCGCCGTAGCCGTCGCTGATGAAGAACGTGCCGTCCGGCAGCCAGTCGATGTCGGTCGGCCGGTCGAACAGCTTCCCGCCGTCGCGCCCGCGCTGGCCGAGCGTGCCGAGGGTCAGCACCAGCTTGCCGTCGTTGGTGAACTTCCAGATCACGTGCTGCTGGTCGTCGATGATCCAGACGTGCTTCTCGGCATCGTACGGGCTCATCTTGATCTTGTGCGGGCCGCGGCCGCAGCGGTCCTGGGCGTACATCTTGTCCAGGTGCGGCCATTCCTGCACGATGGCCCCGTCGCGATTGAGGACGAACATCGTGTGATGCCACCGGCGCTCCCAGCCCCGCTTCGGGACGGGGTTGCACTCCGCGTCCAGTCCATCGGCGTTGCCAGTCGCGTTGCCGCGCGTCGGCTGCAGCATCCCGTACGGGGTCCACGGCTTCGCGTTCGGCGGCAGCGGCAGCTCGCCGCGCTGCGCCACCCAGATGCGGTCCGGCGTCTCGGCCCAGATCGCGCCGTTCGATCCCCACGTCCAGCCTTCGTGCCTGACGCCGTCGGCCTTGTCGGGCAGCGGCTGCGGCCAGTTCTCCACGACCTCGTAGGGGCCGAACTCGTCCTGCCCGCCGCGCTCCTGCGATGCCGGCGCCGCCGCGGCCTGCGCCGATTCGGGGCTGCCGTTGCCGTTTCCATTCGAGCAGCCGGCGGCAAGGACGACGACCGCCACCGCTGCCAGCACATATCTCAATGACGACTGCGCGCGCATCTTCAGCCTCCTCTCTACTTCTTTTCGTACGGAGCGCCGGTCCCCTCGGACCCGACGAAGAGCCTGCGGCCTTCGGGCAGGGTCACGTCGCGGCCGTTGGCGCGCCGCGAGCCGTCGCGGGCCTGATAGCCGTCGACGACAACCGTCATCCCCACGCGGACCGTCTCCTTGTTGATGCCGCGCCGGAACAGGCTGTTCGGGGATCCCGCCTCGATCATCCAGTTCTCGACGGTGCCGTCGGGCTTCTTCACCTCGACGTGCATCCACGCATGGGGATTGATCCACTCCATCTTGGTGACGACGCCGGTGAACTTCACCGGCTTCTTCGCGTCGAACGCCGACGAGAACGCGTGATGCGCCCATGCCGGCCCGCCTGCCGCGACGAGCGCGATCGCCGCCGCGATGATCCTGACGTACGTGGCGTCCGGCTTCAGCCGGACCTCTGTGTTCCCCATGTGACTATCCCTCCGCGTCGCCCGCTGCATCGGGCGCATTCGGGTCGAACCGTTCGCCGCGCTTCTCACGCTCGCGCGCGCCGTAGAGCCAGTTGTACATGTCGTAGTTCAGTTCCTGGCACTGGTACTCGTAGATCTGCTCGTCGGTCCGGTTCCACGGCACCAGGATCGTGAACGGCCGCTCCCACGTCTCGGGATCCGACATGGTCACTTCGTAATGGATCCGGTCTGGCGCGACGCGCGTGAAGCGCTCGATGATCTTGAACGTCTTCGGATTCGCGTTGCCGTAGACGACGCCGGTGCGGCCCACGTCGCCCGACGACAGGAAGTTGCGCGTCTCGACGACCAGCGTGTTCCCTTCCCAGCGCCCGCGTGGATCGCCGAGCCACGTCTCGACGTTCTCCGGCAGGAACGGACGGCCGTCGACCGGGATGATGCGGGAGAAATGGATCATCTCGGAGTAGATGACGACGTAGCCGGGCGCCTGGAAGATCTGCGCCATGTTGTTGTAGATCGCCGGCATGTACGGATGGCCGCCGCCCTCGTTGCGGCGCCGGATGATGCACCGGTTGCCGACGTCCATGTCGCGGTAACTTTCCTGGAACCCGGTGTTGAAACGCTTCGTGGAGAGCTCCGCCTCGGCGCGCGCCTTCTGCTGCTCGGGCGTCAGCGGGCGCTGCACGCGCGCCGGCAGCCGCCCGTTCGGCGGGTCGATGATGAGCGACGTGCGGCGGTCGGCCGTCAGCCGCATGCGATTCGGATCCATCCACGAATCGTTGTACGAGCGGTTGACGTCGGCCTGATTCCCGCCGTCGCGCCGGTCGCGGTCGAGACGGAACGCGAGCTCCTTCTGGAGCTGCGCCGCCTCTTCCTCGGAGAGCACCGGCTTGTCGGCGAGGTGCGCGGGCCGCTGCAGCGGCGTGCTCGTCCCGTAGTTGTAGATCCCCTGAAGATCCGGATCGCCCCAGGGCGTCCGCGGCGGGGTCCACGCCTCCCCCTCCGCGGTGTCCGCGCCGAAGCCCGGCAGCCAGGCGAGCTGTCCGGTCGCCGCCAGCACGGTGCCGACGACGATCACCGCGGCCGCGGCGCCGAGCGCGACCTTACTTCTTCGTGAATCGGCCATACAGCAGCTCCTCGACGAACGGCTGGCACTTGAATTCCATCAGCTGGACGTTCGGCTCCATGCGGCGGTACAGCGGGAGGCCGATCTTCCAGGGACGTGTGAACGTCTTGGGATCGTCAATCGTTGCTTCGTACCAGAGGTGATACGGGCTCACCGCCGTCAGCCGCTCGACGATGCGCGCCTCGGGGCTGTGGTAGTTGCCGGCGCGGTCGAGCCAGTTGCGCTCGTTGAGCCCCGTCACGGTGATGACGAGCGTATCGCCCTCCCACGTGCCGCGGTTCCATCCCATGAAAAAGGTGTTGTCGACGGGCGACTCGTCCGGCCAGTTCATGCGCACGATCCGCGAGCTGCCGTTGAACTCGTGCGTCATGAGCACCGCATCCGGCGTCTGCACGATCTGGACGGGGTACGGCATGTACATCATGCGCGGCACGCCCGGCATCCAGCACTTCATCTCCGGATCGCCGGTGGGCGGATCCACTCCGTCGCCGGGCACCGAGGCCGTCGTGCGCAGCTTGAAGTTGGCGCGCTTGCGCTCGAGCGCCTCGGGGCGATACGGGATCACGCCGCCTTCGACGACGCTCTGCCCCCCGGGCTGCGCGCCCCATGCACCGATCAGTTGCGGATACGCGCCGGGCGCCGCGCCGTGGGCTTCGAGGTCCCAGTAGGCCGTGGTCAGCGCCTGCCAGATGCCGTTCAAATCCGGCCGGCCGTCGGGCGTCCGCGGCGGGGTGTACGCGGGAAACCGCCCCGGCGCCGCGGTGGGCGAGGCGGCGGGCGTCTGTGCTTCGAGCAGCTGCGCGGCGAGCCACACGGTGGCGAGACCCACCACCGCCACGCCGACGACCATGAACAGCTTCGACCGACCGGCCATTACTTGGTTCCCGCGCTCGCGTAGAAGTTGAGCATGCGTACTTCGATGCCGGAACCCTTCAACGCCGCGGCGAACTCCTCCGGCTTCTGTCCCATGTAGTGATACGGGATGGCGATCTTCGGCTTGAATCCCTTGACGCACTCGGCGGCTTCGGCCGGCGTCATCGTGTACGGCAGGTTCATCGGCACGAGCGCGACGTCCACGTTCTTGACCCACTGCGCCATCGCCGGCACGCATTCGGTGTCGCCGGCCACGTAAACCTGCGAGGCTTTGCCCGTGCGCACGGCCCCGAGCTCGGAGCTGAAGGCCACGACGTATCCCTGCCCGCGGCCCTGGGTGTGATAGAGCTGCCCCGGTGCCGGCCCGCGCTGGATGTTGTAGGCGGGCACGGAGATGACGGTGATGCCGGCGGGCGCCTCCTGGTTGGTCCGCATCATCCGGTTCGGCATTGCGATCACGTCAGGAATCTTTTTTTCGGCCGCGACTGCCGGCGGCGCGACAACCGGTGCCTTCGGCTTGCGGAGCTTCGCCACGGCCGCCGGATCGTAATGGTCAGGATGGATATCGGTCACGAGAATCAGATCGGCGGGTTTCGCCCGGGACAGATCCGCGAACATACCGGCCGGGTCGACGATGACAACCTTGCCACCCGATTCGATCATGACGCTGGCGTGACCGAGCGCAGTGATCACGATCGCCCCGCTCGCTCCGGCCACTTTGGTGCTGACTGGCGCCTGCGCCTCGCCCGCCGCCGTGGCCAGCGCGAGCATCGAAGCCACGCTCCATCCGAGTCTCATGTTCCCCTCCCGTAGTGCCGTCGGCGCGGATTATACGCTTCCCTTTCGCGTTCCGCGCCTCGATCGTGCCGCGCCGACCGGCCCACGCTCGATCGTTGGCCGCGCCGGCCGCAGCCGACGCGGCAACTTCCTGACACGGCTGAGGTTACACGAACCGGAACGCTGGTATCCTCTTTCGCCGTGCCTGCGCCCGATTCCGAGTCGCTGGCGGTGGCCCGGCGTTACTACCGGCTGTTCAACGAGCGGCGCCTGGACGAGGCGGGGCAACTGGTCCATCCCGAGGCGGAGTTCCACTACGTTGCGACGCACCAACGCCTGCGCGGCCGCGCCGGCTACCGCGCGCTCGTGGCGATGTGGCTCAATGCGTTCGAGGACGCCGTCGTCGAGGTCGTCGCGCTCCGGTTGCTCGACGAAGCGACGGTCGAAGCGGATCTGATCGGGCGCGGCACTCAGACCGGCGATCTCGTCCTCGGCGAGATGCAGACCCTGCCGCCAACGGGCCGCGGCGCCGAAATGCCGTTTCGAGAGGTGCTGCACATCCGCCACGGCCTCATTACGTCGGTCCGTCTCGATTTCGACCTGCGGGAGATGGAGCGCCGGCTCCGGCCGGAAGGCTGACGTGGGTGTAACGCGCCGACTACGTCCGCTTACGACGGCCCGCGGACCGCTGAGACGACCAGCCGCACTTACGGCACTCGAGGACGTACTCGACGGTTGCGCCGCGTACGACGTGCTCAATGCGTACGGCCGTCGACCGGCACGCCGAGCAGCGCGGGCGCGCGGGAATCGCCTTCGGGCGACGCCGCGGTCCGTCGGGCATTGGACTTTGTTGTGGTAGGAGCCGGCGGATAGAGTCTCACGAGCACCGCCGACGCGTCAAGGCGCGTGGACGTTCATGGGTGAGGCGCGCTGAAATAGCCCGTGCGATCGAGCTCCTCGACGAGGCTGGCGTCGTAGAACTCCTCAGCGCGGCGCTGTCGCATCTCCGGCGTGTCGTACAGCGCCATCATGGCGCGGATGCCCGCGGCCGACGGAGACGGCTTGTCGGGCAGCCCCGCGACGACGGTGTACATGCCGGCCTGCGTCGCCGCGTCGCTGATGTTGAACCACTTCGCGAGCGCTCGATTGACGACCGCGCGGTCGCGCTTCATCAGCGCGACCGCGTCGACGGCCGCTTTGACAAAGCGCATGGCGGTGTCGCGATTGGCGGCCAGCCAGGCGCGCTCGGCCATGATGCCCGAACCGGCCAGCGGGAATTCGTACTGGCCCAGATCGACGATTTCGTGCAGGCCACGTCCTGGCGCCAGCGTGACGAGCATCACGCTGGCCATCGCGGCATCGACTTTCCCCTCGGCAATCGCATTCAGCGAACTGCCGCCCTCGACCAGCGTGACATCGCGTGTCGGATCCCAGCCCATCGTCCGGACGAAGGAGAGCAGCCCGAAATGCGTCACCGTTCCCGTGCCGGAGTAGCCGATGCGCTTCCCTTTCAACGCCGCCGGCGAACCGATGGACGGCGGCCCGATGATGTGGCTCTTCACCACGCCTTCATGGGTGGCGATGATGACGCGGTGTAGGCCGCCGCGATGAACGGCGCGGTAGATCATCGGCGCGCCGCCGCCGACCGCAATCGGTGCCGCCGTGATATCGGCGCGCACGTTCGCGGCCGGGACGACGACGCCGGAATTGCGGGCGTCCTCCGCGGCGCCGGGAGTGATGAACTGACGCACGTCGAGCCCGTGCTTCGCGTACAGGCCTGCGTCGGCCGCGACGAGAAACGGCACCTTATTGATCGAGACGTCGCCAAGCGAAACGTCCAGGGTGATGGGCGTCTCGGCTGGACGCGAGTCGACCGCGGTGCATGCGGGCAGCAGCGCGACGACCAGGACCGCGCGTAGACGCATTCGTGGATTCATCGGTCCTCCGGTCTGTTGCAGGCATGATATGGTTCCGGGGCGTACATGAAAAGCGGCCCGAGGAACGGGCCGCTCTCGCATTCCGCGCACCGCGTTACCGCTGTCGCCGGAATGAACTGTCACCCATGTGACCGGAATAGACCGGTGAATTTTGGTCGGGGCGACTGGATTTGAACCAGCGACCCCTCGGTCCCGAACCGAGTGCTCTACCAGGCTGAGCCACGCCCCGACAAAGGATTCAGTTTACCGTACTTCCGCAGGGTCCCCGAGCGGCAGCCCCTCGACATACCGCAGCGCGTCGTGCGCGGTCATGTCGGGCTCGAGCGGCGTAATCGAGACATACCCGTCCCGCACCGCCTGATAGTCCGAGCGGTCGTGCGGCTCCCACTCGTTTTCCCCTTCCTCAATCCAGTAATAGGCCCGGCGCCGCGGGTCAACGCGCTTGCTCACGACGGTCACGTGATTCCGCTTCGCCTGCACGGTCGCGCGAAACCCGCGCACGGGCCCGAACGGCACATTGATATTGAGCAGCGTGAACCGCGGCATCCCGCGCTCGAGCACCGCCTCGGCAATCGCCGCCGCCGCGCGCGCCGCCGGCTCGAACTCGAACACGTTGTCGCGGTGCTGCGTGGAGATGGCGATGCTCGGAATCCCAAGCAAGGCGCCCTCGAGGGCCCCGGCCACCGTCCCGGAGTACGTCACGTCATCTCCGAGGTTCCAGCCCTTGTTGATCCCCGAGACAATGAGGTCAGGCTTGCCGTGCAGCACGTGCGCGATCGCGACGTTGACGCAATCGGTGGGCGTGCCGTCGACGGCATAGACCGACGGTCGAAGCCGCTCGAGCCGCAGTGGATGACGAAGGGTCAGCGCGTGACCAATGGCGCTGGCTTCCTGGATCGTGACTTCGCCGAGGCGCCCCAGGGCGTCCGCCAAGATCTGAATCCCCTCCGAATGCACGCCGTCGTCATTGGTGACGAGAATGCGAGACATCTGAACTTCCGATCTTAGCATCCCGCCCTCCGTGAGCCGGGACGAACGCCAATGCGCAGGCGGCAGCGGCCGCAAGCCCCGCGCCCGTGCCAAACGCCAGAGGCGCGCCGAACCGCTCGTAGAGAAACCCGAACACCACACTGGCCGCGAGCGTGCCGCCGCCGAGCGCCGCGTTGTACACGCCAAACGCCGCACCGTGTCGATCGGGCGGCACCAGATCTGCCACGAGCGCCTTCTCCGCTCCCTCAGTGAGCGCGAAGTAGATGCCATACACGAGGAACCATCCGACCAGCACAGCCGCGGTCGTCGCGCTCGCGAACCCGAGATAGACGACCGCATAGACAAGCCACCCGATGACGATGACCTGCTTCCGTCCGAGACGATCGGACAGCGTGCCGCCCCACGTCGAGAGCGATGCCTTCACGACGTGGAACGCGGACCAGAGGAGCGGAATGAACGTCGCGCTGCCGAGAGCGTCCGATACGCGCAGCAGCAGAAACGCGTCGGCGGAGTTGCCCAGGCTAAAGAGCAGGAGCACGGCGAGAAATGCCCAGAGGTTTCGCGGGAGCGGTGTGGCGAATCCACTCGGCCGTTCCGACATGACGTCTCGCGGAACCCGCGCTGCGTACTCGCCGCGCTCGGCGAGACCCGCCCTCCGTACGTCTGTGTCCGTCCCCCGAGCTTCCGGCACGAGAAACAGCAGCGCGACGGCAATCGCGCCCGGGATGGCCGTCAGTCCGAAGACATATCGATATTCGCCGGGCGCGAACCACAACAGCATTGACGCGATGAGCGGTCCGACAATGGCGCCGGCGTGATCCATGGCGCGGTGAAAGCCGAACACGCGTCCTCGATTCGCCGCAGATGCAAAACGCGCGAGCATCGCGTCCCGCGGCGCGCCGCGAATCCCCTTTCCCGTCCGGTCGAGCGCGCGGATGAGGAGCACCTGCATCCACGTCGCCGTGATCGCGATGAACGGCCGCGCCGCAGACGACAAGAGATATCCGGCAATGACGATCGGCCGCCGCCGCGTCCAGCGATCCGAGACGTAGCCCGACGCGATCTTCAGCACGCTGTTCACGCCCTCGGCCACCCCTTCGATCACTCCCAGCGCCAGCGCGCCAGCCCCAAGCACGCGCGACAGGTATATGGGGAGCAGCGGATAGATCATCTCGGTGGCCGCGTCGGTGAACAGGCTGGCCCAGCCGAGCAGCCAGACGGGGCGAGGAAGAGGACCAGACAAGACGTCAGTACACCGTTCGTTGGGCGGCCTGCGCCTTGCCAGCGAGCGCGAAGCGCGGCTCGGCACCTACCGTGCCGTTCACGAGACCTGCCACGTACTCGCCAATGGCCGGCCCGTGCTTGAACCCGTGTCCAGACCCGCCGCCGACGATCCAGACATTCTCATGATCAGGATGCCGATCGATGAGAAAGTCGCCGTTCGACGTGTTCTCATACTGGCACACGCGACTTTCCACAAGGGGGGCATCGGCCATATCAGGCACACGTCGTGCGAGCCATGCGCGCGCCGTCGCGAGACTCTCGGGATCGATCACTCGGTCTGTCGTGTCTGGATCCAAAGGGGGCCCGTGGCGATCGATGCCGACCTTCACACCACGGCCCTCGAGATCTGGAGTCCCATAGATACCCGCCTCGAAATCGATCCATGCGGGCAGGCGGGTCGGGCCGAAGCGGTCGTCGCCCGCCGGCGTGCCGAAATACATCACGACCTGCCGTGTGGGTCGAATGATTCCGGTCAGGAGCGTCGGGAACACTCGGGGCAACCACGCGCCGCAGGCGAAGACGAAGGCCTCGCCGCCCACTTCCCCACCATCGGCGAGCTTCAACGCCCCCAGCGGTCCGGAACGCCGATCAACGGGCGCAACACGGCGCTGAACGATATCGACCCCGTGGCGTCTCAGAGCCGCGGCACCGGCCGCCACCGCTCGACGCGCCATCACCACACCGCAGTCCGGCTCCAGCAGCGCAACCGGTACGTCGTCAGTCCGGAGCTGGGGGAACCGAGCCTGCAGCGCGGCGCAATCGAGAACCTCGAGAGGATAATTCCCGTCCTCGAGCGTCCTCCGTGTGGCTTCGACATAACTCGGATCAGCGCCGGCCAGCCACAGCACACCGCACGGATGAAAGAACGCCAGCATCCGGCGAAGCGGCGGCGATGCGGCCCACTCACGCCACACCTGAAGCGACCGCAGCGCGAACCGGGAGTAGACCGCGTCCGGACCGTAACCGCAGCGAATAATGCGCGACTCGTCGCCGGAGCTGGAACGGGAATGTCCGGGTTCGTAGGCCTCAATGACGGTCACCCGTGCACCGGTCTCTCGAAGGCACCAGGCGATCCACGTGCCGAACACGCCGGCGCCGACCACGATGACGTGGAAGGACGACATTGACCGGTATCGTACGATCAATAGAGATGGCCACACTGGAATAGGTGCTCGCCGTGCGCACGCGGGACGCCGCGCCGCAGCTCATCGAGGTGATCGAGCCCGCATCGCGCGAGGGCAAGACGCGGCTGCGCTGCTATGCCTGCGGCCACCACTGCCCGATTCCCGACGGCGCGCGCGGCGTGTGCAAGGTGCGCTACAACGAGGGCGGCCGTCTGCGCGTGCCATGGGGATACGTCGGGGGCGTGCAGTGCGATCCGGTTGAAAAGAAGCCGTTCTTCCACGCGTATCCCGGCGCGCTCGCCTACAGCTTCGGCATGCTCGGCTGCGACCTGCACTGCAGCTACTGTCAGAACTGGGTCACGTCGCAGGCGCTGCGCGATCCGCAGGCGGCGGTCGCGCCACCGCGCGACGCGTCGCCCGCCGCGCTCGTCCGCGACGCCCTCGAGCAGGGCGCGCGCATTCTCGTCTCCACCTACAACGAGCCGCTCATCACGGCGGAGTGGGCAGTCGACATCTTCAAGGAAGCGCGTGCGCACGGGCTCGTCACCGGCTTCGTGTCGAACGGCAACGGCACGCCGCGCGTGCTCGAATACCTCCGTCCGCACATCGACCTCTATAAGGTCGATCTCAAGAGCTTCGACGACAAGCACTACCGCGAGCTGGGCGGCCGGCTGCAGCCGATTCTCGACACGATCCGATGGCTGCACAGCCACGACGTGTGGGTCGAAATCGTCACGCTCCTGGTGCCCGGCTTCAACGACGGCGCGGCGGAGCTGCGCAGCCTCGCCGAGTTCCTCGCCGGCGTGTCGATCGACATCCCGTGGCACGTGACGGCGTTTCACCAGGACTACAAGATGACCGACCCGCCGAATACGACGCCGGCCATGCTCGCGCGCGCGGCTCGCATCGGGCGCGACGCGGGACTCCGGTACGTGTACGCGGGCAACGCTCCTGGACGCGTCGGCGAGCTCGAGCACACGTCCTGCCACGGCTGCGGCGAGCGCCTGATTTCGCGCTACGGCTATCTGATTCAGCAGTACCGCGTGACGAAGGACGGCGCGTGTCCGCGCTGCGCGACGGCGATTCCGGGCCGCTGGAGCGAGCGCTTCGAAGGCCAGCGCACGGCGTTCCCGTTCCTGCCCAACGACCGCACGAGGCTGTCCGTAATCTGAAATAATGAGCAGGCGTGATCCTCGATCAGTTCCAGCGTCCGCTCCGGAACCTGCGGCTGTCGGTCACCGACCGCTGCAACCTGCGGTGCAGCTACTGCATGCCGGAGCCGGAGTACGTCTGGCTGCCGCGCGAGGACATCCTGCACTTCGAGGAGATCGAGCAGCTCGTCGACGTCTTTCTCGACCTCGGCATCGACAAAGTCCGTCTCACCGGCGGCGAGCCGCTGCTGCGGCGCGGACTGCCGGCGCTCGTCTCCGCCCTGGCCGCGCGGCCGCGCATCCGCGATCTCGCCGTCACGACCAACGGGGTGCTCCTCGCCGAGCAGGCGCGCGCGCTCGCGGACGCCGGGCTCCACCGCGTGACCGTCAGTCTCGACACGCTCCGCCCGGAGCGCTTTCGCGCGCTGACGCGCGCCGACGAGCTGCCGCGCGTACTGGACGGGATCACCACCGCCGCTCCGCTCTTCGGCGGCCTCAAGATCGACACGGTCGTCATCCGCGGCACCAATGACGACGAGCTCTCGGATCTGATCGAGTTCGGCCGCGCGCATCGCGCCGAAGTGCGGTTCATCGAGTACATGGACGTGGGGGGCGCGACCCTCTGGTCGATGGACCGCGTGGTCCCGCGCACGGAGATCGTCGATCGCCTCACACGGCACTACGGTCCGATTGCGCCGGTCGTCGAGGCTTCGTCGGCGCCCGCCGACCGCTATCGGCTGCCGGATGGAACGATCTTCGGCATCATCTCGTCGACGACCGAGCCGTTCTGCCACGACTGCGACCGCAGTCGTCTCACGGCGGACGGGATGTGGTACCTCTGCCTCTACGCGACGCGCGGAGTCGATCTCCGTCGGGCGCTCCGGAGCGGCGCGTCTCCCGCCGACATCGCCGATCTGATTCGCCCCGCCTGGCAAGGCCGCCGCGATCGCGGCGCAGAAGAAAGGCTCGCGGCGCGCGACCGCGCCCCGCTCATTCCGGTCGATACCCTCCGGCGCGATCCGCACCTCGAGATGCACACCCGCGGGGGCTAGCGAGTAGTCCGCTCAGTGCACGAGCGGCGTCGCGTTCGTCCGCAGTGTATCGAGGAAGGCTTCGACGAACATGCGCGCGAACCGCTTGTGCGTGACCTCTTCCAGCAGAAAGCGCGTGACGGTGTCGGGATCGACCGCGCTCCGGTACGGCCGGTGCGACGTCATGGCGTCGTAGACATCGATGATCCCGACGATCTGCGCCAGCACCGGAATCTCGTCGCCCCGCAGCCCGCTCGGATAGCCGCTCCCGTCGAGTCGCTCGTGATGTGAACGGATGATCGGCCGGACGTGCCGCAGCGACTGGAGCGGTGCGCACAACGAATCGCCGATCTCGGTGTGGCGTTTCATCAGCGCAAATTCGGCGTCGGTCAATCGGCCCGGCTTGAGGAGCACCGAGTCGGGAATGCCCACCTTGCCCAGGTCGTGCAGGTATCCCCCGCGGTGCAGCGCGTCGAGATCTTCGGACGGCAGCCCGAGAGTACGGCCCATCATGACCGCCCGCGTGGCCAGCCGCTCGCAGTGGCCTCTTGTGGTCGGATCGCGCGCCTCGATGGTGAGGGCGAGCGCCATGAAGGCCGACTCGGCCGAGTCGAGCGCATCGATGAGGTGCTTCACCCGCGACAGCGACGCCACGCGCGCGCGCAGCTCGTGCGGATGGACGGGCTTCGAGAGGAAGTCGTCGGCGCCAGCCTCGATGCCCTTGATGCGATCCTGCATCTCCGACAGACCCGTCACCAGGACGACGGGCGTGAGGCAGGTCGCCGCATCGTTCTTCAGCCGACGGCACACCTCGATCCCGTCAATGCCCGGCATCGAGATGTCGAGCACGATCACGTCTGGCCGATGCAGGCGCACGAGATCCAGCGCCGCAATCCCATCGTCGGCCGTGACTACGACGTAACCTTCCTGCGCGAGCAGCTTCTCGAAGAGCAGGCGGACGCTGTCGGTGTCATCCGCCACGAGCACCGTTGTGCGTGCCGCCGTCGGCCGGAGCGTACGCTCAATCACCATGTACCGGCTCCGACGTCGGCTGGGCCGTCGCCCCGCGCCGCATCCCTGGCGTACGGCGGTGCAGCCCGTGCCGTTCAAGCTGGCGGTAGAAGGCCCGTCGGCTGACCCCCAGCAACCGTGCGGCCACCGCCTTGTTGCCGCGGGCAAGCTGCAGCGTCCGGGTAATGTGCTCACGCTGCACGTCGATCAGCGGCGCGGGCACACCCGTCGGCTCCATCGGGCCTGATCCGTCGTGCGGCGACTTCGGGCGTGCATCCGGATCGTGCCTGACCGCGTCAAGCGCAGCATCCAGGTTCGTGTAACCCGTCATCAGCACCGCCTCACACTGCGGGCTCATGGCGCGCAGCGCCCGGAGCACATCGAGGCAGCTCATGCCTGTCCCGGCCAGTGAGAGCACCGCGCCGTCGTCATCGACGACGAACAACCGTGGATGCTGAGTCGCCATGCGTTCCGCTCCAATGGATGAGCCCGATGACCGCGCGTGTATGGATGAGCAATCAGGTCGCCACTTCAGCACCGTGTGCGCGTCCCGGCGCAGGGCGTTCCCTATCCCCCACTGGCTCTGCACGTTGCGGGCGCCGTCGAGCGGGCGTGAGCAGGGCGGAACCGACCCGCCGCGAGCCTCGGGCGCACGTGCCCGTGTGCGAAGACGGCACACTCAGCGACAATCCTGCGCGTACCCGGGCATGGCTCTGGCACGCCGGTCGGCTGGAGGACCTCGGTGTCGGGTCATACACGCCACAAGAAAGACGGGAGCCGGAAGGAAAAGCAGGTCCGGGCACGGCGGCGGGACTTCGACCAGCCGGGGGTCGGCGCGGTCCAGCCACAGGCGGCCCGTGACACATCGAACCTGACTGACGGCGAGATCGCCGGGCCGGACTGGCGCCGCACGCTACGTGAGGGGGAACGCGCACGCGGCGCGTCGTAGCCGGAGCCTGCGGCCGGAATTCGGTTATCGGAGGGCGTGACCGTGCTCGCGCAGCCAGTGCCGCGCCTCCGCATACCGGGGATATGCGTCGGCGACGAGCGCCCAGTACGCGGCGGAGTGGTCGAGCCGTCTCAGATGCATCAGCTCGTGAATGATCACGTAATCGCGGACCCAATCGGGCATCAGCACGAGGCGCCAGTTCAGGCAGATGTAGCCGTCGCGACCGCATGATCCCCACCGCGTGCGCTGATCGCGGATGCTGATGCGCCCGACCTCCAGCCCCAGCCGCCTCGCCAGCTCGCGCAGCCGTAGCGGCAGCTCGGCGGCCGCGCGCGCCCGTAATACGCGGCGCGCCTCCATCCCGATCGTGGGCGCTGTGAGACGCGCCCGCTGCCCAGTGATCCACTCAAGGTGCCGCAGCCCAAAAGCGACCGCTTCGCGCTTCGAACCGCCGCGCGGAATGGTCACGCGCACGCGGCCGTCGTGGTCGATCCTGAGCACGTAGCGACGCGCACGTCGATGACGCACGAAGTAGAACTGAAGGTCGGGAGGGTAACGCGATTCGAACTGGTCTGGCTCGAAAGGCAGGCCCAACTGCACGGCGACAGGATAACGTAAGAGCCATGACCGCGGTCATCACGGTCGACGCCGAGAACCCCGATCCAGCCGCCATCGCGCGCGCAGCCGACTGTCTGCGGCGAGGAGGCCTCGTGGCGTTCCCCACCGAAACGGTGTACGGTCTTGGCGCGCACGCCCTCGACCGCCGCGCCGTGGCGCGCCTGTTCGAAGCGAAGGGCCGACCGGCGACCGATCCCCTCATCGTCCACGTGACGACGTCGTCGGACGCAGCGGCGCTCGTGACGCAAGTCCCGGACATCGCGCGCACGTTGGCGTCGCGCTTCTGGCCCGGTCCGTTGACGCTTGTCCTCCCGCGCGCGGCCGTCGTGCCGCCCGAGGTCACGGCGGGGCTCGACACGGTCGCGCTGCGCGCGCCCGCGCATCCGGTCGCCCGCGCGCTGCTGGCGGCGGCTCGTCTGCCGATTGCGGCCCCGAGTGCGAACCTTTTTTCGCGTCCGAGCCCGACGCGTGCCGAGCACGTGCTCGAGGACCTGGGGGGACGAATCGACATCGTCCTGGATGCGGGACCGACGCACGTGGGTGTGGAATCCACCGTGCTGGACCTGACCCGGACGCCGCCGGTACTCCTCCGGCCGGGAGCGGTGACCCTCGAACAGCTCCGCGCGATCGTTCCCGAGGTGACGCTGCGTACAGCGACGCCGGCGCCCGGTGTCGCGATGCCGTCGCCGGGTCTCCTCTCCCGCCATTACGCGCCGCGGACGCCGATGACGTTGTATGAAGGTGCGCCGACGGCGGCACGCGACCGGCTGCGGGCGGCTGTGCGCGACGCGCTCGCCGCGGGTCAGCGCGTGGGCGTGTTGCTCACCGCCGAGCACGCGCACATCTTTCGCGATGTTCCCGTTGTCGTCGCGGAGCTCGGCACCGAGCGCGACCCGCACGCCGTCGCCGCGCGGCTTTACGCGGCGCTTCGCGAGCTCGACGCGGCGCAGCTCGACATCATCGTCGCGGCCGACCTGCCGCAGGAGGATGGGTTGTGGCGTGCGCTGCGCGATCGGCTGCGTCGAGCTGCGGCGCAGATCGTCAGCACGTAGCGCTCAGGCACACTGCTTGCGACGAGGTGGGTCATGCCGAAGAGTACGACCGCCGTTGCCACCCCTCTGCGCGAGCAGCTCGACCGGCTGGCGGCGTTCGAGCCGACGCCCTGGCCAGTCCTGAGCCTCTATCTGGATTTGCGGGCCGATCAGCACGGCCGCGGGCAATACGCGCCTTTTCTTCGCAAGATTCTTCCGGAGCGCAGCCGCTCGCTGGCCGGCGATGCGCGCAAGAGCTTCGATCGCGATGCGGAGCGGATTCGCGCGTACGTCGCCGGGCTGCCGCCATCGACCAACGGCGTCGCGATCTTTGCCTGCGCGGCCCGCGACGACTTCTTCGAGGCGGTACCGCTCGAGGTGCCGGTGGAGCATCACTGGTTGGTTAGAGTCCCAGCACGTGGTGGAAATTCAGTAAGGCCGCCCGAGTAGACAGCGGAGTCGGCCATCGCGCATCTTCCGTGAGTTCTCTCTAGCCGGAGAAGGACGTCACGGAGGTGTTG